>Ga0181537_10000975_pt1 | contig 26908 bp, 27 predicted proteins | sample PEATcosm2014_Bin_39_FD_119765 | JGI IMG/M metagenome (GOLD analysis project Ga0181537, IMG submission 119765) | Peatland microbial communities from MTU Mesocosm Facility, Houghton, MI, USA - PEATcosm2014_Bin23_10_metaG | ecosystem: Environmental > Terrestrial > Soil > Wetlands > Peat | place...
CTTGCCATGCGGTTCAGTTCGGTGAGGATCACGCGAATGTATTGCGCGCGCGGCGGAGCTTCCACGCCCAGCAGCTTCTCGACAGTTTCGCAGTATCCCAGGCCATTCGAGACCGCGGCTACGTAATCCATGCGGTCGACGTAGGGATTGAACATCGCGTAGGTGCGATGTTCGGCGATTTTTTCGACGCCGCGGTGCAGGTAGCCGATCACGCACTCGAGGCCCATGACCTTTTCGCCATCGAGCCGCAGAATGACGCGCAGCACGCCATGCGTCGCGGGATGCTGCGGGCCCATGTTGATGATGAGTTCGTTCGCATCCAGAAACGTCTTGTCGGGCGTTTCGAGATCGAGCGGCGAGAGTGAGGTGGGGTCGGTCATTGACTCGGTCGTTAGTCTTGGCTATTGCCCGCTCTCGATTCCCAGGTTGATCTGCACCCACTCGTTGTCTTGCTGGAGGATTCCGTAATCTTTGCGAAGGGGATGGCCCTTCCATCCCTCTGGCAAGAGAATCCGCTTCATGTCGGGATGTCCGTCGAACTTGATGCCGAACATGTCGAAGACTTCGCGCTCCAGCCAGTTGGCCGTCGCCCAGATCGGCACGGAACTGGCGAGCGTTTCGCCGTCGGTGATTCGCGTGGTGACGCGGATGCGTTCGTTGCGCGGAAACGAGTAGAGCACCCAGATCACGTCGAACTGCTTCTCGCGCTTGGGATAATGCACCGCGGTGATGTCCACGCAGTAGTCGAATTCTTCTTCGTTGCGCAGAACCTGCAGAATTTCTGGAATCAACGAGTGGTCAACCACCATGTAGTTCTGGCCGAGATAAGTGAGAGCCTCGACGCCCGATCCGTATTCGCGCTTCAACTTGGCGACCATGGGCGAATCCCACGGTGTGGGCGCGGGCGCTGGCGGTTTCGGCGGAGCCGCGGCGGGTTTGGCGGCGGCAGGTGCAGCCGGAGCCGCCGTGGGTGCGGCTTTTACGCCGCCCGGAGCAGCGGGCTGATCGGCCGTCGGTTTCGGTTCACCCTCCGGCGACGGGGAAGAGGGCGATTTGATTTCGTCCGGCATAGCTCGCGAAGGCACAAACCTACGGCGCAGCGTGTGCTAAAAAGAACGATAACTTTTATCAGCTTGAGGGAGCGAAGTCAACGACTGTGGATTGCGGTTCCGGCTCTCATTCTGAGCGGAGTGCTTGCTTCGCGAAGCGGAGCAAACACGCAGTCGAAGAATCCCAGCCCTGAGGCGGAGATTTTGGAAATCACGATGTCGGATGCCGGTCAGGGCTAGCGATCGTTCGACTGCGTTATCGTCCGCTTCGCGGATGATAACTTCGCTCGGGATGACAAGATGGTAGAGGCGGGATGGGAAGCGGCAGACGGCTAGCCGCGCGATTGCGCCTGATACTGCTCGATGAGGTCACGAATACGTTGGGCGTCGGACTTACGGTGGCCGTGGCTGGTGATGGGATCGGTGCCGCCGGTAGACTCGATGACAATCTCAGCCCAGAAAACGCCGGTGGAAATATGCACCGAGGCGATCTTCGACATGGCAATGCTTTCTTCGTTGCTGCCGAACATTCGCGACTTAACGCGGCTGACGCGTTGCGGGCTGATGACCAGGCGCGTGGGGAATAGGAAGTTGCCTTGAGTCCACCGGCTGGCGGCGAAGGTCTCGGCGGGGGAAGAGTCCTTCATTGAGTCATTGAGTGATTGAGCCATTGGGCGATTGAGTCATGCACGGGCCTTGGGTTTCGATCCTGAATGACTCAATCGCTCAATCACTCAATTCACTACACCCATTCCAGCGCGCCTTTTCTCCAGACCCAGACGTAGCCGACGATCAGGATGGCGAGAAAGATCAGCATTTCGAGCAGGCCGAACAGGCCGAAGGCTTTGAATCTGACCGCCCAGGGAAAAAGGAAAATTGTTTCCACATCGAACACGACGAAGAGGATGGCGATGATGTAATAACGCACGGTGTAGCGGCCGCGGGCGCTGTCGATGGGGTCGATGCCGCACTCGTAGGGCATGAGCTTGGTCTTGCTGGGATTGGAGGGGCGCACCAGTTTGGCGGCCAGCAGAGTGACCGGCAGCAGAGCGCCGACGATGGCGATGAAAATGAAAATGGGGACGTAGTTTTGCGGCATAGAGAATCTTGCCTCTGCAATCTACCCGGCAGGTCATGGTAGCGCCGATTGGAAGATGGTTCAAGAGGCGCGGCGAGGATTTCATACTCACCGAAGGCAGACCGTGCTCGCGCCTCGACCGGGCGCTTAGGGCTTCTCCCAATGGGTCGCGGCGAATTGTTGCGGGTCGAAAACTTCTGGAGCGAGTTTCACGTTGGCCTGGATGTCGGTGTAGTCCTCGCTGAACACCAGTCCGGCATCAGAATACACTTCGACGCGAGCCGCCACCCAGGTGCCGGCCAGAGGACGATAGCCGGTGAATCGAATGTCCCGGGATTGCTTTGGGTCCTCACGCGCGGGTTCGATTTCGCGCACGAAGAGCAGCGTGTCTTTCGTAACCCAGAACTGGCGCGATGTTAAATCTCCCTTGTCGGCGCCCACCACGTAGACAGGATGGCCCTCCCAAGTGTCGTCGCGGAGTTTCGACAAATCGTAGCCTTCGCTTTTCACGACTTTGATGGTGGTCTCGGGATCTTGCGTGTAGACGTCGAATCCCAGCACCAGAAGCATATTGACCAGCGGACGCGTGCTGGCGACTTTGTTGTCTTTCAGGATGGATACTGTGCCGTCCACCAGAACGTAGCCTTTGCCATCCGCGGGCGGCCCGATGTCGATGCGCAGCTTGCCCGGCAGCAGCAAGGCTTCATACCAGGTTTCCGCCGTGCTGGTGCCGTCGGGTTTGTAGGTCGTACTTTTCTGGGTGAAGGTGAGCGTGTGGTACCACATCGTCTGGTAACGATCATGCATCGCGCGCAGCAGGGCGTCGCCGCTGCGGATCTCCTGCGCGTGGGCCAGGGGTAGGGTCAGAAATGCGGCGACGAGAATGTGGGTGAGAAGTTTCATCATGAGATCCTGAGATTCCACAGTATCGTATCCTAAGTGTGTCCGCCAGTGCACGAGCACTGGTCAGGGAAGAGGAAGACAGCGCGGGCCAGGTCGGATCGCAGCTTGGCTTCGTGATAGTAGCGGGTGAGGATTCCGTTCTTCCAGACAAGCAGGTCGGGGTTGCGGAGTGCGAACTCTTCCCACTCGGTGACGCCCGCTCGCGCCATGCGCTCGCGGATGAGGAAAAAATAAGTGTAGGTAATGGTCTCGTGGTAGAGCTGTGACTTACCGCGGGCTGCGGCGTAGCGCTGCAGGGCTGCGGTAAATTTCTCCAGGGCTTGAAGCGGCGGATAGTGCGACAGATAAGCAAATGCCAGGCGGACGTGGTCGGCGTGATGGAATGAATCCGGCGGCAGAGCGTCTGCCTCGAAATTCTGAATGAGTTCTTCGGGATTCATCCCGCTAGTTTCCGTTGCCGGCGGCGACGGCGAACGCCGCGGCGGCGTAGATCGCCAGGTTGCCGACGTTGTACATGCCGTGCAGCAGGTGAAGAAGGATGGCCATGACGACGACGGCGAGCAGCAGCCATGCGCCGCGAGCGGCGGTTTTCGGAATCAACATGAGAATGCTGCCGGCGATTTCGCCCCATCCCAGGATCATACGAATGAAAGCGGGCATGTGAGTGCGGGCAAAGTCGTGAGCGGCACTGGGCAGGACGAACATTATGGCTTCAATCAGGATGACGATGCCGAGCGTCCATTGCAGAATGGTCAGAGCGCATTTGGTTTTCATGGGGCTCATGTCTCCGTTGCTATTTTCCTGTGGTGGTTCTGCGAGGGGATTTGGCTTTAATTTCCTTCAGACGGTGGCTGGCGCTGGAGTCGAGATCGAGGTCGTAGAACTTCTTCAGGTCGCGAATGCGTTCGAGGGACGCCGGGCTGAACGGGGTCTTGCCGTCGAAGGCGTGGAGGACGATGCCTTCGAGCACGTCGCCGAGAGTCATGTCGTGATATTCGGCGAAGGCTTTGAGGACTTTGAGAATGCGTTTCTCGATGCGCACGCCGGTTTGCACGCGCTCGACGAGAAGTTTGGGATCGTCCGCCATGCGTACCAATGTACCTTGGTACCAAGATAAATGCAAGTTCCAAATGTTCCTCCGCTGCGGGGATGTAGGTCAGTAATTTTTTTCGTCGATTGCGGCAAAATCTTGATTCTGTTGTAGTTCGGCTGGATGGGTATGGGCGCAGATCTCCAAAATCTTGATTCGCAAGGAGTTGCGGCTAAAGTCTTGCGAAATAAGGAGTTAGAGGCGCGGTCTCGGCGAAATACGAAATCGGACCCGGTTGCGGATTTTGCCCAGTCGGTGCGCACGTTCCCATTCTGAACCTTTCATATTCTCGGTAAAGGTTGCTCGTCACATTGCGAGGGTTTCTTTCTGTGGAAGGCTGTGGAAAAGTCGAGGCGGCAGGTAGTGTCTTAACACTGCGTTGGTGAGTAAAAAGCCCAGCTCCCACGAGGGGTCATGGAGGCAGGGCTTTTGAATGCTCCCAAGGTTCGGCCCAAAAATAAAACGTTGCTAGGCTTTAGCCAGTTCTTTTTCCAGGTGCTTGATTCGGTCGGCTAAAATTTCGGCTTGGCGGGCGGTTCGCCTGGCTCTGTCGGACAGTGCGGCAGCCTCTTCGCGCAGTTCCTGAATCTCGCTTTGTATCGATGCTGAACGGTCTTGCTTGGACATAGCGGCAGTTTAACAAACGAGAGCGCGCCGAAACTGTGCGCTAGCGTACACTGCTGCATGCTTTCCCCGCCGACACTCTTGGCGGCGACGGATGGCCCTCAGAATCGTCTCCGCAGCATTGTTGTTTATAATCTCCCTTCCATCATTCCTAACTGTAAGGATTCCCTTGGCACTCGACGACCATATTTACGAACTGCGGCGCGAGAAATTAAAGGCGATTGAGGCGCTGGGGCAGGCCACCTACCGCAGCAAGTACGAATTCACGCATACGCTGGAGCAGATCCTGGCCGAGTACAAGCCGAAGACTGCCGAGGAACTGGAACAGTCTCGGGTGAACGTGCGAGTGGCCGGACGCATCATGGCGATTCGGCTGATGGGCAAGGCTGGGTTCGCGCACCTGCAGCAGGACGGCAAGAGGCTGCAGATTTATGTGAAGAAAGATGCGGTCGGCGAGAAGGGATTCGAACTGTACAAGCTGCTCGATTTGGGCGACCACATCGGCGTGAGCGGATATCTGTTTCGCACGCGCACGGGCGAACTGTCGGTGCACGTGGAGGAGATTGCATTTCTCAGCAAGGATCTGCTGCCTCTGCCCGAGAAGTGGCATGGGCTGACCGACGTGGAACTGCGCTACCGGCAGCGGTATGTGGATCTGGTGATGAATCCGGAGGTGCGCGAAGTGTTTCTCAAGCGCACGAAGCTGGTGCAGTCGCTGCGGCGCACGCTGGATGGGCACGGCTTTGTCGAAGTCGAGACGCCGATGATGCAGCCCATCGCCGGCGGCGCGGTGGCGCGGCCGTTTGTGACGCACCACAACACGCTCGACATGGATTTGTATCTGCGCATTGCGCCGGAACTTTATTTGAAGCGGCTGGTGGTCGGCGGATTCGACCGCGTGTATGAGATCAACCGGAACTTCCGCAATGAAGGATTGGGATGGCGGTGGAATCCTGAGTTTACGATGCTGGAGTTTTATCAGGCTTACACCGACTATCAGGGCGTGATGGATTTGACGCAGGAAATTATTGCGCAGGCGGCGAAGGATGTGACCGGCGGAACTAAGACGAAGTGGGGCGACGCTGAGATAGATTGGGCCGACTGGCGGCGCATGACCATGCGCGAGGCGATTATTAAGTTCTGGCCGGATGCGGCAGGCGATAAGCCAGATATGATCGATTTTGCCGGCAGCGACGACCTCGTTCGACGGCTTAGCAATTCGGTGAACTTACTTCAAAAGGCTCATGATGAAGCACCTGATCCCTTGTCTGGGGAGGAGGCGCGCAGAGTTCGACGGCAATTTTCAATCCTCCGCACGACCTTCGGGGTAATTCTAAAGGGGCTAGAAACAGGCAGGAATACTGGCAAAGCCATCGCTGCAGTGTTTGAGGCCGTGGCGGAAGAACATCTGACGCAGCCGACCATCATTTACGAATTTCCTACCGCCGTATCTCCGCTGTCGAAGCAGAAGCCGGACGAACCGGACTGGGCGGAGCGGTTCGAGATTTATGCGGGGCAGATGGAGATTTCCAACGGCTTCAGCGAACTGAATGATCCCGAGGACCAGCGGCGGCGGTTCGAGGGGCAATTGAAGGAGCGCGAGCGCGGCGATGATGAAGCGCACCAGATGGATGAGGATTACATCCGGGCGCTGTCTTATGGAATGCCGCCGGCCGGCGGGGTGGGCGTGGGCGTGGATCGGCTGTGCATGCTGCTGACTGACTCGCACACCATTCGGGACGTGATTTTGTTTCCGTTGCTGCGCCCGGAGAAAGCTTCAACCACAGAGGACACGGGGGACACAGAGGAAGAGCATTCGTGATTGCCTTCCGGGTATTAGCTTGCCGGTACCTGACAATGCACTATTAGTGGTGCAGCGGAATTTCTATACTTCAGCTATCAGTTTTGGGCTCTGCAATGGCAGCGCTACCGTAGTGTCCGGAACCTTGCAGGACACTGGGTCGGTGGCGCTTTGCTTTTTTGGGGGAGGGGTACGTCGCTAAAGTTCGCGCGCTGCTCGCAGCGATTCTTCCGCCCCTCCTGGGCTGAGTTCCACTTTCGCTTGCTACGCACGGCTTACGCCGTGGGCTTTAATCTTTCGCCGCTTCGCGGCTGAGTTCGAAACTTCCTTCAGAGCTTACAGGCCCCAGATTCGATTTGCGGCCAGGACTAATCCGAAGGTCAGGGCTGCGATTAGTACCTCGCCGAGGGCTCCGACTATAAACGGGCGCAGGCCTTGCCTGGACATCGCACGGAAATTCGTGCGCAGGCCGACGCCTGCGAAAGTCAGCAGGAAGGCCCATCTTGAGAGGTTGGCCAGCGAGGTCACCTGATCTTTGCTGAAGCTGTGAAAGCTGACGAGCAGCGACATGATGAGGAAGCCGAGCACGAACTTAGGGAACTTGTTCCACAGGAAGGCGGCTTTGTTGCCAACGGTGGAGGCTTGTCCGCGCTTCGCCCAATAAATCGCGTAGGCCAGGACGACGAATCCGATCATGGCGTTGCGGGCGGTTTTGGCGAGCACCGCGACTCTGCCGGCAGCGTCGGAGTAAATCGCGCCGGTAGCCGTAGCTTCGGCGGTGTTATCAACTCCTAAACCAGCCCAGAGGCCGAAGGTCGTGTCGTTCAAATGGAAAGTGTGGCCGATTAACGGGAAAGTGAACAGTGCGAGCGCGCCGAGGGCGAGGATGGCGGCGATGGCAAAAGTGGAGTCTTCGTCGTCCGCGTCAATTGCTCCTTTGGCTGCGATGATGGCGGAGACGCCGCAGATGGAAGAGCCGACGGCGAGAAGGGACGTGAGCTTTGGAGTGAGGTTGAAGGCGCGGCCGAGGGCGTGCATCAAGAGCAGCGACAGGGAAATCTCGATCACGACGAGAGCGAGGCTGATGCCGCCCAGTTTCAGGATGTCGGCCAGCACGAAGCGGGAACCGAGCAATACAATGCCGACCTTGAGCCAGAATTCATAGGTATCGATTCCGGGCTGAAATATTTTGGGCAGAGTGAGCAGGTTGGAGATGAGCAGGCCAATCACGATGGCCCAGAGCACGTACTCGATGTTGGGAAACGTCCAGTGATGGGCTTTGGCGTAAGTGTTGAGGAACTTTTCCAGGAATTTTCCTGCGTAGCCGACAGCCGCGAGTAAGAGCAGGCCGGGAATGAGCCGGAAAATGCCGACGGGAGCCTTCTCCGAACTGACGGGCGGTGGAGCCGCGACGGAAGTTGCCATGACATGCCTCCGAAAACCGCGAATGTCCAAATTTCAGAACCGCGAGGGGTTCAGAAATGCAAAAGTTCAGAAATGCGGACCTCGAGCTACCACGGAACTTTTTGAAACACACCCACGCGGACGGCGAGCGCGAGCGCGAGAGCCAGAATCACCGCCCAGGTATCGAGCGCGAGCTTGAACCCCTTGCGGTTGGAAGAAGAGTCGGCTGCCATAAGTACCTCCTCGACGAAAACCTCTCGCGCATGGCGCGGGAATGGGTTAGCACCGCCGGCCCGGAAAAGGAGAGTGGCCAAAACCGGGCCGGCGGCGATTCTGAAGGGAAGGCGCCCCTCAGAAGGTTGAAGGCAAGCTGCGGAAAACTCGTTCCCAAGTGCTGCGCAGCGGCCAAAGTCGGCATTCGTTCCGCGCGGCTCATCGTGTGTTGACGAGCCCGCGCTGGCAAAAAACAAAAGCCGCGGCTTTACTACATCCGGCCGCGGCTTTTTCAACCGCGCGCTACGGCAAGTAGTAGCGGAACGAGGTGAAGATCATGTTGTCGAGGCCGGAAGGAGACTGTCCGACTCCGGGGGCGAAGCCAACGCCAGACCAGGTCTGACGACTGACGTAGGAATACTGCGTGCCGAAGCGGAATTTGCCGCGCGGCCCGTTGTAGAAGCTGTACCAGAAGCCAGCCGTGCCTTCGAGGATGGCGCGTGTGTCTCCGGTGCAGTTGGCGAGCGCGCCAGGAGCGAACCCGCTGTTGGCAGTGGGAATGGTTTCGGTGTAGCACCCGTAATTGTTGAACGTGGGCGCGCCGTAGCCAACCACCTTGCCGGAGACGGGATCGAAGCTGGCGGTGCGAGAGGCAAACTCCGAGCCGCCGTAAGTGTAAACGTCGAGCTTCTTGCCGTGGAACTCGAGCGTGACCAGGCCCTGGAGATCCTTCACGAGGTGAAGGGTTCCATCGCCGTTGACCGAGACATCAGCGAGTTGGGCAGCGCCGTACCGGCCGATGCCGCTGCCGCCGAAGCCATGCAGGCCGAACACGACGTGCTTGTTAGCGAAGGCCCAGCGAGCGTTGGCGCCGATGCCGCCACCGCTTTTGGCGGCGTTATAGGCTCCGAGGGAACTGGCGACCGGCGGGACGGCCGTGCCGCAAGTGGTGGTGGTAGCGGTAACCTCAGCGCACGGGAAAACCCGGTCGCGGAAGCGGTCAAAGAGGCCAAAGATCTCGTAGTGCCCGAAGCCGGGATCAAACGCGAGCTTGGCGAGGATGTCAGGAGAAGGGTTGAACGCGTAATTCGCGGTGGTGTTGTAGCTGTTGCTGGCACCAGCCTCGCCAACCAGGAAATTGTCGGCGTTGCCGTGAGTGGTGAGCGTGGCTTGAGCGTTTTCAATGGAGACGGCGAATGCAACCTTGGTGCCGAACGCTTTGGTTACGCGCAGTCCATACTGACGTGCGAAGGTGAACCCGACGTTGTAACCGGGGTCAATGGTGGAGGGGCGGGCGTCGTTGACACGGCCAGCGTCGTCGCTGGGTGCAATCGAGGCCTTGCCCTCAGTGACCAGACTCCACATCTGACCGCCGAGGATGCTCCAGCCGTTATCCCACTTGGCCTGTCCCCACGCCTGGCGCAGGCGAAGAGTGTAGCTGTTGGTTTGCGTGGCGGTGGAGGTTACGCCGGCGGACAGGAAGTCAGCCGATACGTAGCTGGAGAACGCTACGTTATCGAGACGTCCGCTGATGTACACGGTAGGCCGCGACTGGCGTCCGGAACCGAAGAATTCCGACAGAGTGCTTTGCGAGGCACCGGGCATGGTGACCGAATTGAAGGGCGTGGGCAGGTCGGCACCGAGGGCTCGTGAACGGCGCACAAATTCGGCAGCCACGAAACCACCTGGCGTGATGGTGATTCCCTTGAAGTGAATCGAAACCGGGCCCTCCATGGGGTCGTTGCTGGGCGGAGCCGGGGCTTCTTGCATCGTCATGCCGGTGCTGGAGGTCTGCGGCGGGATGGCGGCAGGGCTGCCGAGTTCGGCTAGCTGCTGAGGGGCGGCAGCCGGCGCGACGTTGGGCTTGCTGTCGGCGGATTGCTGAGCCTGCTGAATGGCCTGCTGGCGCTGCAATTGCTGGGTCAGCTGTTGAATCTGTAATTGCTGCGCGGCCAGGGCATCTTTTAAAGCCTGGACATCGGCAGCGGTCACCGTGGCCGAAGCAGCCGGGGCTGCGGCAGGCGCCGGATAACCTGTGGGTGGAGCTGTGTTCAATGCGGTCTGGGTTTGCGCCCATGCCCCGGCGGTCAACGCCGCCAGCGTAAGGGATGTGAGTAACAGGTGCTTGGTTAGTTTCATGGAAATACGTCCTCTCCTTTTTGAAGTGTGTTTGCTGTGTTGTTACTGCCTGGGGAGACAACAGGAAGCCTTCGGCCGCTGGTAGGCGGCGTGGACTCTCCTTTTTTCCGGGCTGGCGATTTTGATTTGCTGCGCCATGCCCAATCTACAAAATCATCACGATAAAGGTACTGGACATCCTAGCGAAGTCCCGCGCGTTTTTTGTTAAAGGAGTGTTAATTTTCCTTTGATTTTGCGGGTTTTCGCTCAGTCTTCAGAGCCGCGGGCAACCGCCGCTCATGTTTTTCTGCTACCGAGATCCAAGGTTCTTGGCGTGTTTCTACTCCCCTTTGTGACTTCCGACCGCCATGGGGAGGATGGTGGCAGTATCTTTCTGCTGCTGCAGCTTCTTCGGCTTCTGGTTCCTGCGGTCTTTGGCGATGTCTCCGGCTCGCTGGGCGTCGGGAGCGATCAGGTCAGAAAGAGTTGTGTGGTCGAGAATGCGGGCAGCCGCGTCGCGAACGTCGAGAAAAACCTGGTAAAGGGCGCGGTGCGGCAGATCGCGGTCAATGAGCTCGCGCAGCTGGTCGGCGTCGCCGAAAGGGGCGAGCGGCCCGTCGATGAGGCGGATGATCTCGCTAAGATGGATCTCGGCGGGTTCGCGGCGCAGCTGGTAGCCGCCCTTGGCGCCGCGTACGCTTTCCACCATGCGGGCGTTCTTGAGTTCGAGCAGGATCAATTCCAGAAACTTTTCCGGAAGAACCTCCTCGTAGGCGATGTCGCGGATCTTGATGGCGCCCTGGTGATGATGGCGGGCAAGCATCATCATGGCCTGCAGGGCGTAAAGTCCTTTTTGAGAGATCTTCATCGGAGCATTCTTTCCAAGGCAATTGAACTAATAGACATTATTGACGTGGATGAGAATGCAAGTGAGGGTCCAACCGGCGGAGAGAAAGAGACGCGACTCAAGCCCGTGTATTCAATGCTTTACCGAGGGCAGCGGAGAAGACCCGAAAGCGCGATGTGCATCGGATTGCAGTTTCGACAGCGGAAATTCCCCCCGGCGATGCCAAGGCTCGCACGTTCGCAGATTCTTGCACACCGCACCCAGCCGCTATCACCGCCCGCCCCCGCTCCTAGTTTTTTGGCGGCTCTTTCTCTTTCTCTTTGGGCTTTGCAGCCGGAGCCGGCTTTGCCGCAGGTTTCGGCGCAGCGGCTTTCGGCGCCGCTTCAGGCTTTGCAGCAGGCATGGGCGCGGCTTCAGGCTTCATAGCATTTTTTGCCGGGGCGGCTTCAGGGCGTGCAGCGGGTTGGGCGGGTCGAGCCGCGTTCTCCGGCTTGGCGGGAGCTGACATCGGCTTCGCCGCTTCGGCAGGCTTGGCTGCTGCGGCCGCGGCTGGACGAGCAACGTACGGCTTTGCCCCAGGGGCGGCTTTGGCAACTACTGCATTCTTTTGCAACTCCGCGACGCTGGTCGCCGGACGCGCCACAGCCGCATGGGCGGGAACACCATGATTCGCCGAAGCAAAATTGGACTTATCCTGCTTCGCAACTTGCTCATGTTGGGTTTGGGCCGCAGTGGGTGCAACGTGAGGCTGCTTGGCGAAGGCTTCCTGTTGCGGCGTCGGTTTCGCGGCAATTCCATTCGGCCCGCCGTTGAAGCTGGAGTGAGAGTTGTTGATGATGGTCGTGTTGGTCACGATGGTTGTATTCACATACGTGGTATGAATTACAGTCGTGTTTACGGATACGACTGCTGTGTTGTAAGCGAAGACGCCGCCGCGCCACTCACCGCCGGCGAAGCCGCCTCCACCGTAACCAAATCCATAGTTCACGCCCCCGTAGAAGCCGACCTCCGTGCCCCAATAGCCGCCGTGGAAGACGTAAACCCCGCCATCTCCCCAGCCCCAATAACCCGGCGTCCAGAGGTAGCCCGGTTGCGGCGCTTCGACCCAGGTTCCAGGGACCCAGTAGTAGTCGCCCTCGCCATCCCAGGCCCAATAGCCGGGGGTCCACATGAAGTTGGGTTGCGGACACGGCGGTTGAACGTAAACCGGAATCGCGGGCGGTTCGATATTGACATTGACGCTAAGGCCGATTGAGATCTGCGCAAGGGCTGCCGCAGGCATTGCAGCCAGCGCTCCTATGATGAGAGCTTTGGAGAGGAACCGCATACCGAAAGTTTTCATTCGAAACCGCCTGTCTCGCACATTCGTGCGTGGCACCAAGAGCTCGGACGTTAGCTTCTAAGCTTCTCAGTTTACTACGATTCGCTGCATTTGAGCATTTCTTCCCCCGACCTCGTTTAACGTCAGTTTCAATTTGGGAAACTACTGCTGCAGCAGGATCGATACCGTTCCATCCGTCAAGTTCACCACGGCAACATCGAGTTTTCCATCGCCGTTGAAATCTGCCGCCGCGACCTGGTACGGGCCTTTTCCCACCGCGTAAGGCGAACTTGCAGCAGGCGTAAACGTCCCATTGCCGTTCCCCAACAGCAGCGTGATCGTGCCGTCAGTAAAGTTTGCAACCGCGAGGTCGAGCTTGCCATCGTTATTGAAATCGCCCGCTACGATCGCGTCGGGTCCATTTCCGACGGGGATCGTGGTGGGCGCTCCGAAGGTTCCATCGCCATTTCCCAGCAGGATGATCACCGCGTTGCCGCTGGAATCTGTCACCGCGAGGTCCAGCTTTCCGTCACCGTTGAAGTCGGCAGCGACGATTGCCGAAAGACTCTGCCCGACGGCAATCGGAGAAACGTTCGCCTGTGTGAAGGTCCCGTCACCGTTTCCGAGCGAGATAGTCACTCCCGAACTTCCACCGTCGGCAGTCACGCCGCCGTTTGCCACAATCACATCCAGCTTCCCGTCACCGTTGAAATCCCCCACCACAGCATCCGCGGCGAACCCCGCGGAATCGGGGAGAGTGCCCGCCGAGTTGAACGCTCCGTTCCCGTATCCGAGCGCGACGGGCGCCTGGTACCCGACCCCATTGATGATCGCAAGATCGAGATTCCCATCCGCGTTGAAGTCGGCCGCGTCCAGCGCGTTGATGGGCAGGGCAAATGCGTTGGCGAACGATGCCGATGACGGGGTGAAGCTCCCGCTCCCATTCCCCAGGAGAATTACAGCAGCCTCGTTGTTGAACTCTCCGACCGCCAGTCCCTGATGACCGCTGTGATTGAAATCGCCCACGGCGATAGGCCCGACATAGGGCGAGGCGAAGTCGGCATAGGGCGGGCTGGGGATGCTCATCGGAGGATTCGGCGCGAACGTGCCGTCGCCGTTTCCGAGGAAGACGTACATTTTGACGTTTCCCGCGACCGCGAGGTCCGGCTTGCCATCCTCGTTGAAATCGGCGGCCACGATTCCGAACGGTTCTTGAACCGGGAGCGGCGAATTGGCGGCATTCGCGAAAGTGACCGTGGCCTCCGGCGCTGCCACCTGGAGGTAGACCACGTTGGATGGGCCGCCGCCCGGCCCGGGATTCGCCACCGTTATTGCGGCCGTTCCCGCGCTGGCAACGTTCGTCGCCGAAACCGTTGCCGTCAGATGCTCGGTGTCGACAAATGTCGTGGTCAGCGGCGCGCCGTTGAAATCAATCGTTGCGGCGGAAACAAATCCGGTCCCGCTTAGGCCCAGCGTGAGCTGTGAAGCGCCCGGTGATACCGCGGTCGGGGCCGCGTCTGATTCAGGAATGGAACCGGATTCCCCGCTGCGCCAGTTGGATTGATATGGATGCTCAGAATGCCGTTGAACGCAAAAGCGCCGGTCGCGTCCGTTGCCGTGGCTTCGAAGTACCACGTTCCTGCGCCGGTCGGCGTGCCGCTAACGGTTCCGGTCGTGGCATTGAGTTGCAGTCCGTCCGGCACCGATCCGCCTACCTCATAGCCGGTGATAATGGGCCCGTCGTACACACTCCATTGAAATGGCGGAGTACCGCCGATGAGCGCGATGGTTTGGCTGTAAGCCGCGCCTACCGATCCGGGCGCAAGCGTCTGAAGTGGAATCTGCGGGTACGGGTTCACGGTAATTTGCAGGGCAGCGCTCTTGGTCTGGTCCGCAACGGATGTGGCTGTGACCGTCACCTGTTGCGCGCTGGTGATGATGGTCGTCGGCGAGGTGTAGGTAACAGACGATGCGGTCGAATTGCTGAGAGAGCCGGGGCCGGTCAGGGTCCACGCGACGCCTCTGTTCGACGTGTCATTCGTTACGGAGGCTGTGATCCCGAGCGTCTGGGTCTGATCGATGGCTTGCTGGGAGGAAGGGGACAAGCTCACTGAAATCGGGGGCCGCGGCGGCGAACTTGAACATCCGCACAGAGCTGCGGCTAACGACAGGACGAACAGCACAAAACCGCAGTCACACACGCGGGACATCGGCATACCACCAAGTCTTGCTGAGAGGGAAGTATCGCACACCTGCGTTCAGTTTGCCCGACGAGCACGGGCAGCAGTCCGGTTCCCGCGCGGATCAGGCGGAAATCCGGAGCAGCAGGACGGTAATGTTGTCGGGGCCGCCGCGTTCGAGGGCCATCGCTACCAGCTGTTGGCAAGCTTCCGCAGGGGGATTGGCCTGGGCGATGCGGGCAAGGTCAGGGTCTGGGACGAGTCCCCAGAGACCGTCAGTGCACAGCAGAAGGAGGTCGCCCTTTTCCAGCAGGACGGGCTGCTCGGGAAAGTTCGGGGTCACGTCGCGGCCGGAGCCGAGGGCGGCGGTGAGGATGTGGCGCTGGGGGTGGGACTCGGCATCTTCGGAGCGCACGATGCCGGTTTCCACCAGGCGGCCGACATAAGAATGATCGCGAGTCAGACGAGTAATAGTTCCGGCGCGGATCAGGTAGAGGCGGCTGTCGCCGACGTGGGCGAAGTGGAGCTGGTGGCCGACGATGGCGGCAGCGGTGCAGGTTGTGCCCATACCGTAGAACTGGGGATGCTCGGCGGCGAAGCGCTGAATATTCTGGTGGGCGGATTCGAAGGCGGCGACCAGAGTATCTTGGGGATTGCCGCCAAAGGCGTTGTCGTAGACGCTGCGCACGGTTTCGACGGCGAGGCGGCTGGCCTCGTGTCCGCCTTCGTAACCGCCCATGCCGTCGGCCACCACGGCGAGACGGCCCTTGAGGTGGAAGTCGGAGTCGGTGTCGGGCTCCCAGTAGAGATAGGAGTCCTCGTTATTGGCGCGCTGGAGGCCGACGTCGGTCAGGGTAGCCGCTTCGATGCCCGGTTTTGGAGTCTTGGAGTCAACTGCCATAGATAAAGAGCGAGCGCGTTCTTGACGGAAGCATGATGCGATGCGAAATCTGTTGCGCGTGAATCTGGTGCTACGGAAGAACCCTTTAGACCTCGGACATTATAAGAGAAGCATTGAGCTTCCGGTTTATGGGCCGGGTCAACCCACCTCCGGGTTAGAACTCGGTAGCCTATCACTTTCCGCGGCCCTCCGGGACACGGAGTTGGGTTTTGTACGGAAAAAAGAAAAGCTGTGGAGGTTCCGGTACGATTTCACCGGCTTTCGTGAAAGACTGGGGTTGGACTCTGGGTCAAAATTTTGTTCCAAACTCTTATGAGAAGTTTATTGCGGGTCGTGATCTGTCTGCTGCTGACGACCGTGCCGTCGCTCGGGCAAGGGACGCGGCTGTGGGTGCTGCGCGCGCCGGGCGAGCACGGCTCCGCAGAGATGGTGGAGTACGAGCCGGCGACGTTTGCGGTGAAGCAAACGGTGAAGGTTCCGGCCGAGGCTGTGCAATCGCCGGGGAACCTTGCGGTGAACCGGCCGGGACAGATTCTGTATACGGCGGAGGTGTCGCTGCCGCTTGCGGAGGAAGACGCGGCGTCGGCGCACAAAGTGTGGTTTTGGAATGGCCGCGCGGCGATTTCGATCGATCAAGGAGTGAAGCGCGAGGCGAGCACTGCGGGATCGAATGAGGCGATTACGGAGTCGGTTCCGGTGGCTTATCTGGCGGCGGACGGTGGGCATTTGTTCTGGTTTGCCAATGAGGCGCGGCGGCTGGTACGGGATGGAGTGGACCTTTCGACGGCGACGACGTGGCAGGCATGGCTGACGGATTTGAATGGCGTGGGACGGGAAGAGCTGGGCGTGGCGAAGTTTCCGGACTGCCGGTGCCCGACCGGGACGTGCGAAGAAAGTTGTCCGTACGGGGTGGTATGGACGCCGGAGGGCGGCGTGGGGAAGTTTTTTCTGATGACGCAGTTTGTCGCGGGACAGACCGCTCCGGTTTACAAGGCGAGCACGCGCTACCGGGAAGAAGGCGGGAAGTGGACGGCCGAACCGCTGGCCGAGCCGTTGCAGAGGGTGCTGGATGCGTCGCCGGATGGGAAGACGATTGTTGAGGCGATTCCGGATACGGGCTGCTGCGGATGGTCGAATCAGAGTGACGATCAGACGCTGGTGGTGAGTGAGGGCAAGAAAGTCACGGTGTTTGACGAGCAGGGGACTTATAAGAATCCTGATTATGACGTGAGCTTTTATACGTCGAATGCGCGGCTGTCGCCGGAGTTGGGATCGGTGGCGATGACGATTGTTTCGACGGCGCAGGAAAACAAGCCCATTCAGTTGGCGCAGGACGGGCAGGCGAATCCGGAAGAGTCGCAGCGGATTCGGAAGGCGCTGACGGAGTTGCCCGCGGTGGAAGTGAAGAGCATGGAGGATACGCCAAAGCGCATAGCGTTTGTGCCGCACGCGGTGCTCGTGGGCTGGGTTAGCGAGAAAGAAATTCTGATCGTGGAAGATCATTTGCTGGTGGCTTACAACGTGGCTACGGGGGCGCGGCGGAAGTCGGCGGTGCGGGTGGAGGATGCGGGGAGAGTGTTTTTGCGGTGAATGAGTGTGCGCGCAACTTCCGGCTGGCCGACCACTCGGGCGTTAGTCGCGAGCTTTGGTTGCCGCGAACCGCAGTCGGACGTAGTCGGCCACCCAGGTTCCATCGGCGCCGCGAAGTTGGGGTTCCAGGACCATCCGAACCTCTTGCAGATAGTCGCTGCGCGCTTCGTCGGAGAAGCCCTGAAAAAAGTTGAGAGCAAAAGTTTCCAGCCACCCAATGATATCGCCAGGCAACGGAGTGGGACGCGGGATTAGCGCGATGCTGTCGACGCGAAATCCGGCGCGTTCCAGCCTGGTGGCGTAGTCGCCGGGTGTGGGGAAATACCATGGAACGCGAGCCTCGCCATCCAACCCGCGACGGTCCAATGCTTGCACCAGAGCTGTCCGGATTTTGTGGACGCAACCGTGGCCTCCGCATTCAGCAACGAATCGCCCGCCTGGTTTCAACGAACGATACACTCCGGCAAGCATCATGTCGGTGCGCTTAATCCAGTGCAGCACGGCGTTACTGAACACGGCATCGAATTCTTCGTTGTATCGCAGGTCGTCGCCGCTGATCGCGAATGCGTTCAAGCCGAGCTTCTTCGCGGCTTCGACCTGCGGAAAGCTTGCATCGACCGCGACCACTTCACAGCCCAGATCCGCCAGCTTTTTCGTTAGTACGCCGTCTCCGCAACCCAGATCAAGAATCCTTTCACCGGGCTTTGGTGCGAGCAAATCCAGGACGGGAGAACCCAGGTCGGATACGAATCTTGCGTTTCGCGCATAGACTTCCGGGTTCCAGGTTTGTGCAGTGGGCATGGAAGAAATGATAGCAGTTGAAAGTTTGATGGTGCGAAGGGTCGTGCACGGGGTTACCGGCAACCCGAAAACAAGTTCTGCCAGAAAGCCTCAAAGAACCGTGATATTCCGTTTTCTTTGACCAGCGCGATAAATCATCCAGCCGAGGACGTTTGCTCCCAGCACGACCACGGCAATCTTCAGTGAATAGCGCCACGAACTGGCGACGTCGATTATGGGGAAGATCGAGAGCGCGACGAAAAGTAAAGTGACGAGAAATCCTGACGCTGCTCCTACGCGCAAAGCGAGTCCGGGTCGAATACCGCTGGCTTTCGGCGCTAACAACGGAATGGCGAACAGGGCCAGATAGGCGACGCCGTAGAAGGTGAATCCCCAGGTCAGGAGAAGTTCGTAGGCTTCCTGCTCGCCGACGCCGATCAGGGCGGCGACGCTGGCGGCCAGAGTCGCGCCTCCAAGAAAAAGGATCGAGTTGACCGGCGTTTTGTAACGCGCGTGCAGGCGCGAGAACCAGGCGGGAAGAAGATGGTCCCAACCGGCGGCCATGGGCAGGCGCGAGCTGCCGCTGAAATAGAGGCTGAAAGTGGAAAGATAATTCGCCAGCAGAAGGAAGATGGCGACCGGAACGATGACGGCGCCGAAGTGGCCAAAGCCGAGCCGCAGGGCTTGTGGGATGGGGCCGATGACGTCGACATTGTCGGGCGAAACGTAGGCGAGAATTGCGCTCGTCGTGAAGATATAGATCAGCGCGATGAGCGGGGCGGTGATCAGAATGGAGCGGCCGATGTTGCGGGCGGGGTTGCGGGATTCTCCGGCGAAGATGGCGACGTATTCAAAGCCGCTGAGCGCACCGAACGTCATTTTGCTGAAGACGCTGAGAGTAAAAATGGTGAGCGGCGGAGCGACCAGGCGCAGCGGGTGAAATGCGGCGTGGCGTGAGTTCAGTAGCGGGAGGGCTACGAGCACTCCGACGGTGATGAGCACGGCAATGCTGCCGGCGTTGTTGAACCACTTGCCGACGCCGAATCCGATGCCCGCTAACAGCATTTGTAAGGCGATCAAAACGATTGAGGCCGCGAGCACGGCCCACTTGTTGTCGGCCATCCAGGCGAGTGAGGGCACGGCGTAGGCGAAGAAGGTCGTCGTGACCAGGCCGATGACTGCGACGTAGAGCATGATGAAGAGCCAGAGATTCCAGGCGACGAGGAATCCGATTTGGTCGTTGAAGGCGAGGCGCGCCCATTCGTAGAGTCCGCCTTCGAGCGGCATGAGGCGGTTGAGGTGCGCGACGATCAGCGCCAGCGGAATGAAGAACAGCAGCATGGCCGACAGCCACAGCACGACGTGGGAGGGCCCGGCCTTGACCGCCGTGCCGAAAAAGTCGGGGACGATGACCAGCAGGATTTGGGCGAGGATTAGGTCGAAGAGGTTCAGTTCTCGGCGGAGGGCGGTACTGTGGGATTGTTCTGGGTTGAGGGGCGAGTTGATGCTGATAGGCAAGGTTGAAATTCTAAGATGGAAAGTCAGGGTTCGTTCTTAGCCTGATCAAGAACCGAGATTCCTCCGCCCCTCGCGTTCGCTCGGGGGTCGGAATGACAAGAAAGTCTGGCCCATGGGTCATTCTCTACTTCTACTTCGTTCTCTACTTCTTATCTGCTGGTTTCAGCAGTAGATCCTGATAGTCGAAACTGAAATCGGCGAGCGGAGAAACGGCTGCCATTCTCGCGCTGTTGATCGTGCCGTCGGGGTTCAGGGTGAACGTGACAAAGGCGTCTTCGATCGTGCGGTCGCGCCAGTGGGCTTTGAAGGTGTCGAACTGCCAGGCTTGCAAGTCGCCGATCATTGAAGGGGTGTGATCGAAAGTAATGACCAGGCCGGTATTTTCTTGTTTGATGGTGATGGGGCCGTACCAGGCGTCGGTGTAGAGGCCGGCATATTTTTCAAGGGGAAGGGATGGTCGGGAGCCGGCGGCGCGGGCGGCTTCGGCTTTCTTCATGGATTCTGCCGCGTCTTTTTCCTCTGCGTCTTGCAGCGACTTGTAGGCAGCGATCCAGTCGGTGGGCGGGACATGAAAGTAGTAATCGAGTACGTGGTAGAGGATGGAATCGAACGCGCCGTCTTCTTCCGCGTTGGTGAGCACGACCACACCGAGATTTTCTTCCGGCACGAGCATGACGCGGGAGACGAAGCCGGCGACTCCTCCGGTGTGGCCGACGAGTTTGCGGCCGTGATAGTCGCGCAGCATCCAGCCGAGGGCGTAGTCGGCGAAGCTGGGTTTCAATCCGGCAAGAGCGGGCGGAGGATCGCCGATGGGAAGAATGGTTTGCGGCGTCCACATTTCTTTCGAGCGTTGCTCCGCGAACAGCCGCCCATCGCGATCTGCGAACTTGCCACGGTTCAGTTGCAACTGCACCCACTTGGCCATGTCGGCGGCGCAGGAGTTGATTGAGCCCGCCGGTCCGGCATTGTCGAGCACTTCGAAATGGATGACTTGCAGCTTGCCATCCATGCGCGAGTGGGGGAACGCGACATCGTCGCCGGGCTTGATGTTGGCGTTGGTGACGGTGGAGTGAGTCATGCCGAGCGGCGTGAAAATGCGCTGGCGAATGTAGTCGTCCCAGGAAGTGCCGGTGACCGCGGGGATGATTTGTCCGGCGGTCATGTAAAGCAGATTGTCGTATGCGTAGTGGCTGCGGAAGCTGGACGCGGGCTTCATGAAGCGCAGCTTGTAGATGATTTCATCGCGCGTGTAAGTGGAGTGCGGCCAGAAGAGTAAGTCGCCTTCGCCGAGTCCCATGCCGCTGCGGTGCGTGAGCAGGTCACGGATGGTCATTTCATGCGACACGTAAGGGTCGTACATGACGAAGCCGGGAAGACGCTGGTAGACGGGGTCGTCCCAGGAGAGTTTGCCTTCGTCGATGAGCGTGGCCAGCGCGGCGGTGGTGAATGCCTTGGTGTTAGAGCCGATGCCGAACAAGGTGAATTCATCGACGGGCGTGGGATCTCCGAGTTTGCGGACGCCGTAGCCCTTGGCGACTAGAACCTTGCCGTCCTTTACGATGGCGACGGCCATGCCGGGGACTTCGAAAGTTTTCATTGAAGCCGCAACATACGCATCGAGGTCGGCGGGCGCGACTACGGCCGAGGATTGGGGCCACGCGGAACTGACGAGCGTCACAACAAACAAGGCGTACTTTAGAGGGGTCAGCATTCATCTCTCCGTGACTCGAGCGGCGTGCGAGAATTGTGACGCGAAGATTAGACCACAGAATGGCCCGATCTTCCGAGAAGACGCCGATAAAGGGCGCCGAAATACTCATGCACGCTTATCTTTTGGAACGCGAGCAGTGGCTGCCGCAGGCGCTGGACGAGGTGTTTCACTTTTTCTCCCGGCCGGAGAATTTGCAGGTGATCACTCCGCCCTGGCTCGACTTTCGCATGGTGGAGACGCCCGAGGCTTTGGCCGCAGGTTCGCTGATTCGTTACCGGCTGCGCTGGCACGGGCTGCCGATCCGGTGGACGACGGAGATTAGCGAGTGGAATCCTCCGCACGGATTCGTCGACCGCGAAGTTTCTGGTCCTTACGCGCTGTGGAATCATGAGCACTGGTTTGAGGCACATGACCGCGGAACCACGATGCGCGATCGGGTGACGTATGCGTTGCCTTTGGGGTGGGCCGGGCGATTGGCTCATTGGGCGGTCGTGAGACGGGATGTCGAGATGATCTTCGATTTTCGCGCGGAGACGATGCGAGGGCTGTTTCCTGGGTGAGGGGCTCGCCGGGACAAACCCAAGACTCACCTCTTAAAACACCGCGCGCGGAAGATCTCTACGGGAAATACGGAAGGGGAAATCATGATTTCGCGAGAGTTTATTTTCTGGGAAGTGGACGTGCAGGCCGACTTCATGTTGCCGGGCGGGAAACTGTATGTTCCGGGCGCGGAGAAACTGCTGCCTAACATCCGGCGGCTGACTGATGCAGCGCGGCACGGACAGGTATTCCTCGTGTCGCACGGTTGTTTCCACACGCCGGATGATCCTGAATTCAAAATCTTTCCGCCGCACTGTGTGAAGGGAACTGCCGGGGCGGAGTTGGTGCCGGAAGCGCTGGGGGAAAAAGTGGTGCGTGTGGCCAATGAGGCGGACGCAAAGCTGCCGGAAGACTTGTTCCGATATCAGCAGATCGTGCTGGAAAAGCAGACGCTGAATATCTTCGAAAGCCGGCACGCGGACGCACTGGTTCGGCGGCTGGGAAGTCAGGCCGAGTTCGTGGTGTTTGGCGTGGTCACGGAATACTGCGTCAGTTTTGCCGCGAAAGGACTGCTCGAACGCGGACGGCGCGTGGCGGTGGTGCAAGACGCGATCGAAACTCTGAAGGCGGAAGATGGGAAAAAAACGATTGCCGAACTGGAGCAACTCGGGGCGCGGCTTACGACCACGGACCAGGCTCTCAGGGCGCTAGGCCACTGAGAGCCTGGCGGGGGGCTAGCGATGGTCGCCGTGGTTGTGACGCCAGGTCCAATATTCTTTCTGCTCTTCAGGAGGAAGCTTGCGGAAATCGCGGTGGGGATCGCGGTGGGTTTCAACGGACCAGCGGTTGTAGAAAACGATCTCGTCGCCGTTCCACACGTGATAGTCGGTGTAATAGGGATCGTAGACGCGATAATAGTGATGCGCGCATCCGATTCCTGCCAGCGATGAAGTCAATGCGGCCGCCAGCAGGAGATAACTCAGGGGATTGGAACCACGGCTCATGTTTTTCTCCTTCGAGATAGAGAAACACTTCTCAGGTTGATTAGTTGCTGAACGGTGCGGCATCGGTTCAGAAAAAGTGAACTTCGGAGTGAGGGGCGCCCAAAACGAGTCGCGGCCGCCGGTAACGTTTTCTTCCGAACAGTATTTCTTTTTCTTTCGATTACTTTTCAACGGGCTCGGACTGTAATAGACTTGGGCTCTGAGGAGATTCTACGTTGAGCGACCCGTTAAGCGCGCTGCTGGAGTTGCCGGAACCCGAAAAAATCGAACGCGGGCTGGAGCACACTCCCCGCGAAATCTGGCAGCAGCCGGAGACTTGGAACCAGACCTACCTGCGCTGCCAGGAACACAGCGCCGAGTTGAACGATGTACTCCGGCGGGCAGGAATCGGCCGAGGCAGTACATCTTCGCCGACCGTCTACCTGGTGGGCGCGGGCACGTCCGACTATACAGGCAGGGCGCTGGCACCGTTGCTGCGGAGGCGTTGGGGATGTGACGTTTGGCCCATCCCGAGTACGACGATGCTGACCGACTTCGAACAATTTCATCGTCCGGGAAGAGAGTACTTGTGGATTTCGTTTTCCCGCTCGGGGGAGAGTCCTGAGGGAGTCGCGCTGCTGCAACAGGCACTCGATCGGCAGAGGGAAATCCGGCATCTGGTGGTGACCTGCAACCAGCGGGGGGCGATGGCGCAGTTATGCGCGCAGCATCCCGACCGCGCGGTGGCGCTGGTGCTGGACGATGCGGTCAATGATCGTGGGCTGGCGATGACCAGTTCGTTCAGCAACATGGTGCTGGCCGGACAGTGCGTGGGACATCTGGAAGAGTTTGCGCAGTTCGGCGAAGTAGTGGAGCAAGTGTGCCAGACCGGCCGGCGATTCCTGCCGGAGGCGGCTGAAGTTGCGGCGGCAATAACTCTGCTGGGTTGCACGCGCGCCTGCTTTGTGGGCACCGGAGCCTTGCGGGCCGTGGCCGACGAAAGCGCGCTGAAAGTAGTCGAACTCAGTTCGGGCAGAGTTACCACGATCGCCGAGACTCCGCTGGGATTGCGTCACGGGCCGATGTCGAGCGTCGACGGGCAAACTTTATTCGTGGCTTTCCTGTCGAGCGATGCACGACGGCGCGGCTATGAGCTTGATCTGCTGCGCGAAATAGATCGCAAACATTTGGGGCGAGTCCGGGTGGTGGTCACAGCGCAGGGGTTCGACGATGTGGGGTCGCTGGCGGATTACTCTTTGTCGTTGAATTGCGCGGCTGGCCTTCCCGACGACTCTCGCCCGGTGCTCGATGTGATGTTGGGTCAGTTGATTGGACTGTTCGGCTCGATGAGATGCGGCCTCAAACCGGATCAGCCGAGTCCGAGCGGAGCCATCACTCGGGTGGTTGCGCCGATTAAGCTGTATTGACTTCTAGGTGATGCTGACTTCGGTGTAAGTGCCGTAGACCTGCCGCAGCGCTTCGCAGATCTCGCCGACGGTGGCGTAGGCGCGCACGGCTTCCACAATATAAGGCATGGTATTGGCCGAGGAGATATTGCCGTTCGCGCCCGCAGTCGGCTCTTGGCTCGCGGCTTTCTTCAGGGCGTCGAGCGCCCGCTGGACAGCCTCATTCGAGCGCCGCCCACGTAACGCCTTCAGCTTTACCGTCTGCTGACGTGCGACGCTCTCATCAATGTAGAGAATGTGCGGAGACTCTTCCTCGATGACGAATTCGTTGGCGCCGACGATAACTTTCTCGCGGGCCTCGGCCGCCCGCTGGTACTGGTACGACGACTCGGCGACTTCTTTCTGCGGAAAACCGCGCTCGATGGCCTTGACCATGCCACCCATGGCGTCAAGCTTGCCGAAATAGTCGAATGCGCCGTTCTCCATTTGCAGCGTCAAGGTTTCTAAAAAGTAAGACCCACCCAGCGGGTCAACCGTCTGCGTTACGCCCGATTCATAGGCAATGATCTGCTGGGTGCGCAGCGCGATGCGCGCCGCTTCCTCGGTGGGCAAGGCCAGCGCTTCGTCGTAAGAGTCGGTGTGCAGCGACTGCGTGCCGCCGAGCACCGCCGCCAGCGCCTGTACGGCGACACGCGCGATATTGTTCATGGGCTGCTGCGCCGGCAGGGACACTCCCGCGGTCTGCGTGTGAAACCGCATCAGCCAGGTGCGCGGGTTCTTCGCGCCGAAGCGCGTCTTCATTACTTGAGCCCAAATCTTCCGGGCGGCGCGGTACTTGGCAATCTCCTCGAAAAAGTCGTTGTGAGCGTTGAAGAAAAAGCTCAGGCGCGGACCAAACTCATCCACGTCGAGCCCGCGGCGGCGTGCCCACTCCACATATTCAACGCCGTCATAGAGAGTGAAAGCCAGCTCCTGCAAGGCGGTGGAACCGGCCTCGCGAATGTGGTATCCGCTGATCGAAATCGTGTTGAAGCGCGGCGTGAACTTTGAGCCGAACTCAAAAGTGTCGATCACCAGCCGCATCGATGGAGCCGGCGGATAAATGTATTCCTTCTGCGCGATGTATTCCTTGAGAATGTCGTTCTGAATCGTGCCAGAAATTTTCTTCCAGTCGGCGCCCTGCTTTTCCGCGACGACGAGATACATGGCCCACAGCACTGACGCCGGCGAATTGATGGTCATCGAGACCGTGGTTATTTCGAGGTCAATGCCGCCGAAAAGAATTTCCATGTCTTCCAGCGAGTCGATGGCGACGCCGCACTTGCCCACTTCGCCCTCGCTGGCCGGGTGGTCGGAGTCGTAGCCCATCAGCGTGGGCAGATCGAAGGCTACAGAAAGTCCGCTGCCGCCGTGTTCGAGCAGATATTTGTAGCGCTGGTTGGTTTCTTCGGGCGAAGCGAAACCGGAAAATTGCCGCATGGTGAAAAGCTTGCCGCGATATCCGGTAGCGTGAATGCCGCGCGTGTAAGGCGCTTGGCCGGGATAGCCGAGATAAGTTTCTTCACTCCAGTCCTCGGGAAGATCGGCCTGGGTATACAGGCGGCGAATGGGCACGCCGGAAATTGTGGTGAAGCGCGCGTGGCCATGCTCGTCGAGATTCACGCCGGTGGGCGCGCCAATCGGCCGCTCGGGAGATTTTTCGAGCGTAGGCGCGAGCGTCTTCTCCGCCCAGTTCTTTTCGGCCTCGGAAGGATGGCGGTTCTCAAAAACATCGGCGAGCGGGTTCTCGGCAACCGGGTTCTTCGCGACTCCCGGCTTCGACGGTTTCTTTTCCATGCGTTCGATCCCCGTGCGGCCACGGTATTCTGACTTTGATCATAGGGAAGTGAGCGCGCGGGAGCAAGGCGGGAACGTGGCGTTAGAACGACCGGTCGGTCAGTTGAGGGCCCTCACTTCGGCTTCTGCGGACGCGACAATTCCCACGCCTTTGCATATTTCCACGATACGTAAACCGCGTGGTAGAGATGCAGCAGAAGGCCTTCGCGGCCGTCGAGGAAGCCGAGACGAAAAAAGTAGTTGTAGATGAAGGTCGCGAGCGGCCGCACGACGATGTTGATCACGCTGAAGCGGACTTGTCCGTTGCTCTTGGCCACGACCATCTCCGCGCCGAGTGATGAATAGCGGTTCATGTGCTCGATGTAGTCGGAGAGCGTGGGGTAGGAGTGGTGGATGATGTCGATGGCTGAATTTCCCATCCAAGTCCAATGCAGCGATGGGTTCAGAATGCTTTTTCCAGGCTTTAGCTCAATGTCTTCGTGAACGGAGCGATCCGCGAACCGCCCGCTTCCTCTGACGAAGAGACGGAGCTTCGCGTCGCGGTAGAAGCCTCCGTGCCGGATCCACCTGCCGAGGAAGTAATTTCGCCGTCCCAGCAGAACGCCACCGTCAAACTCTCGGAAGTCCGATCCAAAAGTTCCAAATAGAAAGCCGTCAAGGAATCCTTGTGCTACGTCACTTACTTCCTCGTCCGCGTCCAAGCTTAGAATCCAATCTCCCGTTGCTTTGTCGATGGCCGAGTTCTTCTGCGCGGCAAAGCCTTTCCATTGTTCTATGAAGACTTTCGCGCCGAACGATTTCGCGATCTCAACCGTGCGATCGCTCGAGCCGGAGTCAACGACGATGATTTCTCCTTTGCCGTCGGCGACCAGCGACTGCACGCTAGCGAGCGTGCGTGCAATGTTCGCTTCTTCATTGAACGTGATGATGACGACGGAAAGGTTCATGGGAAGGTTGTTCGAGCGTGCGAACTCGAAATTGTCTCACAGGCCCGGGGCTAAAGCCCGTCGTCCTA
>Ga0181537_10000976_pt1 | contig 26881 bp, 21 predicted proteins | sample PEATcosm2014_Bin_39_FD_119765 | JGI IMG/M metagenome (GOLD analysis project Ga0181537, IMG submission 119765) | Peatland microbial communities from MTU Mesocosm Facility, Houghton, MI, USA - PEATcosm2014_Bin23_10_metaG | ecosystem: Environmental > Terrestrial > Soil > Wetlands > Peat | place...
AACTTTCCAGTAATGCTGTTCGTGTTTCTAAATTGCACGCTTGCACCAGATGAAAACTTTTTCTATGTTGCTAACTGGTTTATGCCCACGTGGCGGAATTGGCAGACGCGCTAGATTCAGGTTTTCACTTTTACCGTTTTCAAAGGTTAGCTTCGCGTTTCAACAATTGCTGTTTGACCATTGATTTTATTTGCTGAAATGCGTTTCAGTTGCGTCAATGGCGGGGTTCGATTCAACCAGTGCAACTGTCGCAAAAAGTGTCGCAATTCCAAAAACGAAATTTTCATGAAAAATTGCAATTGCGATTGGGCAGGCAAGTTTCAGGATGGTATTCACCCACCACACACGGACGCTCCGCCTGTGCTTCCAGTAACGTGACCAACTAACGCCTTATTGTTTGGCTTCCTCGACGGTAATTTCCAAAACAACCGGCTGACCTTCCTCTATCAATGACCGCTGATGGCTTGGCAACTTGGTGACCTGCGACAAGTTCATCCGTTGCATCCCGGTCTCAATGCGTTCCAAATTAAGCCCGCGAATCAAGACTTCGTGGGCGGCGAAGACCAGCTTGAGATTTTGTTCCTCTCCGTCACCGGTCATTCTGGCGAACATGAATTGATCGTGTGGTAACAGCATTGAATGTCCTGGCGCAATTTCAATGCGTAATGCCTCGGCGTTCGGGTCGTTGGCCCAACATTCGGGTGTTCTTGTGCTCATATTTTTGTTTTGGTTGATGGTGGTGATGACGAGCCAGTTTCATGCGGCAAATGTTGTCGGCGGCTCGACGGCCGAAACGTAAAAGATAGCCATGCAGTCTTTTCCAAAGCAGCGCGCGGCCACTCGGAACCCAGCCATCCGCAAATTCCATCGCCAGCGGTCGGTGACCGGTGCGGCAAATGTTTTCGCGAAGCTGTTCCTTGTCCGGCGTGAAAATACGGATGCCCCGCCGTCCGCGTGAGATGCTGACATACCATTGCTCCGCACTCGTCGCGGCCTTGATCGTCGAGTCCGAGAACAAAACATAATCCACGGTCTTGCCCTGCGAACCATAGGACGTGACGGCGTAGCCAGGCGAAAATTCGCGATAAACCGCATCGAGCACCCGGCCATCGGCCAGTTTGATTTTCCCGTCCGCGCCGACTGACTTGACCGTGACCAGTTCGCCGTTGGTCACGCGGCCACCGGATGCCAGCTTGCGATTGGCTTTCAGGTGCAGCCGGTCTTTTTCCGCCACCTTAATTTCCAGCGGACGGCAGACGGTGATTTTGTCGAGCAACTTGTTCGAGACCATGACAAACCGTCCGTTCACTTCGACCAGCACGCCGGCCTTCACAATGCCGCCTAATTTTCCTTTCGCACCGGCATCGGTCCGACGCACCTTTTGATTGAAAACAATGACGGCATCGGGCGGATAAAACCGATTATCCCGTTTCTGTGCGTTGGTGAGGTCAATCTTTTCCAGCGTTTGAACCGTCACATCATTTGCGCCGAGCAGTCCCTTGGATTTCAGTTTGTCCCGCACCTGTTCGTTGACGCGGTGAACTTCGGCCCAGGTCTGCGACACTACCACGGCGGATACATCTTTCTCCGCCAGTCCAAGATATTCATCCGCCAGCTTGCCGGCTTGATCGGCCAGACCGCACGACACCACCGCGCCCATCGTGTCGAGTTGGGAAAATGACTCGTCGAATTTGCCATCGGCAGCCAGTTTGACGGCCTGCCGGTATTGCTTGATATGCTCGCGCTCGTCCACGGTTTGACCGCGCGACGGGTCCTGCCGGTGGATATTTTGCAGTTCAACGGGCCGGACACCGGAATGCCGCTCGATGGCCAGCAACGCATCCGATGCCTCGACCGCTCCATGCTGGCGAGTGTCGCCCGACAAAATCAGCCGCGCATTCCGTTCGCGCACCAACCGGATCAATTCCAGCATCTGCCGTCCGCCGATTTGCCCGGCCTCGTCCACGATGACGGCGGCACCTTCGGCCAGTTCGCGTTTTATCAGAAAACTGGCGACGGTTGCCGGTGACGGGAAACCCGCGCGCTCCATGTCCACGATCTGCTGGCGTTGCGGGGCCAGGACGACCACCTTTCTACCGCCATCACGAACCTGCTCGACCAGTTCACGCAGGACGAAACTTTTGCCCGTGCCAGCGCCACCGCGAAAAATTGATATTCGGTTGGTGTTGGAAAGCAGCGCCTTTAATGCCAGACGCTGCTCCTCGTCCAATTGGGGATTGATCGGACGCGGATCGCGAACCAGCGGGTGACAGTCGCAAAAACCTTCCTTGGCTGTTTGGACGATTTCCCATTCGCGCATTAAATGTTCCCGTGTCGTCACCTTGCCGGGCTGATCGTCAATGCGCAAATATTTGCGCCGGTTTGTGGCGGCTTGAATTTCGGCAGTCGTGACCTCCCGGCCCCGTGCATGTTCCAGCGCGTGACGCCACAACTCATGTTCGCGGACGACCGCCCGCCGCTCAAACAAATGTTCTTCAGCCCAGGCTACGGCTTTCTCGGCCACGTTTTCGCTCGCACCGGCAACGACCGGCTGGCCGGTTGTGAGATGCCGAAGTGATTCTTTTTCCGGCACTGTCATTTGGCCGTCCCAAATCGCTTGCAGTTTTTCCAAACCGATGTCCCGAATTTTTCGCGCCCGCTCCTTGTGCGCAATGTTCTCCCGAATCGCCGCCAGATTGCCCTCGGCCTTTTCCGGTTCGCGCGCCAATAGTTCACGCGTCCTTTGTTCAATTTCGTCGTGCCGTTTGGAAAACTTTTTGACCAGCTCAGGCGAGACGCCCTTGATTTCAAAATCGCCACGCGGTTTGTTTTCGATCTGATAGCCGAATTTGATCAGCGAGCGGGCCAGTTCGTGATAATAGACATTTTCCACGAACTTTTGCGCCGCCAGCATTTCGTAATTTTGCAGCGCCTTCCATTTTTTCTCGACCGGGTCAAATGTGGCGTTGAACAGGATGCAGTGGCTGTGCAGGTGCGGGTCCAACGCACGCGAGGTTTCGTGTTGGAACACCGCCGCCACGATGTTGCCGGTGAACCGGTCGGTGCATTCCCCGTTTTTACGCACCCGTGTCGCGGCGAACGATTGCAACTGACGCAGTGCCTCGTTCACCGCCTGCTCATGCGCTTCGACCATCCGAGGATCATCGCCCACCAGTGCCGCGACGGAAACCGACTTGGCCGGGGAAAAGGTGAAATCGTAAAACACCCGGCGGTTGCTGCTCTCATGCTCCTGCCCATCCTGCCCGATGTCCATGCGCGTGGTGTTCTGGCGTGGCGTCAATTTTTCGCCGGTCTGCGGATGCAAATTTTCACACAGGCGAACGAACTCGTCCATGCGGGTGACGCCGGTGAGTCCCAAATCTTCCGCGCCCTGGCCAAACCAGTGTCCCGGCACATGCTGGCCTTCGGAATAATAATCACCGACGGACAGATGCTCTTTGAAATAATGCCGGGCATCTTTCAGGCTGCATTGTGGTTTGATCGCCAGCATGACAGTGGAATGAATTATTTTTGTTTCAGATACAGTTGCCTTGAACAAATCATCATGCGAACAGTTTGGCAAAATCAGCCAAATCCGGGTGTGTCACGCACACAATCGAGCAGGCATTTTCTGCCAACATTGCCGGTTCATCGCTTGGAATTATTCGGACTATGACCTGCCAAATATGGTTTGCTTTGCCAGCCTTGAAATCGCTGGCAGGCAATGAGACCATGAGGAAAGGAAAATTCTTATGGCGCTGAATGACATTGAACACATCGTCGTGGTGATGATGGAGAACCGCTCCTTCGACAACCTGTTGGGCTGGCTTTACGATAATCAAACCAACCCGCCGAAATTCAATATTCCCGCCCAGCCGTCACCGACATTTGAGGGATTGAAGCCCAATACCTATTCCAATGTTCTGAACGGGAACCAGGTTTTTGCCAGTCATCCGCCCACGGCTTGGCCACCCGCCAACAATCCCAATGTGGTGCCGACTCCCGATCCGCACGAAGAATTTCAATACGTCACCGTGCAGTTGTTTGGCACAGCCACGCCTGAGCCTGGTGCCGTGGCGGACATGAGCGGTTTCCTGCTGGATTATTCGGCACCGGATGCCGGCGGAGCCAGCGCGGGGCAGATCATGCAGACGTTTGGCCCGGCAGATGCCAATGTCCTCAACGATCTGGCTCGGAATTTTGCCGTATGCGACCATTGGTATGCTTCCGTGCCCTCGCAGACGTGGCCCAACCGTGCGTTTGTCCACACCGGTTCATCCGATGGCCATCTCAACAACGATAATTATGAACTTTATGACATTCCCACGATTTTCAATGTCTTGGAAAGTCAGGGCAAGACGTGGGGTGTTTTTCATGATACCACCCTGATTCCATCGCTCACGCTGACGCAGTTTTTCCCGCGCCTGACCCTGCACGACGGCTGCTTTCATAAATATGATATTTTCAAACAAATGTGCGGCGTTGCTGCCACCGCCGCACCGGCGCAAAAATTACCGCAGTATTCGTTTGTTGAACCTCGCTTCACACCGGAGTTGGGTTTGTTCGCGATTGATTTTCCGGCTGATTACCATCCGCCGCACAATATCTGTCGCGGCGAGCAGTTTCTGGCGGATGTTTATCAGGCTGTGAAAAACAGCCCCTACCGCGACAAAATCCTGCTGGTGATCACGTTTGACGAGCATGGCGGCTGTTATGACCATGTGCCGCCGCCGACCGGAGCCGCCCCGCCCAATCCCAAGTCCGTATCAAATGATGGAAGTTTTGATTTTGGCCGGTTTGGCGTGCGAGTGCCGACGATTCTGGTTTCGTCCTATTTGCAACCGGGCACGGTGTTCCGCGCATCTGGACAAACTCCTTTCGACCACACTTCAATTCTGGCCACGTTGCGCGACTGGCTGAATCTGGATGCCGATCCCAAGAATCCGTTCCTGACCAGCCCGCGTATCAAGAGTGCGCCGACCTTGGATGTTGTCCTGACGCTGGATGACACGAACAAGAACACGAACTGGCCTAACATCACCGCGACATGCACCATCGGCGATGACGACAAATCCCTGCAAACGCCGTTGAACGGTTTGCAACATAGTTTGATCGCCGGTGCCATCCGTCAAAACAGCGACAATCCCACCGACCCGGCAACAGTTACGCAATCGGCCGTTCAGGCAAAAAGTTTGCAAACATACAGCGACGCCCTCAACTTCATGCACCCGGATGCTCCGTGATACAGCCGACCCTCTGATAATAATCAGGCTGGGGAGAAGTCGGCGCTTTGACTGGCCGGCTTTCCTGCGGGCACTCGGAAACCGGCCAGACAAATCGCCTCTAATTGAACCTAGACGGTCACGCACTCAACGGGCGTTCGTGAAACCGCGCTCAACTTCGCCGTCGTCCGTTCATATCACTCCCGACCTGCTTCGTTTCGCTGCCGGTTTCAGAAACGCTCGTTCAGTGCGGTTTAATTTTCATGAAATGAATTGTCATCGTGCTGGAAAATTCGGCAATCACGTTGGACGACTGATGCGTAAGATTCCGCAGGAGGGTTCACACGATTTGTGTGAATTTGAGAGTGGACGCCTCACCCCTTGGATTTTCAAGGTCCGGTTGTCCGCGAAGTGGTCGCGGTTTAAGCGCGAAATGTCCGCGCCATTGTCCGGCCTGCTGGCCGTGGCCGTGTCCAGTCCGCGTTCGCGTCCGCAGTCAGTCCAGGCCCGCATCTTGACCGTGACTATGTCCGGTCCGTGCCCGCATCCAGTCCGCGACCGTGACCGTAGTTTGTCCGTGGCCGCGCACAGTCCACTTCCGCGACGTGTCCGCAAATATATCCGTGTCCAGTCCGTGACTTGACCGTGGCCGCAACTTGTCCGTGACCATATCCAGTCCACAACCGCGCACAGTCCGAGTCCATGGTCAGTCCGTGTCCAGTCCGTAGCCGCGACCAGTCCGCGTCCGTGCTTCATCCTTGGAAAACCCAGATATGTCCACGGCGATTTCCGCCGTCTGTCCGCTCCGAACGTCAGCAAACTGATTGAGGCGTTTTTTTTCCACCAAATCAATCAGTTTGAACTGGCGGAAAAAGTTCTGCATGATGGCGGCAGGTTATGCCAAATCCGCTGAACAATTCTGACATCAGGGGCAACGGTGTTTGTGAACACTGGCAAGCACAACAAATTTTCCATCTATAATAGACATCTCCATGAGCACGCGATTTTTCACCAACGAGGGCGACAACACCCTGCTGAAAAAATTTGCGGGCGTATTCGCTCACAATCCCGACATTGAGCAATTCGACGCGCTTGTTGGTTATCTCCGTGCTTCCGGTTATTTTGCGCTCCGCCCCCATCTGGAAAAAGTCCCGCTCATCCGCATCATCGTTGGTATTGACGTGGACGCACAACTCGCGCAGCAACATCGCAAAGGTCTGCTGTTGCTCGGTGACGCCGACAAGACACTGGCTGCCGTGCGCAAACAAATCGAGGCGGATGTGCAGGGTGCGCCGTATCGCAAGGAAGTCGAAGATGGCATCCGCCAGTTCATCACGGACGTTGCGGCCAAGCGCGTTCAAATCAAGGCGCACTCCACCAAACGACTCCACGCCAAGCTCTACATTTTTCTCCCCAAAGGTTTTTGCGAACACAAGCCGGGCGCGGTCATCACCGGTTCGTCCAATCTTACCGCCGCCGGTCTGGGCGTTGAGGATGCCACCGGCAATTACGAGTTTAACGTCCTCCTCCACGATTACGACGACGTGCGTTTTGCTGGCGATGAATTTGAAAAGCTCTGGGCCGAGGGCGTTAGCGTTCTGCCGGAGGCCGTGGGTGGCGTCGTGCGTGAAAGTTATCTGCGCGAAGACCTCACGCCGTTTGAACTCTATATCAAATTCCTCATCGAATACTTCGGCCCTGCAATTGACTACGATCCGAACGCCGAATCTGATTTGCCGAAAGGCGTCAAGGCATTGAGTTATCAGGGAGACGCCGTCAACGACGGCTGGCTCAAACTTCAAAAGCACGGTGGTTTTTTCCTCGCCGATGTTGTCGGCCTGGGCAAAACCATCGTAGCCACCCGCATCGCCAAGAAATTCTTTTTCCACAACGGCTTTCCCACCCACCGTTCACGCATCCTCGTCATCACGCCGCCCGCGCTGAAGGAAAACTGGGATGCGGAAATGGAACGGTTTGGCCTTGATGACGCAGTGCGGGTCATTCACAACGGCAGCCTACACAAAATCCGCGACCCGGAAAAATACGACCTGATAATCATTGATGAGGCGCACAAATTCCGTAATGATACCGCCGACGGCTACGACTTGCTCCAGAAATTATGTAAAACGCGAACCAAACATCGCCGACCCGACGGCGAGTTTGAAAAGAAGCGCGTTATTCTCATTTCGGCCACGCCACTGAACAACCGTCCCGCCGACATCCGCAACCAGGTGCTCCTGTTCCAAGACGGCAAGGATTCCACAGTCATCGGCAACCTCCAGCATTTCTTCGCCAAACGCATCAAGGAATACGAAGCCGCGCACCGCATAAATGATGCGCGTGAGGCGCAGGCTGTCGTGGCGCACATCTACGAACAGATCCGCGAGCAAGTTGTCCAACCGCTAACCGTCCGCCGCACCCGCACCGACCTCGTGGAGGACAAACGCTGGAAAGCCGACCTCGACGCGCAGGGCATCATTTTTCCCAAGGTCGAAAAGCCGAGTCCCATCTTCTACCAACTTGATGCCAGTCTGGATGCCCTTTACGACCGCACCATCCGGCTGCTCTCGCTCCCGGAGTCGGGCGGCCTGACTTACAACCGCTACCGCGCCATCGCGTTTCTCGGCAATCCCAAGCTCAAGGAAAAATACGAACGCGCCGACCTCATCGCCGCCCAGCTTGCCATGATAATGAAGACGATGCTGGTGAAGCGCATTGATAGCAGCTTCCTGGCATTCACCAAAAGTCTCCGCCGATTTCGCGATGCCACGCAGGCGATGATCACCATGTTTCAGCGCGGCACGATTTACATCGCACCCAGCCTGCATGTATCCGATTACATCTTGGAAGGGCGCGAAGACGAACTCATTGCCGCCATCGCCGAGGCCAGCGAAACCGACCCTACCATCACCGTTTGCACGCCAAAGGATTTTCTGCCCGAATTTCTCACCGGACTCCAGCACGACGGGGCGATCCTTAACGAACTGGTAGCCGCGTGGGAACAGGTCAAAGCCGACCCCAAGCTCGATGAATTTCTCGCCTGCTTGCGCGGCGATGGCGGTCGCCAGAATCTCCTCGCCAAGCCATTCAACGAAACCGGCAAGCTCGTCATCTTTTCCGAGGCGCGCGACACCACGCTGCACCTGTCCGAGCAACTGAATGCCGCCGGCTTCGGCCCGGTTCTCACCGTGGACTCGCACAATCGCAGGGCGGTCATGCCCGTCGTCCGCGCAAATTTCGATGCCAACGTCCCGCACGATGCCGAGCATCGGAAGGACGATTACAAGATTCTCATCTCCACCGAGGTCCTCGCCGAAGGCGTGAACCTCCACCGCGCCCACGTCATCGTGAATTATGACACGCCGTGGAACTCCACGCGCCTCATGCAGCGCATCGGTCGCGTTAACCGCATCGGCAGCACCGCCGCCGCCGTCCATGTTTTCAATTTCTACCCGACCGCGCAGGTGGATTCCGACATTGATCTCCAGCGCAAGGCGTTCTTGAAGCTCCAGGCATTTCACTCCGCGCTCGGCGAGGACAGCCAGATTTATTCGCCCGACGAACAGGTGGACAACTTCGGCCTGTTTGATCGTGCCATCGAGGAAGAGCGCGACGAACGTCTCCGCTTCTTGTCTGAATTGCGCGATTTCAAGGATGCCAATGCGGATGAGTTCCGTCGCATCCGCCATCTGCCCATTCGCGCCCGGTGTGGCCGGAAGGATACCGCGCAAGCTGGCCAGTCCCTCGTTTTCATTCGTGACGACCGCCGCGACGCATTTTACCGCGTCACGGAAAACATCACCGAGCTTGGCTTCGTCGAGACGGCCCGCGCCTTCCGCGCCGAAGTCGCCGAAGCTGCCGTGCCACTGCATGACACACACCACGACCAGATATTGGCGGCACTCGCCGATTTTCGGGTCAAACTCGCCGCCGATGCCGTGCGCGAGCGCGCCGTGGATCACACCGTCGGTCCGAACGAGCAAAAGGCCATGCGCCTATTGGCCGCCGCGCAGGGTATGCCCAATGTCTCCGTCGCCGAGAAAGCGTTGCTCGTCGCCGCGCAGCACGCCATCCGCGTCGCCAAGTTTCAGGATTTGTCGCGCAAGCTCAACGCGCTGCAAAAAGCCGTCGCCAAAAAGCCCGTCACCACCGCCGCGCTGCTCGATAAGCTCCTCGAAATCATCCGCACCTATCCGCTGGATGTCGCCGAGCCGGAAACACCCGCGACCGCAGCCGGCCTTGTTACGGCGGAATACGTCCCACAAATCATCCTTTCAGAATCTTTTGCCCATTCATGAACAATCTCCAGGAACAACTTCGCCAGCCCTACACCCACGCCCTTTGGAGCGGGTTGTTGCCTCAGTTGTTGCCTGGACGCATTGAACTATTCCGCGAGGCGGTGGGGTTTCCGCTCACCGCCGAAAACCAGCGCGCCATCGCCACCGGCTTTCGCCAGTTTGGCCGCGCCGTCATTCCTGACGGACAGGGTGGTGAAAAAATCCTCGCCATTTTCGAGGTGGACGTTGCGCCCAAAGTTGATTTGCTTCGCAACCGCGTCGCGCTCCGCCAACTCGTCGCCCGCTGTATTGATGAAGTCAGCGCCCATGCCGTGCTCGCCATTTTTGCCCGACCGGGCAATCAGTCCTACCGGCTCACCTACGCCACGCGCGAAAGTGCGTTCAACACCGAAACGCTCGCCGTCGAAACCCGCGAAACCGCCACGCGCCGTTTCACCTACGTCCTCGGTCCGGGCGAAACCCGCCGCACCGCCGCCGCGCGCCTGACCGGACTCGCCGCGAAGCGCGACCGCGCCACGCTCAAGGAAGTCACTGATGCCTTCTCGGTTGAACTGCTCAACAAGGAATTTTTCGATACCTACAAGGCGCACTACCAGAAATTTTGCGGCCACCTGCTCGACGGCGATGCGTCCACCAGCGTCTTTGGCATCAAGCTGAAAGGCCTCGACGAGAAAGCCCGCGACCATGCGCTCAAACCCGTCCGTGATTTTGTAAAAAAACTGCTCGGTCGCCTCGTCTTTCTCCACTTCCTGCAAAAAAAAGGCTGGCTCGGCTGTCCCGCCAACGCCACCAACTGGAAAAACGGCGATGCCAATTTTCTCCGGCAGCTTTTTGACGGCGCGCCCGCCGCCGACCAGCAGCGCTTCCATTCACGCCGTCTCGTGCCGCTGTTCTTCGACACGCTCAACCGTCAGCGCAAGGATGACCGCTTCGCCATCACCGGCACGCGCGTCCCATATCTTAACGGCGGATTGTTCGAGCGCGATTTCGATGGCGTGGAGCGGATTGATTTTCCCGCCGAACTGTTCCGCGACCTGCTGGAATTTTTCGGCCAATACAATTTTACGATTGATGAAAACGATCCCGACGACCACGAGATCGGCATTGACCCGGAGATGCTCGGTCACATTTTTGAAAATCTGCTGGAAGACAACAAGGACAAGGGCGCGTTTTACACGCCCAAGGCCATTGTGCAATACATGTGCCAGCAGAGTTTGATTTACTATCTCAAGTCGCACCTCGGTGACCGGCCGGAAATCGAAACCCTTGTCCGCCGCAAAGACCCCGGCGACCCGGCGGACAAATCGAATTGGATTCGGCAGAACGCCAAACGGATCGAAAAGCTCCTCGATTCGGTCAAAATCTGCGACCCGGCCATCGGTTCGGGCGCGTTTCCTATCGGTCTGCTTCAAGAGATTTACTGGATCAAGCTAAGTCTCGACTGGACGCTCGACCACGCCGAGGCCAAGCGCCGCATCATCCAGCATTCTATTTATGGCGTGGACTTGGACGCCGGCGCGGTGGAAATCGCCCGGTTGCGCTTCTGGCTGGCGCTCATCGTCGAGGAAGATGCGCCGCGACCGCTGCCAAATCTCGACTACAAGATCATGCAGGGCGATTCTTTGCTGGAAAGTTTCGAGGGTATTGACCTTGGCAATCTGACCGGCAAGAAACGCCAGGCCGTCCAATTGCTTGGCACGGAGCAGACCGAGTTGGGACTCAAAGCGGTGTCCACCGAACTGACCGTCGAGTTCGCGGAGGGCAAGCAGGCCGAGATTACCAGTCTGATTAGCGGCTACTTCGACCAGACCGACCCGGAACAAAAGCAGCGGCTGCACCGGCAGATTGATGAACTCGTGCTCGGCCACATCGAATTTAATCTCGATTTGCACGAGGAACGCATTGAAGCCGCACTCGACAATGCCCGCAAGGAACTGAAGCGCAAACAGACCGCCGCTCGCGGCTACCAACCCACGAAAAAAGAGGCCGGTCGCGTCGCCGAACTCGAAGCGCAACTGGCAGAAGTGGACCGCAAGCGTGATGCGCTGGCGGAATTGCAGGAAAAACCGGAGCGTCCGTTTTTCCTTTGGCATTTATTTTTCCAAGACGTTTTTGCGCGCGGCGGTTTCGACATCGTCATCGGCAATCCACCTTATCTGTTCATCACTCAACTTTCTCAAGCGCTTAAACAGGCATATTTTGAAATTTCCGAAACCGCCGACTATCGCTACGATATTTACGGAATTTTCATCGAGATGGCCGTTCGTGAGCAGCTACGGAATGGAGGATGGCTTTGCTTTATTTTCCCACACACACTGCTAAGTAACGACTCATTCGAGAAGTTGCGACGATTCTTGATAACAAACAGCTTCATCAAAGAGGTGGCGGATGTTGGCCCAGGAGTTTTTGTGGGCGCTAAAAACGAAACGATGATTCTCATTGTCCAGAGAGATTCGAGTGAAGACCGATCACTCCCCACGCTTGTTAGGCAAACAACCGCGCGAAGTTTTCCTGCGGCTGAAAACGAGTTCTTTATCAGTCAAAAGGAGTGGCTGCGAAATTCTCGCGCATCTTGGCTTGTCGGTCATTCCGGCGTTGACGCCACTTCACTCGTTCTTAAAAAGCTTGATTCAACAAGTCAGCGTTTGGGCGCACTTTGCACAATCAATCAGGGACTCCGAACAGGTGACAATGAAAAGTATCTTTCAACGTCTGCTCCGTCAAAAGTCTGGAAGCCTGCGGCGGGCGGCAAAGAAGTTCAGAGATACGAACCACTCCCAAACGGCTTGTATGTCTATTACAACCCGGCGGTTCTGGACGCACCACGCCGGGAAGAGATTTTTGAGTCGAAAGAAAAAATCGTTGTTCAAGAAATTCGGAACATTACGCTCCGCCGTCGGCTCGTGGCTACTTATGATGACTGCCAGTTTTATTGTTTGCAGTCAACGAATGTAGTGAATCTTCGACCGGAAACTCGGAAGACTTCGCTCAAATTCCTTTTGGCTATCGTCAACAGCGAGGCTGCGAATTTCTTTTTTCGCCAAAGATTTCCCGGCAATAATCATATCGCTTCAAACCAATTGGCTCAAATTCCCATTCCCGCCGCGAGCGAGGCAGAGCAAGCGGAATTGAGCGCTCTGGTTGATCGCATTCTCGCAGCAAAGCGTGCCGGTGACGAGGCGACGGTGCAACAGTTGGAACGGAAAATTGATGCGCACGTTTTTCGTCTCTTCGCCCTCGCGCCGGAAGAAATTGAATTGATTCAAGACGCCCAGCCGGTCGTTTCGGCTCAAGTTAACGTCAAGTCAGCGCTGTTCCGTCGTGTGCTGCCACAACTCAAAGCGGCGTCGCCCTATTTCACCACGGATGCCGTCGCGCGCCGGGTGCAGGAGCTTGGCCTCGAAATCAGCGACGGCACATTGCCGGTGTATCTCACCGAGGCCACAACCAGCGGCTTGATCCACGACGCCGGTCGCGGCTGGTATTCCCGCTTGAGCGAACCCGTGCCGCTCGATCCCAAGCCCGTCGCCAAACTCGTCCGCGCCGTCGAGAAGGCGTTCCCGCTGCTGGAGTTCACCGTCTGGTCCACCGCCCAAATCAATCCGTGGATGCACCACCTGCTCGCCCAGCCCGTCACTTTTCTCCACGCCGCCACCGACACCCTCGAATCCGTCGGCGACACTCTCCGCGCCCAAGGCTGGGAAGTGGCCGTGAACCCGCCGCCCAGCACCGGCCCAAAAGCCGTCCGCCCCGGCGAGAAAATGGTGGTGCTGCGCCATGCCATGTCCAAGCAGCCGCCCGGCGAAAATCGGCAAGCACCCATCGAAAAAATCCTCGTTGACCTCATCGCCGAAGCCCCGCGCCTTTCCCTGATGGACGCTTCCGAGGCCCAGGGCGTCGCCACCGCCATTCTCGATCAATTCCTTGTGCAAATCGCTGTTTTGCAGCGATATGCCGATTCGCGGGCGGTCGAATTGACCGAGGTGAAATCAATTAACCAACGCCAAACGAACGCCTCCATTGGCGTTAGTTAATCGCTATGTTTAACGCCAACGCCTTCAAACCAGAATGGATTAACACCCAGCGCAAACAGCTTGGCAACTGCGACCCGGCCATTCTCGAAAAATGTGTCCACGCCCTGACCTTGCTCGGTTATCTGGTGGAAAGCGGGCTGCCATTCATATTCAAAGGCGGCACAAGTTTGCTGCTTCACATGCCCCAAGTGCGGCGGCTCTCGCGGGACATTGACATCGTGTGCGGTCGTCCGGCGGCGGAAGTGGCCGCCGTAGTTGGTGCGATTGGCGAGCGCGCACCCTTTCTCCGCTGGCAGGAAGATGACCGTGGCTCACGCGGCCTGCCGCACCGCCGGCACTTCAAATTTTTCTACCGTTCGGCACTGCCGGGGTTCGTTGAACAGGAACTTCTGTTGGACGTGGTCGAGGAAGCCCGCGAGGTTCACACGCTCGTCACGCGCCCCATTCGCACCAGCTTCCTGGCACCCGAGGTCGAACATCTTGTGCGCGTGCCGACGATTGAAAGCTTGCTCGGTGACAAATTGACCGCCTTCGCGCCGCACACGACCGGCGTGCCGTTCTACCAGCGGAGCGGCGAGGAACAGTTGCAGCAGGTCGCCAAACAATTGTTCGATGTCGGCGTGTTGTTCGACGTGGCCACGGACTTTGACGCCGTCGCCAAGTCCTACACCGCCGTCTCCGCGCAGGAATCGGAATATCGTGGCAACCAGCACAGTCGGGAGTCCGCGCTTGAGGACACCTGGCAGGCTTGCATCGCTCTCACCGCCACCAAGCCCGCCATCCTCGAAAAATATCCAGATGCGAAACTGCTTCACGATGGCCTCGACAAAATGCGCGGCCACCTGACCACGCCGGCCTATGTGGCGGATGTTCAAGCCCGCCGGACGCTGGCCTCCAAAGCTGCGGCGCTCGCCGCACACTTGCGTGCCAGCGCGCCGTTCGATTTCGGTTCAATGCGCTACACCGGCAATGCCGAACAACTGGATGCGTTGCGCGTTGCCACGCTGAACGGGCAACCTTTGTCGTGGATTGACGGCGTCAAAGGCGCGAATGCCGAGGCATATTATTATTGGTATCGCGCCATTCAGCTTGGCCTAAACAAACCCGCACGATGATGAACATGATGACAATGATGATGGTGTTGCTGTTGTCGGTGTTGTTGCCGTTGCCACTGTTACTGCTGCCGGCGGTCACGATGATGTTGGTCAAGTTCACGTCTAGGTTCACGCCCAGGCCCATGTTTGCACCCGCCCCATCATGAAATGAACCCGCACAACTTATGCAAAGAAATGCTGCCATCACCCATAAGACCACTACCAAAAGCATTCTGGACCTCCAGAACCTGTTTGATCTTGGCCACCTGAATCTTGAACCAGGCTTTCAGCGTCAATCGGTCTGGACCGAACGGGATCGCGCCAAACTGGTTGACAGCATTCTGCGCAATTACCCGCTGCCTGCGATTTTTCTCTATAAACGCGAGGAGGAGGGCAAATTGGTGTTTGATGTGATTGACGGCAAGCAGCGGCTCGAATCCATCTTTATGTTTATGGGCACCATGAGGGGCAAGTATTGGACGCGAACCCAGTTGCCTGAAATGGATTCAGTGGAGTGGATTGATTGGACGTATTTGCGCCGTCACGGCAAACAACACCTCATCACCGGCTACGAAATTCCCGTCATTGAGGTGGATGGGGAGATGGGCGACATCGTCAGCGTGTTCGTGCGCATCAATTCCACCGGCAAAGCCCTTACCCAGCAGGAGAAACGGCACGCCCGCTACTGCGATAGCGAATTTTTGAAGGAGGCATCTTGGCTGGCGAACCGATTCGAGAATTATTTTACCGAAAACGGCATTTTCAGCAGCGGCCAGTTGAGCCGGATGAAACACGTCGAGTTCATTTGTGAACTCATGCTGTCACTGGTGCAGGGCGACGTGCTGAACAAAAAAACCGCACTCGACCGGGTCATGGCCACGTCGTCGTTTGACGGCCGTCAGCTCAACAAGGCTTCGCGCATGGTCACGACCACGCTCAACCGCATCCGCCGGATGTTTCCGCACTTAAAGGCGACGCGGTTGCGCCAGGTCACGGATTTTTACAGCTTGGCGGTGTTGATCGGAAAGTTTGAGTCGGAAGGGATGATTCTGACCGACCGGCGGCGCAATCGTCTCGCGTGGGATTTGTTGCAGGCGTTCGTCACGCGCGTGGACGAGGTGCGCGAGTTGCAGCGCAAGGCCAAGGGCGCGCGGCCAGACCAGGAACTTTACCGCGACTATTTGCTGACCGTGTCGCAGATGACCGACGATGTCAGCCAGCGCCGCAAGCGCGAACTCATTTTGCGCGGGATTCTGGAAAGCCTGTTCACCAAGCGGGACGGCCAGCGCGGATTCACCGCCGAACAACGCCGCATCATCTGGAATGTGTCCGTGAATCGCACCTGTTCGCATCCGGGATGCAACCGCAAGTTGACCTGGGATGATTTCACCATTGACCATATCAACCCGCACAGCAAGGGCGGGCGCAGCCAGCTTGAGAACGCGGCACTTATGTGCCGGGAACATAATTCATCCAAGGGAAATCGCAGGCGATAGGATGTCCATTTTCACCTGCGTAATGGACTTAATATGGTGAGGACACCGAACCGTCCAAGTCTAACAGCCTCCTCCTGAAGCATAATGTCTAAAGCAGACCCCTGATAGATTCCATTGAACCAACTTGAGGCCAGCGAAACGGTTGACTTGGGACTACAGTAGGTATTTGGATTGTCTGCAATCGCCAAAGAAGTGGCGCAATCGGATGTGAGACGGTCAGCGCGTTTCATGACGTAAACAAGACCCATAGTGCGGAAAGCGGTATTTACTTCCGTCCACGGGGACTTGTCATTTCGCCAATACGCTAACGCCAGCGGTTCCGAGCTATGACGCAACACTCGAAGAGCCGCGCTGGAACATGCAACGCTAAATTGTTTGTGAATTCCGATTATCCCGTTAAGTCCTAGCGGCTGATTCTTGAATGCAGCCCTGAAACGTTGTTCAGGCATTAGGAAATGTGAGGCAAATAAATCCGCTTCCTCCTCAACAACGCGCTCTGGGTCTAGTTGATCGGTAATGGAAAGGTGGGGCGGCATACCTCGTAGTAATGCGTTGCGGTGCTCGTCTATAAAATAATGCCCTAGTTCATGCCCTTGGGTGAACCTAGCCCGAGGACTCGTCGAATTAGAAACTCGGTCGAGGTTGCAGAACATGTGGAAGCGACCCCCTCGATGCTCAAGCATACCATCAAATCCGTCCCCGTAATAATTGAACGAATATGTGATATTTTTTTGATTCAAGATATAGATGGGATCAATATACCGGCCAAGGCAGTGTGTCTCCGCAACTTCCTCGGCCAGTGCGATGATCTCATCTCTTCGTGCCAATGAAAGCTTGCTCCTGCTCATTGTTTCTTTTGGTCATTGAGGCGCTTTTCAGCGTTGATTCTGTCCTCTTCCATCTGCCGCCGGACCTCTTCGGTTATTTGGCCTCCGTTACGCGCCGCCATCGCCAGCATATCCTCATTCACTTGGTTTGATACGCCACCGAATAACGGAACCACCGTTTCGCTCGCTTCTGCTTTTTCACCTCTGACTCTTGCTAACAGCCGGGCAGGTTCGATGGCTTCAATCTCATCCAGATCAAGTTCAGCTTCGAGGTTGCGAATGTCCTGTTCAGACACGGGGAAGATTTTGCCATCCTCTCGTAGAACCTGATGCAGCAGGCTCTCGAGAGCCTCATCTCGAATGTCTGTCTTTGCTTGGTTCTCGCCGTGATTTTTCATAATGCCTTTCTATATGTTTGTGTGCTGAGTGTTTTATGTTGTCGTCTTGTCAAGATACTCCTTCAACCTGCGAAGGAGCCTTCCCCTTTTAGTCTTTATGTTTTCTGGTGTCGTGCCCATCGAGTTGGCAAGGCCTTCTAATATGTCTTCGGGAATAATTGCCTTGCCCGCTTTGAAGTCGTAAAAATTCATGGAAATCACCAGCAGTTCCTGATCTGCCTTGGGAAGTCCTTCAAGAAATGTCCGCGCAGCTGCTTTTTTTTCTTTGAGTTCATTAACATCAAATCGTTCAGCCACCGTTTCAGGCAATGATATTTTATTCTCGGCGTCTGCGCGTTCCTTCTCGGTTGGAGCTTCATACACTCTTTCAGGCCTCCGGAACTCCATCAGGAACTGGTGCTTTGCGATTTGGAACAGCCAAGATTGGATTTTGAGCCTTAATTTTTCTGACGACAACCCTGACGGCGGATCGAACGTATGGATCTTCTCAAATGCTTTCTCAAATGTCATAAGAACGAAATTTTCTGGATCCCAACCCAAGGCTCGAAATCCGCTTTTCTTGGCAAAACCCAGCAGCGGGATTTGGTAACGACGGAAAAATTCTTCCAATGCAGCTTCAGCTGCATCGCGGTTTTGATCCTTATCTGCCATCATCAGCAGCAGACTAATATCATCGGTTTCTTCGGTAACGACTTCTTCAGCATTCATTCTCGCGTGCATAAATATGCCTTTCCTACCACCAAACTAAATGCAGCATGGTAACACAAATCAAATGGCTGGCAGGAAGGTTTTCACATTACCAGCCTGTCACCTGCCCGCATTTAATTGGTGAAGGCACTATACGCCTATTAAAAACAAAGGAAAACCAATGAGCGAAGAAAATGACAATAAAAAAAACGACGAGCAATCGCAAAAATTAGTCGAAACGGTCAAAATTGTCGAAGCGGCTAAAATTGGCGAAATCGTTGAAGTGATCGAAGTTGAAGAACTTGATATTGAAGAGTTCTGCAAAATGCACGGGGGCAAACCTCCGAAGGCCCGGCGTTACCATATCCGTATCGACCGGGAAAAATACACGGTTCATGTGCATGAAATGACGGGTCGTCAGATATTGGAGTTGGCGAAAAAATTACCGCCTGAAAACTGGCTACTGAATCAAAAAATGAAGGGGGGGCATGTCAAAGCCATCAGCTTGAATGAGATCGTAGATTTCAGGGCGGCTGGCGTTGAGCGATTCATGACCCTGCCAAAAGACCAAACCGAGGGTATAGACAACCCTCGGCGTCAGTTTCGGCTGCCCGAGACTGATGAAGAAGGGCTTAATGCAGCCAGTTTTAATTGGGAAACAATTGGAGCCGGCGGCGGCGGATGGTTTTTGGTGCATGATTACCAACTGCCCGCTGGCTACAATGTGGAAACGGCGTCGTTGGCCGTCCAGATTCCTGGTGGGTATCCAAACACCCCATTGGATATGGTTTTTTTCCATCCGCTCCTGAGCCGGAAAGATGGGCGTGCCATTCCAAGAACTGAAGCAGTTATGCCAATTGATGGAAAACCGTGGCAACGTTGGTCGCGCCACTACACGCCTGCACATCCTTGGATTCCTGGGGAATACAACATAATTACACACATGGCGCTGATACGCACTTGGCTGGAACGCGAATTCCAAAGGAATTAAAGAATGAAATCATACCAATTGAGGTTCACTGCCCAGCAGTTGAACGACCTATACGCACACCTTTTTCCGGGTGATGGAAATGAAGCTGTGGCGTTGGTGCTGTGTGGGCGCCGGGATGCCGAAGACACCCACATCCTCTGTGCTAATAGATTATTGTTCATCCCACATAATAAATGTCATGAGCGAACACCGCTACGCGTGCATTGGCCTGCCGAGTTGGGTCGGCCAGTATTTGAGGAAGCCATGCGGAAACACATGGCAGTGCTAAAAATTCATAGCCATCCAGGCTATTACCGCCAATTTTCTGAAGTTGATGATCAATCCGACCGTGAGCTATTCAGTTCATTGCACGGTTGGACAGACGATGGGTTGCCACATGCCAGTGCGGTTATGCTGCCGGATAAGGAACTATTCGCCCGCGTCATTACCGCTGATATGCGATTCCAACCCATGAACCGCATACTTATCGCAGGGGACGAAATAAGTTTTTTTGACTTTGACCTACCACGCCAGACTGTTTCTCAAAAAGATGTTCGCACAGCTCAAGCATTCGGCGAGAAAACTGTCATGTTGCTCAACTCGCTTAGAGTTGGTGTGGTAGGTTGCTCTGGAACGGGGAGCTGGGTCATTGAGCAATTGGCCAGATTGGGGGTAAGGGAACTTGTGCTAGTTGATCCTGATTTTGTCGAACATAAGAATCTAAACCGCATCATCAACTCAACTCTTGAGCACGCTGAAAATAAAACGCCTAAAGTATATGCACTTAGTTCCGCCATTGAGGGGATGGGAACTACAACAAAAACCAAAACTTTCCACGAAAATCTTTTCAATGTGAATGTCCTTCAATATCTGGCGACATGTGATATACTTTTCGGCTGTATGGATACAGTGGATGGGCGTGATATTCTCAATCGCCTGGCCACATTCTATATTATGCCTTACTTTGATTTGGGTGTGCGTTTAGACGCGGATGGTCAAGGGGGAGTGAATGTCGCTTGTGGGTCAGTTCACTTTCTTCTGCCAGGTGGTTCAAGTCTTTTATCAAGGCAAGTTTATACACCCGAAGCCCTCCGGGTTGCCACACTTCGCCGAACGAATCCAAAACAGTTTGAATCGGAGTTGGCAGAGGGATACATCAAGGGGGTTAAGGTGGAAAGTCCAGCGGTCATCAGTATAAACGGAATGTGTGCTACACTGGCCATTAACAACCTGTTAGCCCGGCTTCATTCTTTTAGGATCGAGGCAAACAGTGAAATTAGGCATCAATGGTTCGATTTAATAAACGGTGTTTTTGGCACCAGCACGGATGGTAATCCTTGCCAAGCAATCCAAAAATATGTCGGGCGCGGAGATTTGGAACCGTTCTTGGATTGTTATCTCGGCTGATGTTTAAGCGATTCAAAAATATTTTTGATAGGTTTCGCCAACACTGGTTTCCAAGCCAGCGGTGGCATTCCGAATTGTTGGTAGAAGAACCTGAACTATTGAAACCTCAAATTATTTATTTAATAGGTGAAAAGGAGCCGTGGGCTGCTGTTTTTCTCTGCCCATGTGGCTGCAATCAAACCGTGTGGCTAAATTTACTTAAGGGACACCGGCCTCGATGGATGGTTTATTTAAGCCGAAGAGGCACGCCGACCGTGTCCCCTTCAATAAACCGGCATGTAGGCTGTCGGAGCCATTTCTGGCTGAAATCTGGACGAATCATTTGGTGTAAACACTAAAAAAGCAGCCGCTATTACTCAACAGTGGATACTCATAAAGATTCCGCCGCCGCAATCGTTTCAAACTCCGAATAAATTTCGGAGTGATTCGCGTTCAGATACCGGACAACCTTCGCATTTTTCAGCAGGTTTTTAATGTAGGTTTGCGCCGTTTGCAGGGTGAAGATGTTTTCCGTGTAATTGTCCGTGACCGCTTTCAGGTCGCGTTCCAGCGATTCCATTTCACTTTCCATCCGCGCGATGTCTTCCGCCGACATCCCGGCTTTTTTCTTCGGCTCGTCCGGGTTCACCAGTTGATGCTTTGCCGTTCCCAAGACCAGCGCTTCAGCGTAGCCGGCCACATAGTTGTTCATCGTAACCATCATTTCCGCCATTTCAATCTGCCGGTTTCCGTTCACGCGCTTGAACAGCCGCAGGGCTTTCGGGCAGATGTTTTTGTCCTTCAATAATTCCGCCGCGTCGGGATGGATACCTTTCAGCAGGTTCATGGACGCTTGCACCACCCGCAGCGGCATGTTCAACACCACCGCCAGCCGCTCCGGGCTGACGCCGTTGTTCACTGCCTTGACGATCATCTTGTGTTCCTGAATCGGCGGCAGGCGGCTGATGCGGGCGTTGTAGGTGTAGCACTCGTCGTCCGTAGCGATGAGGCAGTCGGCTTCGCTTTTACCCAAATCTTTCAATGCGAAATAACGGAGGTGCCCGTTTTTCAACATGTATTTTCCCGGCGCATCCTTTTGCGGATACACCACCAGCGGTTCCACCAGTCCGACTTCCGGGATGGAGCCAATAATCGCCTTGAACCGATAGGTGTCCTTCTCCTCGGCTTTGACCAGCCGCATCGGCAAAATGTTTTCCAGCGCCAGCCGGATTTTTCGCAGCTCAAATCCAATTTTCATTTCGCTCATGATCCGTTTTTTGTTTGAGGTGAGAGTTTGGCCGAAAGATATTTCGGCATCGTCGGCAGTGCTTCAGCCCGTAGCAGCGTGTGAAAATTCTCGTCGGCCAGCAGTTTGTTGAAGGCCGTCACGATGAAACCCAGCCTGGCGTCGCACACCTTCGCCTTTTTGATCATCAGTTTTTGTCGCTGGCTCTCCTTGCGATAGGAGTTGACCATGCTTTCGATGCTGGTTTTTGGCTTTATCCCCGATGAACGCCCGCCCCGCTGCTTGCCGATCCTCCGCCGGCATTCAATCAGACCTTTGACATATTTGAGAGATTTGTAATCAAGCTGCTTTTCCTCATAGGCTTTCAGCAGTTCCCGCTGCGTTTCCAGCGTATCAGTTTTGGCGATGTCCACCGCCACCCAGAGCGGAATCTTTCCCATCACAGCGGCTTCCAGCAACCGTTCTTCGCCCGCATTTTTCAGGCTCAAATATCCGCGCACCAGACTGTCGCTCACGTCCAGCTTTTTGCTGATTTGATGGACGTTGTTGCCCAGCTTTTTCAGCCGTTCAATTTCGCGGATTAAATCCATCGGCTTCGGATAACGCCGCGCGATGTTTTCCACGAGGCTGCAAATCAGTAGTTCCTGTCGGGTTAGCTCCTTCACTTCGGCGGGAATTTCTTTATGTCCCAATGCCTTGAAGGCTTCCATGCGACCCTGTCCGCAAATCAGGTCATATTTGAAGGCATCCGTTTCGCTCGCTGGCCGGCGGCTCACCTGAATTGGCACTTTCAGGCCGAGGTTCTTGATGTTTTGAACGATGATTGCAAATTTTTTAGGGTCCCGGTAGCGCGGGTTCACAACATAAATCTGCTCAATCGGTATCAGTTGCACCTCGTCGCTCATGCGAGTTCCTCCAGCTTCACCCGTTCCGCCATACCGAAAAATGCCTCCAGCGTGTCGAATCGGTAGGTGTCCAGATAAATGCCATTGGCTTCCGCCACGCGCAGGTTTTCCCAGGTCATGTCCAACGCCGGCAATATATAATAGTCCCGGATACCCTCATTCGTGGCGTCCATCCGCACGGCAATCGTGATGTCCGGTCGGGCACTCGCGTCCAGCCGGATCAGCCAGCGCGACGAACCGGCGCCGGTTTCCGTGTGCCGGCAAAGCACGATAGACACGCGCATTTCACCGTTCACTTCGAGTAGTTCGGTTTCACGATTCCAGACCGCCGACGCGCCGAGGTCGGAAATTGTTTGGACGACTTCTGCCACGAGTTCCGGGTGACGTTTCCGCAGCCGCCGGTTTTCCTCGATGAAACTGTAATCAATGCCGGGATCGTAGCCGATCAGCCGGTAGGCACTGACCAAAGTCCCGAACCGATGGCTAAACGCCGTGCTTGATGGCAGACCTTCCGCTTCGTCAATCAGGATTCCAGAGATTCGGCCATGCAGTTTTAGCAGAGTGCGCAGTTTTTCCAGCATCTCCTCATCGGTCAGCTTTTGGCTTCTCGCCAGGATGATTTCCCGCGCCCGCCAGAACAGTTCCGGTTCTACGATGCCTTCAAACACGCCGTCCGCCCGAATCCATTTATCCGGCGGATTGACCACATGCTTCTTTTTCAGTTTGCACGAGGTCCGGTGATATACGTTGTTGCCGATATATTTTTCATTCGTGAGAATTTGATGCACCGTCGCGCGATTCCATTCCCGTCCGAAATCCGTCTTCACGCCTTGCGTGTTCAAAATGGCCGCGATTTCCGATTCGATTTTTCCCTCGCCGGTGAACGTCTGGAAAATCCAGCGGACGATTTTGATTTCTTCTTCCGGGCCACGCACCAGCACCACGCGGTCGGTCTGGATGCTTTTTTGCTCGCCCATTTTCAGCATCGCTTTACGCGCGCCGTTCTGGTCAATCAGCATCCGGCGCAGGCCGAACCCGGCCGTTCCACCCTGCTTGTAACCAAGCTGAATCAACCGGCACGCCCCCTGAAACACTTTCGTCGAAAGTTCCCGGCTGTATTCACCGGCCATCGTCCGCTTCATGCTTTTCATGACCGTGGACATCGGGCTGCCGTCATTCTCGAATTGTTCCGCGCAGTAGTGAACCGAGACGCCCGCCCGCCGGCAGATGTATTCGTAATACGCGCTTTCATCCGCATCCTGAAAACGCCCCCACCGGCTCACGTCATAAACGAGGATGGACGAGTATTGCGCCCGCCCCTCCTCGACATCGCGGATCATCTGTGAGAGCGAGTCGCGCCCCTGGATGTTCAACCCGCTTTTGCCTTCATCGGAATACTCTTTCACGATTCCCAGACCGCGCTTCTTCGCGTTTTCGCGGATCACATCCATCTGGTTGCTCGTCGAATACTGCTGATGTTCCGTGGACATGCGCACATACACGGCGGCGTTGTTCAACCAGCGTTCTGTGTCCTTGCGGCTCATGCGGCGCGATTTCTGATTTGTTTCATGGCTTCAACCCGGTTTTGTCCTCGTCCGAATATTCCCCCACGATTTCCAAGCCCCGCCGCTTGGCAGATTCGCGAATGACACGCATTTGGTTGCTGGTCGTGCATTGCTGATGCTTCGTGGACTTGCGCACATATATGGCGGCGCTTTCCATCCGACGTTCTATTTTCTTTCGATCCATACACCTAGTTTCTGGTTTGTTTCACAGTTTCGTCATGCCTCCCGGCCAAAAGCTGGTAGGCATTATTCCATGATGGCAGATTGTCGTGACCCGCAACGATGAAATCTATGTAGCGCAATTTAACGTCGGTGGAATAAGGGAAATTGTGCGCTTCCAGTAGAACGGATGCAGCTTGCGCCAGGCCCGGACTCGCTCCACTTCAGCCGCTCCGCCCCATAATTTCCAACTCCTTGGTTTTGCCAGCCATTGTTTATGGCTGAAAATCTTGCTGGCTTTGCGGCAACGTGCCCGCTTGCAGAATCGTTGGTGATGGTGATTGCGGGGATCGGTGGCAAACCACTTTTTGCAGCATTGGCACTTCCGTTGATGGCGTTTCATATAAAACACCACCGAAAGCCCCCATACTGGCACAACTAAAAAAATAAAACGCGATCATCCGTCGCGGAAAAATTCGGAACCAGAATGCCGATTGGATTTTGCATCCGCACGCCGAGCGTGCCTCGTGCCTCCATTATATGGCTCGCTCCCGCCGTCAAGGTTGTGCGCCTCGATTTCCGTCGCCTCCACCTTGACCGCGTTCGCTTCGCCATCGGATGGCACTTAGGAATCACGCTCGGAGTCTGCATGTCTGGTTTCAGAAACTTTTGTTATGATTCACGGACAGAATCATTAAATTGAAATCCAATAGCATACGGATTTCCAATTCAAATCCCGTGTGTGTGACACGCCAACGTCTGCCGGGCGCGCGGCAGGATGTGCCGTGTGAAAATTGAATCAAATGGCAAATTGTATCCGATTCCAGGCGCGGCAGTCGTCAGCCTGTCCCGATGGCTGGAGTATGTAGGCGTGACGACATGCACGGCGTGGCGCTGGCGCAAAAGAGGCTGGCTCAAAACCGTCAACATCGCCGGTCGGCAATATCTCACCCAGGAAGCGATTGATGAATTCCATCGCCGCGCCATCGCCGGTGAATTTTCCCAAGTCATTAAAGTGCCAACGCCCAAGGAGGCCGAAGCCGGCGCGTGATTGTCGCGGTGTGAAAAACACATTTCCCGTCCTCACGCATTCGCTGCCCGTGGCATCTTCACAATTGCCGGGCCAAAATTCATCCGCGTTGCCTGCAACTGCGCGTGCTCGTTGCTCAAATGCCCATACACCTTGCCGATGAGGATGCCGCCGTCCTTGTGGCCTACCCATCGGGCAATCGTCATGTAGTCAATTCCACTCATCACGGCGTAGCTGATAAAATGGTGACGGCAATCATGGAAGCCAAACTTTTGCAGATGATCGGGCAGCACCTTCTCTTTGTATTCGAGTCGCGTGCTCTGGCATTGCGGACACGCTTTCGGTGTCTCCTTGCCGAACGTGACCTTTTTACAGTCCTTGCAAATGCAGCCCGACACAGCCCGCGTCAGCAGCAGGGATTCCCGGAGGGTCTTTGCGCGGTTGTCTTCGTCGCCTCGTTGCGGACTGGGAAACAGCCATTTTGAATCCGGCGCGCGGCGGGCGTGCATGGCCTTGAGATGGGTTTCCAATTCGGCGTTGAAGTCCACGCGCCGGGCTTCCCGATTTTTTGTGTCCGCGTCCGCGCCGATGGTGAGCAGCTTGTGCTCGAAATCCACGTCAGCCCACTTGAGCTTGATGGATTCCTGCTCGCGGGCACCGCACAGCGCCAACAGCCGGACGTAATCGGCGAACTGCACACCGTTCTTTGAGGCGGTCAGTGCCGCCTGACAAAACAGGTCAATATCTTCGCGCGTGTAAAGATGGCGGGCTTTCTTTTCGGAACGCTGCCACGGAATACCGTCCACCGGCAGGCTTTTGATGAAACCGTCTATTTTGGCATTTTTGAGCACGTTCCGCAAAACCACCAACGCCAGATTACAGGTGCGACCAGCTTTACCGCGCTGCTTGAGTTTCTGCAAGTGGCCGGTGACGTGGTAGGGTCTGATCTTGTCGAGGGTCAGATGCCCGACAGATTCACGCAACTGTTTGAGGTGAACGCGCTCTGTAACCAGCGTGTCCGGTTTCTTACCCGATGTGGTCAAACGATTCTCGTAAGTCTGCTCAACGTAGTCAGAGAACTTTGGGCACCGGCCAATATGCCGCAGCCTGTCCTCGCCCCGCTCCACCAGCAGCGTTCGGAATTCCTCTTGGGCGGCGGCGGCGGTCTCGGCCTTCAATGGCACCCATTTGACCGCCTTGCGTCCAGCGTCATCCTCGACGGTGATCCGAGCCACAAACTTGCCGTTGCGCCGCCAAAGTCCGCGAATTGCGTGCTTGCGATTGTCCACAACTTTGGTGTATCTATATCGTCGTGAGCTTGAACTTGAACCAGTTTGATTGCCCGGCGTTGCATTGCGTTTCATACGAAAACACTGTCGCAAACTCTGTCGCAAATGTCAAGTCATCGCAGAAAATAGATGTAAGTTGTTGTAAATAAGGTTGCCCACGTGGCGGAATTGGCAGACGCGCTAGATTCAGGTTCTAGTGAGTAAAATCATACAGGTTCAAGTCCTGTCGTGGGCACCAAATAGCACTTTCAAGATTTTCGTCACGGTGAAAGCTG
>Ga0181537_10000977_pt1 | contig 26876 bp, 20 predicted proteins | sample PEATcosm2014_Bin_39_FD_119765 | JGI IMG/M metagenome (GOLD analysis project Ga0181537, IMG submission 119765) | Peatland microbial communities from MTU Mesocosm Facility, Houghton, MI, USA - PEATcosm2014_Bin23_10_metaG | ecosystem: Environmental > Terrestrial > Soil > Wetlands > Peat | place...
CTTCCTCGCCAATGTTGGTGAAAATGTCAGAGCGCTGCACGCCACATCGGCGGGAAAGGCTCTGCTGGGCAGTCTGAGCGATAAGGCGCTGAGTGCGTACCTCAGGCGCGCGTCGCTTTCGATTCTGACGCCGCGCACGATCACTTCGAAGGCGCAGCTGCGCGAAGATCTCGCGGCGGGGAATCGCCGGGGCTGGTTTCTCAACAGCGAAGAGAGCCAGGAAGGGGTAACAACCCTGTCCGCGCGATTCGTATGGGCGTCTGCCATCTACATCGTCACGATCGCAGGACCGACCTCGCGCATTAAGCCGCAACTGGCCCGAGCCGCGAAGCTGCTGGCAGGCGTGTGCAAGCTGCTGGCGGCCCCTGCCTGAGCGGACTAATGCTCGGCGAGCGCCTCGATACGCTGCAGAATTTCGGCTGAGACGCGCACCCGCATCTCAAGCGCCATCGGCGCGTAGGCCTTACCTTGCGGATCGATGCGAAGTGAGGCCATCCCCCCTCCGCCAAGTGCGCGCTGCAGCAGGAAGTTGAAGGCGTGCAGACCGGGCGCTTCAAAGCGCTGCACAGGACCTTGCACCAGATGGCGAAAATGCTCAAGCACGCGCTCTGCCGTTAGCTCACGACGCAAGGCAGGCACGAACGCCGGATCGCGCGCGATAACGGCGATGTTGGCGCTATCGCCCTTGTCGCCCGAGCGCGCCACGGCCAGACGAATCAAGGGCACTTCGATGCTCGGTCCGTTCAATCCGCCGCTGTCCGCAGGCGTCTCGCCAGCGATGGCCGGTGACGGGGCCGAACCGCGGGGAATCTCAACGCCAATCGGGATCTGATCGGGGTCGATCCGCACCATCGGTGGCGCGAGCAGCGTCTTGTCAATGAAAAATGTGAATAGCCGAATCAGCGGCGCTGGCTTGGGGCGCCCGCCATAGATCCCGGTGGTCCCCGGAGCGAAGGAAATACCAACCGACCCGAGCTCCCTGGCAAACAGTTCCAGACAGTTCGCATCCTGGTGTACCACCGCCAGGCGCAGCAACACTTCGCGTGTGCCTCGCGTGCGCGATTGCGCGCCATATGAAGCCTCCGCACCCAACGCTTCAACGTGGGTCGCGCTAAAGTCCGGAAGCCTGCGTTCGGCGAAAGTCAGCCGTGCGCGCGCGAGCAACGCCCGCGCCGTCTTTTCGGCCTTGGCTGCCGCGTCCGGGCCCACAATCGAGACACTCGCGACAGCGCGATAGCCGTCCTGATAGGTGGCCGAAACCTTGTACTGTGCCGTCGGCGGGCGGCCGCGTGCGCCGCTGACACGAACGCGATCGCTGCCCGCTTGTGTAAGCTGTACATGGGAGAAATCCGCGATGACGTCCGGCAGCACGTAGGCAGCAGGATCGCCAATCTCATACAGCGCCTGCTCCGCGACCGAGCCGGGAATGACGAGCCCGCCGGTTCCCGCAGGCTTGGTGAGAATGAACGTACCGTCTGCATGGCACTCGGCGATCGGATAGCCGATATTTTCCCAGTTCGCCACCTTTTCCCAATCGGTGTGCAGACCCCCGACCCCCTGGGCGCCGCATTCGAGCAGGTGACCGACCAGGCTGCCTGCGGCCAGCCGATCGAAATCGTCCGCCGACCACTCGAATTCATGCATCAGCACCCCCAGTGCCAGGGCACTGTCGGCACAGCGTCCGGTGATGACGATGTCCGCGCCCGCCCGCAGCGCCGCGGCGATTGGCAGCGCTCCGAGGTAGGCGTTGGCGCTCAGCATCCGTGGCGGCAACGCTTCGCCCGATACCGCTTCGCAAACCCCCTGATCCCGCAGCGAGTCGATCATCGGCAGCACGTCATCTCCCACGACCGCAGCAATGCGCAACGGCAGCGCCAGGCGATCGCAGAGTGCTTGCAGCGCGGCCTTGCAGCCCAGCGGATTGACGCCGCCGGCATTGGTGACGACCTTGACCTTACGCTGCGCGAGCGCCACGAGGTTGTCACTCAGGTAGGTAATGAAATCCGGCGGGAATCCTGTTTCCGGGGCTTTCATGCGCGCGCGTGCCAGCAACGACATGCTGACCTCGGCCAGATAGTCCATCATCAGGTAATCCACCGGCTCGCGCAGCAGCTGTGGTATCGCCCGGGGACTGTCGCCCCAGGCACCGCAAGCCCCGCCGATGCGCACGATGCGCTGCTGCGTGATGCGCTCATCCATGGCGTTGCGCTACGACTCTGACACCCAGCGTGGTTTGCGTTTTTCGCCGAAGGCAAGCATGCCTTCGGCGGCGTCCGCCGAGCGCGCCATCAGGGCGATCTGCGCCTCGGCAAGCGCCAGCGCCTGCTCGAAAGCCATGCACTCCATAGCGAACATGACCTGCTTGCCGCGGCGAATTGCGGCCGGGGAAGCCGCGCGCAGCTTCGCGATCATAGCCTGGACGCCAGCATCTAGCCCGGCGGCCGGGACCACGGCGTTGATCAGGCCGATCTCGGCGGCGCGCGCCGCAGAGATCAACTCACCGGTGAGGCACAGCTCATTGAGGTGTCGTGCGTGCACGGTGGCGCGCAACAGCACCAGCACCTGCATGGGGAAAACTCCGACCTTGACCTCCGGCAGCCCAAAGCGCGCATGATCGGCGGCGATCGCCAGATCACACAGGGCCATCAGACCCATACCGCCCGCCACGCAGGCGCCGTTGACCCGCGCGATGAGTGGTATGCCGCAGCCGCGTACGGCGCGGGCTAGGCGGCCAAAGCCGGTAGTTGGCTCGTCCGAGTAAGCCTGAAATGTCGCCGGGCCGTCATTCAGATCAGCCCCGGCGCAAAACGCCTTGTCTCCCGCGCCGCTGAGCACGATGGCCCGGATCGTGTCATCGCCCGCAACGCGTTGCAGCGCCGTTTCTATGCCGAGCAAAACCGCGGAGTTCATGGCATTGCGGCGCGCTTCGCGCTCGATCCAGACCCAGAGCGCATCGCCCCGGCGGTCGAGCCGCACCTCCTGTGTGTGCTGCTGCGTCACGATGCTACGCCTCGCCGCTGCCCGCGGCCGCAGCGTCATCGCCCGCAGGGAAGACCTCGCAGTTGTGCTCGCCCAGATTTGGCGCCAGCCGCTGCAGGGATGCGGGGGATCTGCTGAATTGAATCGGGAACCGGCAATTTTGCAGCGTGCCCTCGGTCGGGTGCTCGACGTGCTCGAAGAAGTTGACCGCCTGCAGATGTGGATCAAGCAGCAGGTCCTCAAGCGAATTGACCGGACAGGCCGGAATATCGGCGGTCTGCAACAATGCCAGCCATTCCTGGTTCGTACGTTGCAGCAGGTGGCTGGCGAGGAACGCGCCGATGTCCTCTGCGTACTGTGTGCGGCTCTCCTGCGAGGCGAAGCGCGCATCGGAATCGAGCAGCATCGGATGGCCGACCAGCTTGCTGAAGGTCCGCCAGTGCCGGTCGGTATAAACCACCAGCGACAGATGACCATCTCTGGTCTGGTAGGGTCCGCGCGTGCGCGAGAGCAGACGCCGGTAGCCCATATCTCCTGCCGGCGGCACGAAGGCCTGGCCGCCCAGATGATCCGAGAGCACGAATTGCGCCATGGTCTCGAACATGGGGACCTCGATCATTTGGCCTTCGCCGCTCTTTTGCCGATGATACAGCGCGCTGCTCACGGCATTGACCACGTACAGGCCGACCACGCGGTCACAGATATTGATCGGTGCATACCGCGGCGTGCCATCTACGGCCTTGAACAGGCCGGCAATCCCAGCCGCGGCCTGCATCAGATCATCGTATACCGGCTTACCCGATTCCGGGCCGCCCGATCCATAGCCGACCGCCGCGCAGTAGATAATGGTCGGGTTAAGGAGGCTGACACTGTCGTAATCCAGACCCAGCCGCTGCAGTCCCTGCGGACGGACGTTTGACACCAGCACATCCGCATCGCGTGCCAGCTCCAGGGCGAGCCCCTTGTGCTGCGGCAATTTCAGGTCCAAAACCACGCTGCGCTTGTTGCGGTTCGCCTGCAGGAACATCGGGCCCATGCCTGCATGCCGCCAGGGGCCCACCCAGCGCATCGAGTCGCCACCGCGAGTTTCGATCTTGACGACGTTGGCGCCCAGGTCCCCGAGCATCTGCGTCGCTGACGGTCCCATGACCACGGTGGTCATATCCAGCACGCGAACGCCGCATAGCGGACCGGTGGTGGAGGGGGAGATCTCGCCCCATCTAATGCTGTCTGGGCGCGTGCTGGGCGGCATTAAAATACTTGCTTCGGTAGGCGCGCAAGGTCGCTCAAATTATTGATTTCTTCCGTCATGGCGAATAGTATTTCGACACAGCGAAATACTACGCCGGCCTGGCAATGCAATCAAGGACCGACACACTATGGTGCCTGCGGATCTAGCATCCGATCTTGAGCGTCGCGCTTTTCAACGCACGGCGACCCGGATCATCCCGCTGTTGATGCTGTGTTATTTCTTTGCCTACCTGGACCGCGTCAATCTGAGTTTCGCCTCACTGCAGATGAATCAGGCGCTGCATCTGACGGCTTCGGCCTACGGATTCGGGGCCGGGCTGTTCTTCATTACCTACTGCGTGTGCGAGATTCCATCGAACCTGCTGCTGTATCGATTCGGCGCGACCCGCTGGATCGCGCGCATCATGTTCAGTCTGGGACTGTGTGCCGCGGCCATGGCGCTGGTCAGCGGCCGGACCAGCTTCTACGTGCTGCGACTGGTGCTGGGCGCCGCCGAAGCGGGCTTCTACCCCGGAGTGCTGTACTTTCTGACGTTGTGGTTTCCATCGGCGTACCGGGCACGAATACTGGCCATTTTCATCGCCGCCATCCCAATCAGCGGCATCGTCGGTGCGCCGCTCTCGGGATTGCTGCTGTCGCTGAACGGGCGCGCGGGGCTTGCCGGCTGGCAGTGGCTCTACCTGATCGAGGCATTGCCGGCGCTGCTGCTGGCGCCCGTCGTTGTGCGGTGGCTGCAAGATACCCCGGCGCAGGCGAAGTGGCTGCCTCCGGATGAGCGTGACTGGCTGATCACGAAACTTGGCGCGGAGCGTAGCGAGGTCGAGCGCAAGCAGACTTATTCAGTGATTCAGTGCCTAACGAATGGCAGGGTGCTGTTGCTGGCGGCGGTCTATTTCAGCAATGTCTGCCTGCTCAACAGCATCACGTTCTTTCTGCCGCAAATCGTCAAGGGTTTCGGGCTCAGTAACGCGCAAACCGGATTTGTCGTCGCCATTCCCAGCCTGCTGGCGCTGGTCGCGCTGATCCTGTGGAGCCGCCACTCTGATCGGCACAAGGAGCGCTATGGGCATGCCGCCTTTGCCAACTTCCTCGGCGGCGTGGCCTTGCTCGCCTCGGTGGTCATCAGCGAGCCATCGGTCCGGATCGCTGCGATTGCCGTGGCATTTGCCTGCACGCTGGCATTCACGGCGCCGTTCTGGTCGATACCCGGGACCTTTCTGACGGGCGCGGCGGCGGCCGGCGGCATCGGCGCCATCAGCGCGCTCGGTGTCACGGGTGGCTTTCTCTCGCCGTGGTTCACTGGCGTCATGAAGGATGTCAGCGGGGACTTTCGCGTGGGACTTGGCATCATTGCCGCGTTGGCGATGATCGCGGCGAGCGCGCTATGGCTCGTCGGGCGTAGCGGGTCGGGCCGGCTTGCATCGGCGCCGCTGCATAAACCACTCTGATACTGCACGAGGATTCCAGCAGTGAGCGGCAAATCCCCATACATCATCCGGGCCTCCGAGCAGGAGAGCTACAGTCCCGCCAATCACACCGGCACCAGGAACTACCGACTCGTGGGTCCGAAGGTCAACGGTGCGCAGTACATGGAGATCGCGCTCGGCGATATCGAGCGGCATGAGGGATCCCCCGCGCACGCGCATCCGGATCTGGAGCAGGCGGTGTATATCCTGGAAGGCGAAGCGATCGCGGGAATCGATGGCGTCGATCATCATGTGCGCGCCGGTGACATGATGTTCTTCCCGGCGAAGGTTTTTCACTCGATCCGGGTCCTCTCAGAGCGCATCAAGATGCTCGTGATCTACTCACCACCCTACGGCGAGGACCCCGCCAAGGTTATGCACCTTCCGCATGAACCAGCAACCTAGCCGCCAGGTGCCGTTACAGGCCGGCTGCGCGGGTGCACGCATCCGTCGCGCCACACTACCGAGCCATCGGCGGATCAGGGCGAACGCTGTGCGGCTATATGTTGAGAGCGATTACGGCGCCGGAACTGAAAGCTAGGATCGAAGCAGGAGTAGCACGATGGGCACCGAGGAACTGCTGCGCCATCTGGCACCTCTGGCCAGGCATGATTCGCGAACGATCGCTCATCGGCAGATGTTCTCTTACGTGTCGGCTTTTGTGGCGCGTCAGACCGAGACTATTCATTCAGTCAATATGCCAGTTGCCGGGCTGCTGCTGGTAGTTGAGGGCATCAAGAGGATCTGGTGGGGTGGCCGGCCTTTCACCTACGGACCCGGCATGGCCTTTGCGTTGCCGGCCGGCACCTATGTTGACGTGGTCAACGAGCCGCACCCGCGCACCAGCATCTACCGCGCCCTGTTCCTGGGCTTCTCCGCCGGACTGCTCGCCGAGGCGCGTCGGCGCTGGTCGAAGTTGGCCGCCGGGCATGTCACAGTCGATCCGACGGTGCACCTGAACCCGGCCCTGGCCTCCGCCATACTGCATACCAGCGAGGCGCTCTCCGGGGTCGTCAAGGTGTCGCCGCAGGTGGCTGAGCAGCGCACCCTCGAAGTGCTGCTGCTGCTGGCCGAATCTGGCGCCGCGCCGCTGCGCCCGGACATCAAGAGCTGCTCGGTGACCGACGCCGTACGCTGCATCGTACGCGACCGGCCGGCACATGCCTGGGCGGCCGCGGCGGTCGCGGCCCAGTTATGCAAGTCAGAACCCACACTGCGGCGCAATCTGCACCACGAAGGCAGCAGTTTCCGCCAGATCGTTGCCGAGGAACGCATGCGCGCGGCCCGCTCGATGCTGCTGTCCGGGCACAGCACGGTCGCGGAGGCCGCCGGCATCTGTGGCTATACCTCGCTGTCTCATTTCGCGAAACGCTTTCACAGCACCTACGGCTGCCTGCCCTCCCAGATCAGCCCTGCGCGCGTTGCCGACGCGGTGACGATGCCATGACACTTTATGGCCCGCAGATTGATTGAAACGGGCGCACGTTTGATCGTTGCCGGCCCGACATTTCCCCGCTCGGCGGTATAGATTCTCCCCAAGTTGGCTCGAATGCCAGCGCGCCTTGAGTGGCGCAGCGGGAGCGGGACTGCCTTCGCAGCAGGCAGCTCAAAATGGGGAGGATTCGACGTGGTCAGCTCAAACACAAAGTGCTTCATTGCATTCGTAACTGCCGTGGTCATGGTTCTGTTCGGTACCGGACCGGGCACGGCCGTGGCCGCCGATACGGGGACTACGGCCGGCGGTGCACAGGCACCGGTCGGCGAGAACGCCGGCATGCTCGAGGAGGTCATCGTCACCGCCAGGCGCCGCTCCGAGGACCTGCAGGAGGTACCGATCTCCATTGCGAGTTTGAGTGCCGAAGATCTGCAGATCCGCGGCATTGCCAATGTGGAGGATTTGACTCACGCAATCCCGAACTTTTCTCCGGCACCCTACAATTTCTTCGGTACTGAGCAGGCGAGCTTCCGCATGCGCGGCCTGCCCAGTGTCGGCGTTTACGTCGACGGTATCGCCTACCAGGAGGAGTTCGGGTTTTTCTCCGACCTGGTGGAAATGGACCGGGTGGAGGTGCTGCGCGGGCCGCAGGGCACGCTGTTTGGCAAGAACACCCTGGGTGGAGCGATCCAGTTCATCACCAAGGAGCCTTCCGATGAGTTCGGAGCGCGCGTGTCGGCCACCGCCGGCGACTACCATCGCTTCAATGTCTCGGGTGCGATGGACATTCCGCTGAGTTCGACCCTGCTGACCAAGATTACCGTGGCGCGCGTGACGCGCAATGGTTATCTGCCCAGCGTCAGTGTTGATCAGGCGTTTGGCAGCCAGGATGACCTGGTCGCCCGCTTGGATGTGCTGTGGAAGCCTACGGAGAATTTCAAGGCCCGATTTATCATCGAAGAGAATGACATTGGCACCAATGGCAACCCGACCACCGACTGGCAGCTGAGCCCGGCCTGCAGCTTTCCGCAGCCCAACCTCACCTGCCTGTACAACGGCGCCAGTCAGTTTGGTGCGCCTCTGAGCGTCAACCAGGCCTGGGTGTACGGCGCCAAGGGACAGTGGCTGACCGCCGGCAACTACAACGGTCCGGATCTGCACACCAACGCCACCAACTACAAGATGATTCTCGACTACAAGCTGAACGATCACTGGGCGCTCAAGGCGCTGGGCGGGGCTCGCGGCGTGCAGAGCGAGAGCTATGAGGATTTCACCAATATTCCGTATCACATGTTCGACGGCGAGAACACCAATATCATCCACGAAGCGACCGGCGAAGGGCAGCTGCTGTTTGCCAGCGATTCGCTGACCGGCACCACCGGGGTTTACTACTACAACGATTTCCGGCGCTGGCGCCGTGAGAACTGGTTCGGCAACGAGGTGGATCTGGCCGTGAACGCCGCCGACAATGCCGACGCCAAGGAATTTCTGGGGATACCCCCTTTCGTGTCGGTGCCGGTGTTCATCCCCAATATCGATCAGCTGTATTTCTATCACATCCACGGTTATGCCGGCTTTACCGAGTGGACCTACAAGCTGACCAGTCAGCTCTCGTTGACGGCCGGCGTGCGCTACAACCGGGACACCCCGGAGGTCGACGGTTACGAGCCGAACCAGCCGATCCCGGTGCTGTGCTGCGTGCCCAGCACCAGTGTCACCCCGAACGGTGCCGGCCCGGTGCTGGGAGTCTCCTATGGCACCTACACCAACACGGCGCCGCGCGTGTCAGTGCAATATCAGTGGACTCCGGCGATCATGACCTACGCGACCTACGCCGAGGGCTTCAGCGCCGGCGGCGGCAGCCAGGCGCCTACGGGCGTGCAATCGTACGGGCCGGAAAAACTGAACAACTACGAGGTGGGTCTGCGCTCGGACTGGTTCGAGCACACGCTGCGCGTAAACACCTCTGTGTTCTACAGTCAATACACCAACGTGCAGGCGACCGAGAATGAAGGATTCTTCAATGTGACCATCAATGCCGGCCACGGAACGGTGAAGGGCGCGGAACTCGAGGGTCAGTGGCTGCCCTCAAGATCCTTCAGCTTCAACTACGCGGTGGGCTATCTCAATTCGGGCTACTCCGACTACCCGGCGACCAGCGGGATCCTTCCGGGCGCGCCGTTTCCATACGCACCCAGGTTCTCGGCTACTGGGGGCGCGCAGTTCGACACGCCGCTGCCCAACGGCGCTGGTCTGACGCTGCGCGCAGACGAGGGCTGGACCAGCTGGGTAAAGACCGGCTCGGACAGCAGCGGTGTCTACATTCCCTCCTATGGACTGCTCGGCGCGCGGGCGATCTATCACCCGCCCAGCAACAAGTGGGACCTGCAGCTCTACGGCAGCAACCTGCTCGACAAGTTCTACCGTCTCACGGGCTATGACATTCCGGCGCTCGGGCTGAATACGGGCACCGTGGGTCTTCCGCGCATGTGGGGACTGACGGTCAACTGCAGATTGAACTGATGCTCCCGGGTTGCAACACCTGGAGTCATGCCTTGTGCGCCGCTGCCGGGGTGGTGTTCATCGGGGGCACTCCGGTCCACGCCGAAGGCACGCCCGCGCTGCCGGCCACGGAAGCGGCTGCCAGTCTCAGGGTCACGATGGGCGGTCTGACCGTCGATGGCCGCTTGCCCGTGAGTGCGGCGTATTGCCCGCCGACCCAGATGGACCCGGCCGAGTACAACATCAGCCCGAGTGTCTCGTGGTCGCAGGGTCCGGCAGGTACGCATTCCTACGCGCTGATCATGACGGACCTCGACGTACCGCAGGATCTGAGCCTGATCAACAAGCCGGGCGTCACGATCGGTGCCGACACGCCACGCGTGCCGTTCATCCATTGGGTGCTTATTGATATCCCGACTTCCATTACCTCGCTGCGGCGGGGCGAGGAGAGCCCCGGCTTCGTGCTCAAGGGCAAGCCCATCGGGCCAACCGATCACGGTGTGCGCGGCGCCAACGTGTTTACGCATTTCTATCCGAAGGATTCGGAGCTGGATGGTCCCCGTGGCGGCTATGACGGGCCCTGTCCCCCGCATAATGACCAGATAGCGCATCGCTATGTCACCCGCGTGTACGCCCTGGATGTCCCGAGCCTGGGACTGAGCGGCCTGTTCTTTGGTGAGGACGCGCTGCGAGCCATGCAAGGGCACGTGCTGGCGGTGGGCGCGACCGAAGCAAAGTATTCCTCGAACCCTTAGCGCGCCCCGGAATCCAGGATCTAAGGCAGCACGCTGGATTTACTCTGGCAGTTCGCTGGTCAGAGGCAGGCGCCAGCGCTCGAGAACCTGTGCAACCGCGAATGCGCCGTCTGCAGCCCTCTGGCAGCGCCAGCTCTTAGGCCGCAGGGAATTCGACCACCCGCCAATAAGTGTCCAGCAAAGCCATCGCCTCAAGGAAAGCGTTGGCGGGATTGCTCTTAAGAATGTAACCCGCCACCCCGAGGTTATAAGCCCCGACTTTGTCCTCATCAGCATCTGAGGTCGTCAGAACGAACACAATGCTCTTCTTCAGTTCCGGGTCCTGCCGCAGTGCCTTGAGAAACTCAATCCCATTCATGCGCGGCATGTTGAGGTCCAGAAGAATCAAGTAGGGATGCGGCAAGCGCTCGCGACCGTTTGTTCCCCGCAACATCTCCAGTGCATCGACGCCATCGCAGGCGCCGCTGATTTCATTCGCGATTTTGGCCTTGGCGAATGCCCGGCGCAGCATCATCTGGCAGATGTCATCGTCCTCAACGTGCAACAGGTGCGCGGTTCGCGATTCAATCATATACCGCCTCCTGAAAATCAACCGACGACTTAACAGTCGGCCACTGAAAGCGAAACTGTGTCCCGGTGCCATCTCCCTCGGAGTGGACCGTGATGTGGCAGTTCTGCCGCTCTACCAGTTTCTTCACAATGGCAAGTCCCATTCCCGTGCCTGGCACCTTGTCAGGCGACTTCAGCGTCTGAAATAACTGAAAGATCTTGTGGTGGTATTGCGGCGCTATCCCGGGCCCGTCGTCCCGGACGAGAAATTCCACGAAATCCCCGACACGCCTTCCGGACAGTACCACCTCGCCGTTGGGCTTGTCGTGGTGCTTCACCGCGTTGTCAATGAGATTCCTAAGCACCTGCTCCAGCTGCGTGCCCGCTGTAACAGTCACTGGCAACTTACCTTCAACGCGAACATGGATGTGCTCTGGTGGATGCAGAACCTGGACGATACGGTCGAATATCTCGGTCAGCCTGGTCTCACTGCCAGCGGCATCAGTGCGGCCGACTCGTGAATAGGTAAGAAGATCATCGAGCAGAGTTTCCATGCGGTTGATCCGGTTGCGCATGAGTGCCAGCAATCTTCGCGACTCCTCCGACAGCGTATCCTGAAAATCCTCCTCCAGACACAAGGCGATACTGTGGATTCCGCCCAGCGGCGTTCTCAGATCATGTGAGGCGATATAGGCAAAATCCTCAAGATCGCGATTGGATCGCTCCAACTGCTGGTTCTTGTCGCGAAGTTCGCGAGCCTCCAGGGTGAGCCGCTGCCGATTCCTTGCCGTGACATCGCGGGCAATCTTCGATATGGCGATGATGTTCCCGCTCTCGTCGCGCACCGGCGATAGTGTCACCGACACGTCGATAGAGGCACCATCCTTGTGGAGTCGCCGGGTTTCGAAGTGAGATATTTTCTTGCCAAGCTGCAATTGCGCAATGAGATCTATCTCCTCGTGCAGACGATCCGCCGGGAATAGGCGTGTAATCGGGCCGCCAATCATTTCGGAGGCCGTGTAACCGAAGATGTGCTCGGCGCCTGCATTCCACGTAACGACGTTCCCGTCCAGCGTCTTGGCGATGATGGCATCATCTGCGTACTCGACAATCGAATTGGTCAATGCAGTCTCAATCTGCGCCCCCTGGTCCCGGCCCGGGATGGGGTGTAGTGAGTTGCACTTTGAAAGTTGCACCATAAAAGGGTCTTCCAAGTCAGGCACGCCGGCTCCGGTCGGCCGTTGCTGGGGCAGATGCGGTCCTTGCAGACGTGGCGCATCGCAACGGCGTGCACTCAGGCAAAATGGCGGCGCTAGGTCTCACTGTCGGGGATTGTCATTGATCAGCAGCTGACCGTAGTTGCCGTGCGCCCCAGTTTAGCTGAATAAAATCGCTTGCTCGCTCTCACGTTCATGCCCGAGGCCGACTTGTGGCCTGTGGTGCGAATTGTACGCGGGAAGCCCAAGTCATCTGATGTGTTGCCACACTAAGAGCGGTAACCCACTTATCAATGCGGGCAATCCCGCCTGCGCGCCACCGCCCGCCTCAGCGCTTCTCCTCACTTCCTCGTCAGCGCTCCGATTCTGGGTCACAGGGATACAGCAACCACAGCCCCGCGGTTGCCCGCGCGCCACAATCACGGCGCGTCGCCAAACCGCGACGCCAGTCACACTCACCCACTTGTTCTTCTTAAGGGACATCTCTAGCATCGGCTTCGTTCGACAAAAAGGAGTTTCTTAATGATTAATCGCACACTAATTGCCGCTGTCGCGCTCGCCACGGCGGGTTTGTCTCAGGCAGCCGACGTGCCGCTATCCCCGGGATACGGTTGGTCGGGACTCTATTACGGAGTCAATGCCGGCTACGACTACAACACGCTCACGGTCACCGACCGTGATTATTTCGACGGCTTGGGCGACAACAGCACCCGCAGCAACGGCGGCATGCTGGGCGGTCAGGTCGGATATAACTGGCAGCAACGCGCTCTGGTCTATGGTGTCGAGGCGGATCTCGACGGCTTGACCAACTCGAAGACCGACAATAACGATACCAGGAACGAGGAAGGCTCACAGGCGTATGCCCAGATCGTCAGCAAGCTCGAGGCTCTCGGCTCGGTGCGCGGCCGCATCGGCATCGCTGCGGATCCCGCATGGCTCTACCTGACCGGCGGCATCGCCGTTGCTCACGTCAATGACGCGTACAACGATATCGTAGATAGCGAGTACTGGCCCTCCAAGGGCGGCGTACGGTTTGGCTTCATAGGCGGCGTGGGTGTGGAATGGCACGCGAGCAGCCGGCAGACATGGAAGGTCGAAGGGTTGATGTACAACCTGGCGGAAAACACGTCCAGCGAGACGCTCGAGTACGGTGAGGGGTCCTATACCTATCGTCAGTCATTCTCGAATTCCGGCTTCATGATGCGGGTCGGACTCAACTTCCGTTGATCTCTCAAGCTCCTGGGTGCCGGTGGTGGGTTATGGACTCCACTATCGAGCACCGGTGGACCGATGCGCAATTGGCGGTGTCGGCCGCTAGCGGGGTTCATGGGCGTCGCGCTGGCAAGCGCGGCGCCCGATCGTCATCGTAGTGCGCGCTGTTCTTAGTCCGGCGCGCGAACCGCAATCAGCGGCTGCGCTGTTGCGGGGGTGGCGGCGTCAGCTCGAGCGTCGAGCCGTTGTCTCTGTTCTTGCCACCCAGGCAGACGAATTCGCCCACGCGCTGAGTGCGCAGCCGGCGGAAGCGCTGTACATAATGATACGGCACGCGCAGGTACACCGGGCCGGTCACCGTGATGTCATCTAGCAGCTCGTCCGGGCCGCTCAACTGCAGTTGCTCAATGACCTTCATGGCGTCAGTGCCTGCGGTAAGTCCCATCACGACGTCATTGTCGGAGCGGAGGTCGGTCGTTTCGGCATGCAATGTGCTGCCTGCCCAGTGACCCACGGAGTTGCCGAAATAGGTGCCCCCGTCCGGCGCATTCTCGTGCGTGCTGCCATCGGTAAAGATGCGGTGTACCTCGCCGTCAGCCGCGAGCAGCGTCACCTGTCCTGGCGTCATGAGGATTTCAAACGGCAGACCCATCTCCGTGAGTATGGCGGGAAAGGCCGTGGGCTCGCACTGTGACCAGGGTACCGTGAAATCATGCGCATCGATCTTGCGCTTCCACTCCGCTGCGGCATCGGGCTGCATGAAGGGCAGGATCTTGGTCTGGTCTGGATGACCCATATCCCACCGGATCCACACGCCGGAGAAGTCTGGCAATTGTTTCGGATCCCGACGTGTGCCTGCCCCCGCGGGCAATGCATAGGCCCCGTTGATAAACCCAGGGGGTCCTGGGGGTGGCCCGACTCCGTCCGGGGCCGGTCCTGACTGCGGCCAGGCTTTCATAGCGATAGCCAGTATGGCGAATGCGACTGTAAAGCTGCGGGCGTGCATATGACCTACTGCGCTGACGGGGTGTTTGCAGATCCTACCAGCAGCCCGAATTGTCACTCGAACGCTCGGCGCCTATGAATGCGCTGATCCGCTGGTAGCCTGATGGTATCCATAAAGGGGCGTTGCACGGCCTGCTTGACCTAGCTCTAGCTGGGGCCACTCGCTTCAGCCGCGTCATGACGGGCCAAGTTGGACGTGATTTTGTCCAGCGAACCGCGGCGCACGGAGACGGACGTATCCGGAGGCGCAAGTTGCTGGATACGGTTGGCGAGATACCAGTAGATCACTCAATTTGCCACCGGTGCCAGAGTGATTTGCCCCTGGTAATGACCGGGTTTGAGGCCTGTCGCGACGCCGTTGACCGTAACCTGGAGCCGATAGCCCTTTGCTGCCGTAATCTGAGCGCCTGGGGACACAGTGAGGTCGGTGATGTAGGAGGGCCTGCTCACTACCCAATGGCTGGCGGCATCCAGGTCGACATGGACTCCATTCGGATCATTCGTGGGCGCGTAGGTTTCGATCACGTCGCCAATCAGGTAATAAAGCTCGGGGCTATCCTGCATCACTAGCTTTTCACCCTGGTGGCCGAGCGCATGGGTGGCGGTGGCAGTCGTGAGAGCGCCAACGATATGGGCGTGGACAAGATGCAAATTGAGGCCGCTTTGGGCTGTGAGCGCGTTAACGAAATCGCCCCTGAGATCAACGTTACTGAAGTAAGCCTCGATGTCCTTTGTCTTATGCGGCGCGTTATAGAGGCCGGTTTGCACTGGGGGAGGGGGTGGCGGGGCCCCGGGAGCGGCATCCGATGCTGCTGCCGGAGGCGGTGGCCCGCCGCCACCATTGTTGGGATCGTCATTGACGAAAGCCTCAAGTATGACGCCGCTCCTCGAGTGTAGCCGGGCACGATCGACCCGAATATCCGGGCTGCTGCTTTTCAGTTGGATCACCGCTTTGTCGGTGCTAAACACGCTGTTCTTATTGATTGTGAGGCTGCCGCTCGCCCCGCCATGGGCCATCACGCCGATGCGTCGGGATTTTACCACACTACCGTTGGTGAACAGGGCACTGCCACTGGCCATGATCAAGCCGTAGTCTGCTACCTCAAAGCGGGTGTTGCTGAAGCTATCCAGAGTATTGCCGACGGTGTAGGCGCCGTAGCCGCTGCGGATCGTTTCGATCAGGCAGTCATTGGCGTAGAGCTTGATTTCGCCCTTGGGATCGTCGGTGGAAAGCGCGCCCCAGGCTTCGGCGCGGATGTGGGTGTGGTTGTAATGTACGGTGCCATTGGCTACCACCAAGGTCGCGCGATTGTCGCCCCGGATCCCCAGCATCCAAGGAGTTTCGAGCATCACATCCCTGGATTGGGAAGGATCAAGCCACGACCAGCTGTAGTCGGCGGGCAGGGTGCCGTCGGCCACCTCGATGTCCGAGTTGTTGATCGTGGCGGTGCCGTAATCGCCTACCCAGATGGCGGTGCGGGCGACACCATGAGTGCGAATCGTGGCGTGATCGATGCTGACGGTGGCGTGCCCATCCACCTTGATCGCCGCGCCGAGCCCATCAAAATCATTGCGACCGTTGCCGGTGAAGTTTATCTTGGGATTGGAGATCGCGTAGGTGGATCTGCCGGTAACTATGATGCCGTTGAATTCTTTGCCGACCGAGTCGATCACGATATCCTGCGCTTTGCCGTCAGTCACGCGCCCGGCACTGATCGCAGCAGCGACGGACTTGTCTGGTACGTACCTGCCATCGTCCACGTAGATACCTGTGCGAAACAGGTCGGCCCGGTTGGCGCCCATGTCGGCAAAACGCACTCTAATTTCCGCCTTGGGTGTCAGCACAATCTGGCCCTCGAAATGACCAGGGCCAATGTCGGTTTGCACCCCGTTCACGGTCATCGTCAAGCTCTGGCCTGCCATTCCTCTCAGCGCAGCTCCATCGGCAAGCGTCAAGTCCGTGAGCCGCGTCGGTTCGGAGATTTCCCACGTCGAGCCTGCGGCTACTGAGCGAACCAAGACGTCGTCGCTCGCCGCATGAGATGTCAGCGGGCCGAAAGCCGCCCACGCTGCAAGTAGCAGGAAGGAGTTCATGACCTGGGTCTGTTTCATCTTGGATAGAACTCCCGGAGAAAACTTAAGCTGGTGCAAGTTGACGATGTGCAACCGTCGAAGGCCGACGCACTTGCAGCCGGTAAAGCAGAAACGCCCGATGGGCCTCAAGTGCTACCAAAATGCCGACGACGCCTGGTCATACCGGCATGCTGCAGTTCGAGCTCGCATTTGCGCTTTGGGGTCCGTCGACCCGTCGCGGTTCCAGGCAAGTACAGCCCTCGCATTCGTGCTTCAGTTCGGCGGCGGCGCGCCGGCCGGCGGCGGCCCGCCTGGCCCTCCTGCGCCCGGCGCACCAGGGGCTGGGCCTGCGTTACCGCCCTTGCCATTCTCATCAATTCGAAACGTAATTGCGACGTGGCCCGCGGCAGGATGCTGGATATCTGGCGCGATGGCGAGATCGTACCCCGCCTTCTTATAGAGACCGACAATGCGGTCGATCTCACCGCCCACCAACTCCCGGCTGATCTTCACCCCAGGTTTGATTGTCGAACCCTGCGCGAGCACTGCACTGGTAAGTTTCGTGTTGCCGGCATAGCTCACCGAATCGATCATCGGCGGATTGGCTTCGGGCTGCCCTCCGGCGCCTGGACCCATCGGGGCACCTGGCGGTTCGCCCGGTTCGCCGGGGCCACCCGGTCCTTGCTGCGCGTGGGCGCTGATGACGTACAAGGTCAGCGTGAGCGCAAATGCCAGATGACGTGCAATGTTCATGGTTTTTCCTTTCAATATTAGCGGTCAGCAGGGCAACCGCACAGCCCGATCGCAGTGCAAGCGCTGCGCAAAGCACCCCTCAGTCGCGGTGAGGCGACCTCTGGTCCGTTCCTCGCAGGACTGCCTCCAGTGTGGTCAGAAGCTCACATGCACCGTGGCGCCATAGGAGCGACCGACCGATGGCAGCGCGCCGACGCCAGCCGGCATGACCGTGTAGTTAAAATTGACGCCCGTCTTGTACACGTCATTGCTGAAATTGCGCACGAACCCACCAAACGAGTACTTGCCGGTTGGTGAATTCCAGTTGGCCGAAACATTGCCAATTGCATGTCCACCGACTCGCGAATCGGCAGCCAGTTCCGCAAACGTCTGCGGCGCGACGATGCCGTAATTGTTAACCGCGGCCTCGTTGTAAGAGGAGAAATATTGCACGTCCACGCGCGTATTCAAGTTGGAGCCATTGCTCAGCGGCAAGAGGTGGTTGTATGCAGCGGTCGCGGTGGCCGGAGGAATGCCGACAAAACGTCGGTAGCCCTGCGCCTGCAGGAAATACAGTGTGCCGCCATTAAAGTTGAAGGTCGGATTGCCCGTGAATTCGGCGTCGAGGAGTCCGCCGGTGAGATTTAACGTATCGTTGGGCGTCAGTCGATAAATGAGTTCCAGATCTCCGCCCCACATCTGTGCCGGAGCGGTCATCGTGACATGCGCTGCGCCCGGGATCAGCGGCGTGGGTTCGATGTCGGACTGATAACCGGAATAGTCGTAGAAGAAGATCGCACCATTGAGCTGCAGGGTGTCATGAAGGAAGCGATTCTTGCTGCCGACCTCGAAGGCTGTCAGCGTTTCCTCAGCAAACGCCCGCTTATATGGTGCGTTGTTGAGCAGGCCGATTTGCACGTCGCCCGGCAGGAACCCAGAGGAGACTGTGCCATAGACCATGTTCGATGCGGTGAGGTCCTTTTCGAGGCGGACTTTGTAGGTCACGTTATTAAAGGTACTGAGACCTTGGGCGGCGTTCAGCGGGAATGGAACGAGCATCTCAGGCAGTCCAAAACATGGATTGGCCGGTGGCGGACCCATAAAGGTGGCGCAATTGGCCGGCAGGGGATTGAGAGTCGAGTTCTTCGTCAAATTATTAATGGAGAGCGCCGTATGATCGACGTAGGTGTAGTCGTAGCGCAGGCCGAGCGTGAGCCGAAGCGTGTCCTGCAACGGGAGCGTAGTTTCCCCGAAGACCCCGAGATCTTGCGTGAGTCGGCGATCTGCATTGTTGAATGCGAGCGCGCCTGAAGCCAGCCACTGCAGATAGTTGTCCTGGCTCAGGATATTGTTGTAATAAAACGTGCCAACAATCCACTTGAATTTGCTTGACGCATCGGAAGTCAGTCGCATCTCCTGCGTGACCGAGCGGTCCATCGGAGTCAGCGTCGGGTTGAATCCGACCGGGCCACTCGGCGGCCCGACATACACGTCATCGGGAGCGTACTTGGCGTACTTGTAGCTTGGAATATAAGTCCAGGTGGCCCAGCCCAGGTCCCAATTGACATTGGCCCAGTACTGACGCTCACGATCCTTGGCAATCGTGACGGGATTGCGACTCTCAATGGCGAGCGTATTGGGCGCTGTCAGCCCGTAGTTGGCCCCCCCCTGATTGATATGATCGATCTGCGCCGCCGCGCCCACCAGGATTGAAAGGCTGTCGGAGGGCTTATAGAGCAGCTTCGCGCGCAGATCGCTCTGTGTCGAAGGTAGACCCAGATAGCCGGTGGCATCACGCTCCTGGCCGGAGACGCGCAGCGCAACGAGGCTTCCAAGTGGCACGTTCAATGCGGCCTGAGCATCGCGAGTATCAAAGCTCGAGTATATGCCTGTGAAGTCGCCTCCGAAGGTGCTTAGCTGCGGATCGCGGCTATACCCGGCGATGACGCCGCCCGTCGCACTGCGACCGTACAGTGTACCTTGGGGGCCGCGCAGGACTTCGATGTGATCCAGATCGTAGTCGCCGCCGAGCCCCTGATAGACACCATCGGTGTAAACGGCGGTGGAAGGAATCACCGGACCCGAGTAGGTGTCCGGGATCACGCCGCGGATCGTGATGCCAGCGTATGGGTCGGTGGGATTGATGAGACTTGGAACGCCGCTGACGCCCGGAATATCCTCCAGGAAATCGCCAAGCGTCAGCCTACCCTGCTTGTTCATTTCATCCGCGTTGCGGACGGAAACCGATGTGGCAGTTTTCTGCAGATCCTCGCTGCGCCGCTCAGCCGTTACAATCACTTCCTCCAATGCGTCGCCCGGCGAATCGCTGGTAACAGCATTCTGAGCTCTCGAGTGCGGCGCGAAGGCCATAGTCAAACAGAGGCTCGTTACCCAAAGCCGCAGCTTGGCCAGCTCAATCATAGAATCCCCCAGTACGCGGATTTATATCCACTTCGGCGAAGATCAACCTAGGTTGGCCGCGGGCTTTGGTCCAATCGCTTTTGCACATTCTCTGAATCGCATTTGCCAATGCGAAAAAGACGCCCGAACAGGACGTGGTGTCCGGTATGGATCATGGGAGGGCTGCCCTGAGGCGTCTAGCGCCAGGAGTTCAAAGTACGCCACTCTGGCATCACTTGGTTACCTGGAAAATACCGCGCGCGGCAAGAGTTACAAATGCACGATTGCCAGAATTTGAAAATGTGAAATATGACGTAGCCGGACCTGCACGACTGGCTGTCCGGTGTGGCTGCCTTCTGCTCTACATTGCAATGGCACGCCATTCTTTGGCGCGCGTCGATCCAACCAACAGATACCATCTGCGGGATCATACGCAGCTTGGAGTGGTCCGTCGTATTTGGCGGCCTGCAGGTCAGAGCATCGGCTTCAGGACCACCCGACCGAAAGCGATGAACGCCATGACGATGCCGAGCGCGCAGTTCAGGATGATAGGCGTGACCTCGCGGTACTTGACATGCACCCAGACGAATAAGAGGCTCTCGACCGCCAGAACCGCAGCAGCCAGTATCGTCAGCTGCGGCTGCCAATGCAGCGCGGCGGGGACGATGAGCCCGGCCGTGCACAGGAGCTCCACGATGCCCAGGGTCATCCAGGTTTTTCGCGGCAACGCGCCGAAGGACGGGACGTCGTGGCTAACCTTCTCGAACATGAAGACTTTCATGACCCCTGACAATCCGTACAGGAGTGCGGCGAGGACCTGCAGGACCCACAACAACGTGTTCATAGTATGCCCCTCAGCTTCCGCTACAGCCTGACAAAGAGTGTCCCAGGCCCCTCGAGCTCCATCACGGGTAGTCCCTCATCAGCCGTGGCCGTCTAACTGTATCGTCTAGCGACGCGCCGCCGGCACATCCGGATTCGCACTTCATTCATGATCGCGCTCGCTGCAATAGGCGCTTAGGCGGCGCCATCTGTGATCCAATTGGCAGCAAAACGGCTACCAAGTGAACCCAGCACAACGAGACCGAATATTGACGCAGCCGTTTGAGAGGGATTCAGTCCAATGTGACCAATTGCGATTGCGTTCGCCGCGGCAATGGCAAGCAGAATGAGGCCGAGAACACCCCATGCGCGGCGGGAGTGGAAGAGAATACGCGTGAGGATCATTAATATTAGGCCCGCAATGTCTGCTGCCCAACAATATCTTTGCACAGCCCCCAAAACCATCTGCATCGACTCGGCCATTACGCAGCCTAACTGATCCGTTGAGCGGCGCGCCGCCAGCGTGTCTGCGCACTATTCACGATCGCGTCCGCACCCACTGGTTAGGCTACAGGGAGTCGCATTTATCACACAATGGCAAATCACCGCTTCCTGACGTCGTCGCTCGTTAGATTCCCAGTTGCCATGAACGCCAACTCCTCGTCTGTGAAGGTCCCCTGAGCCATAAACCACTTGGCGCGGTGGAGAAATTCGGCCTCAACAACAATGTGGCAGTCCTGGCATTCGCCAAGGAGAGATGGACCCGAAACAATTTGGCAGGGAATTCCACCCGCAGTCAGCGAATCGACAAGCGCATGCGCCACCACCAGGTTTGGCGCCGAAGTAAAGAATTCCCAGTGAGGAGCTGAAGGGTCCAATATTGGGTCTAACCAGGTGCATCCGTCGGTCTGATGACCGATAAAGTAGCAGGTGACGGATAACCTCGCCACCTAACAGAAGCGTAAGTCATTACCGGCCGCTTGACGACGGCGAATATTGGGTGGTGCGCGGCCGGCATTGGCCAATAACGGCATGCCGGCACCTAGAAAAGCTCTGCTTCCACTTGAATTTCATCATATGCACTTTTCCCAGGCCTCCCAGAAAGTTGGCCACTCGGTCCGGCTGACCGGACACGAGATAACAGCTGCCGGAGGGCATATAGGAGGTGGCCAAACCGCGCGCGGAGCTCGGATGACCCAATCGGTTGAACGCATGGCTGGGGCAATACACACCACTTGCCCGAAGGCGGGCGCTTCGAGTTGGCGCACAAAGACTCGGCTACCGAATGCGGTCGGCTCAGTCCTCTCCTGCTGGTTCCGCGCGCGCGCTGGATCGGCTGTCGCTACGGCGATTCTGGTCGGCATGAAAGTCTCGATCCATGCCGGCTGCGTGCCAGTGCTACAGCGCGGCGCTATCCAATTCGCCGGTGCGGATCCGGATCGCACGCTGGATGTCGGTGACAAAGATCTTCCCGTCGCCTACCTTGCCGGTCCTGGCGGACCTGACAATCGCATCGACCACATCGTCGGCCAGCTCCGAGCTGACTGCAACCTCGAGCCGCGTCTTGGGCACGAAATCTACCACGTACTCGGCGCCGCGATAGATCTCGGTGTGGCCGCGTTGCCGGCCGAATCCCTTGACCTCGATTACGGTCATGCCTGAGACGCCAAGTTCCATCAGTACTGTACGCACATCATCCAGCTTGAATGGCTTGATCGTCGCGATGATCAGTTTCATTTCCTCAGCTCCGTTGCATCACGCGAAGTCACTTATGAATTGGCAGGCTACTCAACGCTCTCCCCATGGAGTGCAATGTCCAGACCCTCGCGCTCCTGATCGGCGGTTACCCGAATCCCGATCGTCTTTTCCAGGACCCAAAGGATGAACATGCTCATGACGAAGCCATAGCCCAGTGTAGCGACGACTCCGACCAGCTGATTCAGTACCGTCCCGTCCATGCCCGAGTACGCCTTGTCAACGAGTGCCCCGGTCAGCAGCGCCCCGACAATGCCGCCGATGCAATGCACGCCGAAGGCGTCAAGCGAGTCGTCGTAGCCGAGTACCTTCTTGAGCGCCGTGGCGCTGAAGAAGCACAGCACACCGGCGGTTACACCAATGAAGACCGAGGCATTAGGCAGCACGAAGCCGGAGGCTGGCGTGATGGCCACCAGACCGGCTACGGCGCCCGAGGCGATACCGAGTACGCTCGGCTTACCCTTGCTGATCCACTCGGCGAACATCCAGGCGAGCGCCGCCGCCGCGGTGGCGATCTGGGTCACCGTCATGGCCATGCCGGCGCGACCGTCAGCCGCCACCTCCGATCCGGCGTTGAATCCAAACCAGCCCACCCACAGCAGCGATGCGCCAATCACCGTAAAGGCTACGTTATGCGGCGCCATCGTTTCTTTGCCGTAGCCGATGCGCTTGCCCAGCATCAGTGCGGTCGCGAGTCCGGCGATACCGGCGTTAATATGCACGACCGTGCCACCGGCAAAGTCCAACTGTCCATGCACCGCCAGCCAGCCGGACGGCTCCCAGACCCAGTGCGCGATCGGTGCGTAGACCACCAGCGACCAGATACCCATGAACCACAGCATTGCTGAGAACTTCATACGCTCGGCGAACGAGCCGCAGATGAGTGCCGGAGTGATGATGGCAAAGGTCAGCTGGAACATTGAATAGACCACCTCGGGGATCGTCGGCGCCAGATGCGAGACCGTGGTCGTCTTCGGATCCGCCAGCGAGATCGCCCCGCTCATAAACGCCCGCGAAAGGCCGCCGATGTAGGGCGTCAGCGCGGCCGAGTTCGCTGGTGTGAAGGCAAGCGAGTAGCCCACCAGCCACCACAACACAGTAACCAGGCAGGTAATCGCAAAGCTCTGCATCAAAGTTGAAAGTAAGTTCTTCTTGCGCACCATGCCGCCATAGAAGAGTGCCAGACCCGGGATCGTCATCATCAACACCAGCGCCATCGAGGTGAGCATCCAGGCAGTGTCGCCGGAATTGATCTTGTCATTTGTGACTACGCACGGTGCCGTCAGCATCGCCGGACAGGCGCCCTCGAGAGGTGCTGGGGTGGCTTCGCCCGCGATTGTCGCAACGGCCGGCGGTGATTCATCGGCCGACGCCGTTACGGTCGGCAGCGGTGCGAGTGCCAATAACAGATACGCAAGTGCAACTGCCGCGGCCCGGGTTCCTCGCCCTTGGTAGCTCTTGACGTTGCTATTAATGTCCATTTCCAGAGACTCCCTGCTTGAGATTCCTATGGCCGCTGAGTCTGTTTCGCTGGTATGAAGCCGAATCGCCTGTTCGAGCTCGCGCGCCGTGAACGTGGCTCGCAGGCACGTCGTCAGGCGTAAGCGAGAAGCTTGCGCCTGACGACGTGAAAGGGCCTCAGAACTTGACCATCACGCCGGCACCCCAGATGAATTCGCGCGTGCGTAGATCCGGAAACCAGGTGTTGCCCGGACCGCAGGTCGTGCTCGGTGTGTTGCCCGTAAAGCCGGTCACTGTGCCCGAGCCGCCAGTCGTACAGGCGAACTCGTTGGGCTGCTGACCGCCCGGGTTGGAATTGCCGTTTGTCGGAGGCGTCACGCCGCCCTGGCCTGACCAGTACGGGACGTCCGAGTGTCGGAACGTGCCCTCGGTCCACCAGGTGATCCAGTCGGAAGGCATGTACTGGAAATTAAGCTGCGTGTCCCACTGAAACAGCTTCTGTCCCGGATTCTCGGTAAAGTAGGGCGAACCGGACGGAGCGGTCGCCCCGTTGATCGGTGGCAGCAGCGCCAGATATCGACCCGGGTTGTTGATGAAGCCGCCACCCAGGGTGACTGCGTACTTGTTCTGGCCCCACCAGGTGCGATCGTAAGCCATCACCCCCAGAAAGGTCTCCTTGTCAGCGCCACGCGAGCAGCTCGTGCCGCCGCCTGACTCGCATCCGGCATCCCAGGTTAACGAGAACGCCATCCTGGAGATGCCGTCGGAGGCCTTATTGTCGTAGTACTTGTACAGGAGACTGTCATCCTCGTGAATACGCTGCACATGGGCCCAGTTGATGTAATTACCCGTGTTGGTGCAGGTCCCGATAGGCGCGTTGGGGTTGCCGCCATTGCAGGAATAGCCGTTACCGCTGGATAGATTGTCCTGCCCGAGAGAATAGCTGTTGAAGACCATCTTCAGGTTTTCATTCGGAATCCACAGAATCTGTCCACCGAATCCAGGGTGCTGGTTGAACTTGGCATAGGACTGCCAGCCGTTGATCAACCAAGGCTCGATCTTAAGATCCTGTGTTGGCCAGTACTGAATGCGCAGCCCATTGAAGAACCAGGGTGTGTTGGACGACACAAAGGAAGGCTGGTATGTCCAGTTGTCGAAGTTGTAATAGCTGAACAGGCCGATGTAGGACACGAAAATGCCCGCGTCGACGTTGAGGCCGTGACCAATATTGTCCCAGTGATAGCCGGCATTGCCTTCGGACATGTATTTGTAGGCGCCATTCAGATCCCACTGTCCGACACCAGCGCTGGCATCGTTGCGCGGCGTTGTCACAGCGAACAGGCCCAGCATCGAGAGGAAACGCGCCTGGACGTTGTGCCAGTGGAAGTTGCCGCCGAGACTCACCTGCTCGATCTGGAATTCTCCGGAACGGAACTCCTCGGTGGAGCCGACAATCGTGTGATCGGCAGGATTATTGAAGTCCTGCAGATAATTGGTATCGAAGCGCACTTCGGGTGTGAAGAATTTGGTGTCGAATATCGGAGTGGTCTCGCGGGTGTTGCCGTTCATCCAGCCGATGTCTCCGTCATTAGCCAGCGGGGTATAGTTGTCCACCGCCGGAGCCGGGTCGGGCGACTGAAGAGCCTCGGGTACATTGGGCAGCATCGCAGCGACCGCGGTCGCTGCGGTGGCTGCTGCCGGCGTGGCTGCATTGGGGATAGCAAGCACAAAATCCGTGCGCGCCGCGGCGTCCGCCGCAACCGTGACTGACACCGAGACATCGGGGGTGCCGTCGACGTGGGCGGTTATGGACCATGAGCCCGGCGGCAAGTCCGCAAATGCATAGAGTCCGTCGACGCCTGACAGTGTGGCGCGGAACGAGCTGCCGTCGGCCTTCTTTGCGGTTACCGTGGCATGCGCCACTGCGCTGCTGGATGCATTAGTAACCACACCGACAATTGCACCGGCGCTGGCCGCCACATCGGCCGCCAGAATGTGCGGAGCCACCACGACTGCCACGGTGAGCGACACGAGACAGCGCAGTAGGTGCTTTCTAACATGCATAGACCCATCTCCCTTGCGGACTGAAGAACTGCTTCCCAGGACCTGGCCTCGTCGTGGGCCTTCTCTCTCTGATGTGGGATAGATTTAACGAATCGAAAGCAGCGCGCCTACACGTAAAGCTGCTAAAAAAAGCGGCGCGTTGGACACTCGACGGATGGCTAGGCGAGCTGTCCATCGGCGTCGGAGAGAGAGCAAGTGCTTTGCACGATTTCATCGCAGCGCCAGCCGCGTGAGCAGTAAAATGGTGCGCAACTTGAAAGGAGTGCCACTTGCATAAGTCTCGACGAGCACCTGGGGCGATGCGGTTCACTTGGGCACACGCGACTGCAGCAGGTTCTGAACACCGCTGAGGTGTTCGGCAGCGACCGTTGCATCACCAGCCGCACACGACTGCTCGACAGCGAGCAACTCTGCCTTCATCCATTTGAACTGTCCGGTTGTGAAATCCGAACCGTCGGGCGCGAATACACGTGTTTGGCCCGATTTGTCGGGTCGCAGGGAATCGAGCTGACGTTGGGCGTCGTGGAGCGCGTGCAGTAGCGTCGGTCCGCAGGCACTCCCGGGATCCGAATCGCCGCTGCGCGCGACCACGGCACTGAGCACGGAGGCAACCAGCACGAATATCATGGCGAGAGTGGCGAAAGCTGACGACCGAGGTGGTTCCTGTCGCCGCTCCACTTTCGGCGCGAGCTTACTCGCCATACGCGACAATCCCGAGTCCTGCAGTACACAGGCACAGTGTTGTGAAGCTCATAGACCACGCCGACCCAGTGCAAGATTGATCCCAGCCTACGCATGCCGGGCGGAGCGGCTAGACACGAGCCCGTTAAAAAACGGGCAGCGGCGACTGTCATAGCGACTGGCTGGCCGGCTCGTGTGAGGAGCCTGACGTAGGGTCCTCAAGCGCGGTCATTGTGTTTTGATCATCCGCCAGCAGATTCTCATCGGATGCTGGGCGCTCGGAGCACAGACGGAAACCCAGGCCAGGCTCGGTGAGAATAAAGCGCGGGCGACCGGGCTTGAGTTCCAGCTTGCGGCGCAGGCTCGCGATATACACCCGTAATGATCGCGTGTCGGTGTGCCGCGGACCCCACACCTCCTTGATCAGCTGAGCGTGCGTTACGACGCTGTCGACGTGTCGAGCCAGGCACTCGAGGATGCGAAATTCAAGCGGTGTGAGGCGCAGTTTGCGACCATC
>Ga0181537_10000978_pt1 | contig 26849 bp, 21 predicted proteins | sample PEATcosm2014_Bin_39_FD_119765 | JGI IMG/M metagenome (GOLD analysis project Ga0181537, IMG submission 119765) | Peatland microbial communities from MTU Mesocosm Facility, Houghton, MI, USA - PEATcosm2014_Bin23_10_metaG | ecosystem: Environmental > Terrestrial > Soil > Wetlands > Peat | place...
CTGGTACAGCGTGCGGATCATGCCGTACCGCACCGTCGCGAACGTGATCCAAGGGGTCGTAATCACCTTCGTCGACATCACCGCGGCGAAGGAACTTGAATCACGCTTGCGCAGCCCCTAGCGAAGTGCAGTAAAGTCTCTACTGGGTGGCGTTGCGGCGGGCAATTAGGGGAGTTATGATGTCGTTTAATCTGATCGAAACCGAGAGCCAATTGAACCTGCGCCTGCGCGCATTGCAGCGCTTGGCGGGGAAAGATGTTTCGCATGAGGGGCGCAGGGACGCGTCGGCGGCGTTCCGCGTGCTGCACCAACTCGCAACCTTGCCGTCTACCAGCGAGGCCGCGCTGACTCTGCTCCATGAACTGCAAGTGTATCAGGTGGAGTTGGACCTGCAGGACGAGGAGCTACGCCGTTCCCGGACGGAGCTCGAGGCGGCTCTGCTTCGTCAAATTCATCTGTACGATTTTGCGCCGGTCGGCTGCTTCACCGTCGATCGGCGCACCGCATTGCGGGAACTCAATCTCACCGCTGCGCGCATGCTCGGTTCTGAGCGGGGGCAACTGCTCGGCCGGACGCTCGATTCTTTTCTCGCGGCGCAATGCGCGCGCGAATTGCATGCGATGCTGGCGGGGGTGAGCGATGGCGCCACGACGGAGGTCGGCGCGCTGCAACTATCGGCACGCCGTGAGACGCCGCGCAGCGTGCAGGCCTCTGCTTGTCGCGATCCGGATGGTGAACACTTTTTGATTGCGTTTGTCGACATCGCCGGGCAGAGGGCAAGACCCTCGGGCTGATGTGCAACAGTGCGCACACGCCTCGCGCCGGAATCTAGGCTGTGCCCAGGCCGAAGAGGCGCCGGGCATTCGCGGTCGTCGATGCCGCGACGCTTGCCAGGGATTCGCCGCGCAATAGAGCCACGGCTCGCGCGATATGCGGCAGGAACGCCGGCTCATTGCGCCGCGATTTGGGCGGCGGCTTGAGATCGCGCGGCAATAGATACGGGGCATCGGTCTCGAGCAGGAGCCGGTCGGCGGGGATGTAGGGGATTGCCTCACGCAGACTCTGACCGCGGCGCTCATCGTTGACCCAGCCGGTGACGCCGACGTGCAGGCCGAGCGCCAGATAGTCTTCGAGTTCGGAACGGCTTCCGGTAAAGCAATGCGCGACACCGCCCGACAGGCGGCCGCTAAATTCCCGCAGGATGGCACGGAAATCCGCGTGTGCCTCGCGTTGATGCAAAAACACCGGCTTGCCCGCGGCGGCCGCGATGTGCAACTGCGCGGCGAACGCCGCGCGCTGCGCATCGGGCGGTGAGAAGTTGCGGAAGTAGTCCAGGCCGCATTCGCCCACCGCCACCACCGGCGGCCGGCGCAGCAGCTCGCCCAGCTCCTCGCGCACCGAGCCGTCGAAGCCCTGGGCATGATGCGGATGCACACCGGCGGTGCTCGACAATATCGACGGCTGTGCGGCCGCGAGCGCGGCCGCAAGGCGGGAACTTGTCATGTCGGAGCCGGTGATGATCTGGCGTTGCACGCCCGCTTCCAGTGCGCGCGCCAGCACCGCGTCACGATCCGGGGCGAAGCTGACATGGGTGAGGTTCGAGCCAATATCGATTAGTGATATCTTCATCCGGCCATTGTAAGCGGGCGCCGCTTGCGCGCCAGGAGCTGTCATGTCCGCCGCCAGAAATCTCATGCTATGCGCGCTGCTCGGCTGGACGGCGGCGGGTGCGCAGCAAGGCGGCGATCTGCAGGCGCAAATCCTCTACGCGTACCAGACCGAGGATAACAACGGCCTGCGAAACCTGATCCGCGATTTGAGCACGCAGGTCGAGTCAGATGAAGGCGACCTGTCGCTGCACTATCACCTGGCGCACGCGCAGTATCGCCGCGCGCTCCTGGCCGAACACAGCGGCGAGCGCGAGGCCGAGTCTGCGTACGGCGCCTGCATCGATGAACTGAAGCCCGTCCTCGCGCAAGACGGCAAGTCGGTCGAAGCGCTGGTGCTGCAGTCCGCCTGCTATGCGGGAGCCGCGAATCATAAGAAGCTCGAGGCCGTGTTGCTGCGCTCGCGCGCCGCGGAACGGCTGAAGACGGCGCTGCGACTGGAGCCGCGCAATCCGCGTGCGCTGTTTGTGTCGAGCATGCAGGACCTCCCGGCAAAGCCGGGCAGCGCCGAGCGGCAGCAGGCGTTTGCGCAGCTGCAGCAGGCGGTGCAAGTGTTCGACGCGAGTTCCGCCACCCGTGTCGACACACCCGGGTGGGGACACGCCGATGCGTACCTCGAGATGGGGCTCGAGCTCAAATCGCGCGGCGATCTATTGGGGGCACGCAACTACATCGAAAAATCGCTCATCGTCGCGCCCGATTTCAAGGCCGCGCAACGTCAATTGGCGCAATTGGCCCGGCCATGACCTGGTATGATTCGCCGCGATGAAGCCACAAGGCACGCAGTTATCGCTGTTCGAGACTCGTAGCTCCAGCGATCCGTTCGCCGTTCGGGTCAGTCCGCGTGCGCGGCGCCTCACGGCACGCGTGCATGTCGGCGGCCGCGTGGAAATCGTCGTGCCGCTCGGTGTCAATGCGCACACCGTGCGCGACTTCGTGCAACGCTTCACGCCGTGGATCGACCGCAAGGTCGCGGCCATGCAGTGCTTCGCGTCGTCGAGCGAACCCGTCCCCACCCGCGTCGAGTTCGCCTGTACCGGCGAAACCTTCGAGATCGATTGGCGCCGCGGTGTCAAGCGGGCGCTCGAGGAATCCAGCGGCCGGCTGGCCGTGCATGACGCGGACGAACGCGGCGCGCGGCTGCAGCTGCAGAACTGGCTGAAGCGGGCTGCCTTCGAGCGGCTGGCGCCGCGCTTGCTGCAATTGGCGCGGGAGCTCAATTGCCAGGTGGCGCGCGTCTCGATTCGCTGCCAGCGCACGCGCTGGGGCAGCTGTTCGACGCGCGGCACCGTCAGCTTGAATTGCTCGCTGCTGTTCCTCGATTCCGAAGTCGTGCGCTACCTGTTCGTGCATGAGCTGGCGCACACCCGGCACATGAATCACTCCGCGAGTTTCTGGCGGCTGGTGGAAAAGATCGAGCCGGACTACCGCCGCCTGGACCGCGAATTGCTTGCCGGGTGGCGCACCGTGCCCGGCTGGGTCTTCAAGACCTAGGCGATGCAGGAGCCCACCCCGCAGCCCAAGCCGTTCGTCGATCTGAGCGACGAGCAGGTGCATTGGGACTTGACCGATGCACTGACCTATTCACAGTACCTCAATCTCGACAAGCTGCTCGCGGCGCAGCACCCCCTGTCCTATCAGCATGACGAAATGCTGTTCATCGTCATCCACCAGGTGTCCGAGCTGTGGATGAAACTGTGCCTGCATGAACTCGCCGCGACCGTCGCCTGCGTGCAGCGCGACGATCTCGGCCCGACGTTCAAGATGCTGGCGCGCGTCTCGACCATTCAGCAGCAGCTGCTGCAGTCCTGGGACGTATTGGCGACGATCACTCCCTCCGATTATTCGGCGTTCCGCAACACCCTGGGGAAATCCTCAGGCTTTCAGTCGCCGCAATACCGGCTGCTGGAATTCATGATCGGCAACAAAAATGCCGATACCATCAAAGTGTTTCGCGGCGACCCACAAACCCATGCAAACCTGGAGCGCGCGCTGCGCGCACCCAGCCTGTACGACGAGGTGTTGCGGCTGTTGAGCCGGCGCGGCCTGTCGGTGCCGCCCGAAGCCATCGACCGCGATTTCACGCTGCCTTATCAGGCGAGCAAGCAGGTGGCGGCGGCGTGGCTCAGCGTCTACCACAACTCGGTCAAGGAGTGGGATTTGTACGAACTCGCGGAGCGCCTCGTCGACCTCGACTACAAATTCCAGCTGTGGCGCTTCGCCCACGTCAAGACTGTCGAGCGCATCATCGGTTACAAGCGCGGCACGGGGGGCACGGGCGGCGTGTCATACTTGACCAAGGCGCTGGAACTCAAGTTCTTTCCGGAGCTTTGGACCATCAGGACTTCGATGTAAGAATGCCGTGAGCAACCTTCAAGACCAACTGCAGAACGTCAACGTCGCCTCCAGCGACCTTCTGGCCACGCCGGAGGAGGTCAAGCGCCGTCTGCCGCTTACCAACCGCGCGGCGGAGACCGTGTTCAAGGCGCGCGAGGCGGTGCGCGCAATATTGGAGAGGCGCGATCCGCGGCTGTTCGTGGTGGTGGGCCCATGTTCGATTCACGACGTCGCCGCCGCACGCGATTATGCGACGCGGCTCAGGGCCCTGGCCGGTAAAGTCGAATCGACGTTGCTGCCCATCATGCGCGTGTACTTCGAAAAGCCGCGCACCACGGTCGGCTGGAAAGGGTTGATCAACGACCCCGACCTCGATGACTCGTTTCACATCGAGAAGGGCATCTTGATGGCGCGCGAGCTCTTGTTGTTCGTGGCGGAGATGGGGCTGCCCGCCGGCACCGAAGCGCTCGACCCCATCATGCCCCAGTACCTGTCCGAGCTCATCACCTGGACGGCGATCGGCGCCCGCACCACCGAGTCGCAGACGCATCGCGAAATGGCGAGCGGTTTGTCGACGCCGGTGGGTTTCAAGAACGGCACGGACGGCGCGCTCGCGACCTCGATCAACGCCCTGCAGTCGGTGCGCCATCCGCATCATTTTCTGGGCATCACCCAGCAGGGACAGTCCGCGGTGTTCCGCACCCGCGGCAACGCGCACGCCCACCTGGTGCTGCGCGGCGGCGGCGGCCGGGTCAATTACGACGCAGTGAGCATCGCCTTGGCGGAGCGTGAGCTGACGGCGGCCGGATTGGCGGCGAACGTGGTCATCGACTGCAGCCACGGTAATTCCAACAAGGATCCCAGTCTGCAGCCGCAGGTCGCCGAAAACTGCATCGCGCAGATCGTCGCCGGCAACCGCTCGATCGTCGGCCTGATGCTGGAGAGCCACTTGAAGGCGGGAAACCAGTCCATTCCGAAGGACCTGAGCAAGCTCGAATATGGCCTGTCGATCACCGACCCGTGCATCGATTGGCAAACCACCGAGAGTCTGCTGCTCAAGCTGCATCACTCCTTGCAGGCTTTGCGACGCTGAGGCGCGCCGGCGAGCGGCGCTGTTTCCACAGCCGAAATCCCAGCAGAATCGCCAGACCGCAAGCGTATAGCGCCGGCTCGCGGATGTCCTTTTTGACCTGCCACCAGAAGTGCCACACGCCGAGAATGGCGATCAGATAGATGAGGCGATGCAACCGGCTCCAGCGCCGCCCCAGGCGCCGCTGAGCCTTGGCGGTGGAGGTGAGCGCCAGAGGAATCAGCAGCGTGAGGCCGAGCATGCCGATGGTGATGTAAGGCCGTTTGACGATGTCCTGCCAGAGCGCGCCGAAGCGGCCGCTCTGATCGAGCCATAAGTACACCGTGAAGTGCAGCAGCGCGTAGAAAAATGCGAACAGGCCGAACATGCGGCGAAATCGCAGCCAAAGAACCCACCGGGTGATCTCTCTGAGCGGACTCATGCACAGCGTGATCATCAGAAAATTCAAGGTCCAGCGGCCGCACGTGTGCAGCATGACTTTGACTGGATCGGCACCGAGGGACACGCCGCCCCAGTGCGACACGCCGGTTGCATTCAGCACCCCCAAACCCAGATGCACGGCCGGAAGCAGGCATGCCGCAAACGCCACGGGCTTCAACCAGCGAGTCGGTACCATCAAAAGTAGCGCCGCAGATCCATTCCGGCGTATAGAGCCGCGACTTGCGCGCCGTAGCCGTTGAACGGCAGGGTGGGCTGCCGCGGACCGAACGCATTCGCTCCGATGCGCCGTTCCGTCGCTTGACTCCAGCGCGGATGGTCGACTTGCGGGTTGACGTTGGCAAAGAAGCCATACTCCGAGGGGTTCGAACCGGCCCAGGTGGTGCGCGGAACCCGCTCGGTGAAGCTGATGCCGACTATGGCCTTGATGCCTTTGAAACCATACTTCCACGGCACGATCAGGCGCAACGGCGCACCGTTCTGATTCGGCAATGTCTTGCCGTACAGGCCCACCGCCATGATGGCCAACGGATGCATGGCTTCATCGATACGCAGCCCTTCGACGTAGGGCCATTCGAGAACGGGAACGCGCTGGCCCGGCATCTGTTTTGGGTCGTACAGGGTCTTGAATTCGACGAATTTCGCCTTGGAGGTGGGCTTGAAGCGCTTGAGCAAATCGCCCAATGGAAAGCCGATCCAGGGAATCACCATCGACCAGGCCTCGACACAGCGCAGGCGATAGACACGTTCTTCCAGAGGGTGAGGTTTGAGAATATCTTCCAAGCCAAAAGTGCCGGTCACTTCGGCTTCGCCGCCGATGGTGACCTGCCACGGCTGGGTGCGAAATTTCTGCGCGTGCTCGGACGGGTCGGATTTATCGGTGCCGAATTCGTAGTAGTTGTTATAAGTGCTGATGTCGGCATACGAATTAGGCGGATCGGCGATGCTCGCCGCCGCGTTGCGCGTGTACTTGAGCGCGGCCGGGGGCTGGCCGAACGCCTTGCCGGCAAAACCGCCGAGGCTTTGGACGGCGGCCCATCCCAAGCCGCCGGCGACCAGGGCGCGCCGCGAAAGGTACGTGGTGTAGGGGGTGATCTCGGATGGCAGGATCTTCATGGTGAATTAGACCGTCCGTACCTCAAGTTTGTTTCCGGGCCTGTCAAATCCAATAGCCGGTGGGGATGCCGCGTTTCGCCGCCAGCGCTCGAGCCTCGGCATTGCCGTTCACCAGCAGCGCGCGATCCGCCTCGAGCATATGCTCCAAGTCGGAGGTGCTGTTGCCGTATGCGATGACCGGCATGCCGGGATATTGCGTCCGCAGCCACTTCAGGCAGTTCGATTTTTCGGCGCCGCGGCGATTCGGGGTTTTGAGCCCACCATCCAGCCGCTCGCCCCGCCACTCGATTTCCGTGCACAACGTGCGCTCGAATCCCAAGGAGCGGCCGATGCGTGGCACGTACAAATCCGGGCTCGCCGACAGCAGCACCAGCACATCGCCGGCGTCGCGATGCGTTTCGAGCATGCTGAGCGCCACCCTGCGGTAGCGATGCCGCGGCGCCAGGGAGTCGACGAAGGACTGGGCGCAGCGTTCCACCGCGCCTCGCTCGGCACCGCCCATGACCATGCGAATGACCCGGCTCTTCAATTCGCCGCGGTCGCGATCGCGCGCCGCATAGTTGAAGAGTGCGAAGGGCAAGCGCCACAGCCCGTAAACCCGCCAGGGATGGCGCCGCAGGAAGCTCAGCAAGAAGGGCAGCAGCGTATCGCGCCAGGTAATTGTGCCGTCCAGATCGAAAAGCGCGAGCCAACGGCGTTGCACGGCGGTGGTAGTTTTAGATGCAGCCATGGAGAATCATGATGGTAATAAATTCATACAATACATGAGCTTATAAAATAAATCTCGAATCATGCTTAGTGCGGGGCTCGACGCGGCGCCGACGGGGGGGCCGACGCGGCGCCCATGGGGCGCCGAGGGGGCGCGCCGCGGCGGGCAACGGCGCCGTTGCCGGCTTGGCCGGGACGCGTAGGATGCCGACTACGATTCGTGAGGCCGTGCACCGCTTCAGGTCCATGGGCAGAGCATGTCATTTTAGGGAGTAAATTGTCGCAACGAGAGAGGCGGTGACCTGCATGCTGATACGACTGGGCTACGAATTGGCATATGAGTTTCCTCAAGCGACGCCGATGATTTTGAATTTGAATGTGCATTTTAGCCGCGCGGCAGACTGCGTGCGCCCCGACACCATCGTGACCGATCCCATCGTCCCGCTCGGCATGTACCGCGACGATTTCGGCAACTGGTGCACCCGTCTGATCGCGCCGCCGGGCAGATTTGTGATTACGGCCGACGGCCTGATCAACGATTCGGGCATTGCCGAGCCGAGCGCACCCCAGGCCTTCGAACATACCGTCCAATCATTGCCGGACGGGACCTTGGTGTTTTTGCTCCCGAGCCGCTACTGCGAAACGGAGCTGCTGGCGCCCACGGCGTGGAGCCTGTTCGGCGGCATGATGCCGGGTTGGAGCCGGGTGCAGGCGATTTGCGACTACGTGCATGATTACATCGCCTTCGACTATCAATGCGCGCGCCCCACCAAGACCGCATGGGAAACCTATAACGAGCGGCGCGGGGTGTGCCGGGATTACGCACACCTCGCGATCACGTTGTGCCGCTGTCTGAACATACCGGCGCGCTATTGCACCGGGTATTTGGGTGACATCGGCGTTCCGCCGATGGATGCGCCCATGGATTTCGCCGGTTGGTTCGAAGCCTTTCTCGGCGGGGAGTGGCATATCTTCGACCCGCGCAACAACCAACGGCGCATCGGGCGAGTGCTGATCGCGCGCGGACGCGATGCCGCGGACGTCGCGATCAGCATGACTTTCGGCCCCAACGTGCTGCAGAGTTTCCGGGTGTGGACCGACGAAGTGCGGGCGAGCCCATAAGCATCTACAATGCGCGATCGTCGGCGGCAAGGCACGGATGAATATGCGTCAATGGGGGCTTGAACGATTCGCAACGGCGTTGTTCCGCTCGTTGAGTCTCGCTGCGCTCGGTGCGGGATTCTCGGCCGCCCAGGCGGCAGCACCGGTCGCGGTGGCGGGCTTCAGCTACGTCAAGTCGTTGGGCGGGATCGACGAGTACCGGTTGGATGCCAACGGCCTCACCGTCCTGTTGGTACCCGACCATTCGGCGCCGGTCGTGACATTTCAAGTGACCTACCAGGTCGGCTCACGCAACGAGGTGACCGGCACCACGGGAGCCACGCATATCCTCGAGCACATGATGTTCAAGGGCAGCGAGAACTTCAACGACCCGAAAGGCAACAGCGTCAAACAATTCCTCGAGCGCGTCGGCGGCCAATTCAACGCCAGCACCTCGTTCGACCGCACCAATTACTTCGCGACCATCGGCCGCGAGAGCCTGGAAGGCTATGTGGCGATCGAGGCTGACCGCATGCGCCATCTGTGGCTGCGCGAGGCCGACCGGCAGTCCGAAATGACGGTGGTGCGCAATGAATATGAGCGCGGCAAGAACGACCCGGACAGCGTGCTGCTCGAGGAGGTGACCGCGGCTGCGTACGTGGCATTGCCGTACCACCATCCGACGATCGGCTGGAAAAGCGATATCGAGCATGTTCCCATCGCCCGGTTGCGCGAGTTCTACGACACCTTTTATTGGCCCAACAACGCGACCGTCACCGCGATCGGCGACATTGATCCTGCCGCCACGCTGACGCTGATCCGCAAGTACTACGGCGTCTACCCGCATTCGCCGGCGGCCATTCCCGTCATCTACACCGAGGAGCCGGCGCAGAGCGGCGAACGCCGCGTCACCGTCAAGCGTCCGGGCGAACTCGGCACCGTGATCATCGCGCACAAGGTGCCGAACGGGCGCGACGCCGATCAGCCGGCGCTCGACATGCTCGATGCTATTTTGAGTTCGGGCAAGAATGCGCGCTTGTACCGCGCGTTGGTCGATCAAGGTCTGGCCTTGAACGCCGGCGCCGGAACCGATCTGCATCGCGATTTGTCGCTGCACACGGTATATGCCGTCCTCGCGCCCGGCGCGGCGCACGCGCAGGTCGAAAAGGCGCTGCTGGCGGAGATCGGCAAGATCAAGACCGACGGGGTGAGCGCAGCCGAAGTGGCGCGCGTCAAGCAGCAGTACATTGCCGCCGATGCCTACAAGCGCGACGGCACCGCCGCGATCGCCGGCGAGATCAACGAATGGATTGCCGTGGGCGATTGGACGTTGTATGTGACTTTTCCTCAGAAGGTGCAGCAGGTGACACCGGCCGACGTGCAGCGCGTCGCGAAGCAGTATCTCAGCGACGATCAGAGTACGACGGGTTGGTTCATACCGGTGCCGCCGGCGGCGGAGAAAGGCTCGTGATGCGGCGGATGTTGTTGACGGCGCTGATTCTCGCGGGCGGCGAGGCCGCAGCGAACGTGGCGAGCCAGAGCCACCGCTCGCAGGTGGCGGGAATCGACCTGATCACCTACCGCACCGACGTGAAAGACGTGGTGGTGATTCTGGGGGCGTTGCCGGCCGGCGATGCGATGGCCGAGCCCGGCAATATCGCGATTCCGACCTTGACCGGCATGATGCTCGACCGCGGCACGAAGACGCTCGACAAGTTTGCGATCGCCGAGCAGCTGGACAACGTCGGCGCAGAAATCGCCTTCAGCGTCGGCACGCAGTCCCTCGAGGTCCGGGCGAAGTGCCTGAAGAAGGATCTGCCGCTGGTGATCGGAATCATCGCCGCGGAGATGCGTACGCCGGCCCTGCAGCCGGCGGAGTTCAACAAGGCGAAGCAGCAATTCATCGGCGCCTTGCAGGCCTCCGCGCAGAATACCGAGGCGCGCGCGCAGGAAGCCTTCGGCCGGGCGGTTTTTCCGCAGGGCCACCCGAACCGGCCGCATGCGGTGACGGAGTACGAGGCCGCCGCCAAATCGGCGACGCTCGATGAGCTCAAAGCCTTCCATGCGAAATTCTACGGACCCGCGCATTTGACGCTGGTGGTCGTGGGCGATGTGGCGGCGCCCGCAACCGAAGCCGAGATCGGCAAGGCGTTCGCCGGTTGGAGCGGCGGGCAGGACTATGTTCGGCCGGCGGCGCCCGCCGTCTTGACGTCGGCTCCGACGGTGACGGTGCCGCTCGCCGACAAACCCAGCGTCTCGGTGATCATCGGACAGCCGACGGGGCTGCGCTACAAGGACCCCGACGCCCTCGCGCTGCGCGTGGGTACGGCGGTCCTCGGCAGCGGTTTCACCGGACGATTGATGGGCAGCGTGCGCGACAAGGAGGGCCTGACCTACAACATCGGGGCGGGCCTGGCCGAGGACAGCATCGCGGACGGCAGCTGGGACATTTCGGCGAGCTTTGCTCCCAGTCTGCTCGAGAAGGGGATTGCCTCGACGCGCCGCGAGCTCGACAAGTGGTGGAAGGACGGTATCACCGATCAGGAACTCGCCGCCCGCAAGCAAGGCGTGGTGGGCGGATATCTGGTCAGTCTGTCGACCACGGCGGGTCTTGCCACGGCGATATTGACCGATGTGCAGCGCGGTTACGACGTGAGCCGGGTGGACGATTTCCCCGCTGCCGTGAATGCGCTCACGCGCGAGCAGGTCAATGCCGCCATCCGGAAACACTTGAATCCCAGCGCCATGGCGCTGGTCGAGGCCGGCAGCGTGCCGGCGACGGCGCATTGAGGGCCGGCGCGCCGGCTAGCGTCCGAGATAATCGAGCTTGCCGATCTCGAGTCCCGACTGCCTGAGGATGTCGTAAGCCGTGGTGACGTGGAAAAACACGTTCGGCAGAACGTGATGAAACAAATACGGCGTGCCTTGCATGGTCTTGGTGGAGCTGCGCGTCTGCCAGGTGATGGTCTTCTCCTCGGAGCCCTCGAACTGCGCCGGCTTCAGCGATTCGAGGTAGGCCATGGTGCCGCGCGTGGCTTCGATCCATTCGGCGAAGCTGCGCTCCTTGTTGTCGGATGCGGGCACTTCCACACCCGCGAGCCGTGCCGCGCCGCCGCGCGCAATATCGTTGGCGATGAAAATTTGCATGGACAGCGGCAGCATGTCGGGAAACAGGCGGGTGCCCAGCAGCACTGCGGGCGCAATCTTGCGGGCTTCGGCATAGGCGGCCGCCTTTTCCAGAATGGCCGCGAGGCTGCGAAGAGCGCGAATACAGGTGGGGACGGTCGCCGTATACATGGTTAAAGTCATGGGTCATGCCGCCTTGCCGGCTGTGGCGAGCTGCCGCAGTACGTAGTGCAGAATCCCGCCGTGTTGGTAGTAGTCGAGTTCCTTCGGCGTATCGATGCGCAGCCGCGCGTCGAACTCCGTGGTCTTGCCGGCATCGTCCCTGGCGATGACCTTGACGGTCTTCGCCGCGCCGCGGTCGAGTCCGGCGATTTCGAATGTCTCCTTGCCGCTGAGCCCGAGGCTGTATGCGTTTTCACCTTCCTTGAACTGCAAGGGCAGCACGCCCATGCCGATCAGGTTGGAGCGGTGAATGCGCTCGAAACTTTCCGCAATCACCGCCTTCACGCCGAGCAGCATGGTGCCCTTGGCCGCCCAGTCGCGGGAACTGCCGGTGCCGTATTCTTTCCCCGCCAGGATCACGAGCGGAGTACCCGCGGCCTTGTACTTGACGGATGCGTCGTAGATCGCCATTTGCTCGCCGCTCGGAATATGCAGCGTGACGCCGCCTTCGGTTCCCGGAACCAACAGATTGCGCAGGCGTATGTTGGCGAAAGTGCCGCGCATCATCACCTCATGGTTGCCGCGCCGCGCGCCATAGGAATTAAAATCCGCCGGCTGCACGCCCTGCGCCACCAGATACTTGGCGGCCGGGCTCGACTTGGCGATATTGCCCGCCGGGGAGATGTGGTCGGTGGTCACCGAATCGCCGAGCAGCGCGAGGGCGCGTGCGCCCTTGATATCCACCAGCGGCGCAGGCGTCATGGTTATGCCGTCGAAGTAGGGCGGATTCTTCACGTACGTGGATTTGCCGTCCCATGAATAGATCTTGCCCGCCGGCGTCTTGATGGCGCTCCAGTGGGCATCGCCGGCGAAAACATTGGCGTAGCCCTTCTTGAACATCGCCGAGTTCACCGACGCGCCGACGGCGGCGGCCACATCCCGCGCACTCGGCCAGATGTCCTTGAGGTACACGGGCTTCCCGTCCGTGCCCTCGCCCAGGGGCTCGGTGGTGATGTCGATGTCCAGACTTCCCGCGAGCGCGTAGGCCACCACCAAGGGCGGCGAGGCAAGGAAATTCATTTTGATTTCCGGGTGTACCCGGCCCTCGAAATTGCGGTTGCCCGACAGCACCGAGCAGGCAACCACATCGGCCGCCTTGACGGCTTCGGAGATCTCCGGCTTCAATGGTCCTGAGTTCCCGATGCAGTTATGCACGCAAATCGTCCCGGCAACGAAAGCATGCAGATCGTTGACTGCCAAATCATACACAGCGCGTTTGCCGGCCGCGCGGCGGTCGACAACTTTGAGATTCAGCGTCGGCAAGCTGAGCGCGTCTTTAGGCGTGCAATAGCGCTTGGCCTGACTGTGATGCGCCGACGGCTGCGCAAACCAATCGCGTATCCCGAGTTCACGGAAAAGCTGCGCCGGGGAGGGGAACTCGCAGCTGTCACGATGCAGTGGTCGGAAGCGACGCGAATCCGCCATCGGCAGACGCGTGAACCGATCGTGCCCTTGCAACAGGGAGTAGTGCGGGAAAACCGGCGTCTCGAGCTCAGTCAATTCGGCGGCGGCCGGTGCCCGCGTCTTGCTGAAGGACAGCTGCACTTCACGCATGGTTTCGAGACTGTCGGCCATCCACAAGCGTTGACGGTTGATGGTATCGACCGTGCGCCAGTAGACTGCGGCCGCACTGGCCCGAAGCATCTTGTCGACGCAGTAGCGAAAACCTACCCGCTCGACAAACGACAGGCCTTCAGGCAGTTCAAGGCGGATTTCGTGTCTCGCCACGCCATCGCGCGATGCAGGATACGTGGACGCTGAGCGGCGAACGGCATACTCGCGCACCGTAGCGCCGCGCGCTTTCACGCCACATCGCACCAGCAGCGCAATAATGTGGTTCATCATGCGCCTGGTTGCTTCGACGAATTCAGGCTTGGCGCTTTGCGAATAGGCGGGTGGCGCAAGGCTCGCCTGTTGCTCCTCTTTGCCAAAGTAATGCAGAGCCGGCGCGTGGCCATCGGCGCCGAAAAGGCCGCCCAGAAACTCGCGCAAAACGGCAACCGGGCATCGATCATCCAACACGAATTCAGGCAAACTCGGTGCTTGATCAATGCGCCTACCCTTGCGTACCCCTGATAAAGAGAGGACGCATAGGGTGAGCTCGCGCGGAAGCGCGATAGACCATTTGCGTTCATCGTAAACGCTCGCCCGCGGGCGTTTTCCACTCAGCAGTTCAATATCACTGAGCACGGCCTCTCGGTCGAGGGCTTGGCCGACATTCACGCGGCCCTGGCCCTGTTTGCTGATCGAGCCATCGCTCAACAAATGGCCGACGAGACGAGCAAAGGCCAACGTGCATTGGCGCCCGGTCTCATTTTCCATGGAAAACACACGCTCGCCGGCCGGCAGTCGGTAACCGGCTTCGTCGGGCCCGATCTCATCGAGCGGCGCTTCAAGAGCGGCCACTGCGCGGCTTTCGCCGAGCGTCAGTTCGTCCGCGCGCACATAACTTCCATCGGCGCACAAGATGCGATGGTCAGGCGTGCATACGAGCTTGCGCCCGTCCTGCAGCACCAGACTGACGCACTCACGCTCGCCCTGAATCATCATCTCGCTCTGCACCGCGCGCGCCAGTCGACGCTCGATGGTCGGTGCGTAGAGCATCGAGCCGCCTGCCTCAGGTAGGTGCTCGATTCTGCGGGCTGTGCCGTTGGCCATCAGCACAGGAGTTCCGGCGGCGATGCAAGTCGTACATCCGTACCCCACGGTATAAAAGCCCAGAGCCTCCAAGTCCTTCAAGAGCCCCGCTTTGGACAGATAGTCGGTCACCACTCGCGAGCCGGGTGCCAGCGAGGTCTTCACCCAGGGTTTGGAGGACAGACCGCGCGCCAGGGCGTTGCGCGCCAGCAGTCCGGCCGCCACCAGCACCGCGGGATTCGATGTATTGGTGCAGCTGGTGATGGCGGCGATCAACACCGCGCCGTCGCGCACTTCGAAGCGGCTGCCGCCGACCTCGGCGGTGGCCACGCCGGCAGCGGCGGGATTCTTCTGCGCGCGCTCCTCGGCCATTTTCTTCATGCTGCTGCGGTACACGCTCTTGGCATTGCGCAGCGCTACCCGGTCCTGAGGGCGCTTCGGCCCGGCCAGGGAGGGTTCAACCGTGGACAGGTCGAGCTCGACCACGCTGCTGTAATCGGCGGCCGGCGCACCGTCGACGCGCCACAAGCCCTGCGCCCTGGCGTACGCTTCAACCAGCGCAATCTGTTCGGGCGCCCGGCCGGTGAGCTCGAGATAGCGAATGGTTTCTTCATCGATGGGAAAGATCGCGCAGGTCGAGCCGAACTCGGGCGACATGTTGGCGATGGTGGCGCGGTCGGCGAGCGGCAAACCCTTCAAGCCGTCGCCGAAGAATTCCACGAATTTATCGACCACGCCGTGCTTGCGCAGCATCTCGGTCACGGTCAGCACGAGGTCGGTGGCGGTCGTGCCCGCGGGCAGCGCACCGCTCAGTTTGAAGCCGATCACCTGCGGAATGAGCATGGTCACCGGCTGGCCCAGCATGGCGGCCTCGGCTTCGATGCCGCCGACGCCCCAGCCGAGCACGCCCAAGCCGTTCACCATGGTGGTGTGCGAATCGGTGCCGACCAGGGTGTCGGGATAGGCGACTTTCCTGCCCGAGGCGTCGTTCGAGAAAATCACCCGCGCCAGGTGCTCGATGTTGACCTGATGCACGATGCCGGTGTTCGGCGGCACGACTTTAAAGTTGCTGAACGCCGTCTGGCCCCAGCGCAGGAACATGTAGCGCTCGCCGTTGCGCTGAAATTCGATTTGATTGTTGTGCGCGAGCGAGTCGGCGGCGCCGTATTCGTCGACTTGCACGGAGTGGTCGATGACCAATTCCGCGGGCGCCAGCGGATTCACCTTTTGCGGATCGCCGCCGAGGCGCACGATGGCCTCGCGCATCGCGGCGAGATCGACGATGCAGGGTACGCCGGTGAAGTCCTGCATGATGACGCGCGCCGGCGTGAAGGCGATTTCGTGGCTGGGACTGGCTTTCGGGTCCCAGTTCAGCAGTGCCTCGATGTCCTGCTTGGTGACATTGACACCGTCTTCGAAACGCAGCAGATTTTCCAGGAGTATCTTCAGCGAAAAGGGCAGGCGTCCGACGTTTTGGGATTTGAGTGCGTCCAGGCTCAGGATGTCGAATTGCTGCGCGCCGACCTGCAGCGTCGTTTTCGCCTTGAAGCTATCCGTCATGATCCCTCCACGGAAAAGTGAGGATTATAAGCGATTCCGCCGCCGGCGGGCGCCGCGCGCAGGTTATAACGCTCCGCGATGACACCGCCGCCGATACAGCGCGCACCATCGTAGAACACGGCATACTGCCCCGGCGTGACCGCGCGGGCAGGCTCGCTCAAGTGGACGCGCCAGCGCCGATCGGCCGAGCTCTGCAGCCGGCAGTGCAGATCGTTCTGCCGATAACGGGTTTTGACCGCGCACTCGATCTGCCGCAAGGTGGCATCGCCGGAATTGATCCAGTGCATGTCGAGGACGTCGAATGCATCGGAGAGGAGCAGGGGATGATCTTGCGCCTGGACCACCACCAATGCGTTGCGCCGCATGTCCTTCGCAGCCACGTACCAGGGTGCGGCGGCGCTCCCGGCGCGACCGCCCACCCGCAATCCCGATCGTTGGCCGAGAGTGTACAGCGCAAGACCGCGGTGTTCGCCGACCACCTGACCGTGGTCGTTTTCGATCGGGCCAGGTTCGGTGCGCAAATAGCGGCCGAGGAATTCTTCAAAGGGCCGCTCGCCGATGAAGCAAATTCCCGTGCTGTCGGGTTTGTCGTACACCGGCAAGCCGGCCGCATGCGCACGCCGGCGTACCTCGGCCTTGTGCAGCTCGCCGATCGGGAACAAGGTCCGGCGCAGCGCGGACTGCGCAACGGCGTGCAGAAAATAACTCTGATCCTTGGCGCCGTCCGCGGCTTTGAGCAGGCAGGTTTCCGTGGGCGTGTGACGCAGGCGCGCGTAGTGGCCGGTGGCGATCCACGAGGCACCGAGACGGTGCATGTAGTCGAGCGACACGCCGAATTTGATCTCCCGGTTGCACAGCACGTCCGGGTTGGGCGTGCGGCCTGCGGCGTATTCGCGCAGGAAATGGCCGAACACCCGCTCGCGGTATTGCGCCGCGAAGCTCGCCCGATGCAATGCGATGCCGAGCACATCGCAGACCCGCCGCGCATCCTGATAGTCGGCCGCGGTGGTGCAATAGGCGTCATCGTCCTCCCAGTTGGACATGAACAGCCCTTCCAGCGCATAGCCCGCGTCGCGCAACAGGAGTGCGGCGACGGCTGAATCGACGCCGCCCGACATGCCGACGATGACCGTGCCTGCGGATTTGGGATCGGGGGAGAGCATCCACCCATTATAGCGGTGCGCCGTGCGCGCCGCAGAAAGCTACATGAGCATTTGCCGCATCTGCGATTCTTGCATGCTCGTCTGCCAGACTTCGTCGAAGAAATTCAGGTAGCGGCGCACGACCGCGGGATCGTTCATATCGGATATTCCGTCCCAACGGTCCGCCTGCAATCGATATACCAGCGCCTTATCGTCGGCGATGATGAATGCACCCGCGCTGGCCGGGTATTCGGGACTCATGGCGCGCAGGTCAATGCAGCTCGTCAGGCGGCGCGCGAGTGCGAGAAATCGATTGTTGTCGACCATGGCCCGCGAAGGATCGGCGAGCAGCACACGAACCTTGGCGTAGGAGCGAGCCAGGACGAGGCGCTTGATCGCCTCCAGAAACGGCTCTTCGCCGTAAATCAGGGGCTCCAGGTCTTGCGTGAAGATCGACAGCAGACGTTGTGCGGATTTCGCCACTTTGAGGCTGGCCTCGCGCACCTCCGGCATCGTGGTGAGAATGGTACGGGTACCCGAGCCTGTGGCCATGTCCGCGCCTGCAGAAGTCCTGTCGACGTCCGGTTTGCCCCGTTCTTCGGTGTTACCCGCCATAAGCTATATGCCCGACCTGTCGTACTTTGGGCGATAGTACCGTTCGGCCTCGAAGGCCCGTGCCAACTGCGTCACGTTTCGGAGCGCCCAATGTAAAAACGAAAGGTCCTACGGGGTGCGGGCGCGCCTCGCCAAATCAGGCGCCAAACCCACATAGGTAATGGGTTCCAAGCGCAGCAGCCGCTCCTTTTCGGCCGGCGGCAGCTCGAGCGAGGCGATGAATTCGCGCATCGCCTGCCCATCGATGGAGCGCCCGCGTGTGAAGGATTTCAAGCGCTCATAAGCATCCTCGATGCCGTGCGCACGCATGACGGTTTGCACGGCCTCGCCGAGCACCTCCCAGGCGTGCGTGAGGTCCGCGGCCGCTCGTGCCGGGTCAAGCTCGATCCTTCCCAAGCCCGCCGTCAATGAGGAGAAACTCAACACCGCATGTCCGATCGCCACGCCGACATTGCGCAGCACGGTCGAATCGCTCAGGTCGCGCTGCATGCGCGACACCGGCAGCTTGTCGGCGAAATGCCCCAGCAGCGCATTGGCCAGCCCCAGGTTGCCTTCCGCATTCTCGAAGTCGATGGGATTCACCTTGTGCGGCATGGTGGAGGAGCCGACCTCGCCGGGAATCACCCGCTGCTTGAAGTAGCCGAGCGAGATGTAGCTCCACATATCCCGGGCGAGATCGAGCAGCACGGTGTCGGCGCGCATCAGCGCATGACAGTACTCGGCGATCCAATCATGCGGTTCGATTTGCGTGCTGTAGGCGTTCGCGGTAAGCCCCAGGGATTCGACGAAGCGCGAGCTGAACTCGAGCCAGTCAACCTGCGGCAGCGCCGCGACATGTGCATTGAAATTGCCGACGGCGCCGTTGAACTTTCCGAGGATGACGACGCGTGCGATGCCGGCGCGCTGAGTCTGCAGGCGCGCCGCGAAGTTGGCGAGTTCCTTGCCTACCGTGGTGGGCGTCGCCGCCTGGCCATGCGTGCGCGCCAGCATCGGTGCCGCTGCGTGGCGCTGCGCCAGGTCATCGAGCAGGGCGCCGATCTGCCCGAGCATCGGCAGCAGCAAGGTTGCGCGCGCGTTCTTCAACATGAGCGCGTAGGCGAGGTTGTTGATGTCCTCCGAGGTGCAGGCAAAATGCAGCCATTCCAGCAGGGCGCCGTGCGCGCCGCGCGCCTGCAGCTGCGCGCGCAGCCACAACTCCACCGCCTTCACGTCGTGATTGGTGCGCGCTTCGATCCCCTTGATCGCCGCGACATCCGCGGCGCCCGGATTCGCGGCGAGGGCGGCCAACAGCTCGCGGGCCGCTTGCGGCAGCTTGGCGAGCGCCTCCGCCGCGGGGCCGCCTGCGAGCGCCAGGAACCACGCGCACTCGACGCGTACGCGCTCGCGCATGAGGCCGGCTTCGCTGAATAAGCGGCGGACCGCGTCAAGTTTGGCGGCATAGCGGCCGTCGAGGGGTGAAAGCGCGTCGAGGGGTGAAGGCGCGTCGCGGGGTGAAAGCCCGTCGAGGGGTGAAGGCGCGTCGCGGGAAGGGGTGGCCATCGGAGGATAGGGTCGCTTTGTGTGTAGAATGAGCAATATTACCGTAAACGATTGTGCCAAAGATTGATGGATCCGCTGTATTCGAAAGCGCACATTCGCGAGTCGCTGCAGCGCCGGCCCTCATCGCCGGAGGATGACATGCAATGGCTCGCCGGCGCATCGCCCGAGGTGGTGTCGCGCATGCGCGCCTTGTTGCCCGAGCGGCGGGTGCCGGCGGCCGTGCTCGTTCCCTTGGTGGAGCACGCGGCCGGATGGACCGTGCTGCTGACGCAGCGCGCGCAGTCGCTCAAGGACCACGCCGGCCAGATCAGCTTTCCGGGCGGGCGTGTCGAGCCGGGCGACGAAAGTCCTTGGGCTGCGGCGCTGCGCGAGACCCAGGAGGAGATCGGCCTCAAGCCCGATCTGGTGGAATTCGCCGGGTTCTTGCCCGATCACGTGGTCATCACCGGCTTTCGCGTCACCCCGGTGGTCGGCTTCGTCAATCCCGCCTATCAACTGCGCATCGCCGAGAGCGAGGTCCACGATGTGTTCGAAGTTCCGCTCGATTTCATTTTGAATGCCGCCAATCACAAACTGCGCCGCCGCGAGATCGGCGATTTGAGTTTCGAGGTGCACGACATCCCCTACGGCGAACGCAACATCTGGGGTGCGACCGCGGGCATGCTCATGACGTTGCGGCGCATGTTGCAGGCCGGTCCCGGCGGCGCGCCGTGACGGCCCGCATGGGAGAGTTGCTGAGCATCATGGCGCGCCTGCGCGCGGAGGGCGGCTGCCCCTGGGATAGGGAGCAGACGCTCGCGAGCGTCGCGCCGTACACGGTCGAAGAGGCCTACGAGGTCGCGGACGCGATCGAACGCGGCGACATGCCGCACCTCAAGGACGAATTGGGCGATCTGTTGTTTCAAGTGGTGTTTCACGCGCAAATCGCCAGCGAGACGCAGCAATTCGATTTCGAAGCGGTCGCCGGCGCGATCTGCGACAAGCTCAAGCGGCGCCACCCGCACGTGTTCGGCGGCGGCGCGCCGTTGACGGCCGCGCAACAGAGCGCCGTCTGGGAGGAGATCAAGGCGCAGGAGCGCGGCGCCGACCGGCCGCGATCGGGTCATCTGGATGGCGTGCCGCAGGCGCTGCCGGCATTGATGCGCGCCTGCAAGTTGAGCAAGCGCGCCGCACGCGTCGGTTTCGATTTCGAGCACGCCGGGCAGACCGCGGACAAGGTCGCCGAAGAACTCGCGGAGGTGCGCGAGGCGGCCGCCCACGGCGCGGCCTCATCGCCGGAAATCTTCGAGGAAGTGGGCGACCTGTTGTTCGCGGCGGCAAACCTGGCGCGCAAACTCGAGGTGGACGCCGAGGCGGCGCTGCGTGCCGCGAACGCCAAATTCGAACGGCGGTTTCGCGGCATGGAGTCCCTGGCGGCGCAGCGCGGACTTCAGTTCGCGGACCTCAACCTCGAAGCGCAGGAGAGTCTTTGGCAAGAAGTCAAGCGTGGCGAGTGAACAGCACGCACACAGCGCCGTGCGCGGCGCGGTGCCGCTCGCGATCAAGCACGACCCCGATCTGCCCATCTCGGCGCGGCGGGAGGATATCCTCGAGGCGTTGCAGCGCCACCAGGTATTGATCGTCGCCGGCGACACCGGCTCCGGCAAGAGCACACAGTTGCCGCAGTACTGCCTGGAATCGGGACGCGGCTTCGACGCCCTGATCGCACACACGCAGCCGCGCCGTCTCGCGGCACGCGCATTGGCGGCGCGCATCGCCGAGGAGGTGGGCCAGGCGGTGGGCCGCAGCATAGGCTTTCGAGTGCGCTTCGCCGACCAGGCGTCCGCCGCAACGCGGCTGCTGTTGATGACCGACGGATTGTTGCTGGCGGAACTCGCATCCGATCCGCTGCTGCGCCGCTACGACACCATCATTCTGGACGAGGCGCACGAGCGCACCTTGAACATCGACTTGTTGATGGGGGTGCTCAAGCGGCTGCTGCCCCGTCGGCAGGACTTGAAGGTGATCATCACCTCGGCGACCCTGGACGTCGAACGAATCTCGCGCTTTTTCGATGCTGCACCGATCATCACCGTCAGCGGGCGCGGCCATCCTGTCGAGGTCCGCTATCGAGAAGCGCCGCAGGATGCGGAAGATCCGGACCTGCCGACGGCGGTGCTGCAGGCCTGCCGGGAGATCGCGACCGAGCCCGGCCGCATCGGCAGCGGCGACATCCTGGTGTTTCTCCCCGGCGAGCGCGAAATCCGCGATGTCGGCGAGCTGCTGCAGCGCGAATTGCCGCCCAGCGTCGAGGTGTTGGAATTGTACTCGCGGCTTTCCTGGGAGCAGCAGAGCAGGATATTTCAACGCGGCTCGCGGCAGCGAATCGTGCTTGCGACCAACGTCGCCGAGACCTCCATCACCGTACCGGGCATTCGCAGCGTCGTCGATTCCGGACTCGCGCGCATCAGCCGCTACAGCCCGCGCAACCGTCTGCAGCGGCTGCCGATCGAACCGATCGCGCAATCAAGCGCCGATCAGCGCAAGGGACGCTGCGGCCGCCTCGGGCCGGGGCTATGCCTCAGGCTGTACACGCAAGCGGACTTCGAGGCGCGCGCGCCGTTCACCGAACCCGAGATCTTGCGCACCAATCTTGCCGCCTTGCTGCTGCGCCTGGCCGCGGACGGTCTGGGGGCGGCGGAGGAATTTCCATTCATCGACGCGCCGGATGGGCGCTCCCTCGGCGATGGCTATCGGCTGCTGCAGGAATTGCGGGCGCTCGACGCCGGGCGGCGCATTACCCGCCGCGGCCGCGCGATGGCGCGCCTGCCTCTCGATCCGCGGCTCGCCGGCGCCCTGCTCGAGAGCAAGAGGTTTCACGCCGAAAGGGAACTGCTGGCAATCGTCGCGGGCTTGAGCGTCCCCGATGTGCGGATCGGCGCCGCCGAGGATGCGGGTACCACTGCCGCCTTGGACGACGGCAAATCGGAGTTCTCGGCCTTGGTGAAGCTCTGGGCGGCGTACCGCTCGGTGCGCGAGGGTCCGCGACGCGAATTGCGGCGCTGGTGCAAGGAACGGCAATTCTCGCTGCTGCGGCTTTCCGAATGGGACGACGTCTATGCCCAGGTCGCCGCGCGCGCGGCGGAAATCGGCATCGTTGCGCAGCGCCAAGCGGCGAGCTATACGGGCGTGCACCGCTCCTTGTTGGCCGGCTTTTGCACCATGGTCGGGCAACGCGGCGAGGAGGGCGTCTATTCAGGCACGCGCGGCGTGCACTTTCATTTATTGCCCGGCTCACCCTTGGCCAAGCGCCGGCCGCGCTGGGTGATGGCGGCGAACATCGTGGAAACCTCGCGCGTGTTCGCGCGCCGGGTTGCGCAGATCGAACCTCAATGGATCGAGACCGCGGCCGCGCACCTGCTGAAGCGCGAATATCTGGAGCCCGATTGGGACGAGGTGCGGGAGCAGGTGGTGGCGCGAGAGCGCAGCAGTTTTCTGGGACTCATCTTGAGCGCCAATCGCGTGGTGAACTACGGGCCGATTGCGCCCGAAGAATCGCGCCGTATTTTCGCGCGCGAGGCCCTGGTGCATCAGCGGCTCAAGGCCCGGCCGGGTTGGCTGCGGGCGAACGATGCAGCGGTGCACGAGGCACAGCGCATGGAAGAGCGTCTGCGCACGCGAGGCATCGTGCAGAGCGCCGAATCCTTGGTCGAGTTCTATGACCGTGTGCTGCCGCGTCAAGTCTCGAGCGCAGCGACCCTCGACTACTTCACCCGGCATCTGTCGGCGGGCCAATTGAGCGCCCTCGCGCTGCAACGTGAACACATCTATGCGCGGGAACCGGACCCGCAAGCGCTGGCTCGATTCCCGGAAGTCGCAGAGCTCAACACCTGGTCCATTCCCGTCGAATACCGCTTCTCGCCGGGCGATGTGCAGGACGGCGCCCAACTCCGCATCCCGCTGCTGGCATTGCCGGGTCTGACCGGCGGCGACGTCGCTGCCGCGGTGCCGGGGTTCGCCGCGCCGCGCATCGAGGCGCTGCTGCGATCCTTGCCCAAGGAGGCGCGGCGCGCCTTGATCCCCATCGCCGATACGGCCGCGCAATTCCTGGCTGCCACGCGCGCGAGCCGCGCCGGTGCCGGCCGCGCCGCCGCGGCGGGCGAAGCGGACGCGCTCCGCGTCTGGCTGAAACGAGAGCGCGGCGTCCCCGAGGCGCTGCTGCGATTCGACCTTGCCGCCGTGCCCGCGCACCTGGTCCCGCGGCTCACCGTCACCGTCGACGGCAAGGACTTCGCGCATGGCGAGACACTGGCGGCGCTGCGGCGCGCGAGCGCGGCCGCGGCGCGCGCGGAACTTGCGCGTCGCGCCCGCTCGAGCTACGGGCATGCGGGCGAGTGGCGCCGCTTCGAGGTCGATGAACTGCCCGACTCGTTGCCCCTCGAGCTCGAAGGCGGTCATGTGTGCGTGTACCCGAGCGTGGCCCGCGGCAGTCTCGGACTCGAAGTGCGCTATGAATGGTCGGCCGCCGAAGCCGCGCGCAGCTGGCGCGAGGGAGCAGCGCATCTGGCGCGCGCCATGCTCGGCGCCCAGGCGCGCGATTTGCGGCAGGCGCTCGCCGCCGACAGCGCGCTGCTGCTCTCGGCAAGCCCGTACCTCGGCAGCAGTGAACTGCTCGAGACCTTGTTGCAGTGGGTGTTTCGCCGCGCCTGCTTCGCGGATGCCGCGGCGCCGCGCACGCGCGCGGCGTTCGAGCGTGCCGTCGATCAAGGGCGCGCACGCCTGTATCCGGCTTGCGAGGAAATCGCCGCAACCGCATTGCGCTGGTTCAGCGAGGCGCGGGCGGTGCGTGCCGCCCTCGACGCCGCGCGTGCGGCCTTTCCGGCCGACGCCGAGGAAAGTCACGCGCACCTCGGCCGGCTGCTCGGCGCCGACACTCTGCAAGGCATGTCGCCGGACTGGCTGCGACAGCTGCCGCGCTACCTCAAGGCCGAGGAGCGGCGCTGGCAGCGTCGCGCGGCACGCGGCGTCGAGCCGCCGCGCATCGTGAGCGAGCTGCGCGGGTGGGCGCTGCGCCAGCAAAGCCTGGCACGGTCGGTCGGCGCCGAACTGCGCTGGATTCCCGAGCTCGATGAACTGCGAAACTGGATCGAGGAGTACCGGGTGTCGCTGTATGCCCAGGATCTCAAGACGCTGGGTCCGGTCTCGGCGGCGCGGCTGTCGGAGCGCGCAGCCGAGATCGACGCGTGGCTCACACGTTGAAACGAATGCCTTGAGCGAGCGGCAGCTGCGAACTCCAATTGATGGTATTCGTCTGGCGCCGCATGTAAGCCTTCCAGGAATCGGAGCCGGCTTCGCGGCCGCCCCCCGTGTCTTTCTCGCCGCCGAAGGCGCCGCCGATTTCGGCGCCCGACGTGCCGAGATTCACATTGGCGATGCCGCAATCGCTGCCTTCCGCCGATAAGAACCGCTCCGCGACCTGCAAACGGTCGGTGAACACCGCCGAAGACAGGCCATAGGGGACGGAGTTCTGCATCGCGACCGCCTCATCGAGACTGTCGTAGGCGATCACGTACAGGATAGGCGCGAAGGTTTCAGTGCCCACCACCGCCATGCCGGCGTTGGCGCGGATCAGGGTCGGCTCCACGAAATTGCCCGGCCGCACCAGCACCTTGCCGCCGTACAGGATCTCGCCGCCCTGCGCCTGCGCGTCCGCGATCGCTGCCGAGTAGCGCGCGACGGCGGCGCCATCGATCAGCGGGCCCATCAAGGTGCCCGGCTCCAGCGGGTCGCCGATGCGCACCTGGCCATAAGCCGCGATGAGCCGCCGCTCGAGCTCCGCCGCGCGTGAACGCTGCACCAGCACGCGCCGCGTCGTGGTGCAGCGTTGGCCCGCGGTTCCGACGGCGCCGAAGACGATGCCGGGCACTGCGAGGTCGAGATTCGCAGTCTCGTCGACGATGATGGCGTTGTTGCCGCCCAGCTCCAGGAGGCTCTTGCCCAGGCGCTCGGCGACTTTCACGCCGATCTGCCGTCCGACGTGGGTCGAGCCGGTGAAGGAGACCAATGCCACGCGCGGGTCGGCGACGAAACGCGTCGCGAGCTCGGTGCCGGCGTCGATGAAGATCTGAAAAATCGGCGGCAGCGAATTTCGCTCCAGCACCCGATTGCAGATGCTCTGCACGGCGAGCGAACACAGCGCGGTTTTCGGCGACGGTTTCCACACCGTGGCATTGCCGCTGATCGCCGCCAGGAACGCGTTCCACGACCAGACTGCGACCGGAAAATTGAACGCCGAGATCACTCCCACCACGCCGAGCGGATGCCACTGCTCGTACATGCGGTGCTGTGGGCGCTCGGAGTGCATGGTGAGGCCGTACAACATGCGCGATTGGCCCACCGCGAAATCCGCGATATCGATCATCTCCTGGACTTCGCCGTCGCCTTCCGCCTTGATCTTGCCGTTTTCCATGGCGACGAGGCTGCCGAGAGCGTCCTTGTGCAGGCGCAATTCCTCGCCCATGAGCCGCACGGCCTCGCCGCGCTTCGGCGCGGGCACCCGGCGCCACGCGGCGGCGGCGGCCACGGCCGATGCCATCACTTGTTCGTAGTCCTCCAAGGTTGCCCCCCGAACCTGCGCCAATCGCTTGCCCGTGGCCGGGTTCAGGGAGTCGATCAGCGGGCCGCTGGTCTGGCTCCAGCCGGCGGTGCCGGACCAGCTGCCGGGGTTCATGCCGCGAATTCCGAGTGCCTGCAGAGGATCAGCTGTTTGCATAGGTGATTCCAGAAAATTTTTGGCCGGTCGTTGCGCCGGGGGGGCCGCATTTTGACTTGGGCCGAGGGACAACGCTAGCATCGCCCGATGTCGCAAAGTCCCGCCCTGACGAACTGGCACCCGGCCAGCTGGCACTCTCGTCCCGCAACTCAGCAGCCCAAATACCTCGATCCGCTCGCTCTGGAGCGCGTGGTTGCCGCGTTGAGCCGGCTGCCGCCGCTGGTGGTTTCCTGGGAAATCGAAGCGCTGCGCGCGAAATTGGCGCAGGCGCAGCGCGGCGAGCAGTTCCTGCTGCAGGGCGGGGACTGCGCGGAAAGTTTCGAGGACTGCGAGTCCGACAACATTGCCCGGCGGCTGAAGATCCTGCTGCAGATGAGCCTGGTGCTGTTGCAGGGATTGAAGAAGCCCATCATCCGCGTCGGGCGCTTTGCCGGTCAGTATGCCAAGCCGCGTTCCGCCGAGACCGAAACGCGCGACGGTGTGACGCTGCCGTGCTATCGCGGCGACAATGTGAACCGCCCCGGCTTCACGGCCGCCGATCGGGAGCCGGATCCGGAACTGCTGTTGCGAGGCTATGAGCGCGCCTCGCTCACGCTGAATTTCGTGCGCGCCCTCATCGACGGCGGATTTGCCGATCTGCATCACCCAGAGTATTGGGATCTCGACTTCCTGCGCCATGCCCGACTGCGCGACGCCTATCAGAAAATCGTGGATTCCATCGCCGATTCGCTGCAGTTCTTCGAGTCCATGAGCGGTCAGCGCGTGCACGCGGCGTCCCGCGAGGATTTCTACACCAGTCA
>Ga0181537_10000979_pt1 | contig 26836 bp, 29 predicted proteins | sample PEATcosm2014_Bin_39_FD_119765 | JGI IMG/M metagenome (GOLD analysis project Ga0181537, IMG submission 119765) | Peatland microbial communities from MTU Mesocosm Facility, Houghton, MI, USA - PEATcosm2014_Bin23_10_metaG | ecosystem: Environmental > Terrestrial > Soil > Wetlands > Peat | place...
CATCATCGTGCGTCATATTTTGCCTAACATCATTCAGCCGGTGATTGTGCAGGCCGCCATCGGCATGGCCGGAGCCATTCTCGCCGAAGCGACCATGAGTTTTCTGGGTTTGGGAGTGCCGCCTCCGACTGCCAGTTGGGGAAGTATGCTGAACGACGGTCGCGCTCATCTCTTCGACGCGCCGCATCTCGTTATTTTTCCCGCGCTCGCGGTGATGCTGGCCGTACTGTCATTCAATTTCATTGGCGACGCCCTGCGTGACTATCTCGATCCCCGCTCGCGGATCGAAGCCGGGTTGTAGGTTCGTGGGCGTCCCACGCGGCGCCGTAGTCTTACTGAGCGCGGGTCCAATCCTCCACCTTCAAATGCTTGATCCGCTTGAATACGCGATCGTTGCTTACCAGGACGGCCTGTGCCGCCAGCGCCTGCGCTGCAATCATCATGTCCAGATTTCCCATCGGCTCGCCGACATGTTCGAGATTCGCGCGAAGTTCAGCATACCGCTGCGCTGCTTGGGAGTCCCACGGCAATATCTCAACTCGCAGTAAGAACTCTTCCACGATGGATTTGAGCCGGGGTGCCTCAGGCTTCTTCGCGGCCCCAAATCGCAGCTCGGCCTCAGTGATGACCGAGATTCCGACTTCAGCCATCGGGACTTTCAACAGCCTTTCCCGTACGCGGGGAAAATTACCTTTGATGATGTAGCTGACAGTATTGGTATCGAGGAGGTAGCGAATCGCCATCAGAGCAATTTTCGCTTTTGCGGCGGAGCGTCGTTGCGATCAGTCATGAAATCGTCGGGTACTTCGAGCGAATCCATCAAGTGAAATAACTCATCCCAGGATTCCGGTCGGCGCGAAAGCACAATGTCGCCAGTTTCAAGGTCGCGTCGGATAAAAACCTCAGAGCCTTGAAAGCGATACTCAGTAGGAAGGCGAACGGCTTGGCTGCGTCCGTTGCGAAAGAGTTTGGCTGTGCGTGTCACCATAGAGGGCGTGCTCCATTTTGATGATATATACCATGATATATATCAAAACGAATATGTATCAAGGCATATATCTCATTGAGAATCAGGCACTTGCCTTGTCCAGCAGCGGTAGCTCTCCATCGTCGTCTTTCGAAGACGAATCCTTTAACGCCGAATCTAATTCCAGTTGCTCCTGTCCGCTGAGCACGCTTACTCGACCTCGATAAGTCTTCAAATGGCGCTGCGCCGTATCAAATGCCTCCTGCGCTTTGCTCAGGCTCTTGCCGACATTATCGAACTGGTTTTGGAAATAATCGAACGACTTCTGCGCCTTGCCCAATTCTTGCCGGCTCTTCTCAAATCGGCTCGCAACTTCGTACCATTTGTGGACCAGCGCGATGGTTTGCAAAGTCATCAACAAGGTATTTGGCGAGACCGGAAACACATGCAACTGATTGAGCCAATCCGCCAAATCACGATTGCGCACTGCCTCCATATACAGCGTTTCGCTCGGCAAATACATCAGCGCGATTTCGGTCGTCCCATTTTCTGGCTGAATATATGCTTGAATACGTTTTGCCTGCGCTTTCATCACCCGCACGAATTCCACCCGAGCCTCTTCAATTTCAGCTGCGTCATTGCTCTCGAACAATGCCAGCACCTGTTCGCGGGGAAATTTTGCGTCAATCGGCAATCGCCGGTCGGGAAACTGAATCAGCGCATCAGGACGCCCGCCGCCATTCGGCAATTGTGCTTGGATTTCGAACATGTGCGCCGGAAGAAAATCCGCCAGTAATCGCTCTAAACTCGCTTCGCCAAACGTCCCACGTAGATGCGGTAGCTTCAGCAAATTATTGAGGTCATTGATGGAGTGTCCTAGCGCGCCAACTTCGCGCAATTGCTCTTCGGCATTTCGCAGATGTTCCTGCACCTTCTCAAATTGCTTAAAGCCTTCTTTGATGTTCTGGTCCAGCTTCAACTGGACTTGATCAGTAATCGCCATCAGACGCTCATCTACACGATTACGAATCGCTTCTAAATTTTGCGTGGTTTTCTGGTTCAGCCCATCAAATTCATTCTTCAACTGCAACGTCGTGGCCGACAGGGAAGAGGTCAATTCCGCGCGAGCTTGGGCCAATCCCTCCGATTGCTCTTTACGTCCTGAAAGCATTTGCGCATCCACCGCGCCGCGCACGGCCTCAAATCCATCTGTTAACCGGTCAGTAAACTGCTGCCGGAGGTCGCCTTTTGTTTGCTCCAGACGCATCGCAATGTCGGCGGTGGCCGTAGACAGATGAGTGGTTAAGCTCTGCTGGAGGTTGGCGTTCTGGAGGGCCAGCTGCGCTATCGCCTCGGATTGCCCATTGTCGCCCGACGTTCGTCGCAGCAGCACGAGAACGCACGCCAGCAGGGCTACGTTGCCCACGACCAGTAGTAACACTAAGAAGGTGCCCATCGTAATCGTGTATCTCCGTGGCCTAAAAGCTATTCTACGCATACTCGCGAGCGCTGGGATTGCTTTCGCGAGCCCCGATGCCGTCCCGCAAAATCAGTTCGAGAATGTCGTGGGTAGCCTCAAGCCTGGTGTTCGGCTTGACGCTATTGGTTCCGTCGCTCGCGATGGCCCAGCTAACCTATGATTCGGCCGGCGAGCAACACATTCTCGATCTCGCCAATCAAGCTCGGGCACAGGCAGGGCTGCCCGCCCTGAAGCTTGACCCAGGCCTGACCGCTGCTGCCCGTCAACACTCCGCCCGCATGGCTGCGCAACAGAAACTTACACATGACTTTCCCGGCGAGCCCGCGCTGCCAGTGCGCCTGGCAGATAAAGTCGCGGCGCCACTCACGGCGGAGGGCGAAAACGTAGGCTATGCGCCAACGGTAGAGGGTTCACAGCAGGCGTTCATGCATTCGTCGCCCCATCGGGCGAATCTACTCGATGCCAATTTTAATGTTGTGGGATTCGGTGTGGTCCGCAGCGGCAGGTTGGTTTATGTTACCCAGGATTTTGCCCACGTCGCCAAGCCCTAAAAATAATCAGACCGTTACTGCTTCTCTTGCGGCGTAATGCGACTCTACATACTGATCCAGAATCTTGCGGAACTCGGCCACAATGTGATCGCCCTTTAATGTCGTAAATAACCGGCCATCCACATAGACCGGAGCTTTCGGCTCCTCAAACGTACCGGGCAGGGAAATGCCCAAATTCGCATGTTTCGACTCGCCGGGTCCGTTCACAACGCATCCCATGACTGCGACTTTCATCTCTTCCACGCCGTTGTAGCGTTCTTTCCAGGAAGGCATCTGTTCGCGCAGATAAGTCTGAATCTGTTCCGCCATCTCCTGGAAGAACGTGCTAGTAGTCCGCCCGCATCCAGGGCATGCCGTTACCTGTGGGGTGAAGCTGCGAATGCCGAGCGACTGCAAAATCTGCTGTGCCACGCGAACTTCTTCTGATCGGTCTCCGCCCGGGGCAGGCGTCAGCGAAACGCGAATCGTATCGCCAATCCCTTCCTGCAAGAGCACACCCAATGCCGCGCTCGAAGCCACCACGCCTTTTGCGCCCATGCCCGCTTCGGTCAAGCCCAGATGCAGCGGATAATCACAGCGCGCCGCCAAAGCGCGATACACGTCAATCAAATCCTGTACACCGCTGACTTTCGCGCTCAAAATAATCTGGTCTTTTCTTAGGCCATACTTTTCGGCTAACTCTGCAGAGTTCAGCGCGCTCACCACCATCGCTTCCATCATGACTTCGCGCGCGTCTTTCGGCTCAGCCAGCTTCGAGTTCTCATCCATCATGCGCGTCAGCAGTGCCTGATCGAGTGAACCCCAATTCACGCCAATCCGCACCGGTTTCTGGTTCTCAACCGCAACTTCAATCATGGTTCGGAAGTTGTCGTCGTTCTTACGGCCCACACTCACATTGCCGGGATTAATGCGGTACTTGGCTAACGCCCGTGCGCACGCCGGATATTTCTTCAACAGAATGTGTCCGTTGTAGTGGAAGTCGCCGATGATGGGCACGCGAATACCCATTTGCTCCAGTTGTTCAACAATCGGCGCGACGGCTTGGGCGGCTTCCTCATTGTTGACCGTTACGCGAACCAGCTCGGAGCCGGCGCGAGCCAGCGCCGCAACCTGCTTGACGGTGCCTGCAACATCGGCGGTGTCGGTATTGGTCATCGACTGCACCACTACCGGTGCATCCGACCCGACCCGCACACCTTGAATCGAAGCCGTAACGGACTTTCTGCGTTGAATGGTAGCCATGCGAATCTCTATTTTATCAGTTTCATGACATGCATGGTCAGATTCACAGAAGGTTCATGCACCCTAAAATCAGCAAAATCATCAAAGCCTTCGTGGGGCGAGAACAGCGTTATACACGAACGTGACCCCTCGCCATAATTCCACGGAACCACAAATCAGCAACACCAAATAGGAGCGAAAATGTCAACTAAACCCAGCATCGTCTTTTGCCATGGCCTTTGGGCGGACGGTTCCTGCTTCAGCAAATTAATTGGTCCTTTGCAAGCCGAGGGCTACCAGTGTATCGCTGCGCAATACGGCCTGAACTCCACAGCCGAGGACGTCGAACTCACCAAAGCAACCATCGGTCGGGTCAGCGGGCCAGTTATCCTCGTAGGCCATTCTTACGGGGGGACCGTCATCACCGGAGCCGGAACCGACGACCGCGTGGCCGGGTTGGTTTACATCTGCGCGCTCGCCCCGGACGCCGAAGAGAGTTCACAGACGCAACTAGCCAATTACCCCACCACCGACGTTTTCTCCCAAATCGAAGTCGTGGATGGCCGTATCTGGCTGCGCCGCGAGGGCACAAAGTTTTTCTGCGGAGACCTTTCCGAGCAGGAGCAGGATCTCGTTTGGGCGACACAGGGTGTGCCCAAGCCTGATCTGTTCGGGGCAAAAGCCGGAGGGACTGCCTGGAAATCGAAGCCCAGTTGGTACATCGTCGGAAAGAAAGACCACACGGTTCCTCCTGATCTCGAGCGCGCCATGGCCAAGCGCATGGGTGCAACCACCTACGAGCTCGACAGCAGCCATGTGCCGATGCTCTCCCAACCGGAACGCGTTCTGGACGTTATCCGTGACGCTGTAAAAGCCGTTCAAGAAGCAAAGGCAGCGTAAAAGCCTTTGGGAACTAATGGATGCCCCACCCTTATCGCGTTTTGGGCGATAGGGTGGGGCATTTGATTTTCACTTCCGTTTGGCCGGCAATAACTCTATCTGCATCCCTGCCGGGGAAATTCCATGGAAGTCGTAATCGGCGGTGACTAAACGAGCGCGCTTTTCCGTTGCTAGGCTTCCGGCGAATGCATCGGCATAGGGAATGACATGAATGTGCTTGAAACGTGCTGCATCTTCAGCTCGCTCAATCGAAGTGGGAACAATCTCAATCGGCAGTGACTTTAGCTCTGAAATGAAAGACGAGGCTTTTTCGCCATGTGCCTTCAGTACCGAATAAACCACCTCGCCCCAGTTCACTGAGGAAATCAAAACCGCAACCTCAGCGGCTAGCGCCTTTTGCAGATATTCCGCAACGCGTTCCGATCCGGCCCCGTTGTCCACGAAACGCAGTAATGCACTGGCATCGAGAACGATGTTCTTCACGGGCGATCTTTTCGCCGGGGTTCATTTTGACGGGGCTCATCTTGACGGTGCTCGTGCTTGCGAATATCTTCCAGTGATGGCGCACCTTTGCCGAAGTAGCCGCGCATCTTCTGAATGAACTCTTTGGTCACCGGACGCAGTAAAAGCCCTTCTTTGTGCCGCTCAAACCGGATCTGCGTGCCCGGTTCTATTCCCAACTCTTCCCGCAATTCCACAGGAATGACAACTTGACCCTTTGTGCTTACCACCTGCGCGAGCTCATTTCTGGAAGCCATGTATAACTCCGTCGAGAAGTAATACTATATCACAAAAGTAATACTATTTGACCCGGTAGGCCGAAGGCCCACTCGCTGCGGCCCAAAGAAAAAGCCCACCATTGCTGGTGGGCTTGTGAAATAGACCGCCCCTATGGCATTCTCTGCGCCAGTCCCGGAATCGTCTTCACCAAATCGTTGAAGATGACCATGACGGCAAAGAGCACGAGAAACACAAACGCGGTCTGGTAAATCCGCTCTTTTACGCGGATGTTGATGTCGCGCTGCATTAGGCCCTCAATCAGGAGCAGCATAATAACGCCGCCATCGAGGATGGGAATTGGCAACAGGTTAAAGATGCCGAGATTAAGGCTGATTGCGGAAGTCAGCTCCATCAGGGGCGTCCAGCCCTTTTGCTGCGCTGCATAACCTGCGTCTTGTGCAATGCCGATGGGCCCAGAGACGGCCTTCATGGAAATCTTGCGTTGGAAAATCTTTTTCGCCAACTCCAGAATCATCAGCGAATCGCGGCGATTTTCGCTCAAAGACAACTGAAGTGCTGCGACGAACGGCAACTGCGTAACCTTGGTCTCACCTTTGTTCACAAATCCCAGACGGTAGCGATGCTCCTTCGGGTCGTCGGTCGCGGAAAGTACGGCGTGCGTATGAAAATCCAGCGTCTTTCCATCGCGCATCACTGTCAAATCGAGCGGCTCATCTTTCAAGTCCTGCAACTTCTCGATCATGTTCTCGATGGAAACCAGCGGCACGCCGTTCAACGCGACAATGCGGTCACCTTCTTTAATTCCCACTTGCGCCGCAGGCATACTGGGGTCAACCTTGCCCACAATCACAGCCTCTTTCGGATACCAGCCCGCTGAACCCACCTCCGATGAAGTCACCGCCGTAGGAACGATCGACTTTTGCAGCGTTTGGTCGCCACGCAGGATGGTCACGGCCAGGGGTTGATTTGGGCTCAACCAAACCCGCGGCTGCAACTGCTCCCACGTCGGGTTGTCAATGCCGTCTATCTTGATAATCCGGTCGCCTTGCTCGATTCCTGCCATCGCTGCGGGAGAGCCCGGCCGCACCCCGTCAACCACTGCTGGCTTATCGAGATAAACCGCCGTCTCGTAATGCACCATGTAAACCACGGTCAGCAAGCCAATCGCGAGCAGGATATTCATCGCCGGCCCGGCAATCGCGATGATGAAACGGTGCCAGCGCGGATGGTTCATGAACTCGCGCGGGTCGTCCGAGCGCTCATCCATCGGATTTTCGCCGGACATCTTCACGTAGCCGCCCAAAGGAATGGCCGCAACGCGGTAATCGGTTTCGCCTCGCGTAAAACCAAAGAGGCGCTTGCCGAACCCAATCGAGAATACTTCCACCCTCACACCCAACAGCTTGGCCGCGGCATAGTGGCCGAACTCATGGATGAGAATCATGAATCCGAGTACCACGCCGACGGCTAATACAGCAGTTATAAAATCCTGCATAAATGTATGATTCCTCTTTGCTTAACCAGTTGCCATAGACTAAAAAACTCTACGCCAGCGCGCTGCGCGCCAAGGCTTTCATCTTCTCCCGGGCAATGCGCCTTGCTTCCACATCGGCCTCGAGCACTTGCTGAATAGATTCGAGCGGCACATTTCCCGTCGCATTGAGCGTTTCTTCAATCAGTACGGGAATTTCGGCAAATCCGATGGCCCCTTCCAGAAATGCGGCCACAGCCACCTCATCGGCCGCGTTGAGTGCAATAGTTTGCGCTCCTCCGGCCTCCACTGCCTCATAAGCCAGACGGAGGCAAGGGAATTTTTCCATGTCCGGCGGGTAGAAGTCGAGATGCCGTAAGTCACTCACCGGAAAGCGCAAATCTGACTGAATTCGCTCCGGGTATGTCAAAGCGTAGAGGATTGGCAGGCGCATGTCAGTCACTGAGATTTGTGCAAGTAAGCTGCCATCCACGAATTCGACCAGGGAATGGATGGTCGATTGGGGATGCACCGTCACTTTCACCTGCGATGGCGGCAAGTTAAACAAACGGCAGGCCTCTATCACTTCGAAGCCCTTGTTCATCAAAGTCGCGGAGTCTATAGTGATGCGCTGCCCCATCTTCCAGGTCGGATGATTTAACGCCTGTGCAACTGTAATAGATGCAAATTGTTCCCGCGGAGTATGCAGAAACGGCCCACCTGACGCCGTGAGCCAGATGCGCTCGACTTCTTCGGCACGGCCGCCGCGCAGGCATTGGTGAACCGCATTGTGCTCGCTGTCGATCGGTAATAGCGGCTTGCCTTGTTTGCGGGCTTCCGCAGTGATCAACTCGCCGGCGGCGACCAGACATTCTTTGTTGGCCAGACCCACGGTTTTGCCCGCGCGCACCGCCTCGTAAGTTGCCTGCAATCCAGCCACGCCGACAATGGCGCTGACCACGAAATCGACTTCCGGATGGGTCGCAACCTGCACCGTGCCGGGCGTTCCATGCACAACTTCGATTCCGCTGATTCCTGCCGCTTTAAGGCGCGTCTTGAGCGCTGCTGCATCTTGCTCCTGGGCGACCGACAGAACCCTTGGTCGCCAGCTTTTGGCCTGCTCAAAAGCAGCTTCGATGTTACGTCCGGCGGCAAGTGCGACAACGTGAAAGCGGTCGGGATAGGCTTCGACGATTTTGAACGTGCTCTGTCCAATGGAGCCGGTCGAGCCCAGAATGGCGATGCGTTTCATGCGGTCTATCTATTGTACCTGTGGGCGCATCCGGGGTGAATGGCGCGCCAGATGCCGGATTTAATCGCCATTTGCGTGATATTATGCGTGCCTGAAGCGAAGGAGCCTTCCTCATGAAAAATCGAGTACTCCCGTGTTTTGCCATTCTGCTTGCGTTATCTGTCTGTGCGCCCGCTCAGGAATCTGCGCTCCATGTTTCGCAGCGCGTGCCAGTCGCAAATCCGACAATGGAATTGTCCGCGGAGCGCGTTACCTCGCCCGCGCAAATGAAGCCGGCAATCAGCAAGAACTCGCAGAATACATGGACGCTTCTGGCGACCCTCCCCGGCACCGTGATTCACGACATGATTTTTACGACGGCCACCACAGGCTACGCCGCCGCGGAACTGGGTCAGGTCTGGAAGACGACCAACGGGGGCAAGAACTGGACAGAAGTGCTCAGCGCCGGCGAGTCTTATTACTTCTACGGCGTCGAAGCGGCGGGAAGTGACGTGATCGTGTCGGGCTTTTATGATTCGTCGTCGGTGTATGGAGTGATTGATATCAGCCACGATGGCGGAACGACCTGGTCAGGGCCGGAGCAGATTACCACCGGCTGGCCGCAACGTGTGCGCTATGCCAATCGAAACGACGGGTTGATCATGGACCTCATCGGTGGCACCGGCGGTAATTATGCCCAGTACACGACGACGGGCGGCGGCACTGGGACAGATTGGACGACGGTCGTGGACAATCCCGAGGGTAACTGGTTCGGCTTGCAGTTCAGCCTCCTGCCCAATCTCCACACTCGCGCTTCGGGAATCAACTACTGCACCAGTCCTGACGGCGGCCAGCAATGGACCTGCGGCAACTCAGTCGATTCCGTTTTCGACGGGCCAACGTACTTCTTAAACGACACCTACGGATGGGTGGGTGGAGGAGAAATCTCGCCGAACGTCGAAGGCTGGGTGCACGTGACCACCGATGGCGGCCAAACGTGGTCGGGGCGCACGCTTGATGGGCCGTGGCCCATTCGGCAATTTCTATTTCTCAACAAGAATTACGGTTGGGCCACTGGAGGCAATCTTTACACGGACGTCGGCGGAATGTATTTGACGACCGATGGCGGCCAAACCTGGACTGTAGATTCAACCACCAACGCCGAAATGGATGCCTGCTCCGCGCATAAGGTCACCGGCGGCGCCCAGGTCTGGTGCGCAGGCTACAACGGATCGCTAACCGGAGTGATTTATTCGACGGTGGTGAAGTAAACACGGATTACTGGCAACTAACCGTCAGCCGATTTACGGTGTTTCCGCTCCACCCTTGGGCGCTGGTCAGGGTGTAAAAAACATAGAATTGCTCGCCAAGAATACGGGGATCATCTCCCATTCCGACTGGCATCACGTACGTGCTGGTTTGGGTTTGAAAGAATTGAGTGGGCAAAGTCCACGTCAAGCCATCCGCTGATTCCGCGTAGGCGAAGACCGTGCTTTCGTCGATAATCATCGAGAAGCGGTTGATGGCGCTGTTGTAGGCAACCTGAAGTTCGCCGCCATAAAGGGCATTGGGATTCAAGTCTGACGAATAGCCGCCCAGTCCCTGCTCGATCTTCCAGGGATTTATGCCACTTCCGGCATACGCATAGTATTTCTGAAAAGGAACGGTGTGCGGCTTATTGCTAAATGCCGCTGCCAGCAAGTCCTTTACCGGCGCGCGCGCGACTGAGGCCAGCGTGATGGTGTTTCCCCAGTGCGTGGTTCCATTGGCCAGCCAATCCCGAAAGTAGATGTAGAAATAACCTCCGGCGACCACGAGCGGTGGATTGCCGATGTCATAGCCGTCCAAATCGGCGCGATAAGCCTGATTGATTCGGACGATTTCCCCCAGGTCGGTCCAGCTCAAACCGCCGTTTACGGAGGTTGCCAAACCCAGAACTGAGTAGAAACTTTGCGTTGTGTATGTGTTGATTTCTGCGTGGTAAACCAGCAGGAGATTGCCCGCGCCGGGCAAGCCTTGCGGCACACGGTAAACTGGGCCTCCTCCCATGTAGTCGTAACTGCCGTAGTAGGGATTCACTGCTGGGTCGGGATTCGGATCGATGGTTACGTCCACTGGAGGCCCTGACCCCAGCGGATTATCAAGAGTGCCGATCGTTCGCGTCACCGAGCCGTATTTGTTGTTGCCGTACCAGCGTCCGTGCCAGAACTGGCGCGAGTGCGATCCGCCGTCACTGCCGAAGAAAACATAGCTCCCATCATCGTTTTTTAGAACCCCCAGCGGCGTATCAGGCCAGGCAAATCCATCGACTGTGTCCGTTAAAGGAGGTTCCGCGATTTGTCCGGCAGCATAGCGCTGCTGCGCCGTGGCGACCTGGGACACTCCGATGACTTGCGGATTGCAGAGTTGCTGCGCGCTTCCTGATGAGACGGAGAAAACCAAGAGAATGAATACCGGGCAGGCGAAATTCTTGCGTAGGATGTTGCTGGATGCCATAAACACTACCATCCAAAGAACCCGGACGATCTCTGAATGTTCCTCTGGAAGTAAATTTTTGGACGGCATGGGAGCGGATCGGCTTTGTCAAAATCCAGTGGAACTATGCTGCCTACTGCATCACCCGCCAGGCTGCGAAGTACCACAAGACAGGTGCCGCGAAGAGCAGCGCGTCAATCCTATCGAGCATGCCGCCGTGGCCGGGAAGCAACGCGCCGGAATCTTTCACGTTCGCGCCGCGCTTAATCAACGACTCAACCAGGTCACCAAACTGCGCCGCAAGATTGATCGCGGCAGAGAGAAGAAGAATCGGGCCGAGGTCGGGCTGCTGTAAGGCGAAATATCCATCGCGCTGGGTAATGAGGTGCCAGCGCATGAGCCAGGTGCTGATCGCAGTGGCGTGTGCCCAAAGCAGCCAGCCGATGCCGAGACTCGAGAGCAGGGAAGCGATCGCGCCCTCCCAGGTTTTCTTGGGACTGATGCGTGGCGACATCAAATGCCGCCCAATCGATTTGCCGACGAAATAAGCGAAAATATCGCCAGCCCACACCAGCAGCAGCAGATACAGAATCAAAAATGCTCCCGCCCACTGCTCGCGCAGTTGTACGAGAAACCCCAAAGGCAAAGCGATATAAGCAAACGCGAATGCCGAGACCAGCGCAGCGGGAAATGCAGTGCTCAAATTGTGTCGACGCATCGCAAGCGTGAGAAACGCAAACGGCGCAAAAGCTGCCGCGAACAGCGCCGAAGTGGCAAACGTTGAAGTCGACAGCAACGGCGTGGCGTCATGACTTAAAACCAGCAATACGAAAAACAATCCGACAAAAATGTAAGTGGGCATATGCAAAGGCTGGATGCCATAACCTTCCGCCAGCTTAAGCAGTTCGTGGACCGTGAGCAGCGCCACGACGGCGGCGACTACTGCCAGCACCGGCACAGGCGCGCGCAGCACCAAAACCAGAACGATGGGAATCAGCATGACGGCTGTGATTATGCGTTTGAGCAATTGCAAGCGAATCAGCCCCGGCCCTTGCCAGGGCTAGCGTGGCGAGAGTCAGTTGCATGTGACGCAGTATCATTGAGCCCGCCGAAGCGGCGATCGCGCTTCTGGTAATCGGCAATGGCTTCAAGCAAGTGCACTCCGCGGAACTCCGGCCACAGCGTAGGCATGATGTTGATCTCCGCGTAAGCGAGTTGCCACAGCAGGAAGTTGCTCAGCCGCATTTCGCCGCTGGTGCGAATGACTAGATCGGGATCGGGCAGGTGGCGCGTATAGAGATGGCGGGAGACCAATTCTTCGTCGATCTTCACGTGGTTCAATCCGCCATTCCGTGCGGCAGCGTCGAGAATGCCCCGCATGGCGTCCACAATTTCGGTGCGAGCGCTGTAGTTCAATGCCAAAGTCATGACGGTGCCCGTGTTCTTGGAAGTTGCTTCGCGAGCCCAGTCCATTTTTTGTTGCACCGACTCCGGCAGTTCATGCAACCGGCCAATGTATTCGAGGCGCACGTTTTTCTTGTTGAGAGTGGGCACTTCCGCTTTGAGATAGCGGCCGAGCAAGCCCATCAGAAAATCCACTTCAGCTTTGGGGCGCTTCTTCCAGTTTTCCTCGGAAAAAGCGTAAAGGGTCAGCGCGGGCAGCTTGATGTTGGAGGCCGTCTCCATGGTCGAGCGCACCGAAGTGACGCCGGCGCGGTGCCCGGCGATGCGAGGCAAATGGCGTTTGCGAGCCCAGCGCCCGTTGCCGTCCATGATGATGGCGATATGTTTCGGAAGCCGTTTTGGATCCAGTAGCGCGTAAATTTCCGCTTCATGGCTATCCAGCCCGGCAGGAATTGTGGCTCGCAAAGCTAACCTCTTCTGTTTGTTGAAATTAACACAGTGCAGAGGTGGGTGCAATTGCGAGAACTCGTAGATCGCGCGCGAAGCGTTCCCCGGATACTGGAGCGCTTGAACTTCCGTGCCCAGGAAGGCTGCTTATGTGGCTCGGAGACTCCCGTCCGCAAGGCGGCGCCACTTCGATCTGAATAGTCCGCAACACTTCATTTGTTTTGGGCTACCGCCTGTTCTGTCGTAGCCGATGTGACCTGCTTCGTTTCTACGTCATATGTGAAGGTCTGATCGCCGTCGTTGGTATAACCGAACGTGGCGATGCCAGCCCGCTGCATCATAGACCGCTGCCATTCATTCGCCAGAATCATGCGAAAGTGCATCGCGTTCGCATGCTCACTATGTACGGTGAGCTTGTCGCCCAAAATTTCCGCATACCCCACGGTCCGGTCGCGCTGAAAAGAGGCATTAACGGCTTGCACTAGCCTCTGACGGGCGATCGCTTGATTGGACCAATCGGAAAGGATATATACGCAAGCCTTTTTCAATCCGCCTTTAATGCTGCCTTTTTCCATCTGCGATAGCAGGTTGCCAAACATGTCAGTTACCGCAATTTGATTGTCACGAACAAACAGTCCAATCTCTAAATGGTTAAGGAGAACCTGATAATCCGCGTCTTGTGCATTCGTGGTGACCTGTACCTCAGGGCAGTCTTTGGCGAAGTCCTTAGACATTTCTTGAGACTGATCGCGCGCTGCATTCCAAGTATTACCGGCCGATTTTGCCCCTAAATAAACTTTAGGCCCGCCCTTGGGGTGTGTGGAGGCTACTACGGCCAAAATTCCTATGAAGAGCGAAATTCGCATGTTGATCCTCCGTTGAAGAGGCAACTATATGCCGACTTGCGCCAGCGTCAAGTGACATACGACCAAAATGCCAAATAAATTTTGATGTCTGTCCCATAAGAGGAATGAGCGATTGAGGTGTGCAGGAATGTCCGCGCCACACAAGGCTACTCGGCTTCTTCCGGCAGAACGTACAAGTCGAGCTTCTCAGTGCGGCGCAGAACGGTCAGCTTGCTGCTCATGCCGACGTGTGCGTCGGTCAGCAAGCGATGGAGATCGTCGACGCCGGCGACCGGCTTGTTGTCGAGGGCGATGATGACGTCGCCTTCTTTGACGCCCGCGCGCTGCGCAGCTCCGCGCGGAGTAACCGCCATCACCACGACCCCAGTTTCGCGAGGCAGATCGTAGAAGCGAACCATGCGGCGATGCAGCGGCACGGTCTGCGCTTCCACGCCGATATAACTGCGCCGAATGCGTCCATCGCGCAGCAGTCGCCCGGCGACAAACTTTGCCGTATTGATGCCGATGGCGAAGCACAACCCCTGCGCGCCCATGATGGTCGCGGTGTTCACGCCGATTACGTGGCCTTCTGAATTGACCAGCGGCCCGCCGGAGTTCCCGGGATTCAAAGAAGCATCAGTCTGAATGACATCGTCGATCATGCGGCCAGAGTAAGAACGCAGCGATCGTCCGAGGGCGCTGACTACGCCAGCAGTGACGGTGTATTGGAATCCATAAGGATTGCCAATGGCGATGGCAACCTGCCCGACCCGAAGTTTTTGCGAGTCTCCGAGAGGAGCGGTGACGAGGCTCGCGGCCTCATTGTCGGGAATGTCAACGCGAATTACGGCGAGGTCGGTTGAAGGATCGTCGCCGACTGTGTGCGCGGTAAAGTGGCGTCCATCAGGCAGAGAAACGCCGATGCGCGTGGCATCGTGAACCACGTGGCTATTGGTAAGAATGAGGCCGTCGGGAGTGAAGATGAATCCCGAGCCTCCGCCCTGGCGTTCTTGAGCTTCGCCGCGGCGATTTTTCGCAGCTTGCGTGACTTCGATCTTCGCCACCGACGGACTGATGCGCTCAGCTGCGCCGACCACCGCGCGGGAGTAGGCGTCGAGGAGCGCAGCATCGTGGTTTGATTCGGAGACTGACTGCAACGGCGAGCCAGAGAAATCTGAAACGGGGGAAACGTTAACTTCTTGCATGAGAAATAGATGAAGGAACGAATGTGCGGGATTCAGGGGGCTTTGCTTCGCGGGGCGGACGACCGCGTCCGCCCCACGCGAGCAGATTTACGAAACCGCGGCGGCGGATTTCTCTGACGCCATGCGCAGCGTGAGCCAGTCGGTGCGGACGCGGTCCCACTCCTGGACGACGAGGCCATTCGCTTCGAAGAATTCACGAATGCGGAGGCGATCCCAGCCGACGACTTCTTCGAGTATGGGCACGAGAACGGCAAGCGCATTGGTGCTCAATACCGTCCGCGCGGCAATCTGCGAAATCAATTTCGCCTCGGACACTGCAATCGTCAGTCCTTCACGCGAGTTGACGTGCAGCATCACGTGCACATCGGAGCTGCCGTCGCCCACGTAGACCACCTGGTCAGGCCCGACCTGCTGCTTGGCTTGCAACTGATCGAGCATCGCGACTTTGCCATAACCGGCCGTCGCGCGAACAATCGATTCGATTTCTCCCGTCGGGCGATAGCGAAATTCCGTGCCGAAGATGTGGTCCCGCGGAACAATACCTTCCAGCGCGGAATAGATGACTTCATTCGGCGCGGCCGACAATACAAAAAAGTCGAAGTGGTAACCTTCCACGCCGCGCTCGAGAATTTTATAGAGCAGGTCAATGTTTTCCTTCAGGCGGATGATCTTGCCCACTTGATGCAAATGCTCCTTGCGCACGCGCGATTGAAACTCTGGGTCGTGCAACAGCAAATAGGCAAGCTCCGCCCCTTGCTGCACGAGGTTCAGCTTGGCCATGCCTTTGGCTTTGCGCTCGAATTCCTCGGTCGGAATTCCCACCAGTTCGCTCAAAACGTAGCCCGTGTCGTTAAAGGTCAGCGTCTGGTCGAAGTCGCTGGCAAAAATATAGTGCTTGTAAGGCTTCTGCGTCATAGTGCTATTAGATTCATCAAGCGGACAAAAGACAAATTAAAACTATTGATGCAGGCCATCAGGAATAAACAGGCGCAACCCATAAAGTTTTATCTTTCATTCACATAGCCATTATCGGCGGGCAACAATTGTGTGCTTGCATTGGTTACTTTGGTGAGTATCATTCGCCAATAGCGTATACCCCAATGATTGAATCTCTAGTTTTGACCACCCTCTTCGCCTGCATAGCTTTTGGCTTGTTGTTTTTCGGGCGGAACCTTCGGAAATCGTGGCGAGCCATTGCATATGGCGTAGCCGCACTGTCGGTCTTGGCCGCATCATTATCGATGATGCTCTTCATTTTTTCGGGCATGTGCGGAAGATATGACTACACTGAAATGGCCTCTCCTGACGGCGAATACATCGCCCGCGTCAGCGAGGAGGATTGCGGCGCGATGGATTCATTCCATACACGAGTGAATCTTTGGAAGCGGGGCACAGTTCACTGTTCAACACATGGCAAGGCAACTGCGGTTTTCAATAGTTCTGATGCGCCAAATTTTGTGGAACTGAAGTGGTTAGGACCTAACTCCTTAACTATTCTTTATCCTGATCGTCCTTCCGGGCCTGAGAAATTTTCCTGTGTTCGGCAAATGCAAAGCGTACAAATAACTTGTGTTCCTTATACGGCTGACAACAAACAGCCCCCGGTCCAAGAGAAACCTATCGTGCAACATTGGTTTCGGTGACACTGCACTTTACTAAATCCCCCGCAGCGTCGAGAATGAAAGGTTCCAACACACAAGGAGCCTCATTCATGTCCACCGGAGAACTCATTCGCATCATCAACTACGTTGACGACATCAACACCACCCTGCGCCGCATTACCGCTTCGGTTTCCAGTATGGAAGCCGATGAACGCAAGCGCATCGCCGAAAGCTTGCGTGGCGCTGCCGGCAATCTGAACACACTGATAAGCTCCCTGGAAAAAGGAGCCTAGCCAGTGGCAGAAATTAAGACCATCGCCGTAATCGGCGCGGGCATCATGGGCCGGGGCATTGCGCATGTGGCCGCGCTGGGCGGCTATCGAACCATTCTCGAAGACTTTGCTCCCGCGGCCATCCAGAAGGCAAAGATCGAAATTCGCGCCAACCTCGATAAAGCCGTGGAGTTGGGCAAAGTCACGTCCGCGGACGCCAACGCCGCATTCGCCCGTCTGGAATACTCGGGCGCAGTTGAGCATGCAGTGCGCGACGCCGATCTGGTCATAGAAGCCGCGCCCGAGGACATTAAGCTCAAGATTGAACTTTTCACTACATGCGACAAAGTGTGCAAGCCCAGCGCGCTTCTCGCGTCGAATACTTCGTCGCTCAGCGTCACCGAAATCGCCAGCGTGACCAAACGTCCGAAACAATGCCTGGGCATGCACTTCTTTAATCCGGTCCACAAGATGAAGCTGCTCGAAATCGTGCGCGCCCTGGAAACCGACGACGCGACGATTGCCGCCGCGACTGAAGTCGGCAAGCGCATGGGCAAAGAAGCTGTCATCATCAAAGAAGCCCCGGGATTCATTACCAGCCGCATCAACGCCATGATCGGCAACGAGGCGTTTTACATGCTGCAAGAGGGAATCGCTTCGCCCGAAGATATCGACAAAGCCTTGAAGCTGGGGCTGAATCATCCCATGGGGCCGTTTGAAATGGGTGATCTCGTAGGGCTCGACACTCGCCTGCACATTCTTGAATATCTGCACAAATCGCTGGGCGAGAAATTCCGCCCCGCGCCGTTGCTGGTGCAGTATGTAAAAGCTGGACGGTTGGGACGGAAATCGGGAAGAGGCGTGTACGAATACCCGGACTGAAGGCTCAAAAATGGGATGCGATGGCTTCCCGCAATGCCCTTTATTTCAATTTGCAGCCCCGTGGCGGCCTTTTGGAGCACGAGGTCAGGGTACGGTATGGCCGAAAAAAGAGCCGCTCTAATCGAGAGGCAAATCGATTTTCCTTCCGGATTTATGTCGATTATTTTCAATAACATACAGCCAATGTTTTCCACAGGCTGTTTATGTTCATCCGTCACAATCCTGATGTTCACAGGTCACATATCCCGATCCCGATCATCCAACCAGAAGCTTGACCTCTGACGGAGACAAAAATCATGAGAATCGCGTCCGCGCTGCAAATCGTCTTACCAATGATTACTTTGGCCGCCGGGCTTGCTCTGCCGCTGTATGCCAGCGAGCCGGTAACGTTGACGGCGAGCGATGGCGTAAAGGTTTATGGGGATTTCTATCCTGCTGCGCACAAGTCTGCGCCCTAAATCCTGCTCTTCCATCAAGCGGGATCGAATCGCGGGGAGTACGCGCCCATCGCGCCGCGCCTGGTGAAGCTGGGTTTCAATTGTCTCGCCATCGACCAACGCTCCGGCGGAGACATGTTTGGACAAACCAATGAAACGGCCGCGCACATCGGCCACAACGGCGACTATCTCGATGCGTTGAAAGATATGGAAGCCGCGCTGGCGTGGGCGAGGGCCAGGAATCATGACGCTAAGGTCTTAGTATGGGGAAGCAGTTATTCCGCGTCGCTTGTCTTTCTGCTGGCGGCGAAGCATCCGGGCGAGATCGCCGCCGTGCTCGCCTTTTCTCCCGGCGAATATCTCAAAGATAAACATGCGGTGAGAGACGCCGCGGCGCGTGTTTCCATACCGATCTTCGTAACCTCGGCGAAAGATGCCGAAGAAATTGATGCCGCGAAATCGATTCTGGCGGCGTCGCCTTCCAAGGAGAAGACGCAATTCATTCCCAAAGTCGCCGGTGTTCACGGTTCTTCGACCCTGCGGGCCGATCGAAACCCTGCGGGCGAGGCCGAGAATTGGACGGCCGTGGCAGCTTTCCTCGCTGAATTTCGTTGATGTTGCATGAATGTTGTGGGCGCGAATCTACGGCGTGATTTCAAACACCACGCCGCCGCCGTAGGGGCCGCTGCCAACGGTGGTGCCGTAGAGATTGCCTTTTGAATCCATCGTCAAGCTTGAGTACGGCAGCGCTCCATCAAATCCATCGAATGCGTGCAGCACCGCATAGGTCCAAGTGCCATTCTGGTTCGGTGATAGCCGATAGGCCACGCCACAACCACATGCTCCGCCGCCGTAACCGGTAGTACCGTACAAATTGCCAGCCTTGTCTAGGATCACGCCGCCGATTGGATTGAAACCTGTCGAACCCGATCCGAAGTTGAACAGAATAGTTTCTTTCCATTGGCCATCGGGCTGACGCGCGAGTTTGTAGATCGTACCGCAGTTGCCGTTGCCGCAGTTGTTCAATCCGCCCGCGAACGTGGCGCCATAAATATTTCCAAACCGGTCCGCCACTAGCGGGCCGTGTGCTGGAACCTGCCCGTCATATTGGCTGCTTCCAAAGTTGAAAAGGGTCATCGCGTCCCATCCCCCCGGAGTAGGCACAGCCTCATAGACATTACCCACGCCATGCGTGCCGCCCAGGCCTGCCGAGAAAAGATGAGCTTTGGGGCCGAGAGTCGTCCCGTCATAGTCATTGCCGCTACAAACGTCTCCATTTCCACTTTTTTGGAAGCAGATGAGACGGAACACCCAGCCATCTTTACCTTTGGACAACTGGAATCGGCCAGCCTCGCCATATAAGTTGCCCGTCGCGTCCTGAGTTAGGTTACTAGACGGTCCAGCTATGGGGTCGGTGTGGCCAAAATTGTGAAGGATTGCCTCTTTCCAACCCGCCGAACCAAGTGTTAGCGAGTACAGCGATCCATAGCCGAATGCGCCTCCTTCGGTTGTCGTGCCATATATGATTCCGTCGATACCAAGTGTTACGGGGCCATACGGATAGCTACCGTCAGCCTTTCCGGACTCGCCAAAGTTGTAAAGAATATTCTCGATCCACGCGCCACTGCCATCAGGACTAAGCTCAAAAACCGCGCCTTGTCCATATGCGCCGCCCCCAGCGCCTGCGCCATAGATGTTACCGGATTGATCAAGAACGACTTGCGAATACAGTGCCTCCACGTCGCCCGGCGCTCCAAAAGCGTGAACGATTTGGAATTTTGTTTGGCTCTTTGCACAGGGCGCAGATAACAGGGCGAGTAGCAGGGTGAGCAGCCATTCTCTAAGCGGCGCAAATCGGGTTTTCCTGTTCATGATCGAATTAATCATCGTCCACCGCGTCGTTGTCTGGGTCCTGCGGGGCGAAGCCTTGTCCCCAACACTGCGATTTGGCGGGATTATGGGAAACACGAGGGTGGATATTTTGCGTCATTGATTTGTGTGAATGTATGCACCGTCGTCCCGAAGAAATCTGCCAGGGATAGGGGTAAACCGCGCTGCCCGCCAATATGGCTCCAAATCAAGCGTATGTCAAGAAATTTGCGGATTTGTTTGTCGCAGCGTAGAGCTACGCTCGCAATGGTATGAAGCCTTACTTACTCATACCTGAGCGCTTCAATGGGGTCTAAATTCGCGGCGCGCAGCGCGGGCACCATGCCGCTGACGATGCCGACCAATCCCAAAATCAGCGTGGCGACGATCAAAATATGCGGGGCGACGATAAGCCGGATGTCTCCCGCGCTGGCGTGTTGTGCGATGGCGCTGTAAAAAGTTATCGTGCCAACAGAGTAGGAAACCGCGTAAGAGAGCAATACTCCGAGCACGCCGCCAACCGCAGTGATGACCATAGCTTCGGCGAGAAATTGAAAAAGAATGTCGCGCTTGCGCGCGCCGAGAGCTTTTTCCACGCCGATTTCACGGGTTCGCTGGGTGACGGAAACCAGCATGATGTTCATCAGGCCGATACCACCGATGCCGAGCGTCACCGCGCCGATAAAGGCCAGGAGAATCTTCAATCCCATGATGATGATGCCGAACTGCTGAAGCTGTTTCTGCGCGTCAAACACCATCAGCGCCCGTTGATCGGTGGGCTTGAAGTTGTGAGCGAGGCCCAGAGATTGCCGGATCGTCGTTTCAAGCTTGTCATGGTCGAGGCCGAGTGAATCGAGCCAGATTCCTGAGAGATAGTGATTGTCCTGCAAACTGTCCATGGTGTTGTAAGGCAGATAAATGGTTCGATTGTCGTCGTCATCGCCTTCCTGCATCCGGGGAAGCAGCGTGCCGACAATCTGAAAACTCACCCCGTTAATGCGGATGGTCTCGCCCAGCGGATCAATACCGGAGAATAATTTTTGTTGCGCCTCGGAGCCGATGACGGCGACGAAGGCGTGGCTCAGGTTGTCCTCATCATTCAAGAAGCGGCCGCTCTTCATCCCAAGATTCCAGATTTGCTGCACGTCCGGATCAGCGCCTTCAAGCGACAGCGTGAAGCTGCGCTCGCCATACTGCACCGTGGCCTGCATGTCGGATGTGCGCGAGATGTGCTTCGCCAATGGCACAACGTTGCGCAGCAATTCAACGTCATCGTTGGTAAGACGAACCTGCACCCCGGCTTTGTTGCCGCCCGCCTGTTCCGAAGTTCGTCCGGGATAAATTCCGACGCCGGTCGCACCGAAGGCATGAAAAATATTTTCGATAGCGCCGCCGAAGCCATCACCATAGGCAAGCAATAACACGACGGTCGCAATCCCCCAGGCCATGCCGAGCATGGTGAGCACGGTCTTGCGCATGTCGTGGCGCATGGCGCTATAGGCTTGTTGTAGTAGGTCTTTCTTCATCGCTTAAACTCGCGCATCTTTACTCGCGTCTTAAGGCTTCGACCGGTTGTAACAATGCTGCTTGGCGCGCGGGATAAAGTCCGGCGGCGACGCCCGCGATGGCCAAAGATATAATCGCCAGCGCCGCGGTCGTCGGCACCAGTCGCGGCGTGTCCCATCCCGGAGGCGAAGGCAGCGTGGACAAAGCTGCCATCAAGGCCGCGGCTCCAGCCATGCCCAAGCCGCCGCTAAATAACGTCAGAAATGCACCCTCCACAAAAAACTGAAACATGATGCTGGCGTTAGTCGCGCCCAGAGCTTTACGCAATCCAATTTCGCGGGTGCGATCGGCGACCGCGACCAGCATGATGTTAATAATGCCGATGGCTCCAAGCGCGAGCGTAACGAGTCCCACACTTCCCAAAAACATGTTCATGGCGTCAAAGATTTTTCCGATGCTGTCCACCGTCTTGATGGTGTCCCATTCGTCGAAAGCGTCTTCGTTGGTGTAATCAAAGCCATGGTTGCGGCCCAGAACCTGGTGCACCTCGGTTTTAGCAATTTCATGCGAGGCGCGGTCAATCGGCTGATAATCGATGAAAGAAATCGCATTGAGCGTATCCCCGACGTTGAGTGGGGGGAAATTCTCATGCATGGTGGTATAGGGCACGAAGTTCTTCAGGTTCTGATTATTGTTATCCCCGTGGCCGATGCGTTTGACCACCCCAATCACCTGAAAACTGATGCCATTAAGTAGGATTGTGCTGCCAATGGCGGGCCTTCCCGGAAACAGCAGACGCCTGGTTTCCGCGCCCAGCACAATCACGCGGCGCCGTTCAGTATTGTCAAGATCGTTGAGCCAGCGACCTTCGACCACGGGCACGTAGCGAATCTGCCCGAAAATCGGCAGGGTGCCGAGAATCTGCCCGCTCGATTGGTAGAAATCGCTGACCGCGCGAATGTCGCTGCGCTGAATCACCGGGACTGCGGCCTTCACGTGAGGGCACTCCAAGACGTCCAGATAGTCTTTGTAGGTCAGGTAGTAGGGCCGCATGGAGTTGAAATCGCCGATCACCGCAGGCGCGCGACCACCCCAAATGAACATGACGTTCTCCCCCAGTTCGTCGAATTGCTTCTTATTTCCCGAGCGGAAGCCTTCCCCGAGGCCGACCAGCAGCAGCAGGGAACCGACACCCCATGCAATGCCGAACATAGTGAGGAAAGAACGCAGTTTATGGGCCCAGAGCGTACTTAACGTCTGGCCGAAGATTTCGAAAAGAACGCGCATGAAGTGGCTGGTATTTATGATAGCCGAGAGCATTGGGGCGCAGTCTGATCTACGCCTCCATACATGGACTGACGGCGCAGTCTTTGGATAGGTTCCAAGATGAAGAACGTGAAAGTTATTTCTTATGTGCAGTAAAGCGATGCACTCCGCAACGGCGGGCCGCGGCTCGAAGAACGAAAGAAATCAGTTTTCCAGCCAGATGGGGTTATAGCCGATGGGAACCTGGTGGTTCTGGATTTGATGCACTACGCCGTACACGTCGGTGTACTGAATATATTGTGCCGGGGCGGTCACGTGCTGGGTTTGGCCGAGAGGCAGCGTGGTGCTCCAAATTGCCTCTGCCTCATAACCGCCCGGTTTAGTGAAGGTGCACGTCCAAATCGTACTGTTGGATCCAGATCCGCCCTGGCATGGCTGTGCGATGGTCGCGCCGACGAGCCAGTTGTAGTAAAGCTTGTAGGTCGTTGCATTGGGAGTGAGTTGCTGCGTGGTCGAGGCCCACAAGTTGCCTTCCTGCGGGGAATCGAAGGCATAGAGATAAAAGCGATCGACCGGCGTGGTGATCATGCTAAGTACAAGCCGGAAGCTGAAGCCGGGTTGCTCATTCGCCGGTATGGGATCTTTGTCGCAACACCAACTGCCCTCCGTGACCCATATGGGTTTTCCGGTCTGGTTGTACTGTTGCATATCCGCCGTGGTCGCGGATATGCGCGTCACGATGTCTTCCGGGATGTTCACGTAACCGTGCAGGGAGATGATGTCCACATAGGCGCCGCCGCCATCTTGCAAATAGCCGGCGAGCCAGGTCATCTTGACGCCGTCTTTGCCGTCACCGGTTTCCGCCGGGCTGGTCACCTTAATGTTTGGGTCGTAGGACTGGGCGACCTGACGAACATCGCGAGCCATGCTGACCAGTTGTTGCGTGGTGCCCTCCCATTCATTGGGATTGTTTGGTTCGTTCCAGATCTCAAGGGCCTGGATCTTTCCCGGACCTACATGCTGCATGAGAGCTGCAATAAAGTTCTTAAGGTGTTGGTCGGAGCCGGTGCCGTTGGAGTTCAAATCATTCGGCGGATAGCAGCCTCCCGGCGCATTGTTGCCGCTATTACAGGTGCAAGTGGGGCAGGTGGAAGCCCAGGGTGGCGTGTAGTAAACCGTGTATAGCACCGTCTGGCCATACATACTCGTCTGCGCCAGCCAGTTGTCAAAGTAGGTCCAGCTATAAACTCCGTCGGAAGGATTCACCGCGGACCATTGAATGCCGGAAGAAACGCTGCGCCATGAGGAAAATTCAATGCCTTCCTGCGTGGGCCACGGATCCGCGGGAATTATGGTGTGCAGGCCAAACCACTGCGCCGAGATGGGCGGAGCGCTGCCTGCGATGTTGGGCGCGTAGTCCTGCGCGGCGCAACTGATTGCATTGATAAAAAGTAATAGGGCAATCGAGATGTTGAGTCGCCAACTCATCGTATTTCTATCCTCAGCAAGACAAGACCACAAGGCGCAGGTGCGTGACACCGCGGCAGTGTCGCATCCACGCAGGCAAACGAATCAAAATTTAGGGCTTACGGTCGTGCGAAGTGGCTGTCCAGCAAGGCAATTGGGCTAAGTATATGGAGCACTCCAAGTAAGGTCAAGACCTTAGGACTACCAGAAGTACATAGCAGTTTTCCACAACGGGGCAGCGTAATCATGACGATGAATTCCGCTGGAAACATGGCATTTGGCCGTTTTGGCGATACGATAGCGTGCTCCCGATATAATTGATTGTGAGCCATATCACACGCGAGCTGTGAATTTCTCGGGTATGGTTTCGCAGCGAGATTTAGTGGTTAATAACGAACACAACTCGAAGACAACGATTGCCGTTGCCATGTCGGGCGGAGTGGACTCATCCGCGGTAGCGGCCATGCTGCGCGCCGAGGGACACAACATCGTCGGGCTTACGATGCAGCTGTGGAATCAGCGGCGGCTGGCAGGGAAGGATGGCATGCCGGAAGCCGTGACCGGGCGTTGCTGTTCCTTGGACGATGTTTACGACGCGCGGCGTGTGGCAGAGACGATCGGAATCCCCTATTACGTCGTCAATCACGAAGAGCGCTTCGAGCGGGAAGTGGTGCGGCCTTTCGTCGAGGAGTATCTTTCGGGCCGGACGCCCATTCCTTGCAGCCTATGCAACAACCACTTGAAGTTTGACGAACTGCTGGTTGTTGCGCGGCAAATCGGCGCCGACAAGCTGGCGACCGGCCATTATGCGCGCGTGGAGTTTGACGAAAAGAAGCAGCGCTGGCTGCTCAAGCGGCCGAAGGATAATTCGAAGGACCAGACTTACTTTTTATTCGGACTCACGCAGGAGCAGTTGAGCCGCACAATTTTTCCTCTGGGAGACATGACCAAGCCCGAAGTCCGCGAGCGGGCGCGGCAGCACGGACTGGCCCTGGCGGAGAAGCCTGATTCGCAGGAAATCTGTTTCGTTCCAGGCGGCGACTACAAGGCATTTCTTGATGCCTATCTCGCCGAGCAGGGCGAGTCTCTGCCCGATACTTCGGGCGAACTCGTCACCACCGACGGCACCGTCGTCGGCGAGCATGAGGGCATCCATAAGTTTACGGTTGGGCAGCGCAAGGGGTTGGGTGTGGCCACGGGATCGCCACTGTACGTCATTCAGATTAAGGGCGATGCGAAGCAAGTGATAGTGGGCAATTCCGACGAGCTTTATACGAAGACCTTGCGCGCGAAGCGTGTGAATTTAATTTCGGTCGAAGATGTGACTGAGCCGCTGCGCGTGACGGTCAAAATCAGGCATAGGCACGAAGGCGCTCCAGCAATGATTGTCCGCGACGGAGATGAAATCGTTGCCACCTTCGACGAACCGCAGCGTGCCATCACGCCCGGCCAGGCGGCCGTTTTCTACGATGGCGATGTGGTGGTGGGTGGGGGATGGATCGGGTAGTGCGCTCTGCGCAGCGTCGCAGTTCGGCTGTGTCGCGAATCTCTAGATAAACATTTCGTCGCGCTGGGTAGCCTGGCGGCGTTTCTGCGTGGCGAGATATTCCAGTCCCGCGCTGACACCGCGCATGATGCCGGAGAATTGCTTCACCGGAATCGAAACCGTTTTCTGCACCGACTCGGTAGCATTTTCCACCTTGTCAATGGCGCGTCCGACGAGTTCGTCGGTGCGAATTACCTGTAAACGCGCGCGATCGAGGAGTTCGGTCATTGTGGAGTCGATGCCCTCGATTTGGGCGCGCACGATATTCGTCGACTCGCTTAGATTCGCGGCAATGTTCTCAATCCGCGGACGCAACTCGGAGAGCATGGCGTGCGCCAGCTCCGCAGTCGGCAGCACTTTACTGCTGACTTCGGTGGCCAGAGCTTCCATTCGGCTGCTGGTCTTACGCAGTGCGATAAACATTCCGATGAGGATGCCCGCCTGAATGACCACAGCCGCCGACGTGATTGCGACAAAAATCGGTAGGTAGTTCATAAATGCTTCCACAGTGGCGAGTTAGACGCCGCCTTCGCTGCCGCTGGTTGCTTCCTTGTAAGCCTGACGTCCGGCTTCATAGGCCGAGCGGAACTGATCTTTCTGCTGATTGAACGCTTCCTTGCCGCGATCGGCCCAATCGGATGCGGTCTCGCGGGCGCGGCGCGCCTGTTCTTTCATCCGTTCGCGGCTTTCTTCCGCTTTGGACATCAACAGTTCGCGGGTCTCGCTGCCTGATTGCGGCGCGTACAAAAGGGCTACCGCAGCGCCGATTCCCAAACCGGCGATGAACCATACAATTCCACTGCCAGCATCACGATTCGACATAAAACCTCCCAATCTTTCGTTCGTTATACCTAGCGATGGTAGCATCGCTGATAGCGAAATACAATTCTCCGGCGTCCTGCCGATTCCAGCGAAATGAGACGTTGTGCTGCGGCACTTGTAGAGTTTGCCCTTCCGCGAGACAATGGCGGGCAAACGTGGGGTGTGATTTTGTCAGATCGAAAATATCGTCAACACGGTTATCAAGACCAGAACGAGACTCCAAAACAGAA
>Ga0181537_10000980_pt1 | contig 26829 bp, 19 predicted proteins | sample PEATcosm2014_Bin_39_FD_119765 | JGI IMG/M metagenome (GOLD analysis project Ga0181537, IMG submission 119765) | Peatland microbial communities from MTU Mesocosm Facility, Houghton, MI, USA - PEATcosm2014_Bin23_10_metaG | ecosystem: Environmental > Terrestrial > Soil > Wetlands > Peat | place...
CTATCGCGCCGCCTTGACCCGCACGCTCAACAACTACATCGAGAAAGAACTCGCCGCCAAGAAGGAGAAGATTCAGACGACCGGCGATGACGCGCGCGAGGGCCTGACGGCGATCCTCTCGGTGAAGCTGCCCGACCCTAAGTTCTCCTCGCAGACCAAGGATAAACTCGTGTCCTCGGAGGTCAAGGGAGTGGTGGAATCGGCTGTGTCCCAGCGCCTCGAGGAATTCCTGCTCGAGCACCCGCAGGAAGCGCGCGCCATCGTCAACAAAATTCTCGAAGCCGCTTATGCGCGCGAAGCCGCACGCAAGGCGCGCGAAATGACCCGCCGCAAAGGGGCGCTCGACATCGCGGGCTTGCCCGGCAAACTCGCCGATTGCCAGGAGAAGGATCCCGCCCTCTCGGAAATGTTCCTGGTCGAAGGTGATTCCGCCGGCGGCTCCGCCAAGCAGGGCCGCGACCGGCGCACCCAGGCCATCCTGCCGCTCAAGGGCAAAATCCTCAACGTCGAGAAAGCCCGCTTCGACAAAATGTTGGCGTCGGCGGAAGTAGGCACTTTGATCACGGCCTTGGGGACGGGGATCGGGCGCGATGATTTCAACGTGGAAAAACTGCGCTATCACCGGATCATCATCATGAGCGTGGACGGCGACGAACACGTTTTTGTTCGCGATGACGAGCGCGGCGTACGCATGGTACGGATCGGCAGTTTCATCGACGGGGCCCTTGGGTCCAAAGCCCCAAGCGGCGGTGTCGACAAACTTATCAGCGACACGCTCGGGGACGTCTTGTGCTTCGGGCTCGAGGACCACGCCGTCCGCTTTCGACGAATCAAGAGCGTCATTCGTCACCCGTTGGACGAGAAATTGTTCCAGGTGCGCACCTCCTATGGACGGCGCGTCCGCGTCACCTCGAGCCATAGCGTCTTCGTGCATGAGAACGGAGAACTCAAGCTCAAGCGCGGCGATGAACTGCGCTTGAATGATCGAGTAGTGGCGCCGTTTCGCGTCCGCTTTCCGACCGCGGCCGCTGAGCACATCGACCTGCTGCACGCGCTACATGCAGCACCGCAAGCCGCCGCCCGGCAGATCTGGATTCGCGGTCCGGCTGTTGAAGAATGGTTCAAGGCCGGCGTGCTTAACAAGCATCGCGAATCCCCGCAATTAACCGAGTCCCGTGTCGAAATACCGGCTGAAGTACGGACAGAACTTGCAACACGGCGTCGACAAAGCGGGGTTTCCAATCGCGCATTGTGCGCAAGCGTCGGTATTCGGCAGCCGGTAACTTTCTATGCTTGGGAAAAAGGTTCTTCCCGCCCGACTCTGCCGCATTTCCAGGCGTATCTCGGCGCCATCGGCGCCGACGCTCAGGACGTCCTCGGCAGAACGTCAGTCGCGCCGAGCCGTCTGGAACGGGTCTGGAAAGAACGGTACACCGGCTCCGGACGAAACGTTGTCCGCGACTACGTGCGGCTCTCCGACCTGGACAATGAAGATCTGCAGTGGTTTGGCTCCCGCAACGACCTGCAGCTGACGCCGGAACACTACAGCCGCAACGGCATCCCCCGACTCATCGCGGTCAACGCGGATCTCATGGGCTTGCTCGGATTCTATCTCGCGGAAGGGTCCTGTTCGGATCGCAACGGAATCCGGCTCTCGATCGGCAAGGGCAATCAAAGTTTCGCCGAAGAGATGGCCAACAAATTCACGAGTGTCTTCGGCCTGCCCGCGGTCACCTATTCATCGCCGCAGCGTTGCATGGAGCTCAAGCTCGTCAATCGCGTGGCCGCACTTGCCTGGCAACAGGTGTTCGGGTTTGCCGGATCCGACTCGACAACGAAGCGAATTCCTGACCTCGTGTTCAATGTATCGGAGGAGCTTCGATGCGCCTTTCTGCGCGGCTATCTGCTCGGCGACGGTACCGTTTGCAAAAATAGAATTGCTTTCGGCACGTCGTCCTATGACATCGCGAGCGGCATTGTTTACGCCTTGAGTTCCTTGGGCGTGGTTCCGTCGATGTCCGAGCGCGAACCCGACGGCGTGATTCGCGAAGTCAACGGACAGCCCTGCGAGACTAAGCACCGCCATTGGATTATCAGCGTTACCGCCAAAGAGGATCTGCGAATATTGCGGAGCATTTGGCAGGACCATGCGGGCGCGGCGGAGCTCATGGATTTCTTGGCGTCGCCTCGATTGGGCGGCAAGCGAGACTTTCAGATGATCGACGGCGACCTGATGGCGCTGCCGATTCTCGAGATCGAAGAGGTTCCGGCGAGCAATGGCAGCGTCTATGATTTTTCCGTCGAGGGCGACGAGAACTTCATCGCAGGCGTGGGGGGTCTGTGTTGTCACAACACGGATGCGGATGTCGATGGAAGCCACATACGCACGTTGCTGCTTACCTTCTTCTACCGTCAGATGCCCGAATTGATCGAGCGCGGTCACGTCTACATCGCACAGCCGCCGCTCTACAAAGTAAAAAAAGGCAAACAAGAAACCTACGTCAAGGACGATCTGGAGCTCAATGCCCTGCTACTCAGCACCGCCGTCGATGGCGCGGCGCTGCACGTCAACGCCGACGCGCCGTCGCTGTCGGGATTGGGCCTCGAGTCACTGGCGAGGAACTACGTCGAGGTCCAGGCCATCGTGAAGCGCTGGGCGCGCCGGTATGACGAGCGCTTTCTGGAGCAGCTGTTGTATGTGCCTCCACTGACCGTGGATGCCTTTGACCGCATCGACACACTGCGCGATTGGTGCCGACACTTGGAGCAGAGCTTGAATGCCCTCGACGACGTGTCGCGGCGCTATCGCGTCACCGTGGAGACGGTCGCCGCCGGCGGTCACCGCGTCAATCTGCAGCGGCTCGAACACGGCCTCTCCTCGGAAAAGCACATACCGCGTGAATTTTTCGGTTCGGCGGAATACCTGCGGATCGCGGATCTCGCACGAACATTGAGCGATTTGATGGGTCCCGGCGCTTATATCCAGCGCGGTGACGACCGCCAAGACGTCGCGAGCTTCAAGGTCGCGATGGCCTGGCTGTTCGAGCAGGCAAAGAAAGGCCAGAGCATCCAGCGCTACAAGGGCCTCGGGGAGATGAACGCGAGCCAGCTATGGGACACGACCATCAACCCAGAAACGCGTCGGCTCATGCAAGTGAGAATCGAGGACGTCGTGGCCGCCGACGACATCTTCACGACGCTGATGGGCGATGCCGTCGAGCCGCGCCGCGAATTCATCGAGAAGAACGCGCTGCAAGTGTCGAACTTGGACGTATAGACGTTTTGTCGTAAGCGGTAAGCACGCGGCGTCATTGCTTCCCCTAAACGGTAGACTGGCGACACCTCTATTCGGCTGCGACGGCTTCGATCTCGAGCAGCCATTTTTCATCGAACATGTCGGTAATGATGACGGTCAGGGCCGGGCTATGGTCACCGAGCACCTCTCGCCGTATATCCCGGTTTTGTGTCGCATACTCCCTGGAAGACAGGAAGATGGTGACCTTGACCAAATTCGCCACGGTCATTCCTGCGGCGCTGAGTTGTGCAAGAACATTTCGCCACACCAAGCGCGCCTGCTCTAAAAAGGCGCCGGGTACTTCACCCGCTGTGGTTTCCGGGATTTGGCCGCTAATAAAGAGGAGCCGCTCGGCACCCAATATGGCAACCGCTTGAGAGTAGCCCCCCGCCGCTTGCGGCGCCGATTCAGCATTTATGGTGTTGATCTTCATGGAAGGAACGAAACATTAGATGGGAAAGTCGTGGATTTCGGAGCGCATTGGATTGGCGGCAAAGTGCTGCTTCCACAGCCGCGGTGTGAATTCGGCGGCGCCGGTTGGTATCGATCGTCACGTCCGGATCGGTGAGAAAGAGTTCGAAGATGCCACGTAAATTTCACACAAAAGCCACTCGGATGATACTTGTCAGTGTTCTCTTAAGGTTGAAGAAGCGGCATATAACGGCTTTTTTGGGATGCCTACATGACGAATAAATTCGTAATAACAAGAGTCGGTATTCTTGCGACCTTCGCAATTTCCCACAGCGTCGTGCACGCCGCGACTATAGCTTTTGACGACACGGTAGATGCGTACGACAATCCGTGGACAACCACGTCATTAACAGCAATAGAGTTTACTGCCAGCGCAACCGGCGTTTTGCAGCAACTGGGCCTCTCTTTAACCACGGCAAATGGGCCGTCAGCGTTAGCCACTATTCAGATCTCGACTAACAATTCTGGCCAAATTGGTTCTGTTCTTGAGACGCTGAATAACACCGTTTCGAGGACTGATACTAATGCCGTTGTAGATCCGCTGACGGAATTCTCATCTAATGGCGCCGTAACCTTGACAGCTGGTCAGCAATACTGGGTATCTGTCACTGGCTTTGCCGGCGAATGGAATTTCGTTGGCTTGGATTATCAGCCCGTTTATCTTGGTGGAACATACGTTAGTACTGGCACATTTGCTCCGTCCCTGCAGGTGACTGTAGCGCCGGTCCCTGTACCCGCTGCGGCGTGGCTGATGCTGAGTGGCATTGTCAGTCTGGGCGCGATGGTGCGTAAACCTTGCACCGCCCAGCTATATCGAAGCCAGGGGTAAGAAAATGCGCAACTCGCTGAAGGGATTTTTGGCGGCCACGGTTATCGGCGCGCCAGTCATGGCACAAGCGAACACCGTAACCTACGATTTTGCTGGAACCGTCACTTCTGCGACTGGTGTCTACAGTTCTGCCGGATCCACTGTTTCCGGAGCCATCACGATCAATTTCGGTGCGGCAAACCCTTCGCAGAGTTCAGGTACGGTAGGAAGCACGAGTGCTGCGTGGACTGCTCAGGCCGATGGTGGCACTTACTATGGGGGAGCGACGCCGACCGCGTTGGTTTTCAGCTGGAGCCTAAAAAGCGGCGCAATATCCGTTGCCTCTAGTAGTCCCTCGAGCGCTGGGAGCGCTAGTGCTGTTTTGGGCTATCCACCAACCGGAGGCTCCCTCTGGGAGGCGGAAGATGCCGAATGGTCGAGTGGCAGTTCCTACATAGCCAATGTAATAGCGCTCTTCGGTACCAGTGCCATCGCGCCGTATAATTCGAATGGTCTGCCGATTCTCGTAGGTTCTACGCCCAGCGAGAGCAACTCCTTGACGGATAACATAAACGGTACAGGAGTGGGCAACTTGGATTACACAATTACTTCGCTGACCCCCGTCCCGCTTCCAGCATCCGCGTGGCTGATGTTGAGCGGCGCCGTGGGATTCGGCGCAATGGTCCGCAGGCGTTGCGCCACCTGAATTAGCGAATTAGCATCTTCGTCGCCAAGAGCTCAGAGAAGCTGCGGCGCCGCGACCGGCTTGCGTTGCTGCGTTGCGGGCAGCGGCCTCACAATGGCTACGAGGAAAATCAGACCGTGACACCAAGTGTCCAAGTGTCTCAAAACCCAAAGGCCGATCACCGCGGAGGCTGCCTCTGCGGAGGGGTTCGCTACGAAGTGAATGGGCCGCTGCGCGCCATCACGGCGTGCCACTGTTCCCAATGCCGCCGGACCAGCGGCCATTACGCAGCGTTCAGCGCGGCGGACACTACCGATGTGCATCTCTCCCACTCCGCGACGCTGGTCTGGTATCGATCCTCAGAGGCGGCCGAACGTGGTTTTTGTGGCGTATGCGGCAGCAATCTATTTTGGCGGCAGGCCAATAGCGGGGTCATCAGCATCGCCGCCGGTACTCTTGATCTCCCGACCGGTCTCATGATTGAAAGGCATATCTTCGTACAGGATAAATCCGACTACTACGGTCTCAATGACGGTCTGCCATGTCATGCTGGCGAGTGAAGGGAGCCGTATTTTCCCACAGCGCATCGTCAACATGAAATCCAACAACCCAGTCCTCCCCGTTGCCATCCCCCACCAGTCTCGGGTTCTGCAGCTCTTCTCCACCACGTACCTGGCTGATGCGTACGAGACGCCTTTGCCCGAAGGGGCCATCCACGATCCCCAGGCGCTGGCCCGATTCATCTTCGGCAATCAACCGAGCTGGGTCTCGAAGCTCATGCGGATGAGAGACCTCATCGCAGCCAGGTTTGGCCTCAAGACGGTCAACCGATTGCGCAAGTCCGCCGACAAGCGGGTCGGCATATTCAAGATCTACGAGACGCATCCGACGGAGGTCATTCTGGGCGAGGACGACACGCATCTGGATTTCCGCGTATCGGTTCAGGTCCGCTCCCAGTCGCTGGCCGGCCATGGCGCAGACTTCGTGGTGATCTCAACCGTGGTTCACTGCCATAACCTGCTTGGCCGGTCTTACATCTTCTTCATCGCCCCATTTCATCGTCTGGTGGTCAAGGCAGGCCTGCGCCGCGCCGCGACGCTGGGATGGCCACGGACCCAGGCAGCTCCTGCGATACCAAATGCCGTACCGCATGAATAACCTCCGCCGCTCCGTTCGCCTCCGTGACCGCTAGCGCTCACGACGGCCCACCGCCGCTGATCGCCCCCTACGGTTCCTGGGCCTCTCCCCTCACCGCGGAGGCCCTCGGCACCGGCCGCGTCACCCTTGACGACCTGCGAAGCGTCAACGGTCGCCTCTACTGGACGGAGACACAGCCGTCCGCCGGCGGCATCTCGGCGCTATTCAACTTAGCGCCCGACACACCGGCCACTCAAGTCTCCCCCGCCGGTATCAACGTGCGCACGCGCGTCCACGAATACGGCGGCGCGCCTTACGTGATCGTCGGCGACACCGCCTACTACAGCGAATTCAAGGATCAGCGGCTGCACGCGCTCAAAACCGGCGGCGCCCCCAAGCCGCTGACTCCGCCCGGCTACCGCTACGCGGACTGCACGCCGATGCCCGCGAGCGCCGCGTCGGCGCCCGCGCTCATTTGCGTTCGGCAGGATCACACCGCCCCGCCGCACGTGCGCAACGCCGTCGTACGATTGCCCTTGCCCGACGGCGGCCCCGGCGAAGTCCTCTACTCCGACAGCGACTTCGTCGCCTACCCGCGAGTGAGTCCCGACGGACGCCGGCTGGCGTTCATCTCCTGGAACCATCCCAACATGCCCTGGGACGGCACCGAATTGAAGCTAGTCACGCTCGACGGAGCCGGCGCTCCGTTGCCCGCGCCCGTCACCGTCGCCGGCGGACCCGCCGAGTCGGTACTCGACCCCCAATGGGACGCCGACGGCACGCTGTATTTCATTTCCGATCGAAGCGGTTACTGGAATCTGTACTCCATGCGTTCTACAGGTTCCCCCCACGCGGTTTGGCCGCGACCCGCAGAGTTTGCAAGATCCCTGTGGACTCTTGGCCAGTCCAATTACGCACTGCTTGGGCGTGGCCGCGCGGTCCTGCGTTTCGGGGAGCAGGGTGTCGACAAGCTGGCGGTGGTCGATCTCGAACAAGGCACCGGCCGTGTTCTCGACCTGCCGTACGTGGAATACACGCAGCTCACGCGCATTGACCCCGGGCACGTCGCCGCGATCGCAGGCTCCCCAGACGCGCCGCCGGCGATCCTGCGCATTGATGTCAATACCGGCAACGCGCAGCCCCTGCACCGCGCCGGCCAGGCACTCCTCGCATGCTCATCGGTCTCGATCGCGGTTCCGCTGCATTTCCCGAGCGCGCACGGCCGAATGTCCCATGCATTTTATTACGCGCCCAAAAATCCCGCGTACCAGGCGCCGCCGGCCACCCTGCCGCCCCTCATCGCGTTCGTGCACGGCGGCCCGACCTCTCAGGCGTCCCCCGCTTATGCGCCGCGCAACCAGTTCTGGACCAGCCGAGGATTCGCCGTGGTCGATGTCAACTACGGCGGCAGTGCCGGCTATGGACGCGCCTATCGTCAGGCGTTGAACGGAAACTGGGGCATCGTCGACGTCGAGGACGTCATCGCAGCGGCCCGCTATCTCGTCACCACCGGCCGTGCGGATCCCGCCCGCACCGCGATCAGCGGCGGCAGCGCCGGCGGCTACACGGTCCTGGTCGCACTGAGCACGAGTGATGTGTTCCGCGCCGGCGCCGACTATTATGGCGTCTCCGACATGACCGCGCTCGCGCGCGACACCCATAAATTCGAGAGCCGCTATCTGGATTCTTTGATCGGACCGTTGCCGCAGGCCCAATCCGTCTACGCCAGCCGCTCGCCGCTCAATCACCTCGACGGCTTCAAGGTGCCCCTGATCGTCTTCCAGGGCGCGGAGGATCCCATCGTGCCTCCCAACCAATCGGCGCTGATCGTCGAGGCGCTGCGCGCGCGCGGTGTGCCCGTGGCCTACCTCCTGTACCCCGGCGAAAGTCACGGCTTTCGCAAACCCGAGAACGTGATTCGCTCGCTCCAGGCGGAGCTGTCGTTCTACGGCCAGATATTCGGCTTCACTCCGGCCGACCCACTCCCGCCGCTGGCCATCGACCACCTGCCGGCCGCCTCGTAGAATACGCCGGTCTTGTAGAACACTCCGCCTCACGCATTTCCCACCGCATGACAGTATTGCTCTACCTCGCCGCCTTTCTTGCCGTCGCCGTCGGCATCGCACACTCCATGCTCGGTGGGCGTTACATTCTGGCCGCCGGGCTGGTGGTGCTGCTGGTCGGCGGCGCGTGTCTCTATGCGGCAATGGGTCCGGCAAGCATCGCAACGCGTATCGCCGGAAAAGTCTATGGCAGGAACCCCATCGCCGGCAGCACCTTCTCGTTCAACGGCACTCGCTTCTACTACGAGACCTACGGCAGTGGCCCGCCGGTGCTGCTCATTCACGGCAACGGCCAATCGATCGCCGGTTTCAAGGAGCAGATCGGGCCTCTTTCAAAGGGCCACCAGGTCATCGCCATGGATAGCCGCGGACAGGGCAAGTCGGAGCTGGGCACCGCGGCGTTCACCTACGAACAGATGGCCGATGATTGCAATGCGCTGCTGGATCACCTCAAGCTCGATCACGTCAAGGTACTCGGCTGGAGTGATGGCGGGATCATCGGCCTCCTCTTGGCCATTCACCATCCCGAGAAGGTGGGCATGCTGGCCGCGATGGCTGCGAACATCGAGCCGGACGGTGTCTACCCCTGGGCGGTGGATGGCATCGTACGGCTGCGCAACCGCACCACCGCGGAACTTGCGCATACCGATAACCCGAAGCCTCTACAATTTCAACTGCAATTGCTCGACCTGATGGGGTATCAGCCGCACATACCGCTCGCAGACTTGAACAAGATACAGGCTCCGACCCTGGTCATGGCCGGCGACCGTGATGTCATCCGCGACGACCACACATTGAGCATCTTCCACGCCATCCCAAAGTCGCAACTGGCCATCTTCCCCGGCGCCACGCATCTGATCCCCGCGCAAGATCCGGAACGCTTCAATCGCACGGTACTCGATTTCTTCGATAAACCCTTTGCGATGCCGGATACGAAGGATCTGGGGTGGTTCGACTAGCATCAGGCTAGACCGCCTCAGCGAGGCGCCGCGTGGGCGGGGAGGACACGGCAACGCTGGGAAGAGTCCGTCACGCAAACGCAGCCGCCACCAGTTCCCCTATTTTCGCCTGAGCCGCCTCCAGCGCCTCCACAGAAGCTCGGGAGCCGCTTGAGTACGCCGCCATCAGTATCGGCGCGCGCTGCGGCGGCCAAACGATGGCATTGTCGTTCACGGCACCGCGCTCTCCCGTGCCCGTCTTGTCGCCCGCCGTCCAGGTCGGAGGCAGTCCGCCGCGCAGCCGTTTCAGCCCCGTCTGACAATTCTTCATCCACATCAACAGCATGTCGCGCGAATCCGCCGACAACGCATCGCCCACGAGAATGGTTTGCATGGTGGCGATCATCGCGTTCGGCGTCGTCGTATCCCGCGGATCGCCCGGCGTGTTGTTATTGAGTTCCAGCTCCATCCGATCCAGACGCGTCGTCCGATCGCCGATCGAGCGCAAATAATGCGTGAACCCAGCCGGGCCGCCGATGAACTTCAACAAAGTATTCGCGGCCGTGTTGTCGCTCGTCTCGACCACCGCCTTGCATAGCTCCCCGATGGGCATCGACCCATCGGCAAGATGCTCTTCGGTTACCGGCGAATGGGCCACCAAATCGTTTTGCCCATAGGACAGACGCTGCTCGAGGATCCCGCCGGCGCGATCGTGGCGCGCCAACACGGCCGCTGCCAGCATCCACTTGAACGTCGAGCACATCGCAAAGCGATCGCCGCCCCGATGCGCCAGCCGTGCACCGGTCCCCGTATCGAGCGCGGCGACGCCGATACGGCCTCCGAGCCTCGCTTCTATATCGGCGATCGACAGCGAAACATCCGAGCGCACGGCCCGGCCGGCTTGTGCGGTGGCGACCGCCAGGGCGCACGCACCGCTCAACACAAACGTTCGACGCGAATGATTCAACTAATCATCCACCGACCGAACACCGCCCCACCACCGCGCCAACCACCGCGCCACGTGCAGACCGCCTCCGCGCCGCGAACCCTCACCCGCTGCCAACCGCCCGCGCATCGATGCGCAATGGATTGCCAAGATACATCAGCTGATAGTGCAGCGAGTCGCCTTCGCGTTCGATCAAACTCGGTAAAAACGCGCGCTTGCCACCCAAACCCATGGCCGCGGCGACACACATCTCATCGCCCCCCACTTGCACGACGATATGCTTCATGCCGAATTGCCCCCGCAGCACGCAAGCTTCGAGTGACAGCCACTGCGTCTCATCGAACGCGTCGGCCTTCACCGCCGCCGCATTCACCGACCCACGCAAGCTATAGGGAATGAGCTGCAGCGAATGATCGTTGCTTCCTCGCGAAATATTCATCGCCCACACCGCGTCGAGCGCGGTGTCGGCTCCCGCCTCCCGCGCAACCTCAGGGTCCACATCCATGTGCACCCGCCACAGCTCCCAGTCGGATCGTTGCGTCGGCTCGACAGTGACGGTGACGTGCGGCAGCGGCGGAACCCGCGCCGACGCCCGACCGCGGTCCTGCGCGACTTGCGCGGCGTTGTCGAAACTCCCGGCCAACAAAGCCGCGACGCCGGCGATTGAAGCGGCCGGAGGCTCCGGCTCTTTGCATTGCGCCATTTCGGATGGCGCAAGGGAGACCGACGCGACCAGGACAGCCACGGGGACGAACGCGCGGGATACCATCGAGCCCACGCGCTACTTATAGGTCGCGTTGCTGCGCAATAGATAATCGCGGTGCACCGCGAAATCGATCATCGATCCCAGCGCCGGGCCCGCCATCGGGTTCGCCTTCATCGTTTCGGTCAACGCGGCGTTCGCCTTGTCCAAGCCGGCCGACGTCGGACAAATGTAGTCGACCCAGAATTCATCCGGCGACTCGGTATGGATGGCCTCTTCGTCGACTTCGTACTCGACGATGGCGCCTTCGGCCAGGAGCTTCTCCATCAAGGGAACGATGAAGTTCTTGCTGATCGCCTCGACCGCATCGTCAGGCGCGTCCGCCTTGAGTTTGTACAGCGCAGTATGGGTGTAGGCGCCCTTATAGGTTCCCGAGTGCCAATTGTAGAACCGGCTGACGAGTATTTGATCCGCATGCTTGGTTGCACTGGCAAGCACCGGCGGTGTTCCGCCCTTCATCAACGAGTCGAGCACGTCCAGCACCGCCGCCTCGGACAAAGCCGACCACCAATTGTCGTGCGTCGCGCCATCGACCTGATGAACGACGGCTGTGTCATCGCCATAGCCCACGAGCGCGCCGCTGCCGATCGCCGAATCCAAGATCTTTTGATCGGTGGCGCTCGATTTCTCCATGTCCGCCCAGCGCGCGCGCGGGATCGCCCAATCGGCCACATACGTATACATCTTGGGCTTCTCTTTGACTTCCATTCCCTGGGCCTGGACCGCCGAGGTCCAAATGCCAAGCGCGGCGACCGCGCACAACGCGCTCAATAATTTCCAGTATTTTTCTCCCATGCTCATCTCCTATTATTTGAGTTGCTGCCCTAACGCGAGGCCGGGTGTTTGTTCTTGCCCCGCGAGTATATTCCGGCGCTTCGAGGTCCGCACTGCCCGTCAATGCGCAGCAACCGGTATTGACCCCGCGTTCAAGGCTCCTGAACGTCGTAGCCCTTGTCACGCAGCTTCGCGAGCCAGCCATCCGGCCTCAGCATTTCCGTGATCGGCAGCACGGCGAAGCTGCTCTCGTACTTGGTGAGCGCCTCGTCCGCGTCAGTGAACCACAAGTCGGTAAGCCCAGCTCTGACTTGTTTGAGCTGATCGCCGAGCTTGGGCACGTTGAACAATACCTCGAAGCAGGCGATGCGCTCGTCGGGATAGGTCATGGCTCGCAGCCCGGCGATGTCGCCCAAGGACCAAAGGTTCGCGCGTCGCCGCATGGGTTGCAGATCAGTCTCGAGGCGTGTCACCGCCGCCTCGAGGCAGCCGATTTCGGCGTCCCGGGGAATCTCATCGAGTTCGCGAAGCGAGGCCTTGGGGTCCTTGATCGGCATATCGAGGGTCACGGGCAATATTTTCACGTCGTGTTTGTGGGCGGTCTGTTCGACCACCTTCCACACGCTATCGTCATCGGTGAGGCCCGAGTCGTCGAGCGCATGCAGGTATAGATCGAGCGCGGCAAGCATGGGCCGCAAATTCTCGTCGCTGCTGTTGCCCAGGTACTTGACCCTGAGTGCCAGCCAGCGGATGTACAGGTCATGCGGTAGCACCTGTTCGAGCGTCCGGCCGTCGGGACTCTTGCGCGCGTGGAACAGCGACGGCAGCAGCGTGAGGCTGCGAAAAAATCCGACCCTTGGGTTGACCTGCGGCGGCGCCAATACCACCTGCGAGCTCGCGATCCGCTCCTCGACGATGCGCGAGCGCCAGGTCATGTTCTTCGGCAGCGGCTCCAGCGTCGCCAAAATCCACAGATCGTGGTTGCCCTTCGAGACGCGCCACAAAGCCGGTCCCGGCCGCTCGCCGGTCACGAGCACTTCGTCGAGCGCGGCAGGATCGGTGCTCGATGGGTTCGGTGGGTTCGGGTCGTTCGGTGCGTTTGGTGCGCCCGGCGCCACGGGCGTTTCAGTCGTAGCCGTAGCTATCGGCGTCGCCGCGAGGCCCACCAGACTCGACGCGAGCGCTAAGAGCAGGTGCCTCAGTCCGGCTTCCACAACGTGACTACCGCGCCTCCGGCAATGATCAATGCGCCGCCGACCCAGATGGCCAAGCTCGGTGGCGAGCGGAATGCGATGAAGTTGATCACCTGCCACACCACGAACAGCGTCGCAATATAGAGCCCGACCACGCGCCCGAAATCCAGCGGCGCCATATTGAGGAATGACCCATAGCCAAACAGCAGCGCCGCGCCCGCGAGGAACAGCCCGAGGCGGATGATGCCGGTGTGGTTGTAGATCGCCATTCGAACCACCGCATCCCCGCTGACCTCGAGCAGGGTTGCGATGATGAGCAACACCATCGGGTGGATCTCTTGTAATACCTTGATCATTTTCCCACTCTCATCGGGTTACATAAATCTGGAGTTCACAGCCTATCAGCGACGCGCGTCGCCCAGCCACGCATTCTCGCCAACCTCACCAGACGACGATGATCGCGACAAAGACGCCATACAAGGCCGCGAGCGGCACCAGCGCCCGCCCCTTCACGGCACCCCCGGAAAAGAGCGCTAGCAGTATCGCGACCGCCGCCATCGTCACGATTCCCGAGACGATGAGCGCGCGCGAGAACAACCACGAGGTATAGAACAACCCGAGAGCCGTAGGAATGGTCGCCTGTATCATCATGGCTCCCGAGATATTGGCGAGCGCGAGGCGCTCCTTGCCCTGGCGTACCCAGATCAGCGCGTTCATGGTCTCGGGCAGCTCGGTGGCGACCGGACTCAGCAGGAGCGCCACGAGCTGCGCGGAAAGACCCGCCCATACGCCGATGGCTTCGAGCTGGCCGACGAACACCCGGGAGGCAATCGCGATGGCGACCAACGACAGCGTGGTTTGGATCAGCGGCCACCACAGCCCCGGATCGCCGTTCGGATGCAGCGTGAGCGGTTCGAGCAGCTCATCACTATGGACTTGCTTGCCGCGCAATTCGCGCAGCAGGTAGATTACGTACGCGAGCAGGAACAGGGCGCCGAGCCAGGACTTGTACCTGAACACGAGCACGCCGAGCCCGATCTTGACGATGAAAATGCTCAGGAACCACGCTTGATCATTGCGCAATTTCTTCGAATCGCACTCCACCTCGCCGGTCGCGCGGCCGAGCCGCCGCCGGTTCCAGAGCATCGCCATCCCGACCACCGCGTACGAGATCGTGGCGAGCACCAGCGGTCCGCCGAGCGCCGCGCCGACGCCGATGTCCTTTTGCGCCGCATCGCGGCCGAAGACCACGGCGGCAAAGGTGACCGCGCTCTCCGGCAACGCGGTGCCGAAGGCGGCGAGAATCGTGCCGGTCGCCGTCTCGCCGATACCGAGCTTGCGGCCCAGCCACTCGACGCCGTTGACGAAGAATTCGCACGCGAAGTAGATCGCGGCAGAAGATCCGAGGAAAAGAATGACAGTAATCATTCAGTCACGCCGCGCGCGCGGCTCAATCGCCGCCCCGAATGTCAGCCTTCCATGTCGTGCTGGATCGAGGCGAGCGTTTGCGGCGACTTCGCTTTCAGCATCGCGAACCATATCGCGCCGACCGTCATGTAGGCGAAGAACAAATACGGCAGGATATTGTAAGGGTAGGCTGGTACCGGATACACGCTGCCGATCACGACGAACAGCATGAGCGCGGCACCCACCAGGGCCATGGCCACATGGCGCGACTTCATCTCCCGGGTCTTCTTCAGATCCACCGGCACGGCGAGGCACAATGCCAAGTAAGCCACCACGAAGCCAAAGCTGGCGAGCGTCCCCGCATAGCCGAAGGCATCGAGAAAGCCCGCCGGCAGCAGCGAGAGCCCCACCGCGGCCACGATGAATCCGCACAGCAGAATGGCCCGATGCGGCGTCCGGTGAGTGTCGTGCACCAGTCCCATCGAGCGGTGCAAGAACTGATACTTGCCCATCGAGAACAAGAGCCGCGATGCGGCGTTGACGCAGGCGAGACAGCAGGCGAACACGCTGATGATCGCCGCGAAATACACCACCATCGTCGTCCAGCCGAGCCCGGCCGTGGCCGCCACATCGCCGAACGGCGCGGAGCTTGCCCCCAATTTGGCGGTGTCATCGCCGATGCCGAGCACCATCAGATACGCCATCAGCGTGAAGAAAACGCCGGCAAAGGCGGCGCAGCCAATCACCGACAGCGGGATGTTCCGGCGCGGATTGGCCGATTCCTTCGCGAGCGTTGCCGAACTCTCGAAGCCCACGAAGCTGAAGATGACGAAGGGCAGCGCCGAGAACACCGCGCCGTACTTGAAAGAACGGATGTTGAGCTGCGCCGGATCGATCACCGTGCCCTTCACCCGCACGACCAGGGCGATGATCACGACCATGATCGCGATCGAGATGATTTCCAGAATGAGGCCGACCCGGGATGACAACTTGACGTCGTGATAGGCCGCGAACGTCACGCCCCCGACGAAGACCATCATCATCAGGGCGGTGGTCGGGGTGTTCAATTTGATGCCGAACACGCCGACCAGGTCGCCCAAGAAAATGGCAAACGACAGCGACACCGCGATGGCCGTGAACAGATACGCGCTGATCATCGCCCATCCGGCAAGCGCGCCTGCCGACGGCCCGAAGTTGCGGCCGATGTAGACGAAATACGATCCCGCCTCGGGATGCCGGGAGGCCAGGATCCCCACGCTCGCGGCGACGATGACCACCCCCAGCGTGCCGATGAAATATGACAGCCAGCAGCCCAAGCCCGCGAGCCCCGCCACCACCGAGACGTTCAAGGCCGGCGTGAGCGTCGGCCCGATCGTCGCGAGCGACTGGCCCACGGTCTCCATCAGGTTCAAGGCCCCGGAGCGCAGCCGGGTGGCCGGTTTGGCGTTCGCGATCGCGTCGGACGTTGCGCTCATCGGTGGTCTCATTGCTGCCGGGATCGGTTACATTCCTACCACGGCCACGATTGGAACGACAGAATTATCGTCGGCGCGGCAGTCGTCGGCCAGGAGTCAGACCGGCTCCCCGGCTGGCGCGGCTATCGAGCAGGTATCAGGTAACCATGAAAATTGCAGTGTTATTCGGCGGCACGAGTGAAGAGCGCGACGTCTCCATCGCGAGCGCCGCGCAAATCATTCCGGTGTTGCGCTCGCTCGGCCACGAGGTGTTCGCCGTCGATACGGCGAGCGGGCGCTTGCCGCCCGCCGCGGAGCGCAAGCTATTGTCGGCGGGCGTGGCGCCGGAACCGCCGTCGGACGCGGACATCGCGCGCCTGCGCGGCGGCGCCCTCGCGCTCTCGCCGGGCGCGTTTCAATTTCACGAGGCGGACGTCGTATTTCTCGCCCTGCACGGCGGCGCGGGCGAGGACGGCCGCATTCAGGCCATGCTCGATCTTGCCGGTATGGCCTATACCGGCAGCGATCACATCGCGAGCGCCACCGCGATGGACAAGGACACGAGCAAGCGATTGTTTCGCTCGGTGGGCGTTCCCACCGCGGACTGGCTGATGGCGCCGGCGACGAGCGACGCGGTCGGCGCGGCGCTCGGCTGGCCGGTGGTCGTAAAACCCAACAAGCAGGGCTCGACCGTCGGTCTCTCCGTCGTGCGCGACCCGAAGGACCTCAAGAGCGCCATCGACGGCGCGCTTCGCTTCGACGATGAAGTCATGATCGAGCAATTCATTCCCGGGCGCGAATTCACTGTCGGTGTGCTCGACGGCGCGGCGTTGCCGGTCGGCGAAATCATCCCTCCCGGAGAAGTCTTCGACTACGCCTCCAAGTACCAGACCGGCGGCGCTCGAGAAGTGTTTCCCGCCGTCCTCCCGGCGTCGGAATCCACCCTCCTCAAGGATTACGCGTTGCGTGTGCACGCCGTGCTCAAACTCGGCGCCTACAGCCGCGCCGACTTCCGGCGTGACGCCGCGGGCGGCTTCTGGTGCCTGGAAGCGAACTCGCTGCCCGGCATGACCGCGACCAGTCTTCTGCCGCAAGCCGCCAAGGCCGCCGGCATCGAGTTTCCCGAACTCTTGGACCGCATCTGCCGCGGCGCCATCCAGCCGCGCTAGCAGCCTGTCTAATAAATCTGATAAGTCGCAGCAGCGGGCAAACCGCGGCCAACGACCGCGGGGCCTCATCGCCTCTATGTGGTTCGCCGCACAGACACGACCCGATCGAAGACTCAAAGTTTCACGACGAGTGCCGCTAAAAGGCAGCCCTACGGTGATTCATCTGCTGAGCGGGGGTGCCAGTGAACAACATCGAGAGCCTTCACCGCCATCGCGCTTGGTTACTCGCATTGGTGCTTTGCAGCTTGACGGCCGCGTGCGGAAGAGACGGCATCCTCGGCAACGCGGGCCTTGCCGCTCTGGCGCCGACGGTGACTGCCGTGACTCCGGCGAACGGGGCGAGCGGCGTCGTGCCCACGAAGCCGGGAATTACAGCGACCCTGAATGAGCCGGTGGGCGCCTTCACGGGCGCAGCGAGTTTCACGGTGACCTGCGCGGCGCCCTGCGTCAACCCCGTGGGAACGGTGACTCTCGATGCCACCAATAAGACCGCGACCTACACGGTAAAAAGTTCGCTGGCGGCACTCACACTCTATACCGCCACGCTGACCGGAGCCGTCAGTCTCGCCAACGGTCTGACCCTCAACAGTCCTTATGTGTGGCATTTCACGACGGGAGTGATTCCAGTCGCGCCGACCGTGACGGCGGTGACGCCGATTGACGATGCCACCGGCGTGCCGATCAACACCTCGCTGGCCGTCACCTTCAGTGAGCCCATCGCACCGCTCACCGGCACCGCGAGCTTTACGGTTACCTGCGTAGCGCCTTGCACCAGTCCTGCCGGCACGGTCACTCTCGATGCGGCCGGCGGAAATGCAACGTTCACTCCCACGGCGGTTCTCGCGCCGTTGACGGAATACACCGCCACGATCACGGGGGCCCAGAGTCTCGCGTCGAGCCTCGCCCTCGCCAGCCCCTATGTATGGCAATTCAAAACCGGCGTGACGGCGGACACGACCCGTCCCAGGGTGCTGTTGACCGACCCCGCCACGACGAGTCCGGGACCCACCGTCGGCGCTCCCGTCAACGCGGCCATCACGGCGGCATTCACCAAGGACATGGCGCCCGCAACCATCGGCGCGACCAGCTTCACCGTCACGTGCACGACGCCGTGCGTATCGCCGGCAGGCGCCGTGACCTACGAGGGTGGCGACAGAACCGCGGTATTTACCCCCACCGCGCCGCTGACCGTGGGCACCACCTATACCGCGACTCTGACCACCGCGGTCACCGATCTGGCGGGTAATGCCTTGGCCGGCAACCAAGCGCCACTGCCGGCGGCCAGCGATTACGTATGGACGTTCACCACTTCCTCCGCAGCGGCCCCCGCGGCGAACGTCACCGTGTCATCGACCAACCCGACGGCGGGTCAAACGGGGGTATGTCCCAACGCATCGGTCAATGCGACCTTCAACGTACCTTCCGGCTTGCGCATGGACCCGACCACGGTCACTGCCGCGACCTTCGCCGTTGTCGGACCGTCACCTGCCCTGACTTCGGTCACTGCGGCCTCCGTGGTTCTCGATGCCGCGACCGGCCGGATCGCGACTTTTACGCCTCAAAACCCGCTGACTTCCGGAGGACTCTACACGGTCACGATCAGCGGCGGTGCCGGCGGCGTGAAGGACCTCGCGGTTCCCGGCAATGAACTGCTGAGCAACTTCGTCTGGAACTTTACCGTCGGCCCGGCCACAGGAAATTGCCTCGCGCCGGTGGCCCTCGGTACTGCGTCACCGTTCGGGAACCTTGCGGGTGTCGCCGGCATGACGAATACGGGGACCTTGACCGTCATCAACGGAGACATGGGAACCGTTGCCACCGGCACGTCGTCAATCACCGGATTTAACGACACGGCCGGTGACATTTACACCGAGACGCCGGCGAACGTGGGGAACGTGAACGGCACGATTTTCACGTGCACCAACTCCACCACCGGACCCACCGCGGCAGGACCCAATGTCGCGAATTGCAACGCCGCCCAACAGGCGCTCATCGATGCGAACACTGCTTATCTGGCGATGCAGAGCCTGCCCGGGGGGGCAAACCCGGGCGGCAATTTGGGATCCCTCACGCTCGCGCCCGGAGTGTATACCGCTCCGGCGGGATCCTTTCTGGTCCAGGGCGGGGATTTGACCTTGAACGCCGGCGGCAACGCGAATGCGGTCTGGGTGTTCCAGATGGCGACCACGCTGACTGTGGGCGGTCCCGGTGTGGCCTTTCCGCAAAGCATCATCCTGTCGGGGGGAGCGCAGGCGAAGAACGTGTTCTGGCAGGTCGGCACGGCGGCGACGATCAACGCCGCCGGTGGCGGCACCATGGTCGGCACCATCATTGCGATGTCGGGTGCTGTCTTCTCGACCGCAGGCAACGTTTCGATCCTCACGCTCGATGGCAGAGTGATGTCGCTCGGTCCCGCGGTCACGCTGGTCAACACCGTCATCAATGTACCGGCGCAATAGGCGTGGGCGTTTTCTCGTGGAGCACAACATGATATTTGCCCGAGGCCTTCTTGCGCTCACCGTCACGGCACTGACGCTCATCGCGAGTGCGCCGGCCGTCGCCGAGGACGACGGTTGGTATGTCGGCGCCAACCTGGGCCAGTCGAGAGCGAAAATCGACGATCCGAGGATCATCGACGGTTTGCTGGCAGCGGGGATTGATACCACGGCGATCAAGAACGACGACCTTCACTTCGGTTACAAGGTATTTGGCGGTTACGAATTCAATAAATATCTGGCTCTCGAAGGCGGCTATTTCGATTTGGGCAAGTTCGGATTCACCGCCAACACCATTCCGGCTGCGGGTCTGACCGGCAACATCAAACTGCAGGGTGTCAACATCGATGCCGTGGCGACCCTGCCGATCACCGAGAAATTCGCCGCGTTCGGCCGCTTTGGATATCATTACGACTACGCCAAGGACGCCTTCGCCGGCTACGGTGCCGTCATCGTGCAGGAACCTGAGCGCAGCCAGCATTCCGGCGACTACAAGTTCGGTGCCGGACTTCAATTCGCGGTGACGGAATCCATCGGGCTGCGCGCCGAGGCAGAGCGTTACAGGGTCAATGACGCCGTCGGCAACAAGGGCGACGTCGATCTTTTCTCCGTGGGGCTCGTGTATCGATTTGGTCGTACGGCGCCGATCGCGCCGCCGCCGCCGCCGCCGGCGCCGCCACCGCCTGCTCCGCCACCCGTCGTCGCGGCAGCCCCGGAACGCGCACTGCCGCCGCCGCCGCCTCCTCCCCCGCCTGCGCGGCGGAAGGTGAGTTTCTCCGCCGACTCCCTGTTTGCCTTTGGCAAGGACACGGTGAATCCCGCGGGCAAGGAAGACCTCGATCGTTTCGCCGCAGAACTCAAGGGCACTCAATTTCAGACGATTACCATCACTGGATACACCGACCGGCTCGGATCGCAGGACTACAACGTGAAGCTATCGACGCGGCGTGCCGAGAGGGTGAAGGCTTACCTGGTCGAATCGGCCGGCATCCCGGCAGACAAGATCACCGCCGTTGGGGCCGACGGGTCGGATCCTGTGACGAAACCCGGCGTTTGCATGGGCGAGCGACGGACTCCCAAGCTCATCGAGTGCCTGCAGCCCGATCGTCGAGTGGACGTCGAAGTAGTCGGAACGCAACCAGGTATACCCGCCAACTGAGCAAGGGCCGGCCCGCAGGCAAGATCGGTTCACCGATGATCACGCGCACCGCCGCGGCGCCATCAAACCGCGCTGAATTTGGAACGAAAATTCATCCGCCGGTGCGATAGGATCGGCGTCACCGGCGCGAATTCCGTCCCTGCGCGCGCCGGCAAGGTTATGTCGTATGCGCTTGCGACAACAACGTCGACAATTCGCGTTGGCAATTCTGCTGACCGCCGCGGCAATCGATGCTCCTGCAAAAACCTTCGTCTATCGCGGCGACGTGCAAATTGCGGCCATGTCCGGCGCGAACTGTCCTGCCAGCCATTCCTTGTCGGTACCCGTTACGCTCTATATCCGCGATGACGCGAAACCCGAACGCTACGAGGGTTACATCGTTTCCGCTTTGTCGGTACCGACTCGATTCCATGGCCGACGCCTCGATGACCTCGGTAAAACCAGCCCGAACACCGATCCCGAACTCGAGAATCGCGGCCGCGTGTCCATAGACCGTCTGGGCGGGGACGAGGTGACCGGAGAGTTCCACGCTCCGTCGGTACCCGCAGAGACGCCGAACTGTTTTCCCGATCGAGGAACTTACAAGCTCGCCCGCATCACGGACCCGCACCTTGCCGAGTCGTTCGAGCTGGCCCGCGACAATTACGAGTGGTATGAGCTCTATGTGAAAAAGGATTACGCGCGCGCCTTGACCGTCGCTCGCAAGGCGCTCAACGTCGCGGAACGCAACTTTGGGCCGAACGACGCCATGGTGCGTGGCGCACTCGTCTCCGAAGCATGGACCCTGGCGGCGTTGGGACAATGGGCCGATAGCGCGCCACTGCTGCGACGCATAGTCGCCATCGACGAGAACGTGCACCAGTCCAAGGGTCCCGAACTCGCCGGAAGCTTGACCGCTCTCGGTACGGTGCTGCGCAGTTTGCACCAGGACGAGGAGGCAGAAAAAGTGCTGCGCCGCGCGTTCGCGATCGAAGGGCAGACTGCCGAGCAGCGCGCCTCGATCGCGGCACAGCTCGCGCAGATCAAGAGCGCCAGCGCGGCGGAAAAGTACCGTGAAGCCGAGATCGTGTTGCGCGCCGAAGTGAGCAAGGAGGAGCAGGCCGGCGATCCAGGCAAGCTCGCCTATGCGCTGTTTCAGCTGGGGCACCTGCTGGAGATCGTCGGCCGCTATACGGAAGCAGAGCCGCTGTTGCGGCGCTCCTTGGATTTGGGCGAACGAGCGGTCGGTCCCGACAATCCCGCACTGGCCTACGTCCTCGGCGACCTGGGCATGGCGATGAATAACACCGGCCGCTTTTCCGAAGCACAGCGGCTGTTGCGGCGCGCCCTCGCGCTCGCGGAGAAATCCAAGGACGAGAAGCGGTTGTTGGGCCCGCTGCTGGCGCTTTCTTGGAATTTGCAAAGTGTCGGACGCTACGCCGAATCAGAGGCGCTGGCACGCAGAGCGTTGCAAGCGGCGCAGGACGCCTCGCCTCGAGACGAGGCGGGCATCGGCGAGGCGGAAACGCAGCTTGCCGCCGTGTTGACATCAATGCATCGCTACGCCGAAGCCGAGACCTATCAGCGCGACGTGGCTGCCATGAGCGAGAAATCTCTCGGTCCGGAGGACGGGACACTGGGTTATGTGCTCGGGCGGCTCGGGCATACGCTCGTCGAGGAACAAAAATATCGAGAAGCCGCACCGCTGGTCACGCGCTCGATAAAGATCGAGGAGAGCGCGTTGGGTCCGGAAAGCGCCGCCTTGATGGCCTCGCTCGTCGACTTAAGCACGTTGGCGCGTGAAGGCGGCCGCTATGCGGAAGCCGGGATCTCGCTCGAGCGCGCTTTTCGGCTGGGGCGCACCTTGAATATCGCGATCGACTGGCTGACTGCCGGCAGCTTGATGCGGTTTTACGGCGATCCGCACGTCGCCCAGCCGGTAATCGCCATCTATTACGGCAAGCAAGCGGTGAATGCTGTGCAGGGACTGCGCGGCCACGTCGGCGACACCCAGTCCGATCAATCCTTCGTCGATAAGATGGCGCCGGTCTACCGTGATCTGGCGGAATTTCTGATACAGCAGGGCCGCTTGAGCGAAGCGCAGCAGGTCCTCGCCATGCTCAAGGAGCAGGAGTTTATTCAATTCACCGAAGGCGGCGCCGCCGAGGAGAGTCGAAGAACCACCATTGAGTTCAACGAGGCCGAGAAAAGGTTGGCGGCGCAGGACGACGCCCTCATCGGCTTGGAAAGGGAATCCCTGCCGCTGCAGGAAAAATTACGGGTAGACGGACAACTCAGCGCGGCCGATCAGGCCTCGCTCGATGAGATGAAAGCCAAGCGTCTTCTCGATGAGAAAATATTTCAGACCCAGGTCACGGTTGCCGAGAATGCCTCCGATCAGCGGCTCGACGAACTGGCCAGTCACTATGTCGCCTTGGGCCAGGAATACGGGGCGCTGCAGGAGAAGAGCGAGAAAGCGGGCGAAGTGAGTGCCGCGGACCGCGGCCGCTTGCAGGAACTGCGCGCGGCCATGGATTCCGCCCAAGCCACCTTCGAAGCGCGAGCATCCGAAGTTGCCAAGAGCTCGAACGACCCGGAGGCTCAGAGGCGGCGCAAGCAGGAGATCGACGATTTCAGCCGCGCGTTCGAGGGGACGCTGAAGACCATGGGTCATGATGCAGTCCTCGCCCAGTACTTCATCTTGGACGACAAGGTCGCCATCCTCTTGACCACGCCCAACGCGGTGGTGGCGCGGGAAGCGATCATCCCACGCCAAACGCTCAACGAGCTCATTCTCGACTTTCGAAAGGCCCTGGGCAATCCGTCCGTGGACCCTGAGCTTCAGGCGGAAGTCCTTTACAAGGTGCTGATCGAACCGATCGCCGCCGATTTGCGGCAGGCCGGCGCCAAGACGCTGATGCTCGATCTGGACGACACACTGCGCTATCTGCCGTTTGCGGCGCTGTACGACGGCAAGGATTACTTGATCGAACACATGTCGGTCGTGATGGTGACCGAAGCCGTGCGCGACAAGCTGGGCGTGCCGGCCGGTCCGCAAGCATGGAAGGTCTGGGGCCTCGGGATCACCAAGGCGGGTCCCGGTTACGAGGCGTTGCCCTACGCCGGAGTGGAGCTCAACGCCATCGCCGGTCAACAGGGCGTTCTCACGGGCAAGGTGATGCTCGACAAGGCGTTCACCGAGGAATCGCTGCGCGACGGACTCTATCTGTCTTATCCGGTCGTTCATATCGCGAGCCACTTCCAATTCACGCCGGGCAGCATGGACGACTCGTTTCTGTTGCTGGGCGACGGCAACCGCATGACCCTCGCCCAGATCAGGACCAAATTGGATTTCAAGAACGTCGAGCTGTTGACGCTATCCGCGTGCGAGACCGCGCTCGGCGACGACAGCGTGGCGCATCATGGTGTGGAAGTAGAAGGCTTGGGCGCTCTCGCCCAGAAGGCGGGCGCGAAAGCTGTGCTCGCTACGCTGTGGCCGGTCGCAGACGAGAGTACGGCGGTGTTGATGCGTGATCTCTACCAAGCGCACAAGGACGATCACCTCGATAAAGCCGAGTCTTTGCGGCAAGCGCAACTCGCGCTGCTTCACGGTACGGCGCAAGCCCCGGCTGCGGGGAATGCGGAGCGCCGCGGACTGACGCGCAAAACCGAGACTTCGGCGGGACGCCCTTTCAAAACAGACCCGAATGCGCCCTACGCGCATCCCTTCTATTGGGCGCCTTTTATTCTCATGGGCAATTGGTTGTGACGCAGGCAATCGTTTGAATTCACCTTGCGACCGACTCCGCGATTCGCGCCAGCCCCGCCTCGATGGATTGCCGCACTTCCTCGTTGAGCTGCCGCGGATTCTTGCCGGCCGGTTCGATCGGCTCACCGATGACCACGCGGACCGTGCCCGGTTTCTTCAAGAACCCGCGCCTCGGCCAGAACGACCCCGCATTGTGCGATAGCGGCACGATCGACTTGCCGGAGGCGATCGCGAGCAGCGCGCCGCTCACGCCGAACTTGCGGGTCTCACCCGCCACGACCCGCGTGCCTTCGGGAAAAATGATGATCCACAGACCGTCCGCGAGCCGCGCCTTGCCCTGCTCGACCACCTGGTTCACCGCGCGATGCCCCTCGCCGCGGTTGATCGAGATCGGACGCAGCAGCTTCAAGCCCCAGCCGACGAAGGGAATCCACAACAGCTCCCGCTTCAGCACCCAGACCTGCGGCGGAAAAATCAAGAACTGCGCCACCGTCTCCCACGCCGAGGTGTGATTGCTCATCACGATGTGGTTGCCCGCCGGAATGCGCTCGCGGCCCTCGACGACATATTTCAGTCCGCACAAGCGTTCGAGCATCCAAAACAGGATCCGGGCCCAGGCGCGCGCGATCGCGAACTGGGCGCGGTACGGCAGCCAGAAGCAGAGCCCCATCACCGCTCCGAACACGCACGCCGAGGCCATCATGTAGGTCGTGAACAGCAGCGAGCGCAGAATCGGCACGGGGTTGCGTTCAACCCGGCAAGCGCGACAGATCCGCGACGCCGCCGAGCAGCAGCTGAACCTCGCGCAGCAGCGCGAGCCGGTTATGGCGCCTGCCCAAGTCCTCGTCCATCACCATGATGCGCTCGAAAAAATCATCCACCGGCGCCCGCAGGCTCACCAGCGAGCGCAAGCTGTCCGCATAGCGGCGCTCCTCGGTCGCGCGCGTGACCGGTCCACGCAGGTCGCCCAGCACCTTGTGCAGTTCCCGTTCGGCCGCCTCGGTCAGACCGGCGGCATCGACGGCCGCGCCGCTGTGCGGCGGCGCTTTCTTCAGAATATTGGCGATGCGCTTGTTGATGGCGGCGAGTGTGCCCGCTTCCGGCAGCAATAAAAACTCCTTCAGCGCATGCAGCCGTGTCACCGCATCGAGTGGCGAACGCGGGCGCGTCGCCAGCACGGCGTCGAGCATTTCCGCGCTGACGCCCGCCTCCTCGATCAGCATGCCGCGCAGCCGCTCGACGATGAATTCGTAGACCTCGTCGATCACGCCGGCGCGTTGCACCGGCTGCGCGGCCGCCGCTTCCGAGAGCAGCTCGAACAAATCCAGATCCAGTCCGCCCTCCAATAAAATGCGCAGCACGCCGACGGCCGCGCGCCGCAGGCCGAAGGGATCCTTGGCGCCGGTCGGCCGCTGTTCAATCGCAAAAATGCCGACCAGCGTGTCGATCTTGTCGGCAAGCGCGAGCGTCTGGCCGGTCTTGGTCGCCGGCAGCGAATCGCCGGCAAAGCGCGGGCGATAATGCTCTTCGAGCGCGAGCGCCAATTCCTCAGGGAGCCCCTCCGCCTCGGCATAGTAACGGCCCATGGTGCCCTGCAGTTCCGGAAATTCCCCCACCATGGCGGTCATCAGGTCGGCCTTCGCAAGTTCGGCGGCGCGCGGCACGTCGCCGCCCGCGCCGATGCGGCTGCCGACGAACTGGGCCAGCCTCTTCACGCGCAGCGTCTTGTCGGCGTAGCTGCCCAGCTTGGCCTGAAAAATCACGCCGCCCAACTTCGCCGCGTGCGCCTCGAGCGGGATCTTGCGATCCTGCTGCCAGAAAAACGCCGCATCGGTCAGACGCGGCCGCACCACGCGCTCGTTGCCCTCGCGAACCTTGGCGGGGTCGCGGCTCTCGATATTGCTGACCGTGACGAACCCGCCGGTCAACGTGCCGTCGGCGGCCTCGACCGGAAAATAGCGCTGATGATCCTGCACCGTCGCGATCACGACCTCGCGCGGCAGGCTCAAGAATCGCGCCTCGAACCGGCCCGCGATCGGCACCGGCCACTCGACCAGCGCGGTGACTTCATCGAGCAAGGCCTCGTCGATCAACGCCGCGCCGCCGCCGCCGGCCGCCGCCGCCGTGACGCCCGCGCGAATCAGCTCGCGGCGCGCGGCGAAATCCGCCACCACCTTGGCGCGGCGCAAGCGGCCTTCATAGCTCTTGGCGGACTTCAGCGCAATCGGCTGCGGCGTGTGAAAGCGATGCCCGAACGTCACCCGTCCGGTCGGCAGCCCCAGCACCTCGGCGGGCACGACGTCCTCGCCATGCAACAGCACCAC
>Ga0181537_10000981_pt1 | contig 26811 bp, 15 predicted proteins | sample PEATcosm2014_Bin_39_FD_119765 | JGI IMG/M metagenome (GOLD analysis project Ga0181537, IMG submission 119765) | Peatland microbial communities from MTU Mesocosm Facility, Houghton, MI, USA - PEATcosm2014_Bin23_10_metaG | ecosystem: Environmental > Terrestrial > Soil > Wetlands > Peat | place...
CTTGGGAACGAGGGGGAAAAGGCAGGGAAAGTTTAGATAGGATTAATATGATTAATGGGATGGAAGGCATGGTGAGGCAAGATGATTTTGACAGGAAAACATGAAATCATGAAATACATGAGGAAGGCAGGGGAGGTTTCGCGCGGAGGACTGCAAAGAGGGGGAAGAGGAAAAGGCGGAGGCAGGTAACCAAGTTGCGCTGACAAGGGCGTTCCCAAGCTCCTGCGGAGGGCGGCAAACTTGGGAACGAGGGGGAAAAGGCAGGGAAAGTTTAGATAGGATTAATATGATTAATGGGATGGAAGGCATGGTGAGGCAAGATGATTTTGACAGGAAAACATGAAATCATGAAGTAGATGAGGAAGGCAGGGGAGGTTTCGCGCGGAGAGCGAAGATAGGAAAGGCTGGCGCGAAATGAAATTTCGCGGTTACAAGGGGCGTTCCCAAGTGCAACTTGGGAACGAGGGGATTGAAGGCGGCGGGACGCATCTACGGTTTCACGACGAGGGTGAGGTCGATGAAGGTGCCTTTGGCGGCGTTGAAGCCACGGGCTTGAAAAACCTTCCAGGGAGGGGTGCTATAGTTGGAATTCAACGAGATCCGTTCCCAAAGCCCGGAGGTAAGGATTATGGCATGCGGGGTGGGTTGAGAAAGTAAATCCAAGACCTCCGATTGAGGTATGGTCTGCCCATAGCCCTTCACCACGCGCCGCATTTCCCAGATGGCATTTGGTTCCTGGAAATCGACGAGGGCAAATTCAGTATCGGGCTTGAGGACATCATGCGCTTCACGGACGAGCTGGCCGACGGGCGAAGGCGTGGCCTGATTCGCGATGGCGAGAGGAACGACGATGAGAGTCAAGAGCGCGAGCATGATTCCCGTCGCCCAACCGAATGTGACCAGGGAACCCGTCGACAAGCCGACCGATTGCAAGCGCCGAGCCAAGAGAAGCGCGAGGAACGGAAACGCGGGGAGGGTATAGTGAGGCAGCTTCGTCACCATGAGTGAAAAGATGACAAAGATCAGGCCCGCGTTCAGGATTAGATAGGTGTCGGCGAGGTCCGGCGTCCATGCGCGGAAAAGTTTTTTGCGATGGATGACGAGCAGCGGCCAAAAGGGCAACGCGCCGAGCAAAAACCAGAGCGGATAGTAAAGCGGGACGCCGAGCAGATACCATCCCAGCGAAGAGGCCCCATGTCCTTGCAGACTCATGACCATGCGCTGGCCGACGCCTTCGCTCAACCCTTCGCGCCAGTAGTCGCCATGCGTCTCGATGTAAGCCGGTATGGCCCAGAACAGAACGACGGCCAGCCCGAGGAGAAAACTCGCGATCAGCTTTCCCAGGACTTTGCTCCCTGCTTCACGCGCGCAAAAAAGCAGCGGGAATAAAGGCAGCAGCGCCTCGGGCCCTTTGGCCAGAAAGCCGCCGGCGAATCCAAGCGCGAGGACAACGAAACAAATGCCGCGGGGGCAGCCAGGTTCTTTCGGCCGGATGATTTTCCAGCCGGCGAATGCCGTCAGCGTCATGAAGAAAATCAGCAGCGCATCCGCCGTGGCGACGCGGCCCTGCTGCATGGTTTGGAGGCAAAACGCATACGCCAGCCCAGCGCCGAGACCGATCTGCGCACGGCCGAGCCGCGTGCCCCAGACGAAGAGAAGCAGGGCCGTCCCCGCCGTGGCGACGAGCGACGGGAAGCGCGCGGCGAAGGCGTTCTCGCCGAAAATCGTGTAGGCCGCCGCCTGGCACCAGTAGATGAGCGGCGGCTTGGCGTAGCGCGGCGCGCCGTTGAAAGTCGGCACGATCAAGTTGCCGCTTTGGAGCATTTCGCGGCTCGCTTCGGCGAAGCGCGGTTCGTCGCGGTCGAGCAGCGGCAGCAGCGCGGCCTGCGGGGTCATCAGCGCCAGCAGGGCCAGAAAGAGGATCAAGCCCAGCCGCCAATCGATCGGCGGCGAAGATTCGGGAGGCATCGCGTTCAAGCCTGCGATGGTAATGAAAATATGTCGTCTTAAAAGCTTCGCTTCCTATATTTGGTGAAAGAGGCATGAGATGACCTGATCCCTCAAGACATATTCGCAAATCAACATTCCCAATCGGGCTTGCTCATTACGATTTCTTCCTGGTGCGAGTAGAGCCTGGGGGCCGTGCTGCCTTCGGCTTCGTTCGCGGGCGTCGGCTAATTTCAGTTTTCAAATTCTTCCGGGACTTGCCCAGTTCCGCCGTTTGATGGGTGAAGCGTTCTTCCAAGTGGGAATGGGATTTCCTGGCCGCCGCCTCCAATTTCTTGGTCACGGTGATGTCGGTAAAGGTAATGACCACGCCGCTGATCAGGTTGTCCTGCGTACGGTAGGGCATGATGCGTACCGTGAACCAGCGTTTGTCACGGGCGGAGACCTGGTTCTCGGTGAACGCGAGCGTCCTGAGCACTTTTTGACAGTCCTCCACCAGTCCTGGATATTCCAGAGCCGTGGCGATGTCGGTGATGGGACGACCCACGTCACCGGGGATGAGCTTGATGATGTTGGTGGTCTGGGGAGTGAAGCGCCGAACGAGGAGTTCGGCGTCCAGGAAGAGAGTGGCGATCTCGGTGCTGTCGAGCAGGTTTTTCATGTCGTCGCTCGCGTGGGATAATTCGTCCACCTTGGCCTGCATCTCGTGATTAACCGTTTGCAATTCCTCATTCATCGACTGCATTTCTTCCTTGGAGGTCATTAGCTCCTCGTTGGTGGACTGCAGCTCCTCGTTCATCGATTGCAGTTCCTCGTTGGTCGATTTGAGTTCCTCCTGCGAGGTCTGCATTTCATCGCGTGAGCTCTGCAGTTCCTCGCGGGACTTGCGGAGCTCCTGCGCCATCGCGGACAACCGGGCATTGTGAGTCGTCGCCCGTTCGGATGAGCTGGGCATTTTGACGGCCGACTCCCTGGCTACGTCTGTAAATATAACCATGACCATTCCTCGCAAGGCTTCCGGGTTGGTCATGGGCTGGACCGTGATATCGACCACCTGCGTGCCGCCATTGGTTTCGACTTTTACATGCTTAAGGGTGACGACAACTTTTTGCCGGATCGCCTTGTGGAAGGCTTCGCTCAAGGCGTCGCCCATTCCCTCACGGGACATGGCAAAGAGGTTCAAATTGGCTTTACCCGCCGCCGGCTCAAGGTATTTGCCCGTCTTTCCGCTGAAATAAAGAATGTCCCCTTCGTTTGTCACCAGGACCGCCGCCGGGGAGTAGTGCTGCAAAAGCACCTGGTCCGCCAGGGACTGGAGGTTGGGGGCGGCAGGCAGCGACTGATCCTTTGAAATTCCGACCGTGGCCATCCGGGGGAGGACAAACGAGGAGGGAAACTCGATGAGGTTCAATTGCGGGGGAGTATCCAGTCGCCGGTAGAGCCGGGTCTTGCCCGGCAGCGGGGTAAAAAGGTCGGTCGCCGTGCCAACAGTCTCCGCGCTACCCAGGAGCAGGATTCCGCCGGAATTAAGACTGTAGTGAAAGAGAGGCATGAGCTTCTTCTGCAACTCCGCGTCCAGGTAGATGAGCAGGTTGCGGCAAGTCACGAAATCGAGTTTGGTGAAGGGCGCCTGCATGACCAAATTCTGAGGCGCGAAGATGATCATCTCGCGGATTTCCTTTTTGACGGAGTACCCGCCGAGCTCATTCTTCAGGAAAAATCGGCGCAGGCGTTTCTCCGAGACATCCTGCCTGATGTTGGCCGGATAGGCCGCCGCCCGTGCCTTGTCGATGGCGTCCTTGTCCAGATCGGTGGCAAAGATTTTAAGAGAAAAGTTTTTGGCCGGCTTGGCCCGCTCCAGCGCCTCTTTAAAGACGATAGCGAAGGAGTAAGCCTCCTCCCCGGTCGAACATCCGGCAATCCAGGCCCTGAGCACACCTCCTTGTGGCCGAGTCGAAAATACATCCGGGATGACCTTATCCTTCAATTGTTCCCACACGGCGGGATCGCGGAAGAAACTGGTGACTCCGATGAGCAATTCCTTAAAAAGGAGTTCCGTTTCCTGGGAGTTTTCCCTTAGATACCGAACATAATCGGCGATCTTGGCGATCTGATGCAGGCCCATGCGCCTTTCGATGCGGCGGTGGATGGTACCTTTTTTGTAGAGTGAAAAATCGTGGCCGCTCTGCCCGCGGAGCAGGATCATGATCTTTTCCAGGGCGCTCTGGTTTTTCTCGTCAATATTCTGGTTGGACCAGATGCTCGACGGGACGTGCTTGAGGTAATTGATGATCCTGGCGGGCAACTCCTCCGCCGGGGCGATCACATCGGCCAGCCCGGCCTCAATGGCCATACGCGGCATGCTGTCGAATTTGGCGGAAGCCGGGCTCTGAATAAAGGCCGCCCCGGCTTTTTCCTTGATGGCACGCAGACCAAGTGTGCCGTCCGAGCCCATGCCCGAAAGAATGACCCCCAGACCCCGTTCGTGCTGATCGTCCGCCAATGAGCGGAAAAAGAAGTCAATCGGCAGACGCAAACCACGCGGCGCGGTCGGTTCAAGTAGGTGCAAAACGCCGTGCAGGATGGATATATCCTTGTTGGGCGGGATCACATAAACGTGGTCCGCTTCCACTTTCATGCGGTCCTTAATCTGGACGACCGGCATGGCGGAGTTGCGTTGCAGCAATTCCACCAGGACGCCATCACGGGTCGGGTCGAGATGCTGAACGACGACGAACCCGAGCCCGCTCTGTTTGGGGACATGACTGAGGAACTGCTCCAATGCCTCCAGCCCGCCGGCAGAAGCGCCGAGGCCAACGATGGGAAAGGAAATGCCGGCTCGGCCCCCGGATTTCAAACGCGAAGCACCCTTGGACCCGCGAATCGGAACAGCCCGATGCGGCTTTTGACCGATACGTGGAGTTTTATTTTTCATGGCTTTGAAGATGTAAGCAAACTCTTAACGTAAAAGCCTGTCATGACGTTGAACGTTTTGTTTTAGGAGAGGGTTTCCGCGTACTTTTTAATTCATTGCTACTAATCGGAATCTCGGCGCTAATCGTGGTACCATGGCCCTTTTCGGATGTAATGGCAAATTTGCCACCGACCATTTCGACTCGTTCTCGCGATCCGATTAACCCCAATCTTTTGTGCCGGGTTACGAGCAAGACACGTTCTACCTCGAACGATTTGCCGTCATCGTGGATTTCGAGGTTAATGGCCTCCTGATTTTTTCGAATACTTACGGCAACCTGGCTGGCATTGGCATGTTTTTCGACATTGGTCAGGGCCGACTGAGCCACCCGATAAAGCACGGTACGCTGGGTGCTGTTGAGTTGCTCAACCTCGGTCACGGCCGTGAATTGAACATGAATTTTCGTCCGTTTAGTAAATTCTTGAATGAACGATCGGAGTGCGGGTATCAACCCCAGGTCATCGAGAACGGTCGGGCGTAACTCACGGGCGAACCGATGGACAATTCCCACTGATTTTTCAACCAATTTCTGCGTACTGGCGATTTTTTTCCTTAGATCCTTGATGTCAAACGGGTGCCGGACGGTGAGCGATGCGAGATGCACATTGATGCCCACCAGGGTTTGGACAATTTCGTCGTGAAGCTCCCGGCTGATACGTTTGCGTTCGTCCTCTTGAATCAGCAAAAGCTGGTGAGATAAATGTCGCAGTTGTTCCTGCATGTGGCGCGCTTTCGCTTCGCTCTTTCTCAGCGCCGCCTCCGCCATTTCCCGGTGGACGATTTCCAGCTTGAGCTCCCGATTTGCGGCGGCCAGGCCCTTCATCCGTTCCAGCACCTCTTCGGCTTGCTTGACGGTCGTGAGATCGGAAACGATCAATCGGCACCATTTCCTGGTCCCTTGGCCGAAGCTTACGGGCGTCGCTTGCAGGTCGGCCCAAAAGGTTGCGCCCTGCTGGTTCATGAGCGAAACCACGCAAACCCGCTTTTCCGGGCCTGCGAATACCTCTTTCAAGAAGCTCTCCAGTATCTGCAAACTCTTGGGAGTAACAAAAGAGAGCAATCGCCGCTTGATGAGGCGCGACCGTTCGACGCCCAGCAAAGCCGCCCCGGTCAGGTTCACCTCTAGAATCAGGCCTCGTTCATCGACAGAATAATACCCGACCGGCGCAAAATCGTAGAGATCGGTATACCTTCCCAACTGCGTTTCCACTGCATCCCTGGCTTCCCGAAGCTCGGCGTTCTGCATCTCCAGCTCCAATTGATGAACCTGTAATTCGTGGAGGAGCCGCTGGGTGCTTGCTTCTGTCGGCGGCTGAGCCTTGCGAGCAGGATCTCCTTTGAGGCGCTCTTCGGCACGGCGGCGCAGCTCGGCCGGGCCGTTGGGAGGAAGAGGGCGTGTTTTCAAAGTGGAAGCAACCGCTCCTCGACTGGATTTCGCTTAGGTCAGGAATTGCAGCGCTATCGGGCAATTATGGGGGAGGCCGGACGAAAACGACAGCGATTTATGGTGCCACTGACTTTGTTGAGTCCTTGGTGCGAAATTATGTTTGTCCGTGATTGTTCCTAGGGTGAATACCCCCTATGTCCTGGCCCAGGCAATTCGCGAGGTGTTAATGGGTAACGCTTATTTCAGCGCTGCGATTTCCAAACATCTCCGGGACCGAGGCCAAAGAATATTTGATCAGGGCGTCGCGCCAGCGAGAGGAATGGCACTGCGCTGCAATTTGATGGCCGTAGAGGTACAACCATGAATTTGTACTGCCCTAGATTTCCTTTGTTCTATTCCAACTGAGGCCAGCGATGGTCGTGACTTATTTAGCTTTTATGTGTTTTGTGCACGACAGGGTCTTCACCCCATAAGACTTAGACAATTTTCGGCCAGCTGCTGTTGCTCGACTGGAATGTGGGGGGCAGGCTTGCCAAAGAGGTAGCCCTGGGCATAGTCGACCCCCAGTTCCCGCAGCAACCCCAAGGTCTCCATGTCCTCGACGCATTCGGCGAGAGTGATGAGTTTAAGGATGTGGCCCATTTGGTTGATGGACCGGACCAAGGCCTGGTTCATGGGTTGGCCCCCCAGGTTCTTGATAAAGCTCCCGTCTATTTTCAACATCTCGACCGGAAAATGCTTCAGGTAGGAGATCGAGCAAAACCCGGCTCCGAAGTCATCCAGCACAAAGCGGAAGCCTTTTGTCTTCATCAGGTCCAGCATTTCCCAGACCTGCTGGAGGTTAATAACCACGTTTTCCGGGATTTCGAAAATGACTCGCCCCGGCGAGAGGTGATTTTTGGCGAAGGCCTGCACGATGTAATCGACAAAAGCCGGGTCATTGAGCGATCTTTCCGAGACGTTGACGCTGAGCGTGATCGCGGGATGCGTCAACAAGGTCTCCATGGCCAGCTCGATCACGTAGCGGTCCAGCATGGCCATTCCCCCCGAGCGTTCCACCGAGGGGAGGAAATGCTGTGGAGTCACGACCTGGCCCCCCTCGTCGCGGAACCGGACCAGGCCCTCGTAGAATTCTACCTTGCAGGAGGCGATATTGACCACCGGTTGGAACCAGAGTTCAAGGCGCCGGTTACGGATTGCGTCTTTGATCTGGGTCCACCAGACCGAGTCATCAATCAGCCGGGAACTAGTGACGTTGTCCGGCTGGTAACTCGCCACCCGATTGCGTCCCCGGGCCTTGGCGGCATAGCAGGCCGTCTCCGCCAGGGCAAAAACCTCCTCCCCATTGATATCCTTTGCGAGCTCGAAGAGACCGATAGAGGCGCTCATGTTGAAGTCCTTTCCCCCTTCGTGGAAGTGATAGTCGTTGATCTGGGTCCGGATCTTTTCCGCCGCTTCGTTGGCTTGCTCCACTGACGTGTTGTGGAGGACGATGAGAAACTCATCTCCTCCAAAGCGGACGATGTTATTCTCGAGGCTGGTTGCCAGCCGAAGGATGTGGACCAGAGTAATAAGCACCCGATTGCCATTGGCATGCCCCAGGGTGTCGTTGATCAATTTGAAATTGTCAATGTCGATGAAGAGCAGCACGGTGGAATGGTCGGCGTAGGCCTCCTCGACGGCCTTCTGGATGATACTGTGCAGTTGACTGCGGTTGTAGCACTTGGTCAGCGGGTCCCGCTCCGCCAAAAAGGCCAGGCGCTCCTCGACCGCCCGCCGCTCCGTCACGTCCATGCCCGCTCCAATGATGCACGCGAAACCACCCTGCTCCTTGAGAATGTGAGTGAACGACCAGGAAATGATGCGCTGTTCCAGGTTGGGGTGGGTCCATTCTGTTTCGAGCAGGTACTGTTGGACAGCTGATTCCGGATTGGCCACCTCGACTTGGAATTTTTTCCCTTCCTCCGGGCGCAGAAAGAGCTGCATAAAGGTTTCCTTCTGAACGTGCTCGAGAGAAAAACCGGTCATGTCCCGGCAGGCGCGATTGAATTGCTTGATGCCTCCTTTTTCGTCCAGGACGACCATCAGCACGGGGGCCGTGTCCACCACGACGGAGATAAAGTCCTTTTCCCTTTTTAGTTCCTGCTCGAGTTGTATTCGTCCGGCCAACTGCTTCACTAGCTGTTCCGCGACGGTGAATCTGAGGTTGAGTATCTCAGGGCTGAACGGCTTGGACATGAAATCATCCGCGCCTGCGGCTAGAATCTGCTCCAGATCCTCCGCGTCTCTTGCCGTGGCCGCCAGGATGAAATGTCGGTGCCCCTCCGGTTGCTTCCGCACCCAACGGCAGAACTCGATGCCGCTGATGCCGGTGAGGCCGACGTCAACGACAATCATCGGGTAAAAAAGCCTCCCATGTTGAATCATGGCCTCCTCCGCACTGGAGCACTCAGTGAGATTGTGGCCTCGTGCCTCCAGGAACTTGACTAGTAAGCCGCGAACCCAGTCGTCATCGTCAATCAGAAGGATATCCATGGGTTTTAAAATTCAATCCCAATGTCCGACCTAAGGCCAGGACTTCACGAGGTCGCTGCTAAAGACTGCGGGGCGCGGCTGAAATTCAAAGCGGAAGAAGAGCATTTCCCTCGACTCCGTGTAGTCAGCGGTTTTGTCGTAGCTGACGGTGCCTCCAAATTGCCAATGATCGTCAAGGCGGACGACCCCCTCGACCTCCGCGGAGGCCACGTAGGAGGCCTGGTTGGTGGCGGTGGTTGTCCTGCCATCAGGGGCCAAGGGGAAAAGCGGGCTCGCATCCTGCCGGTTGTCCTGGCCGCCGAAGCCGAAGCGGGCTCGGACGATATACGGCTGACCTTCCAAGGTGAGGAAGTTCAGATCCAGGGTTGCCTGGGCTAGATAAGCGGGGCTGAAATAGCCGCCCTGGCCAACGGTGAAGCCACTCAGGTTATGCTCGAATTGTTCTCCGTAGAAGCTGGGGCCGATGACGAAATATTGGAACCCGTCGAGCCGAAGGTCTTTGCCGATACCCGCACTCAAGGCGGCGTGTTCATTTGTTTCCACTTGGTCGCCGGTCAGCGCGCCGATTGTCCCGTCTCCGGTGAAGCCCCAGTTGGAGCCGAGATCCTCGTAGCCGGAGGCTTCCATGCCGCTCTCGATAACGCGCCCCCAACTACCTCCGTTATAAGGGTCCCGGATTCCGGTGTAAGAGAGGATCGATTCGGTGTTCGACTTGCCATAGAGGGAAAGGCCCCAATTCCCGGAATCGACCTGCTGGATGAAGCCGAGGCGGCCCGTGGGTAGCGGGGAGACCGGTCCGCCAATGGGTGTGGCGCCCAGTTCCAAATAGGGCGCAAACCATCCTTGGTGCGAGATGCTCAGGTTCAACAAGGTCAGGTTGCCGAGGTAGGTGGTGGGAGCGAAGGAGTAAGGTCGCGGCGTTACAGGATCGGTGCCTACGGTGGCATTGGAGGCAAGTGGCCCGCTGTCCAAATCCAACCGGGACGCATCGACGGTCAGCAGGTTGACCCCTGAAAAGACGATGCTTCCGTCGGCAAATGGAAGACGCTCCGCCTGAAGCGAGCTCAATCCGCTTTGGCCCGACTTCTGGCGGAAGGCGACCCCGGTATCGAGGCTCGGGCTGTCGATGTTCTTCAGGGCGGGAAAGAGACCCGGGGTTTCCGCTTGGGCGTCCAGAAAAAGGCCCCGATCGTAGTAATCGCGCGCCTGCTGGTTCCGCACCATTAACTGTAGAGGGCCGCCCAACTCCTGCGCCAGGGCGCGCGCCCGGTCTTGCTGGTCGAGGCGCTGCAGGCTGTAGAAGAGGCCCTCTGCGGAGATCTTGTCATGCCGGAGTCGGTAAAGGGCTTCAAATTCGCGGGCTGATTCCGCATATTCGTTGAGTTGATAGTGGGTCCACGCTCGCAGCATCCGCTGATCCGTCTTCAAAGGACCAAGGGACTCCGCCTGCGCCAGGAAATCGAGGCATTCGTGGTAGTGCATCTGATTGTAGCTTTGGCCGGCCTGCGTCGCGTAGATTTGTTGCAGCAGGCTACGCATCTGCGGGTCCTGCGGCGCGTGCTGGGCCCGCGCCTCCGCCTCGCCGAGGTTACCCTCGCTTTTGTCAATGAGGGCCAAGCCGTAGGAGGCGCTCGAGTCCGAGGTGTCGAGGCTCAAAGCCCGGGAAAACCAGGTTTTTGCGAGATCGCTCTTCCCTTCCCCGTAATAAATCCACGCCAGCGCCTCAGCCCAACCCGCCTCGGGTTTCTTTTCGAATTCCGCTACGAAACCGGCGTAGTCCCTGCCGGCCAAGAGCTGCATCATCTTGTGGTGATGTGCGTCCTGGCCGGAAGCCATCTGCCGGAGATAGCTTTCCGGAGTCGGAATGTCCGGGGATGGGGCGACACTTTGTTGCGGTGCGGTGCGGTAATTCTGCACGTTACCTTGTCCTGGGACCACCGGGGACAACTCCTGCCCGTGCGTACGCTGAGCAGCCAACAAAAAAATTAGGACTGTAACGATCCCGAAGGCGTTTGGTTGGATTGACCGGGGATTCATCTCAGTTCTCGGATAAGGCTTTCAACGAGCATCACTCGACTCCTCTTTGCCGTGATGGCGAAGCTTGTGCCTGTTGAGGAGGCGGCGGACCACGAACGCGAGGATGGCCAACAATGCAAGGATTCCGACGATAAAATAGAAGGGATTGCGGGAGACGTAATAGTCAACACGGGCGTTAACAGACACGCTGCCCACATCGTAGGTTGGTCCGATCATTTGCGCGTTTACTACGGTATCGCCATCGTTCCACACACAAACATCTCCTTGGAGGCTGCCCCAGACCGACGGTGAGACGAGCTGGATGGTCCGTTGCAAAAGCAGGTCGGGATTGTCCGCGGAGAAAAGGAAAACGCTCTTGCTGCCATTGTACGGGGATCGGAATTGCATTGCGATGCCGAGATTTCCAAGGCCGCCCGTGCTTTCGACATCAGCCTGCATTCCTCCGGGCGAATAGGCCGTCTTTTCGATCAAGGGCCGAAGAAGAGGCTGCTCGTAGGCGACCTTATTGGTCGTTCCCAGATTAAAGGGCGCGGTCTGCATCACTTCCGCAGGAATTTGACTGGCGGTGCCGATAACCACCAGATTCCGGTCGGTTGATCCCAGCTCAAAGGAAACGTCAGCGGCATTCAGCGGCACACCGGTCTTCTGGGCCAGCTTCGCCAGCAGGGTCCAGGCCGCGCTGAGTGTGGCACTGTCCTTCGCGGTGACCTGGACTGCCATATCTGCTCCCGCCGGCTCGGAGACCAGGGGGAAGATCGTCTCATTGAAGAGCTGCATATTGGGCAGCCGGGTAAAGTGGGAGGCCGGTGGAAGCTTGACCACCGAGTCGTCGAAAAGAGTCAAGAGGAGGTTCTGCTGCTGGATGATCTCACAGAAATCGCTCAATAGCGGAACCATGGCCGGGGTCAACCGCACGATATTGGGGCCAGGTTTGAAATTGCGCAGGGGAATTTCAATTTTGTAGTCTTGGTAGGAGGCACCCTCGACGTTGTTTAGGTAGATCGCATCCTCAAAGGTGTCGTTGACGGTTAGATTGAACACAGAGTCCGCTCGCAGGCCTGCACCATGGGCGAAATGGAGCCTGAACTCGATCTGACTCATCTCCGGGGCGTAGATGTCGGGTGGCAGGTTCAGTTCAACCTGGAAGTAGTAAGGAGCGTCGCCGTGAGTCCATCCCTGGATGGTGTTTGTTTTGAATCCAAGGTCCGAGAAGCGGTAGGTGGTGCCCTCCTTGGCCACCAACTGCCCCTGATAGGGCAGATAAGCGGGTAATTTCATGTCCTGCACCAACATCCAGGGAGAATCGGGGAACGGAAAGTTGATCTCGCCTAAGGTCGAGACGGCACGCTCGACCTCCTCCGGGGTGCGACCGGAAAGAACCAGTGCGAAACGGGTCGGGTCGGAAGGTAACGGCATCAGGCCGATGTAGCTGCCTGCAATTTGTTGAGGCGGGGCCGTGCTGAGCATAGAGCCGATCTCCCCGGCGGTGCCGATGACGATGTTGTCGGCGTTGGGGACGATGACGGCGCTGCGAGAAACTTGCAGCGGAGTATATTGCAGTCGTAGCGCGACACCCTCGGCGGCAAGGGCACCCCATTTCAGCCCGGAATCGATTTCGTTGTCCGATACGACGATATTGAGTTTCTGGGGGCTCCAGCTCTTGCGGTCGAAGAGGAGGCCGAGTTGGGAAAGCTTACCCGCCAAGGGCTTCAGTTGGCCTTGGAAGGAAAAGGTCGAGCGCACGGTATTGACCTGGGTCCAGAGTTCCGGCGCGGTTGGATCCTCGCATTTGAGACTGTAATGCTGGACGACGGCGACGGTGAGACGGTTGAAGCCGCTCTTGAATAGCGAGGCGGGCAGTCGGATGTCGACGACGCCATCCGGCTGGGCATGGAGCAGGGGAAGCTGGGCAATGTTCTGGCCGTTGAGGATGACCGCAAGCTGGGAGCGCTCATCAAGCAGGTTGATCGAACTTGTATATTCCAAATGGAAAATGGCGCTCTGGATATCCAGTCGGTCAGCCACCGGAATGGTGATCGTGTAGGATCCTGAGGTGTTGCGCAGGATGACTTGCTCGTCCTGGGTCATAAATTGCGAGAAGGGGACCTTGTAAGTGATTTGGTCCGGGGAAGTGACTGCCGGTGTGGGGAGCGGAGCTGGATGCGGGCTTTGGGCCGTCAGAGACAGCAGGCCTGCCAGTGAAAGGGTCCAAGAGAAAGCGATTAGTCGAAGATGGTATTTCATATGTGGGGGTGTTGATTTCAAATTGACGTTAGACCGGTTGGAGAAGAGGACTCGCCGGAACGGGGGCCCGGCGCGCAACTCGCGCGTACCATTCGGCAAAGTGGAAACGGGTCAGGAAATGGTTCTTCTGATGTGCAAATTGTTCCAGCAATCCCTTTAGTCCCAGCCAGAGGAGGAAAACGATGCTGCGATAGATGCCGATGCTTTTTTCCCGGCTGCGCTGGAATTTGAGCCAACGTTCGCTGTTGCCGAAGACCAGGCAGATCTTATCCGAAACTTGCTGGAGGGAAGAGTTCGTGAACTCGAGGCCGAGCAGGATCTTTTGTCCGACAAGCCGCTGATTGCGGATCCGAACGTTGAATTCGTAGGGGATCTGGCCGTATGGAGTCACCTTTAGGATCGTTTCCGCGCCCACGGCCAAGGCCGCATGATCATCGAGCAGCAGGCTGGCGCCCCCTTCGGAGAGATCATTGATACTGCCGGGGATGAAATTTTGGTCGTGGCTGATCTGGGCCGTGATAGCGGCGGGCAGGCGGCCCGAGGAGCGCCGCTGCCGGTGCTCGAAAATGACCCCCAATGCAGCCAGGAGGATGATGGCGTTCAAGATGGTCCAAAGAAGCGTGACGATAACCGCGTAGCGTTCGTGCGGATGCGCCACCAGGAAAAGCCGCGCAAAGCCGCACGCCATGGCCAGGAGAGTCAGGGCGAAGAAAACGTAGAAAGGCATGGCCAGCGGCGAGATGAAGTCCTGGCTGAGCGTCTCACCTTTAGGGGTCACCTTGAATACCGGCGAACGCGGGTTGCGGATCACTTCGTAGATGCCTCCGAAGCAAAAAAATGACTGGATAATCTCGTAGAGTTCGGAAATGAAGGTCCAGCGCACCTTGCCGAAGAGGAATTCGGAAACGATCATGCTGGCGGCGAGATGCGGCACGGTGTAGCCGATGATCTGCAGGAAATTGGCGTTGTAGATATGCAAGCCGAATACCAGATAGGCCACGGGGGCAAGGAGGAAGGCGACCCTCGCGTAGGGGAAGAACCAGAAGAAGGTGCTGCTGAAATAAGCGAGGCGCTGGTGAAACTTCAGGCCAGCCACCCGGAGGGGGTTTTTCAGCAGGAATATCTGGGTCATGCCCTGGGCCCATCGGATCCGTTGGACAATGAACCCACTGAAGGTTTCTGGTGCCAATCCCGAGATCATGGGGCGAGGCAGATAGGCACTGCGATAGCCGAGGCCATGCATTTTAACCGAGGTCTCCGCATCCTCGGTGACTGTTTCGCAGGAGATGCCACCGCTTTCCACCAGCGGCTTGCGCCGCAGGACCCCGGCTGAGCCGCAAAAGAAGGAGGCGTTCCAGAAATCGAGACCTCGCTGCACCACGCCGTAGAACATCTCACTTTCGCCCGGCATGTAGGCAAAGATATCGAGGTTCCGCTCGATGGGGTCCGGATTGCCGAAGAAGTGTGAGGTCTGCACCAGCCAGAGCTTGGGATCCCGTTCGAAGAAGCCGACGGTCTTCTTGAGGATGTCTCGGGTGGGGATGTGGTCAACGTCGAGCAGCAGGATGAGTTCACCGCCGGTCTGGGCCAGGGCGGAGTTGATGTTTCCGGCCTTGGCGTGCTGATTGACCTTTCGGGTCAGGTACCGGACCCCGATCTGCTCGCAGAGGGTTTGCAGCCTCTGCTGCCGTTCCCGCGCCAAGAGGGCCGTCTTCGGATCGGAATCGTTCAGTTTCTGATCGGTTCCGCCGTCATCCAGCAGATGGACCTTCAGCTTCTCATGGGGATAGCTGATTTGAACTGCGGCGAGAAGGGTCGCGCGGGCGATTTCGAACGACTCGTTGAATGTGGAGATGAAGACGTCGACCGACGGCCATTTCTCGGGATCGGCGGAGAGGGGGACGAGGCGGCGGTCCAAAGGATTGAGATTCACGAAGAGCCCCAGCAGATAGACGCTGACTCCGTAGACTTCGGCTAAGAAAAGGATGACGGCGGCGGTCTCACTCGGTAAATCGAACCACGTCAACGTGTACATTCCCCGCCAAAGGATGTAGCGCACGGAAATAAACGCGCCCAGTAGGAGGAACGCCTGCCGCGCCCAGCCCCGATGGGCGAAGAAACGCAAGACGATGAGGAGGAGGGTCAGAACACCCGCGATAACAAGCTGGGCATGGATGTCCGTCGGGGCCTGCGCCGTGAAGAGCAACAGGATGGCCGTGACAATTCCCACCGTCCAAAATACCCAATCCATGGGGTCTTCTGCAACCGCTCGTTCTTGATCAGCAATCTCCATAAACCGCAAGAATGCATTCGGCGGTATGTTGACGCTATGGGGTGTTCACCCTATACACGGGTCTGCGTCGAGGTGAGCTTTCCAAGCTGCTTACTCCTGTCGAGTTACTGCCTGGTCTTTTATTGGTGAGTGGGGATGCTTGATCAGAATTGGTTGCACCATCAAAATGCGATCTTTTCCCGAAAAGGTCGCATGTCATGACCCATGACGGCGCACGGTACGGCGCTGACGATCTTAAATGGCGAAGTCCAAATCCTAACCCTCGTCATGACTTACAGTAATTCGTTTTATGTCGTTGGTTTGATTTTGCTTTGCAGTTGCGACGCACTGATCTTTAATCGATCAGCCTTCCCAGGCTCCTCTGGGGTGTTCACCCCAGAGGAGCTTTTCCCGAAGGCACCTATATTCATGGATTATCACTGCAATTGCAGTGATCACGTGGCGGTAGAAACAATCCGGGTTCCCCGGGCTCTGAAAGAAAAAGGAAATTATGAGCAAATATACACACGTCACTCGGGATGAATTGGTCAAGCTGCTCAATGAAGATTTGTCCCGGGAGTATCAGGCCATCATTGCGTATGTCATCTACAGCCAAACCATGAAAGGTGCGGCGTTCAACCATATTGCCGCTGAGCTCAAACTTCACGCCGCCGAGGAACTGAATCACGCTCTTCTCATCGCCAAACAAATCGACTACCTCAACGGTACACCCACCCGGACGCCGAAAGAGGTAAAAATGTCTGACAAGGCGGAAGACATGCTTCGGTTTGACCTGGAGAATGAAAAGGAAACCATTCGTAATTATCGACAACGGATCAAGCAGGCGGATGCGCTGAGCGAGTTCGCGCTCGGAGAAGTTTTGCGTAAAATCATCGCACAGGAACAGGACCACCTGCTGGATCTAGCGGACGCATTGGGCATCGATGCGCCGAAGATCGAAGACTGATTGCGTATGGGCAGCCCAATCTTTTTGGCATGTCAAAACCACGGCGCGTCTTCCATATTTCCGTTCACCTTCCTCATCGGGAGATAGCGATTCCCGTTTTATTGCTGTTGCTCATCGTGGCGGTCGTCGTGTTCATGATGTTCCCCCGTCACCATCCGGTTTCACCCACGACTTTGGATCAGGATCTGGCGCTTCCCGTGGCGGAAAAGCCCTCGAACGCGCAACTGGCGGATAAAGCCCTCAATGCAAGGGTGGAGAAACTGCTGGGCTCGATGTCACTTGATGAAAAGATCGGGCAACTGACTCAGTACACGGGCGGAGAATGGACGGGGCCCGAGGGCAATTCGCTCGATTACGACGCCATGATTGAGCGGGGCGAGATTGGCTCGCTCTTTAACGTGGTGGGCGCCTATTCGACAAATCGTTATCAGCATCTCGCCGTGGAAAAAAGCCCGCTCCACATCCCACTCCTTTTCGGTTATGACGTGATTCACGGCGAGCACACGATTTTTCCGGTGCCCCTGGCGCTTGCTTCGAGCTTTGATCCCGACCTCGTTCGGCAAGTGGCGCATGTGGCTGCGGGAGAGGCGGCAGACGACGGCATCCGCTGGGTTTTCTCGCCGATGGTGGACATCGCGCGTGACGCCCGCTGGGGCCGGATCACGGAGGGAGCGGGCGAGGACACTTTTCTCGGCTCCATTCTCGCTCGAGCCTACGTCGAAGGTTATCAGGGCGATGATCTGAGCAAGCCGGATGCGGTGGCCGCCTGCGTGAAACATTATGCCGCCTATGGCGCGGCCAATGCCGGCCGCGAATACAACACGGTTGATATGTCAGAACTGACCCTGCGCCAGGTCTATCTTCCTCCCTATCACGCGGGCGTTGCGGCGGGTGCGGCGACGGTGATGAGCGCCTTCAATCCGCTCAACGGAGTTCCGGCGACGGCCAATCCGTTCACGCTTACGGAAATTTTGCGTCACGAATGGAAATTTGACGGCGTGGTCGTGAGCGATTACGGCGCGATTCGGGAACTGATCAATCACGGCGTGGCCAGCAACGGAAGTGTCGCCGCGCGCAAGGCGCTTTTGGCGGGGGTCGACATGGACATGGAGAGCGATCTTTACCGGACGCGCCTGGCTGATCTGGTGCAATCCAGCCAGGTTCCCCCGGCCGCGCTGGATGAAGCGGTCAGGCGGGTGCTGCGGATCAAATTCGCGCTTGGACTTTTCGACCATCCCTACACCGCTGAAAAAAAGGGGACGCCGGTGATCACGGCGGAAAAGCGCGCCCTGGCCCGCAAGGCCGCGGAGGAGACGCTGGTTCTGCTCAAAAACGCCGTGGCGGTTCCCGACACCGCGCCCGTTCTGCCACTGGCTAAAAATGTGCCTTCCATCGCCCTGATTGGGCCGCTGGCTGATTCGGCCCTCGACATGCTCGGCTCGTGGCCGGCCGAGGGGCGGATGAGTGACGTCGTCACGTTGCGAGCCGCACTTGAGGACCGTTTCAAGGATGGTAAAACAAAAGTGCTTTACGCCAAAGGGACTTCCATCTTGAGCGACTCTGATGCCGGGTTCGCCGAAGCGGTGGCCGCGGCGCGGCAGGCAAGCGTCGTCATACTCGCCCTCGGCGAATCGGCGGCGACGATGACCGGCGAATCGAGTTCCCTCACGCGGCTCGACCTGCCGGGCAATCAGGAAGAACTTCTGGAAACCATCACGGCCTTGGGCAAACCGACCGTGCTGGTCCTGTTTGACGGACGTCCACTGGCACTCAAATGGGCGGCGGCCCATGTCCCCGCGATTCTTGAAGCGTGGTATCCGGGAATCGAAGCGGGCCCGGCGGTGACGGATATCCTCTTCGGCGATGCCAACCCGAGCGGAAAACTGCCGGTGACTTTCCCACGCGCGGTTGGCCAGGAGCCGCTTTATTATAACCAGTTGCCCACCGGTCGGCCCGCTGATCAGATCGATCTAACTCATCCACCTATCGGAGCCGACAAATACTTTTCGCGCTACATCGATGAGACGAATGCCCCGCTCTTTCCCTTCGGCTTCGGTCTTTCCTACACGCAGTTCGCCTATTCCAATTTGAAGCTAGAGCCGTCCACGATTTCACTCGCCACGCTTCAGCCCGGCAAAGGAGGACTCTTTGCCCCGGCCCCCGCCGTACGTGTCCGTTTCGACGTGAAAAATACGGGGTCTGTTCCCGGCGTCGAAATCGCCCAACTCTATTTGCGCAATACCGGCGGAAGCATGGAGGAACCGGTGCGCGAACTGAAAGGCTTCCAGCGGGTGGGGCTCAAGCCCGGCGAGTCGAAACAAATCGAGCTGACCCTCGGTTTCAGCGAGATCTCTTACTATAACTTCGACCTGAAGCGGGTAATCGAGCCGACCGAATACCACGTCTGGGTGGGAGGAAGTTCGGGAGCCACGTTGGACGCGCAATTTGAGGTGACGCCATGAATAAACGTATCGATTCCTCATCATAATACCCCCTTTCCTTTGTCCCATGCGACTTCACCTCACGCTCGCCCTCATCACCGTGCTCCTGCTGGCGATCACGCTCCGTCCCAGCGAGAGGCATCGCTTTACCTTTGACAAGGTCCAGGCCACGGCTCAGGAATTGTCGCAAAAGCCCTACGTCCCATTCCCTGATATTCTCCCTCCTCAGCTCAAAAAACTGACGCCCGCGCAGGAACTGGGCATTTTCTGGAACGATAAGTACCGGCTCTGGCGAAAAAACGGACTCCCCTTCCAGGTCGATTTTTACCACCTCAGCAACGAATGTCCCACTTCGCCAAAAATCAATATGGTGGACAATCGGGGCGTCCGGCCCCTGGTTTATTCATCGGCTTTTTTCAATTATCAAGTGCCGATCAATCCGCCGCTGCCGCCAAATCTTGGCTATGCCGGATTTTATGTCCGTTATCCGATTAACAAGCCCGATTCCCTGGACGGTTTCTTTTCGATCCTGGGGGCAAGTTATTTCCGCGTGCTGGCCAAGGACCAAGTCTATGGTCTTTCCGCACGTGGACTGGCCGTTGACGCCGGCTTGGACGGCAAGCCGGAGGAATTTCCCGAGTTCAAGGAATGGTGGCTGCACGAACCCGATCCCAACGCGAACCAATTGGTGCTAGATGCATTGCTCGATAGCGCCAGCGTCACGGGCGCTTATGAGTTCAGGCTTCATCCCGGCGCGGTAACGTCCGTGGACATTCATGCCGTTCTTTTCTTCCGGAAAAAAGTCGATTGGCTCGGGATCGCCCCATTTTCCAGCATGTATTTGTATGGTGAGAACGCCCCAAACCATTTCGGTAATTTCCATCCCGAGATTCATGATTCGGATGGAATGCTGCTCAATACCGGCAAGGGAGACTGGCTCTGGAGGCCGCTCGAGCAGGAACCCTTCTTCCAGACTTACAAGTTCAACGACGAAAATCCGAAAGGGTTTGGGCTGTTGCAACGGGACCGCGATTTTCAGCATTACCAGGATATGAACCTGAAATATAACGTGCGGCCCAGCACCTGGGTCACACCCCATGGCAACTGGGGCAAAGGTTCGGTGGTCCTTGCCCAGCTGCCCAGCAACAATCCGAATACGGATAATGTGGTCCTCTTCTGGCATCCCGACCAAATACCCCAGGCAGGCGACCGGATGGTCCTTGATTACACCATCGATTTCTACATGAACGATGCTTCGCGTCCTCCTCTTGCTTACAGCAACGCGACCTGGGTCATCAATCCCGCGCCGCCGCCCGCTGCGCCGATAGCAACGCCTTCCACGCTCAATGCGGTCAAGCAAGCCGCTCCGCCAGCCCCGGCGCCTGCACCCATCCCTGGAGGCACCGTGCCGGTTCAATTCCAGGTCGATTTTGCCGGTAACGGGATCGAGGGAATTCCCGCCGACAAGCCGCCTTATCTTGAACTCCACTTTGCTCCACCGGAAACCCGGCTGCGGGATTCAACCCTGCAAAAAATTGGCTATGACAATGCGTGGAGGGCCACCTTCACCATCATCCCGTTCAAGCGCAACGTACCGACCGAACTGCATTGCCGCCTGATGCAAACCACCCAGCCCCAAAGCAACGCCAAGCCCTTGAGCGAAGAATGGAACTATACCTGGCATCAATGAATACCTCTTCTGACAAAACAACGGATAACGAACAGGCGGCCTGGAACCAGGCCCATGACCGTCTGCGGGATTTTCTGAACGCCTTCGCCCTGGGCGATCATGCGCAGGTTTCGCGGCTGACGCTTAAACTTCTCGACCAGGCGCGGGAACAGCACCGTCAGGATCCTTCCCGCGACCCCGTTTCGCTCGCCATGGCCCAGGCGCAAAAACTGGTGCAGGAATGGTTCGCGGCCAATCTTGAAATGAGAGACCAGGCACCTTCCGAACTTTTAGCTTCCGGTTGTGTCGCCCTGTTTCTGAGCCGGGCCTTTCGCTCCGCGCCGGAAAGGTTTCTGACCGCCCCTCTCCCCGAAAATCTCAAGGAGTCGATGCATCAAACATTATTGGTTACCGGGCCCGATCTCAAGATTTCAAGCATGACGCCCCGTCATCTCGACTACGGACCGATGCTCGACCTGGCCCGAAGAACATGGCATCGCTGGAACCCCCGGGAAATCGTCATCGCGCTGATCTTCTGGGCCGGGGTCTATTTTGTTTTCTACTGGTGGCTTTCCGAGGCTTTATGAACACCTCTTTTCCAGAAACTGCGGTGGCCGTGCGCCGCACCCTTTTCATCGGAGGTTCGACCCTCCTGACGGCGACCGGTTTCGCGTTGCTTTTGCACAGTTATTCGGGACAACCCGTTTTCTGGACCGATTACATCGTCCTCGCGCTTTTTCCGCTTCTCTTCGGCCAAATCGCCATCGGATTTTTGCTCGCCCTATTTGGCTTTTGCGACTGGCTCCGGGGCGGCGATCCTTTCCATCTCATGCGCCAGCCCTGGCGTGAACGCGAGGATTCAGTCCCATTGGCGGCGACAGCCATCGTCATTCCCGTCTTTAACGAGGAGGTGCAACGGGTCAGCCAGGGCATCGAGAACATGTGGAACAGTCTTAAAAAAACCGGGCAAATGGAGCATTTCGATTTCTATCTTTGCAGTGATTCCAACGAGCCCGACCATTGGATCGAAGAGGAATGCGCCTGGCTGCATCTCTGCCAAAAGCTGGACGCCTTCGGTAAAATCTTTTATCGCAAACGCCGTCATCCCATTAATAGCAAGAGCGGCAATGTCGCCGACTTTTGCCGTCGTTGGGGTAAACGTTACCGCTACATGATCCTCCTCGATGCCGACAGCGTCATGAGCGGCCCGACCATGGTTCGGCTGGTCCGCGCGATGGAAGCCAATCCCGAAGTAGGCATCCTGCAAACCCAGCCCGCGATGGTGTTGGGGCAATCTCCTTTCCGGCGGCTTTTGCAATTTTCCAATGCGGTTTATGGAAGAATTTTTTCCCAGGGATGCAGCTTTGTGCAAAGGTCTTCCGGCTCCTATTGGGGGCACAACGCCGTCATCCGCATCGCGCCGTTCATCGAGCATTGTGATCTGCCGATGCTCCCGGTTCCCAATCCCAGCCGACGCCATGTGTTGAGCCACGACACGGTCGAGGCCGCGCTGATGCAGCGCGCCGGTTACGAAGTGTGGGTCGCCTACGATGAACCCGGTACCTACGAGGAGGGCCCGCCCAACATGAGCGATATGCTCAAGCGGGACCGTCGCTGGTGCGCGGGCAACCTTCAGCATTTCTGGTTTCTTTTCGCCCGCGGCATCGAGATGGGGAATCGCCTCCAAATCTGGATCGGCCTGATGGCGTATCTTTGCTCTCCCATCTGGCTCGTGTTTCTGGTGGCGGGTTCCATTGGCGCATATGACCGCGCCCGATTTCTCGCTTTTTCCGCCGGTCCGGAGGATCTTGGCGCGGTCCAACATCCGGAAGCCCCGTTTCTTTTTATCATGACGATGTTGCTGCTGTTTCTTCCGCGTTTGCTTGGCATCGCATCGGCCCTTCCCCGGACGAAGCAATTTGGCGGTTTTTTTCGTCTGCTGGCCAGCTCGTTGGTGGAAACATTTTTCTCCATCTTGATCGCCCCGGTTCTGATGTTATTCCATACGCTTTTCGTCCTTCAGGGGATATTTGGCTGGCAGACCAAATGGACCACCCAAAATCGGGCCGACACAAGCCTCTCGATTTTTCATTGCCTGAAGCTCTATGGATGGCAGAGCGGTCTGGGGATCGCGGGCCAACTGCTGGCCTGGTTTTACCTGGGATTTAATTCCTGCTGGCTGACCCCGATTTTGGTCGCATGGATGCTTGCCCCGCTGAGCGCTTGGATGACGAGTTCGCGTGGCTTGGGCGAAAAGCTTCGTGCCTGGGGCCTCTTCGTCATCCCCGAAGAATCGCAACCTCCGGCGGAACTCGATGGTTTGGTTGCCCAAAACGATGAAGAGGCGCAACCTGCCGCACCGCTCTGGCCGCAAGCCCTTTTATCTCCCTACGTCCAGGCGGTGCATCTCTCCATGGTGCGGCAGCGATCATCGCCCCGCAATGGCGCAAAGCCCGCTTCCTCGTTGGCAAACCTCCGCGAACGGCTGGTTCAGCAAGGCGCGGAGGCGTTGGAACAGAAAGAAATCCTGCGGCTCCTTTGGGATGCGGAAACCGTCTTTTGGCTTCATGAGGAGCTCTGGTCGCGTCCCAACACACGCCTGCATTCCAGTTGGAAACCCCTCCAGTCCGAGAGTGGAAAAAATGCCCTTCTGCGCCATTACATGATCGCCGAATGAAAAACCTGAGGCAAGACCACCGGGTCGGCTTCGCCATAAAGAGATCGCCTCATGGGTGCCAGGTATCAGTCCACACTTCGCTAAATGGCGTGCCGTCCGGTCGCTGCAATTGACAGCGCAGTTCCGTTAGTTTGTCCTTGTCGGGAATGACAAAACTGACCCGCAAAGAATGCTCATAGGGATTGCGGATGACTTGGACGTCCGTAATCGGAACCCCCGAAGTGGCGGAAACCTCAGCTCGAGGGAGATCTTTGTCGGTAAGGCCTTCGATGCCAGGTCCGGTAAAATCGAGAATGATGCGGGGATCGGGAAAAAGTCGCGTCGGATGATTAACGCGAGTAGCAGAAACGCGGGCCAGGGGCGGCAAGTTTGGGTCATCCATCAACCAGTGGAGACGATAGTTGACATCCATTTTGTCTCCGGCGGCGGGAGCTTTTTCCGGTTGCCAGTAGAGAACGATATTGTCCGTCGTCTCGTCGGCAATGGGGAGCTGCACAAGATTCACGGCGCCTTTACCCCATGTCCCGATCGGTTCCACCCAGCAGCTCGGGCGCAGTTGGTAATTCACTTCGAGGTCCTGATAATGGTCAAAGTTGCGGTCGCGTTGGAAGAGGCCAAAGCCCTTGGGATTTTCATCCTGAAAGCTGTTGAAATGAATGTCGGGATAATTATCCAGCGGACGCCAGAGCCACTCGCCACGACCATTCTCGATCAGGGCCCCATCGGAATCGTGCACTTCAGGCCGAAAGTCGCCGAAGTGATTGGAGCTGTTCTCGCCGAACCAGAACATGCTGGTGAGAGGAGCGATGCCCAGGTGTTCGATGGACTTGCGGAAATAGAGCGTGGCCGTTACATCGGCTTGGGTTTCGACGCCGGGCCTCAGCTTGAACTCATAAGCGCCGGTGACGCTTGGACTATCGAGCAACGCGTAAAACGTAAACTCGGTGGCCTGGGGGGCCGGCTCTTCGAGCCAGAAGGTGGTGAAAACGGGAAACTCCTCCGGCAGGCCGGCGATGCCGCTGTTGACCGCCAGTCCGCGGCAGGAAAGTCCATAGACCTGACCCTTCGCCAGGGAACGGAAATAACTCGGTCCCGTGAAGACAATGGCCTCGTCCAGATAGTTGGGGGTATTGATCGCGTAATGGATGCGGAAGGCGCCGAAACCAACATCTGGCGGCAGAGGCTCTTTCAGCTTGGTACGCCCGAAATCGAAGTCATTGGATGAGTAAGGAAACGGCTTCACGCCCTCGGAGCTTATCGTAAAGATGGTAATCCGGTCCCGAAGATAGCCACTACGCTGGGAGAATTTTGCCTGAAACGGGAGGTTTTTGTCTTTCCAGAGGGTGAATTCTTCTTTCCACCGAATGTCCCGCATCGCGTCGTAGTCCAGGTTATCGATCTCCGGGGGGAGAGGCGGGGTCGTATTCTGATAAGGGCCCTGAGACAACTTTTGGGCAATTTCCTGCACATTATTCAGGCTGAAGGGGGTGTCGCCCCGGCAGCGCAAACCCGTGAAGACAATAACCGCAAGAACAAGCCAGCAAGTACTCTTCTTCATAAAAAACAAAGGGGGTAAGTGTGTTTGCGATCATGGCTTAATCCCGTTGTGTGCGTTTCCATTTTCACATCAATCCGCCTCGCAAACTGTCTTTCTTGGACATGGAAAACAATGGGGTGAACACCCCATACCAAAGGCCCCACCCACGGCTTAGCATGTGACTTGGAGTTGACTGAAGCAAGGGATTAACCATGACAACCGAAAACAATGCAGTTGTGGCGGGGTCTTCTGAAACCGCGGCAAAACACCTTGAAGCACTCGATGCCGTGGTTCTTTACGACAGCATCGCCGCAGGCAAACGAGGTTTGTCCATCTTGGCCGGCATCACCGGCATCCTGGAAGCTGATTCGGTCGAAATCCGTCCCAGACCATGGCGGCTCGATCTGTTGCAGGATCCCACCGCGGCTGAAGATGCGACGAATGATATCACTGCGGCGCATGTGATCATTCTCGCAACGAGCGGAAGCGTGCCTCTTCCACTTTCGTTTAAAATCTGGTTCGCAACGATCCTGGCCCAGAGGCAAGTCAAGAGCGAACGTGTTGCCGTGGTCGCCCTACTTGGTCTGGATGAAATAACAGCCCGGACGGCTTCTCGCGACTTACATTTTATCAAGCAGCTAACTTTGGAAGCTGAACTCGATTTCTTTGCCCCTTGGTTTAACGGCCAGAATTCGATGGCCGCGGACCAATGAGACCGATGCGGCCTGTGATCGTAGTCGGCGCTTCTGCGGGAGGAGTGAAGGCATTATGCGAGCTTGTCAAAGCCCTGCCAGCCGTTTACCGCAACATTGATCCTTGGTATTCCCCCGCGCCGCCCGCCACCGTCGCACATCACCCTGTCTTGGGTGGACGACTACCACACTTTGCCAAATGTTCGTCCAGCTTCACACCCGGTACGCGCTCACCCCATGTCGGAGACCTTAACGCCTTGGCGCAAGGGTTGATCGACCAGAGGTGCAAAATGGATTCCGCAAGGGTTCTACCTATTCGCCTCCAGCCTGCTGGGCAATTTTCTGAATGAGGCCGCTGAAGATCAGGCTGTGGATCGGATAGAGGGCATACCAGTAAAGCAAACCAAGTAATCCTTTCGGCTCAAAGAACGCCGTCTGCAAGAGGAGGGTCTTCCCTTTATTCTCGGACCGGGCCTCAAATTCGAGCCACGCCCTGCCTGGCACTTTCATTTCGGCCCGCAACCGGATCAGCCGTCCGGGATCCACCATTTCCACGCGCCAAAAGTCCAGGCTGTCTCCGACGCGCAAGTCCTCGGGATCGCGCCGACCTCGGCGCATTCCGACCCCTCCGCAAAGCCGATCGAGCATCCCGCGCAACTGCCAGGCCCAATCCATATAAAGCCATCCCCGCCGACCACCCAGTCGTGCAAAACTCCGGTATACCGCCTCGACCGGGGCAGTCACCGCTCGCTGCCGCTGCTCGATGATAAGGCCCTCCCGAGAGATAAGCGTCACCGGTGTCCGGTCGCCTTGGCTGGAGGTCAGGGCATCACTCCAGGCCGTCTCCACTCCTTGAGTATGCACCCTGGCCAGGGCGAGGCGCACGGAAGTCTCGAAGTCAAGCAGCTCGATGTCCGGGAAGAGCCGGAGAGCCGTGCCGTCGTGCACGATGACTTCGTTGCCCAGACCTTTGATTAAGGGTTGGGCGATTGCGGCGGGAATGGGCGTGACAAGATGCACCCAATAGGATGAGAGACGCGGCGTCAACACGGGCACGGCAATCAATCGCCGCTTTAGGCCTCTGGCGTGGGCGTATCCTGTCATCATACCTGAGTAGGTCAGAACGTCCTTCCCTCCGATTTCAAGAACTCGTCCGGCGCTTTCCGGGCAAGCCAGCGCGGCCACCAGATAGTCCAGCACATTGCGTATGGCAATTGGCTGAATTTTGGTGAAGACCCATTTCGGACAGATCATCACGGGCAGGCGCTCGGTCAAGTAACGAATCATTTCAAAGGAGAGACTGCCCGAGCCGACAATGACCGCTGCGCGGAACTCCGTCACCGGGACACCCGCTTCGCACAAGGCCTCACCCGTCTGCTGCCGGGAGCGCAGGTGGAGCGATAGGTTCGCCTGCGGGTCGCCCAGACCACCA
>Ga0181537_10000982_pt1 | contig 26806 bp, 21 predicted proteins | sample PEATcosm2014_Bin_39_FD_119765 | JGI IMG/M metagenome (GOLD analysis project Ga0181537, IMG submission 119765) | Peatland microbial communities from MTU Mesocosm Facility, Houghton, MI, USA - PEATcosm2014_Bin23_10_metaG | ecosystem: Environmental > Terrestrial > Soil > Wetlands > Peat | place...
AAAAGGCCGTGCTCGCGATCCTGGCTCAGTTTTTCGCCTACATCCCGCTGGCCATCTTCATGGTCGCTCTGGTCGAGCGCAAGTATCACGTTCGCTTTTGGCCGGCGATTCGCTGGAACTGGCCGCGCTCGCAATGGAAGATGCTCGGGCTGGGAGCGTTGGTTCTGCTGTCGCTGAATCTTCTGGGCCACTTTCTGCCTATGCCCCAAAGCACGCCATTCGAGGAATTGTTCTCGCGGCCGCGCGATGCCTACCTGATGTCGGTGTTCGCCATCACCCTGGGTCCGCTGATGGAGGAACTTTTCTTTCGCGGATTCCTCTACCCCGTGCTGTCAAGGCGCATGGGAGTAGCCGCTGGTATATTCTTCACCGCGCTGCCGTTCGGCCTGATCCATATGTTTCAGTATGGCTACGCCTGGGGAGTGGTGCTGCTGATCTTTCTGATGGGAGTGGTCTGCACCGCCGTGCGCGCCGCCACCGGATCGGTGGCATCCAGCTTTCTGGTGCACGTGGGCTACAACGCTACAGAAATGCTTCTGTTCGCAATCGCGACGAATGGCTTCCGCCACATGGAAAAAGCAGGAACGGTGCTGTTCTGATTGGGTGGCTCAGACTCTGCCATCCGGGCGCTACTTCACTGTGATCGTCAGCAACTGCGCGCCCGAGACCACATAATCCAGCGGAGCCGTCGCGGTTTCGTCCACGCTCGATTCGCTGCTCACGATCATCTCCTGATTGCCGCGCATGCCTTCCATCACATTCATCACTGAGATGGGAAGGGTCGGCATCACTTTGTCGGCGACGCGGGCTTCGGGGTCGGCTTCTAGCAGCGACACGTAGACGCGGTTATTGCTGTGTTCTTTGTTGAGCAGCGCGATGGTCGAGGCCAGGTCCAGCTTGCGTCCGAACGCTGGATTCATCCTGCCCACGCGGTCGAGCGTTTCGCCGTCGCTCACAAGGATACGCAGGGTTCCCTTGCTCGCGGAAGTCGGAATCCTCACCGCAATCGCTTGCACCACACGCTCGCCGCGATAGGGAGCCAGCACGGTTTCCACCATCACCTGATCGCCGGGGCGGGCTTCTGTCACATCGGTGCGGGCGCTTTCCAGACGCGCCCAGCGGCGTTCGCGCACCAGGTCGAAGTCGAGCTTCACGCTCTGCACCGCGGGAGTGTTGTAGGCATTGTCGTAGATGCGGCCGAAACGGTCGCCGAGCGTGAGCGCGGCTTGCATGGCGGCCGGCTGTCCGTTCTCCGACGGAGCAAACATGTTTTTGAGCGCAACTTCCGGAAAGCCTTTGACGTTGATCGAGCCGCTCAGGCTGTAGGTGATTTCTTCGCCGTACTCATTCACTCCGTGCAGCGCGTTGAACACCGTCGCCATGATCGCCACCGGGCTCAGCCGGGGATTGTTCAACACTTCATAGTGAAACTCTTTTTTCTGTGCGCCGCCGTTAATCGTTAACGTGACCGGAATCATTTCCGGCTGCTTGTTGAAGACTCCCATGATGCCGGTGTGGCGATCCTGTACGAAAACTCCAGCTTCTTCCGTAGTGTTGACAATCTTGAAGGCATTCATCGGAGAAGCCAGCGTAGCCAGCACCTGCGCCTTGTTCATGGGAAGGTCGACGGCGCCAAACTGCAACAGAGGATGTCCACAGGCCAGCAGCCGTTGCGGATCGATATACGTCACGGTGCAGGTAGCGGCAATGTCCATATCGCCGCGCACCAGAATCGCGCTTACCGCCGAGCCCGGTTCAAGCGGCTCAGGCTGCTTGTCGTTACTGACGGCGCCCGCTCCCATCACCGGCATGATTCCCGCGGTGGCGAACTCTGGAGCGAAACGGCGCACTGCGTCTTCGGAAAATCCGTTGAAGACGAGCGGCGTCTCGATTGGCTTCAGATAGTTCGCGTAATCCTGTGTTGAATTCCCGAGGGTCACAGCATCTCCGGGAGCAGCCGTCTTTCCGGCCGCATTGCTCACCGCAGGCCGCGCCGCTGCGGCTTCTTCCGCAGGCGAGCGGTCGAGCGCATTGATCTCCAGCATGCTCGCGATCGGGGTCACGCCGGCGATTGGCTCCTTGGAGAATTCGCCGATGCGGAACGCCAGCGCTCCGGCCAGTTTGCCGTCGAGATATACCGGGCTGCCGCTCATCCCTGCCACCACGCCCGTATATTCCACTTTCGTGCCGTGCAGGCGAACCAGAATAATGTCGCCTTTGGGACCGTTCACGTTGCGCAACACACCCAGCACTTCCACGTCCATGGACTCCGGCTTCACGCCCTCAAACACCGTGTAGGCCACGCCACGCATTCCTGCGTGGATCTGATCAATGGCTATGGTCGGCTGTGCAGTCTGCGCTGGTTGAGGATTTTGAGCGGCTAGACTTAAAGACAAAAACAGGGTGACGCAACCTACGAAGAGCAATGCGAACACGAAGCGCGAGCGGACCGCTTTTTTCATAATCCCCCGAAGCACCGGCGAAAAGACCCTGCTCCTGAATTAGACTCCGCCAAGGTGTAAGTCACTGCCAGGAGGGAAAGCGCGAGGGCCAAGCCGAACATCCTAATTACGAATCCTTGCGTCTATACTAACATAATGGTTTCCCGGGGTTCCCCTATGAGGATTACGTCTAATGGATGGATTTGCAAGGCTTTGCAGCAGGGTTCACCAGTGAGCGTGCGGCGTACCGCGTCGCGTACCGAACCGCATTCCGAAAAAACGACAGCCGCAAAGAAACTGGCGCTGCTGGCGACTACTTTCTGTATTTTGGCCATGCTGTTGGCGGCTCTGCCCGCTCTGGCGCAAGACCAGACGCAGCCCGCCGGGCAGACGCCGGCCCAGTCTCCGGCTCAAACTCCGGCCCAGGCGCAGCCGCCCGACAACGGGAAGCCCAGGCAGGATGTTCCCGCGGCTGCAGGCGGCCCGGGCGATAATCTCGGTCCCTATGCCATTCCGAAGAAGACCGCCGCAGAACCACCTCCGCCGCCACCCCCGCCGACTCCGAAGAAGCTCGAGGACGTCCCTGACTACTCTCTGTCGGTCAATGTGCCGCTGGTGAATGTGGATGTTCAGGTCACTACGAAAGATGGCCAGTTCGTTCCCGGACTGAAGAAAGAACATTTCCGGATCATCGAGGACGGCGTTCCGCAGACCATCACCAATTTCGGCGTTTCGCCGGCTCCCATCACGGCTGTGTTGCTGGTGGAGTTCGCATCCACTCGCTACAGTTTCATGCTTGACGCTCTACGGGCATCTTACGCCTTTGCCGGGACCCTCACCAAGGACGACTGGATCGCGGTCAGCTATTACGACATGCAGCCGCACATTCTGGTGGATTTCACCCAGGATAAGAAAGCCGTCTATGGTGCGTTGAACCAGTTGCGCATTCCAGGCTTTTCCGAAACCAACGAATTCGATGCGCTCTACGATACGCTGGATCGCCTGGACCGGGTCGAAGGGAAGAAGTACATCATCCTGATTACCACCGGATACGACAGCTTCAGCAAGCTCACGCTCGATAAAATCACCAAGAAGATCAAGGATACGAAGGACGTGACGATTTTCCCAATCAGTGTGGGACAAATCGCCCGGATCATGGGTAACGCCGGGAACCGCAGTATGGGGATTCACGCCAGCGAACTGGACTACCTGCAGGCCGATAACGAGCTGAGGAACTTCGCGTCTATGACCGGAGGGCGTGCGTATTTCCCGCGGTTTCAGGCGGAGTATAGCGAGGACTTTCAGGCGATTGGCGAAAACATCCGCCATCAGTACTCGCTTTCCTATCACCCCACCAACGTCAAGCTCGACGGAACTTACCGCAAGTTGAAGGTGCAGGTCGTGGCGCCCGACGGCAGCCCGTTGAAGATAAAAGACCAGAAAGGCAAAGACGTCAAAATCGAGGTCGTCGCCCGCGACGGCTACACCGCGAAACATACCGTGGACTAGGAATCAGCACGTCATGCGCGCACTCTCTGTCTTGGGGTGTGGCGCGAGCGGCGCGAAGGCTGAGTGAGCGTTATCGCGCTTGAAACCCCCGGTCAGCGGGTCAATGCATTATGAAAAAGCGCCCTTACTTCAGAAGGTCCGAAGCCGGATGAGGCGCCACCTTCGCTCCGCTGCGCAGCGGCTTCGCTCCGCTACGGGGGCGCTCGAGAGTAACATCTCAATTTCTTTGCTAATTACCGAGTCGCTGCCGCGTTTCTCCACGACATAACCACCTGCGCGGCACAGTCCCCACATGATTGCTAAAGTAAAATAGGGCCTGCATTCTCTCTGCAAGGAAGCCCACGCGCGACAAAGTCAGAACGCCCTGAGAGCCCCCGGAATCGCCTGTAGTATTCGCCCCACCAAGTCGCCACCCTTTGGAATGGGATAAAGCTGGTCCAAATCGAGGAGTTCGTAATTAATTGCAATGTGAAAAGACGGTTAGCGGCTATCAAAGTTGCACGGCTGGACCTTTCAATGGCTCCTTCCAAGGCGCCTTAACCTCGTCGTCTAAGAAACAGCGCACAGTCGTATCAGTGATATGGGAGACTTATATTGCATGAAGAAAATTGGTTTTCTCTCATTCGGTCATTGGGCACCTTCACCACAGTCACGAACGCAGTCGGCGGCCGACGCGCTCCTGCAGTCCATTGATCTTGCCGTGGAGGCCCAGCGCCTTGGAATGGACGGAGCCTACTTCCGCGTTCATCACTTCGCGCAGCAACTGGCATCACCGTTTCCGCTACTCGCGGCGGTTGGTGCTAAAACGCGAAAGATTGAAATCGGCACTGCAGTGATCGATATGAGGTATGAGAACCCTCATTACATGGCGGAGGACGCTGGGGCTGCGGATTTAATCGCTGGCGGCCGGCTGCAGTTGGGAATCAGCCGCGGTTCCCCCGAGCAGGTCATCGATGGTTGGCGCTATTTTGGCTACCGCCCGATGGAAGGCGAGGACGACGCGGATATGGGTCGGCGGCATGCCGAAGAATTTCTTGAATTGCTGCGTGGCAAGGGCTTCGCTAAGCCTAATCCACGTCCGATGTTTCCCAATCCCCCGGGATTGTTGCGTCTTGAGCCGTACTCTGCGGGATTGCGTGATCGAATCTGGTGGGGGTCAGCTTCCAACGCGACAGCAGCATGGGCCGCGAAGCGCGGAATGAACCTGCAGACCTCAACCCTCAAATTCGACGAGACCGGCGAGCCGCTCCACATCCAACAGGCCGCCCAGATTCGCGCCTTTCGCGCAGCATGGAAACAGGCCGGTCACACACGCACTCCGCGCATTTCTGTTAGTCGCAGCATTTTTCCGTTGCTCGATGACCGCGATCGCGGCTATTTCGGACGAGGCTCTCAGGAAGAGGACAAAATCGGATTCCTTGACGAAAACACACAGGCAATCTTCGGCCGCAGCTACGCTGCTGAACCAGATATTCTCATCGAGCAGGTTAGGAAAGACGAGGCGATCGCGGAGGCCGACACGCTATTGCTGACCATTCCAAATCAACTGGGTGTTACCTACAATGCACACGTCATGGAGGCAATTCTGACCACGATCGCTCCAGCTCTCGGTTGGCGCTAAATCGTCGCCTCATGCTATGTCAGCGGTGCGGTCCAAGACGTTGCCTTTGGGATCGAGCTTCAGTGACTGGTCTGGAGTTGACTGTTGTTTCGAGGTTTGAAAGATTCGTAACATGGGATTCATCACTGACGATTTTCTATTGCAGAGCAAGTTCGCCCGCCGCCTCTATCGCGAGTATGCGGCCGCGCAACCGATCCTTGATTACCACTGCCATCTTTCCGCGAAGGACATTGCCGATAACCGGCAGTTCCCCAACCTTTACGAGATCTGGCTCGAAGGCGATCACTATAAGTGGCGAGCCATGCGAGCCAACGGCGTCCCAGAGCGTTACTGCACCGGCGATGCCGATCCTTACGACAAGTTTTTCGCATGGGCGCAAACCGTCCCGTACACTCTGCGCAATCCGTTGTATCACTGGACGCATTTGGAATTGCAGAGATACTTTGACATCGATTCACTGCTAAGCGAGAAAACCGCGCGTAAGATCTGGGAAGCGGCAAACGAACGACTCGCGGGCAACGATTTGAACGCGCACGGAATTCTGAAGAAGTTTCGTGTTGATACGCTTTGCACGACTGACGATCCGGCAGAGTCACTCGAGCACCATGAACGAATTGCGTCGGGCTGTCCCGGTATTCGGGTTTTGCCGGGATTCCGTCCCGATGGGGCCTTACGGACCCAAGATCCCGTTGCGTTCAATGCGTGGGTCGACAAACTCGCTGCCATCTGCAATCTGGATGTGACGCGGTTTGCCCATATGCTTCAAGCTCTCGGGAAACGCCATGGCGATTTCCACCACAGCGGATGTCGCCTCTCCGATCATGGTTTAGATTTCTGCTTTGCTGAGCTCTGTACTGACCGCGAAGCAGAGCAGGTCTTTGACAAGGTGCGGGGTGGCAGCCAGCCGACACCGCTCGAATCCGCCAAGTTTGCCAGCTTTCTCATGCTGTTCTTCGGGGGCCTTGACGCAGGGAAAGGCTGGACGAAACAGCTGCATCTCGGCGCCTATCGCAACGCAAACACTCGCATGTTGAAAACTTTGGGGCGCGACACTGGATTCGATTCGATCGGCGACTGGCCTCAGGCCGCTGCGCTGTCCAATTATCTCGATCGACTGAACACAGAAAACAGTCTGCCGAGGATGGTCCTCTACAATCTCAACCCGGCCGACAACTACGCTTTTGCCACCATGATCGGCAACTTCCAGGATGGCAGCGTGGCTGGCAAACTTCAGTTCGGCAGCGCCTGGTGGTTCCTCGACCAGAAGGAGAGTATCGAGTGGCAATTGAATACACTATCGAATTGCGGACTGCTATCGCGCTTCGTGGGCATGACAACTGATTCTCGCTCCTTCATGTCATTTCCACGTCATGAATACTTCCGTCGCGTGCTCTGTAACCTCGTGGGCAACGAAGTCGAATCTGGCTTACTACCCAACGATGAAGAGTTGATCGGCGCGATGGTTAAAAATATCTGCCATGACAACGCCGTCAGATATTTCGGCTTTCCTCCGGCACCCGTCGATGCGGAGACTCCCGCTCCGGTTGCCACGCGATAATCGTGGTGGGAAGATGAACCGAGAGCAGTTTCCCCGCATGTCTGCTCATTCTCATGGATGCCTCATCGATCTCCCGTCGGGCCGCCAGATGGAGAACTGGTATCCGCCGCGGCTTGCCAATCAGGGAATTTGAAGTCATCACCGAAGCGGCCAGACTGTATGTCGACATCGTCCGGGAAACGCGGCGAGAGGCCACCGCGCGTATGGCCTGATCACGCGAGTTCACGGCAGACGATCTGACATGAGAAGACAATCCTTACCTGCGCTTTCGCAATCTTTACTCGACGAGTTGCGCGAACGAATTCCCGCGAACATTTCGGCGGACCTTCTTGCTAACAAATCTGCGAACATTGAATTGCCTACAGCCAACATGTTTAGTACGCCAGAGACAATCCTCCAGATTGGCTCGGGAGCGTTCCTCAGGGGCTTCGTGGAAGACTTCGTGCAACTGGCGAATATCGCAGGCGGCCCGGTGGGCCGGGTCGTCTCGGTTCAGCGCAAGTCAGACCATCGCTCCGCCGCCTTTCTCCGACAGGACGGCCTCTACACACTCATTCTGCGTGGACTCGAGAACGGTGGACCGACAGAAAGAAAACGGATCATCGCGTCGATAAGCCGTTCTCTTAGCGCGGATACCGAGTGGAAGAAAGTGATCGCAATGGCTGTCCGGCGTTCTACTCGCGTGATCGTTAGCAACGTCACAGAGTCAGGCTTCGCATTCGGCGCCTCGGATACACCGGCCGATCACCCACCGCTCAGCTTCCCGGGAAAACTCACGCAGCTCTTGCACGAGCGCTGGCAGTCGTCTGGAGGACATGATGCCGATGTCGTGATCGTTCCTTGTGAACTGATTGAAAATAACGGTTCCATGCTTCGTAAGCTGATTGGCGAGCAGGCGCGGGCCTGGAATTTGCCGGCCGCATTTTCAGATTGGCTGCGATCCTCCGTACATTTCGCGAATACATTGGTGGATCGGATCGTGGTTGGGCCGCCGCCGCCGGGAAAATTAGAAGCGGAGTGGCAGGCGCTCGGATACCGCGACGATCTGATCGTCTGCGCCGAGCCCTTTGCTCTATTTGCCCTGGAAGGGGATGAGTTCGTTCGCCAGCATTTTCCCAATATCGAGGCGTCCCCCGGCATCCGGTTTGTCGACGATCTCACACCCTACCGCGTCCGGAAGGTTCGAATTCTCAACGGTTCGCATACGATTCTGGCAGCGATCGGCAGACTACTTGGATTGCGAACAGTTCGCGAGGCTATCGACGACCGTCAACTCGGCAAGTTGGTCGAAAACACGATTTTTCAAGAAATGATTCCGGCGGCCGAGCTTGGTGAAGAAGTCGAAAGCCGACGCTATGCCCGCGAAATCCAGGCCCGTTTCCGTAATTCTTTTATCGAGCACTCACTGGTTTCGATTTGCACGAATTGCAGCACTAAAGTCGGCACTCGGCTCTTTCCCGCCATTCGCAGTTACATGGAGCAGCGCAGGGTCGTGCCTCGAAGGCTTTTGTTCGGAGTAGCAGCGGTGATGCTTCTCCTCCGAGAGTCCGATGCGGAGGATGCACATCTCGAGTTTATTCGCGAGGCGTGGGCCCGCGTCGATGATCAATCGGCCGATGATCAATTACCAGACTCCGTTTTAGCGTTTGTCCAGCGAATTCTGGCGAAACAGGTCGAGTGGAGCCGGGAACATATTGATCTGCGAGCAATCGCCCCAGAAATCGCCGGCATCCTTACGAAGATTCGCGAGCAGGGGCTTCGTGTCACCATGGAATTCTACGTTTCGTGAGGGAGCGAGGGAATTGTGCTCATCCTCGAGCGTAGTAGGAGCCCGACAGTCATCTCGCGTTGCCTTTTGCAGGTCGAGAATGTACATACGTGGTGCCCCAAGGGCCAGAGTGTTTGCGCCTTTCTGCCTAACACATTTCAGCGGCCGGAAAAACGCCGAGGAATTGCAAAATGTATTGAGGGAGTTCGCCCTACGGCCTTGTTGTCTTTCCTCGATCAAGAGCGTTCGGTTGCCCATGCCGGGGATAGCCGATGGCTGGTTCCTCCGGCAGCACTCGAAACTCACCTTTCCATCGGGCAAGTCTATGCCTTCAGCGTATTCAAGATTCCCTAGCCAGTTAAACAGGCGTGCTCATCGGCGCAACCACAATTCCGGTTTGGTCGCAGAATCGCGAAATACTCCCTCCGCATTTCCTGACCTCTGGCCGCGGTAGTTCGTCCGGGATACTCGAACTGCGCATCGCGGGCTTTGTCGAAGGGCCCGCGTCTCTATTGCTAGGTTTGTTTCTAGGAGGGAATCACAGCGGACGATACGCCGCCGCTATTTGTTTTATTGTCGGGGCTCTCCTCAACTGTTTTGGATGGATCTGGGTCGGCCGTACTTCGGCTCAGGATCCGCACGCGCTTTTTCAGCTCCAGCATATTGCGATCTACGACCACTTCCGATTCACAGCGGCATTAGTCTGGTTGAAATTCAACCCATTCTCCGGAAAGTGGTCAATTTTGAACAGACAAGTGTCTTTGGGTAGCCTAAGTCTATTTCATTATGCTTACAGTCTGGCAGAGGTTGTTTCAGCTCAAATAGCTCCTCTGATCATGATCGGGTTTAGTGTCTAACTGTCACCAGGGTCGCTCCCCGTCGAGCCAAAACCAGCTTTAACCTCCACAGGAGATTTGGCCATGGACTTCCCAACCGTGTTGTACATCGACGACCTTCCGCAAGCGTTGGACCATCGCAAAGCAACTCTCGAGTCCCACGGCTATCGCGTCCGGATCGCGTCGGGCAGCTGCCCCGCATTGAGGATATTGGAGGAAACACCCATAGCGGCGGTTCTGTTGGAGTACAAACAGGAAGGCATGGACGCGGAAGCGGTTGCCTGCCATATCAAGCAACGCTTTCCCAATCTGCCGATCATTCTGCTATCCGCATACTCTGAAATGCCCGAGCGGATCCTGTGGCTGGTGGATGAATATGTAATGAAAAGCGAGCTTTCGGAACGGCTACTGCCTAGCATCGAGCGAGCGACGCGCCCGCACCGGCTCGCACCCCGTTCCAGCGAACGGTACGAGCGTGGCGGTGCCGCAGCATAGCAGCGAAGCGGGTCCTCTTCTTGGAAGACGTCAGGCCGGCTTCTCCTGGAAGGTGATCGGGCTAATGCAGACTAACAAGTGGTTATGATCCCTCAGGCTTGGTTAGGGGCCAGCTTTGTCGGTCAGAAAAGTCGAAACTCCACTTCAACGCTGATCTGCACACTCACTGGTCTGCCGTCTTTCAACGCTGGATCGAAACGCCACTGTTTCACGGCTTCGACGGCCTTTGCATCGAGCCCAAATCCGAGTCCATGCACCACTCGGATCTCGCGTGGGTGTCCGGCTGCGTCGACGATCAGCCATAGAGTGCAAGTGCCCTGTGTTTTCGCTCTGCGTGCTTCTTCGGTGTACTCCGGATCGGGCGTCGAAATCTCTTGCGGTGACGATATTCCGCCTCCAACTTTATATACTCCGCCGCCGATGCCGCCACCGGTCCCGAGACCAGTACCAGCGCCGTGTCCAACACCTGCGCCTCCATCAGAACCGGCCCCAATTCCGCCGCCCGAGCCAATGCCATTGGAGGCTGGCGCTGCCGGCATGGGCGCAGCCGATGGAATGCCCAGGTTGGGCATGTGATTTTCCGCAACCTGCACAGGGGGCGCGACCACCGTAGGTTCCGCGGTAAGCTTCGGATTCTGATTGCGGACCACAATCTGGGGCGGAGTGATCTGCACCATGGCAATCTTGGGCAGTCTTCCCTTAGGCGCGGGCAGCGGATCATGATCTCCTCCGCCACCTCCTCCGCCGACCACCGTTTTCGCAACTCGCAGGATGTATGTGTCGGGAGAAGGCGCGATCAGAGTTACGACCTCGCGCTGCTTGGCCTGCTCCACAACGTGATGTCCAAGAGCCGCGCCCACAAGAAGCAGACCTATCAGGACAATGTGGACGACGACCGAGCCCACCATACCATCCGTCCGGTAGTTGTTAAATTTGCCCCAGACTTCCCCCGTGAATTGCGTATTTGTTCGCAATCGTGACCTCTCAACTGAAACAGGCAGATGTCCTCAAATCTTCGACTCGGCGGTTCGGATGTCCGTTGCGACCCAGGTCAACCCTGTCATGCCGAGCGCGGTCGACTCGAGAAGAAGCTCGGGGCGAGTCCGCCGCAACCGGTGCCGAAAGCCGCTCGAAACGCTCAGCGGTGATTAGCATGACAGAAGCAGGGCGGCAGGTCTGAGCAAGATTGCTCAGACTACTGAAACCTGAGTTTGACTCGGTCGCCACCGGTATAAAGCTCGATTTAATATGTCGAAGGTGAATTGTGGCCCTTTTGCACGGTTGCGCGTGGAAGCTCGGTTTCGACCATAGGACTCGCAGCGGTATTGCCAGGCACTTGTCCTTCGCCATACATCGCGTTGCGCATGTTGTTTTGCGCCCATGCACACAGCGCCCGGTATAGCAGGCAAAGCAAACCGAGCGACACTATCAGTGGTAAGAGAATTTTCATCTTCAGATCTCCGGCCTTTAAGATCTCCGGCGGCAAAGTCTTTTTACCGAACTACCAAGCTACCCGGCAATGGAAATCCTGACTGTGCAATATTGCACATATCGTATTCAATCGCAGCGCCGTCACGAAACGGGGAACATTTTAGTTAGTTCACTCGTGGCACCGAGATCCATCCTGATTTGCCTGTTTTTCTGCCGATACCGATCGAGATGAACGAGCACTGGCCAATGAGGACTTACCAGCCAGGCCGGATAACTCAGGTGGAATAACTAGGACTAGCTTCTGTTGCTCGGGGCACGCCGGAGGCGCGCTCCCCACGGGTACTCAATGAGGACGGGGGAAAACAGCCAACTCTCAGTTAGCTTCGCGGCGGACAACATCCTCTGGGACATTCCTGGTGTCGGGAAGCTTGGCGTAGACCGCTGCCAGCGGACGAGTTCCCGTCGTCGGTTTGGCGAAACGCAGCGCGGTTGGAGATTGCACGTGCACAATTTCGTTTCTGACCGCATACAGCACCAACTCGGCGATGGAATGAAGCTTGAGTTTGCGCAAGATATTGCTGCGATGGGTTTCTGCCGTTGCTACTGTCATAGACAAGATCTCGGCGACCTCTTTGGAAGCCTTGCCCTCGCTCACCAGTTGCACAACTTCGCGCTCCCGGGGTGATAACTTGGCTACCTTGGCCACGGCCGGGCCAACCCGATTCTGCTTGTAACCGTCCATGATCAGATCGGACACTCGCGAACTGAAGATACTCTTGCGCCGTTGCAGGGCCTCGACTGCCGTTATAAGATCCGTAGTTTCATCGGATTTGAAAACCCACCCGCGCACGCCCGCCTCCAAACACTCCCGTATTACTTGCTCGGAGTCGACAGCCGTAAGAATAAGTATAGATTGGGCTGGATTGAGTTTCAGGATTTGCCGTGCTGCGTCCATACCATTTAGTTTTGGCAGGCAAATGTCCAAAATGACCAGGTCTGGCTTCGATTGCTTGCACTTTTCGACGGCTTCGCGCCCGTCAGCGGCTTCTCCACAGACTTCCCAACCTTCGTGAGTTCGAAGCAGCGAGGACAAACCGAACCGGAATATAGGATGATCGTCAACCACCAAAATACGAAATGAACCCATAGAAACCTCCCCGTACTCTGGCTAAGTTACCAAGGTCCATGCCACCCCGTCTGAGCACAATAGCTCATTCTCCGCTCCTGGGGCCGCGGGGCAAGAATCGCCGAAAAGCACGTTATTGGCGCTCTGGGCTCGGGAATAGCCAGTTGCGCGGGAACTTAATCGTCAAATCTTACAAATCTTAAGAGACGGTGGGGAAAAACCGGCGACTCCGACGACTAAGTTGCGAAAGGAGGCAAAGCGCTGGTGACAAACGGGGAGGTTCGAACCAACGCCTGCCTTCCGCCCCTCGCGTTGGGGCAAGCTAAGGAATAAATGAGTCGGGTCACCGGGGTCTATCGTGCGGAGTGGGTATTCGTCCGGAAGAGTTCCTTTACGTTTTCCGACCTCGCAAGCGTCATCTCAATTTTCAGCGGCGCAAAGCTCTGTTGACACGGGCAAATGGGAAGGGTTTAGAAAATCAACACCATTGTCCGACTGCTGTTGGCTCGAATTGGGTACAGCAACAACTAGAAACCCTTACCGACTGCACAGGATAGACCATCCTCGCTTTCGACTTTACTCTGAAAAGGTAAGTGAAGACATAAGTCAATTTCGTTTCATCCTCACAAATTGGACGCAAGACTTGAAAAAGGGGGCCACAGGTGAACATCGACTCGGCGATCACGGGCGCGGTTGTTCCGGGTTCTGAGTTGGTGAAACGCGCGCAAGACGGCGACTCCAATGCGTTTGGCGCTTTGTTTGAGGTGCACCGGTCGCGAATCTACTCAGTATGTTTGCGTATGACCAGCAATGCCGCAGAAGCGGAGGACCTCACGCAGGATGCATTCTTGCAGGCGTTTCGCAAGATCGGAAAGTTTCGTGGAGACTCAGCGTTTTCGACCTGGCTTCACCGCATTGCTGTTAACACCGTCCTCATGCATTTTCGCAAGAATTCGCTGTCACAGGTTTCGTTGGACGAGCCCTTCAGCGACAGTGAGGGTTCGAAGATACGTCGCGAATATGGCACGAGAGATAAAGGCCTGGCAGGCTGCGTGGACCGCGTCGCACTGGCCCGCGCCATGAAGGATCTACCTCCTGGGTATAGGACGATTTTTCTGCTGCATGAAGTTGAGGGTTATGAGCATCAGGAAATCGCGGAGATGCTCAGCTGCTCCGTGGGCAATTCGAAATCCCAGCTGTACAAAGCGAAACTGAGATTTCGCGAACTCCTGGCCCCTTCGCCCGTGGAGCGGTTGGCAGTGCGAAACCGGCGCTCCTGCGCCAATAAAGGCTCCAAGAAGGCACGTAAGAACTGGAGTCTGCCACAGGGTCTCGACGTGGCCACGCCGCTAGCCCCGCTCGTGGCCTAGGGATAGCAGGCCTGCGTGCCTGCCGCACGCGAGCTAATTTTAAAATAGTCCTTCCCCGCGATTTTCTCCCTGCATTTGCAGTTGGAGTCTCAAGCGGACCGTCGATGCCTGTCAGCCGCGGCCTCTACTCGCGATCGTCACTTGTGATCGTCGGCAAGCTCCGGCTGATTCCCTACGGTTTCCGGTCTTTGACCCGATCTTTGACCCGATCTTTGCCAGTCGTGCGCATCCGCGAACAAGAAGGAGTGGGAGCTCTCGTCTGTCGACTCAAGAGTGTCGTCGTTATTCTTGCTTCCCCTCTCAGCAAAGAGCTTTGAGCGCAAGGACCAGCCTCCTGGAGATGCCCCCGCCTGGGGAGATACATAGCGCTGCCAAAGGGTGCGCAAACCGGGAAACAACGGCACGGGACCGATGGCGTCCTTGCACCTCTTGAGTTCAAACCAGCGAAGATAGTTGCGCACGACGCTGCTCATGGTCATCTGCATCGCGGCTGAAAAATTGTGCTCCGCCATGCGCCGTTGCTGCTCAGGAGACTGCAATATCGCAACCAGTTTGTCGGCGAGATCCACCGCATTGCCGACCGCGTAGAAGCTGATTGCCATATCTTCGTCCGCCGCCATATCACGAAAATCGGGGAGATCGGCGCACACGATCGGGACTCCAAACTCACAGGCCTGATGGGCCGGGCCGCTGGATCCGGTCGCGGAATCGTAGGGCATAACCACCACCGTGGACGTCCGGAAAAGGTCAGGAATATCTTCTTCCGGAATATATCCGCGGAACTCGATGCCGGAGCCGGGCTTGAGCGACTCGCGAATCGATTCCCAATATTTCGGTTTCGTATGATGATTGGCCCCGGCCACGATCAGCCTGGCGTTCGGCATTTTCTTCAAGACAGCAGGGAAAGCCTCTATCAGTGTTTCCAGCCGTTTATACGTTCCCCAGTGTCCGATCGCCAGAATGCGATGTTCCGGATTGCCGCGCATCGTGAAGTCCGGAAGACTCGGGGATGGTGCGAACGTCCCGTGTGTACCGAACAAGACGTTTTGAGCGGAATATTTCTCAACCAAAGTGCGCCGGTAGCCGGAGAGCAACACGGATACAGAATTTGCCTTCAGTAATGCTCTGGTGGCGACATTGCCGCCCAGACGGAACAATCGTTTCCGGCGCACTCCAGCAGTGGCAAAATCGACGTGTTCAAGGATGTGGTGCAGAGTGATATGAGTGTAAAAGCCGAGAGCTCGAGTCATAGCCGGCACAGACAATCCCGCAAAGGCCGCAATCGGGCATTCCGGAGTCCCAAAGCTTGAGAATACGAGGTTGAACCACACCACGTCCGGCTTCAATTCGCGGATGGTGTTCAGCAAGCGCACCGGAGTTTTCAGGCTGTTGAACTTCCAGCAGCGGATCACGTCAAAGCCGGGAAGCTCGGTTTGTTGCTCGGCGTGCAGAGATTTTCCGTTCTCATCCGTCGCGAATTCATAGTCGGTCAATTCGTCAGCGAGAATGGTCAGACTGATTTCTGGATTGCGCTGAAGTTCTCGCGCAATGTAAAACGCATACTCGTTCAACTGGCGCGCGCTGGGAGGAAAGGTCGCAACTAAGCAGATTTTCATCGGATGCCGATCTCAGAACAAACTGATGCGCAGATAAGGCCTGAACTGTTCATTCTGCCCACCTGTGAAATTAAAGAAGGTCTCCTGTTCCATCCCCGCGGAAAAACGAATCGGATACTTGAGTTCGACCTCCCTGCCTGCCTCCTTAAACGTGCGGTGGACGGGCATTGCGTAAGAGACGGCGAAGCCGCTCTGCACCGCGTCGTAGAAGTGAAAGCCCATATTCCGTGAGTACGCGACTGACGCCTGAATGCTCCAGTTACGCGTCGGGGCAAAGTGAACGCTGCCTGCTGGCCGGAGGGCCTGCGCAATGGCAGAGTTGCCGCCTTGAATTCGCCACGCTCGCAAGTCCTCAGCGACCGCAGTGAAGTTGATCCGTTCGGAAACCCGGCGTTCGATTCCCAGGTAAGCAGAAGTGTAGTAATCCTGGCTGATCACGGGAGAGAACTGGTCGTCGCGGGCCCCCCATCCCGTTAACAGGGCAGTCTTTCCCCAGGGCCGTCCGACGCGGAAATTAAGCGCGGCTGCCAGGTCCCGCGAGTGTTGGCCGCTTTCGGTAAAAGGCCCAGCCTCACGAATGGCGTAACCGGTTACGGAAACCATGTTGAAGAATGAACTGCTGGACATATAGAGAAACTGGCGAAAAAGATTTTGGTTCATTTCAACCGGAGACAATGAATCCCGGCGAACCGTTTCCTGAATGCCAGCGCTGAAGTTCAACACATTGGTGCCCAGATGCAGGGTAGGGTTCAGCCCAAAGTTAAACGAGTAATCGGTCGTATCACGATTGATAATCAATTCCTCGCTGGGCAGCGATATTTGGCCGCGAGCATTCCGCACCTGAAAGAATCCGCTGGCTTCGGGTAAATCGCCGAAATGGAGATGGTAGGCGCCGGTCCATTCCGTCTCGAGGGATGAGCGCGGAGGCGGAAGCAGCCCTTGGCGGCCCGGCACGGGATTTGGAACGTCCAGTTTGGCGTCGAGAACGTAAACCGTCGTATCTTCGAAAATGGGCGCCACCGAAAAATCTGAGAGAAGGCTCACTCTGGAATCAATTCTCAGTCCTTCGTTCGCTCCCGCCTGCAGCAGATCCTGCTCCGCGTTTTGATGCTCACCCGCGGAGTCAGCGGCCTGGGCAAAAGCAGTAAGCGCCTGAGTGTTTTGATGCTCCTGGCGTAGCATATTTGCCCTAGCCAGGAGATATTCATAACCAGGTTCGCTGTCCGCCGAATTGCCGATCAGGGAAAGCTCGTCCTGGGCCCTGGCCGTGTCGCCCAGAGCGAGATAGGTGTTGGCCATGCCGATCCGCACCGAAGTCTCGGACGCGCCTGCTGCCAGCGCGCGCTGCAAGTAGGTCTGCGCCAGTTGATAATCATGCATGCTGAGAAATACGTCTGCCGCTTCCATCAACTGTTCACCCGTGGCTGGCAACGCCTCTTCTGTTTGACCTTCCATCAGAGCCAATGCAATCTGCCGCTGCGCATCCTCCAGATGACCTTCACTCGCCATCACCTGGGCAATTGCCAAACGCACACGGATGCGGTCGCTGCCTTGTAATGCCAGCGCTCTTTCAAAACGCTCCATGGCGCCCTTCTGGTCTCCGATCAAGCTCAAAGCCTGTCCCGTGGAGAGCAGCACTCGACTTTCCGCGGACCGATCGGTGGCCGTGGGCTGCGTTCGCTGGGCGGACTGCTCTGCCCGTTGCACATAAAGGAGAGTCTGCTCGCGATCGTGCAGCTGGGCATAGGTTCGTGCGAACTGCGCGTAGACGGCGTCATTGTCTGGAGAAAGCTTCTGCGCAACCTGCAATTCGTCAATCGCTTCGTGATACAGCTGCTGTCCATACAACGTCTCACCCAATGCAAGATGGAGGCCTCCGTCATTGGGCGCGAACTTCAGCGCGGCGCGATACTCGGCCGCGGATTTCGTTAACATGCCGTTTTGTCCATACGCGGTTGCACGAATCAGATTGATGGGCATCGAATTTTTGGAAATCGAATCGCCCATTTCTTGCTCCGCCAGTTGCACCTGTTGCAGGGCCGCTCGCGGGCGGTGTAGATCGAGGCTGGCATATGCCAGACCCAGATGCGCTTCGCCGTTGTTGGGTTCGCGCCTTAGCGCGGATTCGAAATCTGCCGCGGCCGCTTCCGGTTGGTGGAGATCGTGCAACACGTAGCCGCGGTTCACGTACGCCGTAACCATCTCGGGATCCCGCTCCAGAGCCTGGCTGAAATCTGCTCGCGCCTGATCCAGCAGTCCGGCGCGTTTGTGAACATAGCCGGTCAGCAGCGGAATGTCGGGCTCTGTGGGCAGCACGGTGTCGTAGTGAGAAGTCAATTGCAGCAGTTCGTCGTAGCGCTCAAGGTAGAGCAAGTCATACGCGAGATAGACCACCACATCTCTGTCCGTGGGAAGTTTCTTGATGGCTTCGCGGCCTACGTCGGCAGATTTCTGATACTCGCCTTTGAAACTCAGGAACCTTTCCTTTTCTCTCATCAGGTAAGGTTCTTGTTGCATTTCGGTGGTGGCGCGACTCAACCACTCCTCCGCCCTGGGCAAGTGCTGGCTTTCGATCGAGGCATTCATGCCTCCCGCCACGATCAGACTATTCTGCGGCGCCAGGTCATAACCCTTGCGGTAAGCGGCTTCGGCTTTTGGAAAGTCTCGGCGCGACGCATACATGTCGCCCAGCGCCAGATAGGGCACGTACAATGCCGGATAGGCTGCCGCCAGCCGTTGAAAATATTTCTCCGCCTCCTGGTCGTGCCCGGCATTGCGGAAGATATAGCCCAGAGATATAAGAGCAGATCGGTTCACCGGATCGTTCGCAAGAATCTTTGTGTACACGATGGTCGCTTCCTCGGTGCGACCGAACTTCAGAAGCAGATCTCCATCGAGCTGCAAGCTGTTGGGATCCTGGGCATTGAGGGCCAGTGATTCCTTGATGTCGGCGCTCGCGCCCTCGAGGTCGCCGCCGTTCATCTTGATCACAGCCCGCAAGCGCAGAAATTGCGCCCTTCCCGATCCGTGGTCGTCGAGCGTACCGATCTGTGTTTGCGCAATTTCGAGATGGCGGTGTGCAGCGCTCGCGTCTCCCAGGTTTTGGTGGAGTGCGGCCAGATCCATGTGCAGCTGAATGCCGTAAAGAGGGCCTTCGGCGGGGCTTTGAGGTAAATGCGCCAAGGCGGCGTTATATTCTGTGACTGCTTCTTCCGTGTGTTCCTGGAGCCGCGCAACTTCCCCGCGTACAGCGTGCAGGCGATAATATTCCGCATCAAGAGCAGCGGCGCGCTTGAGAAAAGGCTCAGCAGCTTCGACGGAACCGACGGCCACGTCGGCCTGCGCCGCGGAAAGCTGCAAACCCAAGTCACCTGGCACGGCATTGGCGGCCTGCGCGTAGAGCTTTGCGCCCTCCTCTGGCTGGCCGTTGAGCTGGTAGGTGTAAGCGAGCTCGGCAGTGACGTCAGGCTTCGGATTCTGGATTGACTTAAGAGCGGCAATGGCTGCCGTATAGCTTCCAGCGTCGCGATAGTAGCCCGCCATCGATCGCTGAACGTCGGGATTGTCCGGGTCATGCCGCCTGGCCAACTCCAGGTAACGGCTTGCCTGATCAGGCTGCTTCTGATGTTCATACGCCAGCGCCATCAGCAATTCCGACCGCGCGCCCGGCTGAATCTGTTCTGCGCGCATCAGCACCTTGAGCGCCGCGTCGTAATCTCCAGACCGCATAAGAAGTTCGCCCAGCAACACCGAATCGCTGATTCTCTTTGGATCGGCTGCAAGCACCCGGTCCAGCAGCTGCACGGCCTCTGCAGTGCGTCCCATAATGCTGTAGGTTTGTGCGAGTCCGGAGATTCCGTCGAGCGACGACGGGTTCACGCGAAGACCTCGACTAAAGGAATCCACGGACAGCTGCGATTTTCTGGCTAGCCGCGCGGCATAGCCCAGCAGGAACCATAGCTGAGCATCGTTAGGCGCGGTCTTTGCGGCACGCTGAGCGTAGTCAACCGCGATCGCGTAATTTCCGTCTTTCAGAGCCGATTCAGCGGCTCGGGCAAGACGCGCGTTTTGAATATTCGATCCCCAGCCTAAAGATTTGTTCGCAGACGCGGTTTGAGCAGAGGATGTTTGATCGGGAGTGGCTTGAGGCGTTTCTGCCGAGCCAGGTCCCACCTTATACGTCTGCGCCCGAAGCGAGCAGGCAAACACAGCAATAAGCAAAGACACATGTGCGGTCTTCCGGCATGCCAGCGCGAAACTCAAAGGGTTCCCACCGAATCAGTCGATTGCAAGCTCTTCGATTCGAGAAAGGCCTTCTGCGTTGGCTGCACGGTCGCGGACTTTGGGCCCTCACAGGTGAGAAACAGGACACGCGGCGATACAACCCGGATTGTCAGCCTCGAATCCAAGCCCAACCAAAAGAGAGGGAGCTGTGCAGAGAACTGAATCCGTCGCGCTTACACCCGCGCCCATCCCGCTGAGCATGATCCTTCTGGCGGCTTTTGTGGTTCATTTGCCGTTACTGCTTATGAAGTTGCCGCTGAAGTCGTATGACGCGAACTTCCACATTTTTTTCGCATCGCACTACCTGCACAACTGGTTCGACCCCTGGAACCCGAAGTGGTATGCGGGTTTCTCGCAAATGACCTATCCGCCATTGCCGCAACAGTGGTTGGCATTGACGTCGCGGTTCATCGGATTAGATATGGCTTATATGGCGGTCCAGTTCGTCGCCATTCTGCTTCTCGCATTAGGCGTTTATCGGTTTGCGTTGCTTTGGGTAGACCGCCGGTCGGCTGCGTTCGCGGCATTGGCCAGCGTTTTTCTCGGCTCTGAGAGCTTTCTGATTTATTCCGCAGGACAGTTGTCCACTACCTTTGCCGCGCCTCTTTATTTGAACGCGCTGCCTTATCTGTTCGAGTGGGTCCGGCATGGCAAGTGGAGATCTTTTCTCAAAGGCGGAGCGCTCTTCATGGCCGCTGCCGCCGCTCATCACGCCACGCTGCTGTTCGGATCTTTTTTCTTCGCGGTTCCCGTGCTTGCGTTAGTAGTGCTTGATCGACAAAAAACGGACCGGCAAGATTCGGATGGAAAAGACGGCGAACGAATCTCAGTTCCTGCGTTCCTGCTTCGCACCGCGAGCATTATCCTGGTCGTCGGCGCCGCGGTCGCCCTGGTACTACTGCCGTTCTGGATTGCGCTGATTCACTATCCCGTTACGCAGGCGCCCATACCACATCCCAGTCGCGCGAACTATCTGCTGAGTCCGCAATGGGGATTGAACTACTTCGTGGTTCCTTATGGAGCTCTAATTTTCGCGCTGCCGTTCATCGTGTTGCGAGGCTGTTCGGTCGCCCGGCTTCGCCCGTTGTTCCTGGGCTTCTGGCTGGCATTCTTGGTAGGACTCGGAGGCACGACTCCCGTGGGCCGGCTGCTCTTAGGCCGCGCCTTCGACGTGATAACCATGGAGCGTTTCAGCTATTGGGCAACTTTGCTGGCGCTGCCTTTTGTCGGACTGCTGGCCACCGAACTTATCGACCGCTTTCAAATGCGAGCCGTCGCTGGCTTGACCGTAGCCGCAGCTCTAAGCTGTGGTCTGGCAGTGGCGTGGGCAACGTACCGGCCTGCCGACGCCGCGGATTTCAAGGTCGATGCAGTCGCCTCGTGGCTCAATCGTGACGGCCACGACCGCTATCGCTACGTCACGCTGGGATTCGGCAACAAGATCGCGCGGCTCGCCGTTCTCACCGACGCCAGCAGCGTGGATGGCGAATGGAATTCCGGTCGCATGCTGCCGGAGTTGACTGAGCACGGCGCCGGCGCCCTCACCAGTTCCAAATACTTTGGCAAGCCCGGCCTCGACGCGCTGACTGCGATTCTCCACCACGCCGATCGTTACGGCTTGAAATGGGTATTCCTACGCGATCCCTACTATGAACCGCTCCTGGTTTTTGGGGGCTGGCGCAAAGTGGATGACCTTGAAGATAAGACCGTCACCGTGTGGAGCAACGAGGACGTGCCACCCGCGGTTCCCGTCAACGCGCCCCAGATTCCTCCGCGCTGGCAAGGACTGATGTGGGGCATTCTTCCCATCGGCAGCAGCATCCTGGCGATGTTCCTCGTGCTGACTCCAGAGAAGCGATGGCACGCCCGGCGCGTCGTCCAACCCGCGCCCGCGCATGAAAATCTGGTTCTCGGGAGGCTGATCTCGTGACCACCGGACGCCTCCTTGCAATATTCATCGCGGTTGCCACCGTGGCACTCATCGTTGTAGGCACTGTTTGGCCTGTTCAATCCGCAGTCGCGATGGCCGGGGCCGGGGCCAGTCTTTTGTCCTCTTCATCGTCGGCGCAAGCGGCAGTCGAGAATCTGGCCGGCGAAATCGGCCGCCAAGACTGGGAGAGGGCGTATTCCAGTCTCGCCAATAAAAGCGAATTCTCGGAAACGGAGTTCGTTCGCGACTTGACCGGAAATTATGCCAGCCTGCGCACTTACGCAACGCTGGACAGTTCCGACCTGCGGCCGCTTCATGCGTCGGCCGACGAAGCACAGATTCAACTCAAGTTGCGCTGGTCCACCGTGGTCGGAACGTTTTCGGACACGCGCACTCTGCAAGTAGTTCGAACCGACGACCATTGGGCGGTGTCGTGGCCCATCGTGAAAGAGCCTCGCGTGCCGCCGCAAGTGATCCCGGTGAACTATTTGCGTTGGGACGTGATTTATCGCGGCCCGGCCGATGACTGGGGAGCGCAAGATGTGGAGGCTCCGCACGTCCGAATCATCGACATGCATCCCGTGGACCGCAGCGCGGGAGTGGTCCTTATGGGCGAACTTCTCAATGAAGATGTCGTCCCCGCTTTTGTGACAGTCAAAGCGACGCTGTTGGCGAAAGACGGCTCTGTAATCGCGAGCGAAGACAGCTTCGATAAGATTTCTCACGTTCTGTTACCCAAGCAAGTTACGCCGTTTCTCATTACGTTTCACGACGTAGCGCTGTCCCAGGTCGACAGCGTTCACATGGCCCCTTCGGCAATTCTTATCGCGGCCTCGGCGGACCCGGTGATCGAGATCGAAGATCAGCGGCTGAATCCCGCGCCCGAAGCTTCATTCACCGGGAAGCTTATCAATCAAAGCGGCCAGGTCGTCAATGTGGCTCACGTCCTTGGGACGTTGTACGACAAAGACGGCCAACTGGTCTGGGTCGCGGACCAATACGTTGACCGCGCCCTGTTACCGGAGACGCCGATTTCATTTGCGATGTCGATCCCTGCCGATATCGCCAGCAAAGTCAGCAGTGAGCGCGCCATCACCGCCACCTACAGTTCGGGCCGGTTTCAATGAAACGCAGATTAGCAATTTTTCTGAGTGGCCTGGTCTTGGCCGCAATGCCGCTTGCCTTTGCGCAATCCGGCAGCCTACGTTTGCCAAAGACAGTTGAAGCGGGCAGCGCATTCTCGATTCAAAGCACCGGCAGCGGCAAGGCAGTTCTCTACCTCGTAGGACCGGGGCAGGTGCTCAGACGCAGCGTGCAATTAGGCGAGCCAGCATCCTTCGCTTCCGGCGATCTTCACAATGCCGGCCATTACCTTGCGGTTCTAGTGTCAGGTTCCTCCACCGACAACGGAGCGTTCGACGTCACCGCAGCACACGAGCCCGCGGTATTGAGCTTTCTCGCCAAGCCTTCTCGCGTCGCAGTCGACTCGCGCGATGGCATCAGCGGGGTTGTCTACGTGTTTGACACTTTTCAGAATCTGGTTTTGGCACCCACGAAAGTGTCGTTTCAACTATCCGGCGTTGCCGGCGCGGCACAGACGCGGACGGTGCTGACCCGCAACGGTGTTGCCTCAACAAAGATGAATTCCGCAGCCAAAGAAGGCTCCGGCCAGTTTGTAGCTCAGGTCGGGAATGCAACTGGTACACGCGTAATTCAGCAAGTTCCTGGTGAGCCCTGCGACCTGAGGATGAGCGCTCGGCCGTCAGGCCAGAGACTAGCGGTGCAAACCGACCCAGTACGTGACTGTAGCGGCAACGTCGTACCCGACGGAACCATTGTCACCTTCACGGAAACCTACAAAGGCGGCGAATCCACCGTAGACGCGCCTCTCAAACAGGGAGTGGCGCGGGCGGAAATGCCCGCCTACAACGGTGCAAAAATCTCGGTTGCTACCGGAGTTGTCTTAGGGAATGAGATTCGTTGGGAAAAATGATGCTGAAAAGCCACATCCTCATCGCCTGTTCAATCTTCGCCGCAATATTTGTTTTTGCCTCAGACCAGCCTGCAGTGCGCGTGGAGCCCACCGAATCGCTGGGGCCGCGCACCCTGGAAAAGCAGACCAAGGCCGCGGTGATTCGTGATTATCTGCAAGCTTGGAGCAGTTTCAGCCGCGCATTCGAACAGAACCGAGCGGACATTCTCGATGCGGATTTCGTCGGCGTGGCCAGAGAAAAGCTGGAAGACACAATTCGCGAGCAAGCGAAGCTTGGAATTCAGACACGTTATCGAGACGGCGCGCACGATATTCAACTGGTTTTTTACTCTCCGGAAGGGCTGTCCCTTCAACTGGTCGACACGGTTGAATACGACGTGCAAATCCTGGATCGCGAAAAGGTTGTGACCACAGGGCACGTCCGCGCACGCTACGTTGCCGTTTTGACTCCCACCGAAGTGCGGTGGAAGGTGAGAGTCTTCCAGGCGGAACCCGAATGACGTGCATATCTCGAACTGTACAGCACCTCCTGACGCAGTAAGAACGGCGCGAAGACGCCGAGGAAAGAACACCGAACAATCTTATTTTCGGCACGTACTCGAAGGAGCCGCATAGATGATCTCAGTCGTTGTACCTATTTTCAACGAAGAAGAAATCGTAAATCTGTTTCATACCGCTCTTGTCGGCTCCATGAAGGATATTGGCGAAGCCTGGGAGGTCGTCTACATAAACGACGGCTCCAGAGATTCGTCCCTGAAACTACTAACCGAACTGCAAACCAAAGACACGCACGTAGTGGTGGTAGACCTAACGCGCAACTGGGGACACATGGGAGCGATCTCCGCCGGCCTCCAGACGGCGCACGGCGATGCGGTCGTCCTGATGGACGGCGATTTCCAGGATCCGCCAGAAGTTGTGCCGGAACTAGTTGCCGCCTGGCGAGGCGGCGTGCAGGTTGTAACCGCTGTACGAAGAAGCCGGCAAGAACGGCGCAAGATTCTGGCCAAGCTGTTTCCGATCTTCTATCGCGTGCTGGGAGCGCTCTCCGATTTTCCCATCCCGCTCAACGCCGGAATTTTCGGCCTTCTCGATCGGCAAGCGGTGGATTCAATTAACTCCTTGCGCGAAGGCAGCCGTTATCTGCCGGGGTTGCGCGCCTGGGTGGGCTACAAGACCGGCGTCGTGCTCTACGACCGGCAGGAACGAGCCGGTGGCGAAGGCAAACTCACGTTCATGAGCCGGATCAAGTACGCCATGGACGCAATTACGAGTTTCAGTTACAAACCGCTCCGCCTCAGTTTCGGCCTCGCGGGATTCGCAATTTCGGTGGCTGTAATTCTGGCGTTTTGCACCGTCTTTTCAAGAAGCGCGATTAATCCTTTGGGATACGGCGTGGCCGCCGCAATCTTTCTGGTGGGAGGTTTTCTGCTTCTGTGCGTGGGCGTTCTCGGCGAATATCTCGGCCGCGTCTACGACGAAGTGCGCAGCCGGCCACTCTCAATCATTAACAAGATTTACGGCCCTCCCCAACTGATCTCCTCACAAGTAACCATGAATCGCGGAACCATGAACCGCCGAATCGGAGATCGGAGAAAACCATTTCGGGTTGCCTAGAGATTACTGCCCGGCCCGCGGTTGCGACCCCGGGCCGCACTTGGCCAGGCCGCGCTCAATGGCCGTGCCTTCTTCGTAGTCGTTCCAGGTTGCAATCAACAAGAAGGGCATAGGACGAGCAGCGGAGTATTGCCGCCACAGCTTCATCGTGTCTGCAAAGGTTTGGCCACAGCGCTGAGAAATGTGCCGATTAAGACTCCACGAGGCTTTGCTGTCATCGAAACCCGTCCAGGCTCCCCCCACGGCAATCTTGTCGGGATATTTCGACTGCATTTTGCTATAGAAGTCGGCCAGGTAATCCTCTCCCCAGTTGCTGCCATCTGCCGCAAAGCCTTTTTTCCCCGGGTTTATCCATGCGTAGAAACCGTCGAACGCAGCTGCGACGGGACTGGGCTGGTTTTCATAGATGAGCAGGGGGGGGTGGGTCCATTTATCGGTGGCTGCCCGAACTCGGTTCCAGTCGGTATGCCCTCCTTTAGGGAAAATGAAAATTACAGGCCGTCCGTTGTAGGTGAGGTAAGCCTGATGGCCCGGTGCAGTCGGCGAAAGATAGGTTTGGTTGAACTGGTTAAAAGCGGCAAAGGCATCGTCGGTCGCCTCGGCCTCTTCTTCCTCGGTTTCGTCATACATCATCGCAACGTTGAAGTTTTTTTCGGCGGCGATGGTCTGGATCAGGGCGTAGCTGCGATCCAGAAAGGGCTCGCGATCGCCGTACCAGTCGACCACGAACCCGGAAATTCCCAAAGCCTTGGCCTGATCAATCTGTTGGCCGATCACAACCGGATCATGCGAGGAATAGCCAACAGAAATGTGCCTGGGATGACCAAACCAGGGTTCATAGACCGCCAGAGTTCGTGGCGCAGCCTGGGCACTTGGCACACTCGGGCGCAATTCCTGGCGCAAACCAGGATGCGCGCACGCTGGCGGCAGCACGAGAACAACCAATGCGGAGATCATCCAGTAACGATTCTTCATAGCAGGTCTGTTCTTAGAGGTGCGACCAGCACCTTGGGTTGTAGCGAGCCCAGTAATTCAAGGCCTCTGCGTCGGTGCGCAAGCAGCCTGAGCGCCGGTTTGCGCATCAGAAGGGCTGCCTCGCGAGCAGAGTCAATCCCTTAAATATTTCGCGTTTGCGCGCGCTCAGTTTTCTGGGTGGGATCCATTTGAGGTTCGCAGTTTGGTTGGCTGGAGTCCCAAGCACGTGAATGGTCCGA
>Ga0181537_10000983_pt1 | contig 26796 bp, 19 predicted proteins | sample PEATcosm2014_Bin_39_FD_119765 | JGI IMG/M metagenome (GOLD analysis project Ga0181537, IMG submission 119765) | Peatland microbial communities from MTU Mesocosm Facility, Houghton, MI, USA - PEATcosm2014_Bin23_10_metaG | ecosystem: Environmental > Terrestrial > Soil > Wetlands > Peat | place...
CCGAACAATCTCGATATCCATGGCGTCGGCACCAACGTGCCGGGCTACGAGGTGTCGTGGAATTGCTACGACCGGCTGATCAGCCACGAGATGAAGACGCTACCGAACGGGACGCCGTATTACGACAAGGACAAATTCAAGCCCGAACTCGCCGAGGACATGAACATCGGCGACATGTCGGCCACCTTCAAAATCCGCAAGGACGCCGTTTTCCAGGACGGCACGCCGGTGACTGCCAAGGACGTTAAATGGTCATTCGACCGCGCGGTGACCGTCGGCGGCTTCCCGACGTTCCAGATGAGCGCCGGCTCACTGACCAAGCCCGGTCAGTTCGTCGCCGTCGACGACCACACGTTCCGCGTCGACTTTCTCAAGAAGGATAGGCTGACGGTTCCCGATCTCGCGGTCATCGTGCCCTGCGTGCTCAATTCGCAGCTCGTGCAGAAAAACGCGACGCCGGCGGACCCGTGGGGCCTCGAATATACCAAGCTCAATACGTCCGGCTCCGGGGCATTCAAGGTTACCAACTGGACCGCGGGCTCGCAGGTCGTGCTGGAGCGCAACGACAACTGGAAAGGCGGCCCGCTGCCGAAGATCAAGCGCGTGATCTGGCGCATGGTGCCCGACGCAGGCAACCGGCGCGCACTGCTGGAGCGCGGCGACGCCGACGTCTCTTACGACCTGCCGAACAAAGATCTCTCAGAACTGAAATCCGACGGCAAACTCAACATTATTTCGACGCCCTACTCGAACGGCATCCAGTATATCGGCATGAACGTCGCGCATCCGCCGTTCGATAATGTGAAGTTGCGTTACGCGGTTGCGTACGCGATTCCGTACCAGAAAATCATGGATGCGGTGCTGTACAACCTCGCCAAGCCGATGTTCGGTGCGCCGGCCGATGCGCCGACGCAGGTGACGTGGCCGCAACCGCACAAGTTCAACACCGATCTCGCCAAAGCAAAACAACTGATGACAGAGGCAGGCTATGCGAATGGCATTCCAGACCCGATTCAAATCTCGTTCGATCTGGGCTTTGCGGGCGTCAATGAGCCCACTTGCGTCCTGGTGCAAGAAAGTCTCGCACAAATCGGCATCCAGACGACGATCAATAAAGTACCGGGCGCCAATTGGCGCACGGAGCTGACCAAAAAGACGATGCCGCTGTTCACCAACGTGTTCTCGGGCTGGCTCGATTACCCCGAATACTTCTTCTACTGGTGCTACCACTCGGGCAAATCGATCTTCAACACGATGGATTACCAGTCGCCGGTGATCGATGCCTTCATCGACGGCGCCCGCGCCGCCGCCGCCAACGGCGATAATGCGACCTACGACACCGACGTGAAGGGCTTTGTCGACCTAGCCTTCGCCGACATGCCGCGCATCCCGCTTTATCAGCCCTATGTCAACGTCGCGATGCAGAAGAACGTCAGCGGCTATCAGTATTGGTTCCACCGCCGGCTCGATTACCGCACCTTCGAGAAGGCGTGAGTGTCTGCCTCTCCCTGCCGCAGGGAGAGGGCGGAGACATGTAGATGCTTTCGCTGATCCTCAAACGGCTGGCGATGGCGATCCCAAGCCTCATCGGCGTGGTGATCGTCACGTTTCTCTTGACCCGTGCGCTGCCAGGCGATCCGGCTGCTTATTTCGCCGGCCCCGCCGCGACCCCGCAGGCCATTCAGGAAGTCCGCGTCAAACTCGGCCTCGACAAGCCATTGATCGAGCAATTCGGCCACTACGTCGTCGATCTCGTCCACGGCAATCTCGGCACCTCGCTCACCACCGGGCAGCCGGTCGCGACCGAACTGAAGAACCGCCTGCCGGCGTCGGCGGAACTGACGCTGCTCGGCCTGCTTGTCTCGATCGTGATCGCGGTGCCGCTCGGCATTCTCGCCGCGACCAAGCCTAATTCGCTCATCGATCATTCCTGCCGCGTCATTGCCACACTCGGCGTGTCGCTACCGGTGTTCTTCACCGGGCTGATCCTGGTTTACGTCTTCTATTATCTGCTCGGCTGGGCGCCGGCGCCGCTCGGCCGGCTTGACGTGTTCTTCACCGATCCGCCTCACATCACCGGATTCTTTCTGATCGACAGCCTGCTCGCCGGCCAGCCCGACCTCTTCATGGCGGCGCTCAAACAGCTCTTCTTGCCGGCCCTGACGCTCGCCATTTTCTCGCTGGCGCCGATCGCGCGCATGACCCGCGCCTCGATGCTTTCGGTGTTGTCGTCCGATTTCGTACGCACGGCGCGCGCGAGCGGGCTTTCGACCTACACCATCATCATCACTTACGCGTTCCGCAACGCCATGCTGCCGGTTATCACCACGCTCGGCATGGTCTTCTCGTTCCTGCTCGGCGCCAATGTGCTGGTCGAAAAAGTGTTCGCCTGGCCGGGCATCGGTTCCTACGCCGTCGAGGCGCTGCTCGCCTCCGATTTCGCGCCGGTGCAGGGCTTCGTGCTCACTATGGCGGTGATGTACGTCATGCTCAATCTTTCGATCGACATTCTCTACGGGCTGATCGATCCGCGCGTGAGGCTCGAAGCATGACCGATATCGCTGTCACCCCACCGCGCGAAAGTGCGCTCGCTGCGCTGATCAAGCATTCGCGCTACGTCATCGGCGAAAATCCGGTGACTGGCTTTGCCTTCGCGCTGTTCATTCTGATTGTTCTCGCCGCGATATTAGGACCGCATATCGTGCCCTACGATCCGCTCGCGAGCGATACCAGCGAATCGCTCAAGCCGCCGAACATCCACCACTGGTTCGGCACCGATCAGCTCGGCCGCGACATATTCAGCCGCGTCGTCGTCGCCACGCGGCTCGATTTCTTCATTGCGATCGCCTCGGTCGCGCTGGTGTTCCTGATGGGCGGGTTGGCCGGCGTCGCCGCCGGATTCTTCGGCGGCTGGACCGACCGTATCGTCGGCCGCATCGCCGACACCATCATGGCATTCCCACTGTTCGTGCTGGCGATGGGCATCGTCGCCGCGCTCGGCAATACGGTGCAGAACATCATCATCGCCACCGCTATCGTCAACTTTCCGCTCTATGCGCGCATCGCCCGCGCCGAAGCCAATATCCGCCGCGAAGCGGGTTTCGTCGAAGCGGCGCGGCTCTCCGGTAATTCCGACTGGCGCATTCTTTCCTTCCAGATCCTGCCCAATGTGTTTCCGATCCTGGTGGTGCAGATGTCGCTGACCATGGGCTACGCCATCCTCAACGCTGCGGGCCTGTCGTTCATCGGGCTCGGCGTGCGGCCGCCGACGCCGGAATGGGGCATCATGGTCGCTGAGGGCGCCACCTTCATGGTGTCAGGCGAATGGTGGAACGCATTCTTCCCCGGCACGGCTCTGATGGTCGCGGTATTCTGTTTTAATCTCCTCGGCGACGGCTTGCGCGACATGGTCGACCCTAGGAGACGGACATGACGCCAGTCCCCGCACTTTCTGTCGAAGGCTTGAGTGTCGAATTCCGCACCCGCTCCGGCATCGTGCGCGCGCTCGACAATGTCAGCTTCGCCGTCGCCAAGGGCGAGACCATCGCGCTGGTCGGCGAATCCGGCTCAGGCAAATCGGTCACCGCCTATGCGGTGATGGGCATTCTCGATCCCGCCGGCCGCGTCAGCGCCGGCCGCGCCATGCTCGGCGACCTTGATCTTCTTTCGGCGAGTCCGAAGGCGCTCGCCGACGTGCGCGGTCGCAAGATCGCGATGATCTTTCAGAATCCGCGCACCGCGCTCAATCCGATCCGTACGGTCGGCAAGCAGATCGCCGACGTGCTGATCCGCCACGGCAATATCTCGCGCCACGCCGCCCCCGCGCAGGCGGTTGAAATGCTGCGCGCGGTCGGTATCACCGATCCGTCGCGCCGCGCCAAAGCCTATCCGTTCGAAATGTCCGGCGGCATGTGTCAGCGCGTGATGATCGCGATTGCGCTCGCCGCCAAGCCGTCGCTGCTGATCGCCGACGAGCCGACCACCGGGCTCGATGTGACGACGCAAGCTGTCATCATGGATCTCGTCAATGATCTCGCCAAGGAACTCGGCATGGCGACGATCTTCATCACCCACGATCTGGCGCTCGCCGGCCAGCGCTCCGCGCGCATTGTGGTCATGCACGCGGGCCACGTGGTCGAGAACGCGCCGACCCGCGAACTATTCGAAAATCCGCGTCATCCCTATACCGCGGAGTTGATCGCGGCGACGCCGGACGCGGCGCAAAGCCTCGACGAGCTTGCCGCCGTTCCGGGCATGCTGCCCGACCTGCGCCGCACCGATCTGCCGCCGTGCCGCTATTCCGAGCGCTGCCCGCGTAAGCTCGCCGCTTGCGCGCAGCCGTTGCCGCAGCCGATACCCGGCACCACGCACTTTGTCGCCTGCTGGAACCCGCTGCCCGAGCATGCGCTCAGCGCGCCGAAAGTAAGCGCCGCATGACCGCGCTGCTCGACGTTGCCGATGTATCGAAGGTATTTCCGGTCGGGGCCGGACCGGGCGCCTGGTCGCGGCTCAAGCGCCGCTTCACCGGCGGCGTCGAAACCCTGCCGAAGGTCTATGCCGTCGACGACGTGAGCTTCGTCATTGGCAAAGGCGAGACCGTGGGACTGGTCGGCGAATCCGGCTGCGGCAAATCGACTCTGGTGCGCGCGCTCACCCGGCTCATCGACGTCAGCGACGGCAGCATCAAGCTCGGCGAGCGCGAATTATCGCTTAAGGCGGCGCGCGTGTTCGCCCGCGATCGCGACCGCGCCCGCATTCAGATGGTGTTCCAGGATGCCGGCGAAAGCGTCAATCCGCGCTTCAACGCTTTCGCCGCCATCGCCGATCCGCTGCGGCGCTTGCGCAAATTGCGCGGCAAGGCGCTCACTGAGCGGGTCGAGACGGTGGCGAGCCAATGCGGCCTGCCGCTGCAACTGCTGTCGCGCTTTCCGCATCAACTATCCGGCGGCCAGCGCGCCCGCGTCGGTATCGCCCGCGCCATCGCGGTTACTCCCGAACTTCTGGTGCTCGACGAACCGACCGCGGCGCTCGACGTTTCGGTCCAGGTGGTGATTCTTCAGCTGTTGCAGCGGTTGAAGAAAGAGCTCGGCATGAGCTATCTCTTCGTGTCGCACGACCTCTCCGTGGTGCGGCTTTTATGCGACCGCGTGCTGGTGATGTATCTCGGCAAGATTGTCGAATCCGGCCCGGCCGGCGAAGTGTTCGAGCATCCGCTGCATCCCTATACCCAGGCGCTGGTTGCCGCGGTGCCACGTTTGGACGAAAATGGCGGCGAACGGTTGCGGCTTTCCGGCGAACCGCGCAGCCCGATTGATCCCGATCCGAATGTGTGCCGCTTCTACGGCCGCTGTCCGCGCGGGACCGATCTGTGCAAGACCAAAATGCCGGCGCTGCGCAGCTTTGGCGTGCGCGAGGAGCACCAGGTGGCGTGCCATTTCGCCGAGGAATTTCTGCCCAAGGTGTGAGCGTGAAAAAACGCAAGGCCAAGGTTAAAAGCGCCGTTAAGAGCGCCAAAAAGGCGAAAGCATCCGCGCCGCAAAAGCAGGACGTCCTAGATGCCATGGTTGCCGCGGCTGCGCAGGCGCTTGGGCTGCCCGTCGATCCGGCTTGGGAAGCCAAGGTCAAATTCAATCTGCGCCTGATCTTGCGCCACGCGGCGCTGGTCGATGAATTCGTGCTGCCCGATGACGCCGAACCGGCTCCAGTGTTCCGTGCTTGATACGCCCGCAACCGATTTCGACTTCGTGCCGGCCGCCGAGATCGCCGGCGCGGTAACGTCCGGCCGCGCGAGCGCAGTGCGCGTCGTCGAAGCCGCGCTGGCGCGCATTCGCGAGCGCGATCCGGTGCTCAATGCGTTCACCGCTGTCACCGAAGCGCGCGCGCTCGCCCGCGCCGAAGCGCTCGATGACGCGCGCGCGGCAGGGAAACCGCTCGGCCCGCTCGCCGGCGTGCCGTTTGCGGTGAAGAACCTGTTCGACGTCGCGGGCCTCCCGACGCTCGCCGGCTCGAAGATCAACCGCGATCTGCCGCCTGCCGCGCGCGACGCCACGCTGATCGAGCGGCTCGAAGCCGCCGGCGCCATTCTGCTTGGCGCGCTCAATATGGGCGAATACGCCTACGACTTCACCGGTGAGAATATCCACGACGGCGCCGCGCACAATCCGCACGATCACGAGCGCATGACCGGTGGCTCGTCGAGCGGCTCCGGCGGCGCGGTGGGCGGCGGGCTGGTGCCGTTCGCGCTCGGATCCGACACCAACGGTTCGATCCGGGTGCCGTCGTCGCTGTGCGGCACATTCGGGCTAAAACCGACGTATGGCCGGCTCTCGCGCGCGCGGACATTCCCTTTTGTCGCGAGCCTCGACCATCTCGGACCGTTCGCCCGCACCGCGCGGGATCTCGCGCTCGCTTACGACGCCATGCAGGGCTTTGATCCTGAAGACCCGGCCTGTGCCGACCGCCCCGTCGCGCCGACTGTGCCGCTCCTGGAGCGCGACGCGGACGATCTGCGTATCGCCGTTGCCTCGGGCTATTTCAAATGTAAAAGCGGCGAAGCCTGCTACGCCATCGACCGCGTCGCCTCTGCGCTCGGCGCCAACCGCGATATCGAGATTCCGGAGGCCGAGCGCGCCCGCTCCGCTGCCTTCATCATCACCGCGACCGAGGGCGCGAGCCTGCATCTTGAGCGCCTGCGCAGCCGCGCCAAGGATTTCGACCCGGCGGTGCGCGATCGCTTGCTCGCTGGCGCCATTGCGCCAGCCTCATTAGTGGTGAAGGCACAAAAATTCCGCCGCTGGTACCGCGAGCAGGTGCTCGCATTGTTCAAGGACGTCGATGCGATTTTGGCGCCGGCGACGCCGTGCACCGCGCCGCTGATCGGCCAGCAGACCTTCATGCTCGGCGACGTCGAACTGCCGGTGCGCGCCAATCTCGGCCTCTACACCCAGCCGATCTCATTCATCGGCCTGCCGGTTGTCGCCGTGCCGGTGCCGCTCACCCCGCTGCCGATCGCGGTGCAGATCATCACCGCGCCGTGGCGCGAGGATATTGCGCTGCGCATCGCGCATGCGCTCGAAGCCAAAGGCGTCGTCGCGGCGATGCGGCCGGCGTCGCTCTGACATAAAAACCAGGGAGCAACCCATGCAGCTCGACCTGCCGGAGGTCGTTGCCGAAGTCAAAGCCGCGTTCGAGCGCTACGAAAAGGCTTTGGTGTCGAACGACGTCGCAACGCTCGACGCGCTGTTCCACGACGATGTCCGCACCATCCGTTACGGCAACGCGGAAAATCTCTATGGCTACGGCGAGATCATGGCGTTCCGCGCGGCGCGGTCGCCGGCTGGCCTGGCGCGCACGCTGTCGAAGACCGTCATCACCAGCTACGGCCGCGATGTCGCCGTGGCTTCGACGCTGTTTCATCGTCTGACCATGCCGGGAAAAATCGGCCGCCAGATGCAGACCTGGGCGCGCTTTGCCGACGGCTGGCGCGTCGTTGCCGCCCATGTCAGTGTTATCGACGCTTAATCGATTCGATGCGGGGGCGCGTGCATGCGGTGGCAACGCATTTCTCTTGTTGTCTGCCTGTTGCTCGCCGGCACAGCGGCGCGAGCGGACGGCGCCTTCATCCAGCAGCCCTTGCGCATCCTTCTTCCGAGCGATCTCGGCACGCTCGAAGCGCTGCTGATCCGGCCGAGCGACCCAGGGCGCTATCCGCTGGCGCTGATCTCGCACGGCTCGCCGCGCTCCGGGGCGGAGCGGCCGGAAATGACGCCGCTCGGCATGCTGCCGCAGGCGCTCGAATTCGCCCGCCGCGGCTGGGCCGCGCTGATCGTGATGCGCCGTGGCTATGGCGGTTCCGACGGCGGCTGGGCGGAAGGTTTTGGCTCCTGCAGCAATGCGAATTACACCGCCGCCGGAGAAGCCGGCGCCGCCGATCTGAAACTGGCGCTCGAATTCGTCTCGCACCGTCCGGATATCGATGGCACGCGCATGATCGCAGTCGGCGTGTCGGCCGGCGGCTTCGCCACCATCGCGCTCACCGCCGATCCACCGCCGGGCCTCCTCACCGCGATCAGTTTCGCCGGCGGCCGCGGCTCGCAGCAGGCCGATGAGGTTTGCCAGCCGGAAAAACTCGTCGCGGCGTTTCGCACCTTCGGCCAGCGCTCACGCATTCCGATGCTGTGGGTCTATGCCGCGAACGATCATTTCTTCGGACCGGCTTTGGCGCAGCAATTGCGCGAGGCGTTTACCGCGGGCGGCGGCAATGTCGATTTCATCGCCGCGCCGGCGTTCGGCAATGACGGCCACGGCCTGTTCTCGGCGGCCGGCATTCCGCAATGGACGCCCTACGTCGAGGCGTTCCTGCAAAAGCAGAACCTGACGCTGCGCGATGCGCCGCTGCCCTTGCCGGTTTCCGGCCTCACCGCGCCGCCGCAGCTCGGCGCCAACGGGCAGAACGCGTTCGCGACTTATGTGATCGACGCGCCGCATAAGGCCTTTGCCGTAGCGCCCGACGGCGCGTTCGGCTGGCGGTCGGGCCTGCGCACCACCGATGCGGCGCGCGCCGGCGCGCTCAAAGCCTGCCAGCAGCATGCCCCGCATTGCGACGTGCTGTTCGTCGACGATGCGGCGGTGGCGCATTAGCACAGCGCGCCGAGCGGCAGTGCGGACGCCTTCCGAAATTGCCGGCCGATGGCGGCGAGCATGGCGTCATCGCCGCCGGGGGCCAAGAGCGTGATGCCGAAGGGTCTGCGGTCGGCACCGATCGAGGCCGGCACCGCGAGTCCGCACAGATCGAGCAGATTGACGAAATTGGTATAGGTGCCGAGCCGGCTGTTGAGCGCGACCGGCTCGGCCTCCACCTCCGCGATCGAATAGATCGTCGGCGCGGTCGGCGCCACCAGCGCATCGACGGCGCGGAAGATGCGGTCGCGCACCCGGCGCAATTCCTCGAGCCGATAGAACGCCGCGAACGCTTCCGCCGCCGAAGGCTTGGCGCCGGCTTCGATGATCTGCCGTGTCACCGGCAGGATCGCGTCCGGCGACTGCGTGAGCAGATCTTTGGCGACGAGATACCGCTCGGCGACCCACGGGCCTTCGTAGAGCAGCCGCGCCGTCTCGTGGAATGGCGCGAAATCGACTTCGACGATCTTGCCGCCAAGCGCAGCGAGTTTCGCCAGCGCAGCGTCATAGGCGGCGGCGGAAATCTTGTCACCGAAGAACTGGCGCTGGCCTGCGAGCGGCACGCCAAGCCGCACGTCTTTCGGCGGCGGGCCGACCGCGCCGACGAGCCGCGCGCGCGAATAAGGATCGGCGTCGTCGGGCCCGGCGATGGCATTGAGCGCGATCATCGCGTCGTCGACGGTGAGCGCGAACACCGACACGCAATCGAGCGTGCGGCAGGCCGGCACCACGCCGAAGGTCGAAACCAGGCCAAGGCTCGGTTTGAGCCCGACAATATTATTGTAGGCTGCGGGCACGCGGCCCGATCCCGCGGTATCGGTGCCGAGCGCCAGCGGCACGATCCCGGCGCCGACCGCGACGCCGGAGCCGGAGCTCGAACCGCCGGGAATGAGCGACGCGTCGAACAGATTGCGCGGCGTGCCGTAAGGCGAACGCACGCCGACGAGACCGGTGGCAAACTGGTCGAGATTGGTCTTGCCGAGGATGAGCGCGCCGGCCCTGCGCAACCGCGCCACGGCGGTGGCATCCTGTTTCGGGTGATACGAGAACGCCGGACAGGCGGCGGTCGTCGGCAGGCCGGCGACGTCGATATTGTCCTTCACGGCGACCGGAATCCCGTAAAGCGGCAGCGCCTTGTCGGCGTCGTCGAGCGCCTCCGCCTCGGCGATGACATCGCCTTCTTCGCGCAAGCTGATGAAGATCGCCGGATCGTTCCGCGCGCGCAGCCGCACGAAACTGCGCGCCACGATCTCGCCGGGCGCCGTATTCCGGCTGCGATAAGCGGCAAGGATTTCGGCGACCGTCTCGGTCACGTCGGACTCGCTCCACCCGGTCCCTGGCTGATTATTTTACCGGCGCGGCGTCGGGAATAAAGCGCTGACCGAACACCGGCTCCTTATACGGCGTCGGCGGCAATTCCCAAGCGCCGGTCGAGGGCGGCCGCACATCGGCATCGACATGCGCGTCGATCAGGAACGGCTTGTTGGCCTTGATCGCGTGCTCCAGCGCGCCGCGGAAATCTTCCGACTTGGTCACGGTGAGCGCTTCGACGCCGGCAGCTTTCGCCCAGGCGGCAAGATCGGGATTGTACGGCTTCTTGTTGGCGCCCTGATGGAACATGGTGCCGTATTCACGGCCGCCGAACATGCCGAGCTGGATATCGCGGATCGAGACCCAGCCGAAATTGTTCCAGATCACCCAGACCACCGGAATGTTGTATTCGACCGCGGTGCACAGCACGTGCGGCACCATGGTGAAGCAGCCATCGCCGGTGACCGCGACCACCGGACGGTCCGGCGCGGCAAGTTTTGCGCCGAGCGCGCCGGCGGCGCCGAATCCCATGCCGGAAAAGCCCCAGGAATTGAGCATCGACTGCGGTTGGCGCGCTTTCCAGAACTGCATGTACCAGTTGTGGCTGACGCCGACGTCGCAGCAGAGTATGCCGTCCGGCGGCATCACCGCCTGGCAATCGGCGACCACGCGCTCCGGCCGCATCGGCGTCGCATGCATCTCGAAATTCGGCGCGACAAACTTGTCCCATTCAGCGCGCCATCGCGCGATATCGGCGAGCCACGCTTTGGTCCCCTCACCTTTGCTCTTGCGCTGTTCGAGCGCGGTAAGGAGCTGGCGCAGGAAGGTGCGTGAATCGGCGAGGATGCCGAGATTAGGTGGATAATTGCGGCCGAGCTCCGACGGATCGACGTCGACGTGGATGAGTTTTGTCGACGGTAAATTCCACGAATAGCCCGGCATCCACGATGACGCCGAGCGGTCGTCGAAGCGCGCACCAATCGCGATAACAAGATCCGAGCGGCGGCCGGCTTCGTTGGCGGGGAACGCGCCGTTTCTCCCGATAAAGCCGAGCGACAGGGCATCGGTCATGTCGAACGAGCCCATGCCGTTCGGCGACGAGATCACCGGGATGCCGAGTTTTTTGGCGAACTCCGTCAGCTCGCAGCCGGCTTCCGACAGCGTCACGCCGTGGCCGATGAACAGCACCGGCCGCTGCGCGGCGAGGATCATATCCAGCGCGCGCGCAATGTCCTCGGGCGAAGCGCCGCTACGCTGCGAATTGAACGGCGGCGCCGGCGGCGGCAGCTCGACGTCGTCCTCTTCCTGAAACACGTTGAATGGCACGTCGACATTCACCGGGCCCGGCCGGCCCGACAGCATCGTGGTCATGGCCTGGCGCAGTGCGAGCGGTAGCATGTCGACGCGCGTCGGCTGGTAGCTGCGCTTCACCACCGGGCGCAGCACGTTGACGAAGTCGGCCTGGTAATGCCGGTTGATCTCCTGGAACGGGCTGCGGTTGAACTGCGAGGTCGGCACGTTGGCGGTGATCGCGAACACCGCCGAGGAATCGGTCAGCGCGCAGGCGAGCGGCATGACGATATTAGCCGAGCCCGGCCCGCACGAGGTCAGCGTCGCTACCGGCTCGTGGCGGATGCGGAAATAGGCGTCCGCCATGTGCGCGGCGACCTGCTCATGGCGCGGCGAAACGAGCTTGATGCGGTCGCGCGCCTGATACAGCGGATCGAGCATGCCGACATTGCCATGCCCGCAAATGCCGAACACATAAGGGATATCGTTTTCGATCAGATACTCGGTAATCAGCTCGGCGCCCTTCATGCGTGGCATCGTTACTCCTGGAAGCTCGTTGCGGTGGGCCAAAGCCCATTTCTATCACGATCCAAAGCGTCATTGCGAGCGTGGCCCGGCTTGAGTCTTGGCTTTCGCGGAATTCGCGCATGCCTTTCGACATGTGCGGCCGGGCCCCTCGAAAATGACCCATCTGCGACCGTCACGCGACTAATGTGGCAGAGTGTTCTTTTCGAACAGGCCATCTCATGAGACGCCGGGAGTTTCTCGCATTGATGGGCTGCTCCGCGGCGGCGTGGCCGCTGGCCGCCCGCGCAGAGACGGCCGTTAGTGTTCCGCAGCCGGCGGCAGACGAAATCGCAGACATGGCAGATCTCGCCCGCGCCTTTATGGCGCAATATGCGGTACCGGCGCTGTCGGTCGCCATCGGCTATGGCGGCACGATGGTTTATCAGGACGCGTTCGGCCTGGCCGACCGGGACAATCGCGTGGCGGTCACGCCGGAGAATCTGTTCCGTATCGCCAGCGTCACCAAGACGCTGACCTCGGTCACGATTTTCTCGCTGGTCGAAGCCGGACGTATCAAGCTCGCCGACAAGGTATTCGGCCAAGGCGCCATCACCGGGCTCGATTACGGCAAGCCGCCGTTCAATCCCGGAATCGAAGACATCACCATCGAACATCTGCTCACGCACACCGCCGGCGGCTGGCCCAACAACGATGGCCACGATCCGATGTTTCACGATCCGCAACTGAGCCAGCATGAGCTGATCGCGTTTACGCTACGCACCCGGCCGCTGGATCATCCGCCGGGAGAGAATTACGCTTACTCCAACTTCGGCTATTGCGTGCTTGGCCGCGTCATCGAGAAAATCACCGCCCGGCCCTATGCCGACTATGTGCGGGCCGCGGTGCTGCAACGCTGCGGCATCGCCGACATGACCATCGCCGGCAATACGCTGGCGCAACGGCAGCCGCACGAAGTGAAATATTACGGCCAGGGCCGCGAGAATCCCTACGACATGAACGTCGCGCGGATGGACTCGCACGGCGGTTGGATCGCGCGGCCGGCCGATTTCGTGCAATTTTTCATGCATGTCGACGGCTTTGCCATGCCGCCCAATATTCTCCAGCCGCCGACGCTCCAAATCATGACCACGGCGTCCACGGCCAATCCGCACTATGCCAAGGGCTGGGAGGTCAATGCCGTCAATAACTGGTGGCACGACGGCACCTTGCCGGGCTCCGAGACCCTTGCGGTGCGCACCCACTCCGGTTTCTGCTGGGCGGTCTTCACCAACACCAGGCGAACCGAATCCGACATGGGCGTCGACCTCGACCGGCTGATTTGGACCATGGTGCGACAGGTCAAAGCCTGGCGGGTTTGATCGAGCATCGTTGCGCGATCTCGCGCGGCAAAAATGGCATCACTACAATCCGCTGACGCACGGGCTGGCGATGCGCGTCGCCGACTGGCCGCCGGCGGCCACCACTAGCGTATTGGCTCTACCCATTGGGTACGTGACGGCCCCGGCGCGAAAGCATCGCCGAAATATTGGGTTTCATGGGCCACTTGTACGCCATGAAATTCCATAATGCTGACGACATACGACGGCTCGCCGTCATAGGTCATCACCAGTTCCGTGATCCAAAGATCGTCTCTGCCCAGGATGCGTTTGACGTTGAACCGTTTTTTGTTCGGCTGCGCGGCCCGTGCCAACTGGATATGCCGCCTGCTGCGGATGCGTTCGCCCGACTGCGGATAATCGAGTATGGCATCGTCGCGATAAATCTCGTGTTCGGTTTCGAAGTCGTTGGCATCGGATGCCGCCCAGTGCCGATCCAAAGCCGCTCGAATATTCTGGTCTTCATTCATCGTCTTCTCTCACATCGCAGCGTCCCTTAACCCCGCCTGCCTGACCAGGGGATAGGTCACGTCGCGGAATTCACGCATGCCCTCGATATAGCGCGGCCAGGAGAGTAACACGCCGTCGAGCCCGATTTTCGATAGCGCGATGAGCCCGTCGACGATCTGCTCTTTAGTGCCGATCAGCGGCAAGCCGCCCCAGCCCGAGATCATCATCTCGGCCATGGCGTTGCGCTTTTCCTTCGGATAGTCGCGCTTGTTGATCTCCGCGCCCATGGTGTCGATGACGTTGCGGGCGGCGACCCAGTCGCCTTTGTCGTGAACATAATATTTGTAGAAGGCGCGGGCCTCCTGCTCGGTCTCGGCCTGCACGATGTTGGCATTGCTCCACACCTGCACCTCGCGGCCGTAAGTCTCCCGCGCAAGCGTGCGATAGGCTGCGACATGGGCGGCATTCTTCGCAAGATCGTGGCTGCGGATGCCGGTGAAGATGAGATCGGAATATTGGCAGGCGAAATGGCGGCCGCGCTCCGAAGAGCCGGCATTCATGATCACCGGATGCGGGTACTGGATCGGCTTCGGCTGCAAATAGCCGCCCCGGATGCGGTAGAACTTGCCGTCGAAGTCGAAACGCTCGTCCTCGGTCCACAGCCGCTTGACGATGGTCACCCATTCCTCGGCGCAGGCGTAGCGGTCGTGGTGCTCCATCATCTCGACGCCGAACATTTCCATTTCCGGGAAATTCCAGCCATTGACGATGTTGAGCGTGTAGCGCCCGCCCGAAATATGGTCGATCGCCGCCGACTGCTTGGCGGCGATGATCGGATGATTGAGCGCAACATGCGAAGTCGAGATCACGCCGGGGTTCTTTGTCGCGCCGGCAATGCCGGCGGCCCAAGTGAAGGTCTCGAAGCCGGGGCCCTGCGGATCGGTTGTGCCGCCAAAACCGCGCCAGCGTGCCACCGGCACCAGCGCCTCGAAATCCATTTCATCGGCAAGCTGCGCCAGCGTCACAGTATTCGGCCAGGTGAGTTCGAGCCGGCCGTCGAGATCCGACATCACGCAGCCGGAATCGAGATTGGTCTGAAAGGTGCCGAGTTTCAGCTTGCGGCAGCCCAAGGCCGGATTGGTTTCGCGGCGGTCTTTTTGCTGCGGTTTCATTGTCACGTCGCGCGCTTTCGCTGCTTGCCCGCTACTTGCCGGCTACTTGCCACCGCGCTTCACCCGCCGCACGAGATAATCGAAATTGATCTGGAACTGCTCGGCCCGGCTGATGTCGTGCTTGAGCTTGAGGATATCATCGCGGGGAAATTCCGGCAGCGGTTCGCCGGCGGCTTCGGCGAGCAACTGGATCATGGCGCCGTTCTCCAGCATGATGGTGCCGATCACCGCTTCGGCGATGCTCGTGCCGGTGACGACCACGCCGTGGTTCTTCAACAGCACGCCGCGGCCGCGGCCGAGCGCGCGTGCCACGCCGGCGCCCATCTCGGGGCTGCGAATGAGATTGATGGTGTCCTCATAAAATCCGAGCGATTCATAAAACAGCGCGCCCGGCTGGCTGTAGCATCTGAGCGTCTGGCCGTTCGCCGACAGCGCGATCGAATACGCGGGATGGGTGTGAATGACGCAATTGACGTCGGCGCGCGCTTTGAAGATTTCCGAATGGATGAAGACCTCGCTGTGGCGGCGCGCGGTGCCGGCGACGACCTTGCCGTCGAGATCGATGGTGAGGATGTTGCCGAAGGTGATCTCGTCGAGGCCGAGACTGTGCGCCTTCATCAAGAACAGGTTCGGATTGTCGGGCAGGCGGAACGAGATATGGCCGCGGGTGAAATCGTCCTGGCCTTCCGCCACCAGCACTTTGCCGGCGGCGATCATTTCCGCCTTGATGTCGCGATGCGACGGTTTTTTGGCGGATGACGCTTTGCCGGAAGACTTTCTACCTGAAGCTTTGGCCATTTCCCTCGCCCAATGCCATTCGCGCTCTTTTCCTGCGAAGGAAAACAGGGATTTGCAAGGGCCTCAAGGGAGAGCCGGCCATGCCGGAAACGCGTGCTAGGCGAAGAAAGCAATCTCGCAGGCGACGCCTTCGGGCCGCCAGTCGAAACCGACCTCGCCGTTAAGCTGGCCGCAGATCATGCGGTCCATCACACGGGTGCCAAAACCTTGCCGCTGCGGCGGCGTCACCGGCGGGCCGCCAGTCTCCGTCCAGAGTAGCACGAGGTGTCTGCCGGGATCGAGACGCCACTCGACGCGCACGCGGCCGTTCGGCGCCGACAGCGCGCCGTATTTGACGGCATTGGTGACGAGTTCGTGCACCACCATCGCCAGGGCCTGTGCGTGATCGGGCGTAGCGTCATTGCGAACCAGCGGACCAGACCCGAAGCGGCCGGTTCCGTTGGCCGCTATGCCACCTTGTCTTCTTTTACCGGCAGCGTGTTGCCGTGAATAAGGTCGTGAATTGCGGATAGCTTCTCGATCACTGGCGGCGACAGAATGAACGGATAAACATCCTGCATACCCATCGTTCGGTTGAGACTGTTGAGCGCATTGCTCAACGGCAGCCAGGTTTCGATCAGCGGCGACGGATCGCGCACCTTATACGGATCGAAATCGACCTGGGCATCGAGTTCGCCGGGGCGAGCGAGCCGCGGATGCACGTACATGCCGAACGCGCGCGCCATTTCCAGTGTGTCCACGATGTGCAGGTAGTGCGCCCAGGTTTCGGCAAAATCCTCCCATGGATGCGACGACGCATAGGCACTGATGAAATTGTCCCGCCAGTTCGGCGCTGCGCCGTTGGCGTAATAGCTTTGCAGCGCCTCGCCGTAATCCACCGTTTCGTCGCCGAAGATTTTACGGCATGCCTCAATGAGGCCGCCGTCGCGCACCAGCACGTCCCAAAAATAATGCCCGACCTCGTGGCGGAAATGGCCGACCAGCGTACGGTAGGGTTCGTGCATGATAGTGCGGCGCTTCTCGCGCTCGGCATCGTCGGCCTCCTCGAGCGCCAGCGTGATCAGGCCGTTATCATGGCCGGTCATCACACGCACTCCGGCGTGCGGCGGGCTCGCCAGAAAATCGAAGACCAGACGCTCGCCGCCGTTGCCGTTGCGCTCGTCGAGCGGCAGGTTGAGCTTCATCAGCGTGTAGAACAGCCGGTGCTTGGCAATTTCGATGTTCCGCCACGCGGTTAAATTAGCCGCGATTGAGGTGTCGGGAATCGTCCGGTTGTGCCGGCAGGCGGCGCAAAAGGTATCGGGCACCTCGGCCTCGATCATCCAGTTGCAGACGTCAAATTCCGCATTGGCGCAAAGGCGATAGAGCTTCTTGTCGATCGCGAAAGCGCGCCACAGCTTGCCTTCGCCGTCGTCCGCCGGCTCGAGCGCCGAAAGATTCATGATTTCGGGAATGAATCCGAGGCGATGCGAGCACTTCTCGCAAACCCTGTTTTCAAAATAGAGCAATTGCTCGCAGTGCTGGCATTTGAAGAGTTTCATCGTCGATTTTCACGCTCCCGGAGCATGCAGCGAAGAACGACGTCAAAGCGCGCGAATCGTTCCTTCCTTTGCGACGAGCCTAAAGTGCGCCGGGGATAAACCCCACGGTTGCGGCATGCGGGTCCACATATTTGTGCAGGAAAATTGCCGATACCAGCCACCCAAGCCCCCGCCAATGAATAGAATTTACTCATAATCACAACGCATTAGATGCAAATCGCCGTACGGTCAGATGAGCGGCCGCGGCATGTCCTCGTCGAAATATTGTGCCACGCGCTCCAGCACGCGCGGATTGGCCAGCGTCATCGTGCCATTGCTCTGCGTGAACATGCCCATGCGGCGCAGCTTCGCGAGCGTCTTGTTGGTGTGCACGAGCGAAAGCCCGAGCGCGTCGGCGATATGCTGCTGGGTAAGCGGAAAGCCGAAGCTTTCGCCGGTCGTCAGCCCCAGCGCCCGGACGCGCTTATAGAGCGCAACGATCAGCGCGGCGACGCGCTCGGCGGCGGTGCGGCGGCCGACGCTGGTCAGGTTCTCGTCGACGATGCTTTCCTCGCGTGAGCCGAGCCAGGTGACATCGAACGCAAGCTCCGGCATGTCGCGGAACAGATGCCAGACCTTGCGCCGCGGCAGCACGCAAAGCTCGACGTCGGTCAAAGCCTCGATGCCGTGCATCGCAGCTTCGAACATCGCCGCCTGCAGGCCGAGCAGATCGCTGGGCAGGAGGAAATTCAGAATCTGGCGCTGGCCGTCGGGCAGCGTTTTGAAACGGAACGCCCAGCCCGAATAAAGGGTGTAAAGCTCGGCGCGATCGTCGCCGGCCCGAACGATTGCGGCGCCGGGCTTAACCGCGATCTGCTTGTCCAGCATGTCGTTAATGGTCTTAAGCTGATCGGGGCCGACCGGCTTGAACAGACCGCAAGCGCGCAGCGCGCATTGGTAACAGCTCGTTTCCATGACGAGAAATCCTGGTTGAACAAAATGGCTGTGTGCGAAACCGCATCATCGGGCTTCGATGGAGTGGGGAATTTGCGGCGTGCTCAATACGGCCGCGGACGCGATGGATGGCGAGTAAACGCCGACCGCCGCGCAAAAGTTCCACGGTGCTAACCGAGTGTGTCTTTTGATATAGGCAATTCGCGCGGTTCTAAGGTAATGTCACTCTGCCGCTGGCGCCTGAACGGGGCCGCTGCGGTTTGAATTTGGATTAATGCCGGCTTCTCATGCCGCCCGGATGAGAGGGCCTTAACGTCCAGGCGTGAATTTGATCGCGTGAACTCCGATCCGAAGACCGAAGCGAAAAGCGGGCAGCGGCCGCTTGCCCTGCTCAATCGCAGCCTTGTCGCCACCACCGTGCTCGCGGCGTTGATCGTCGCGGCGGCGTTTCTGCTCGGCGCCCGCAACGAAACCGACGACGCATGGGTCCGTCACTCGCTCGAAGTGCGCGCGCAACTGACGCGAGTCTTAAGCCTGATGCAGAGCGCGGAAACCGGCCAGCGCGGCTATCTGCTGACCGGCCAGGAACTTTATCTTCAACCCTATCAGATGGCGCTCGATCAGATGCCGGCGACGCTTGACCACACCGCGGCGCTGGTGAGCGATAATCCGCGGCAACAGGCAGCACTAGGGAAGCTGCGCGGGCTAATCGGGGGGAAACTCGACGAACTGCGCACCACCGTCGACGACTTCAAAGCCGGCCATGGCGAGGCGGCGCTGGCGATCGTCAACAACGACACCGGCTTCCGGCTGATGCAGGAAATCCGCGGCATCATCGACACCATGCAGGCCGAAGAGGAAGGCTTGCTCACCGCGCGGCAAACGGCCGAGGAGCATTCCGCCATGCTGCTTCAGGCAGGCGTCGCTGCCGCCTTCCTGCTTATTGCCGCCATGGGTTTCCTGATCGCCCGCTTTACCCGCGAATCCTTCGTGCAGCTCACAGCGACGCGGGACCGGCTCGCCGCTTCCAACCAGCAATTGCTCGAAGAAGCGAGCCGGCGCGCGATCGCGGAGAACCAGCTGCGTCGGGCACAAAAAATGGAAGCGCTCGGCCAGCTCACCGGCGGCATCGCCCATGACTTCAACAATATGCTCGGCGTGATCATGGGCACGCATGATCTGGTCAAGCGCCGCATCGCCAAGGGCGATTTCGGCGTACAGCGGTTTCTCGACGCCGCCAATTCCGCGACCGAGCGCGCCGCGACGCTGACCCAGCGGCTGCTCGCTTTCGCGCGCCAGCAGCCGCTTTCGCCGCAGCCGCTCGATCCGAACAAAATGATCGCCAATATGTCGGACCTGCTGCACTCGACGCTCGGTGAGCATATCCAGATCGAGACCGTGACGACGGCCGGAATGTGGACGGTCTATGCCGATTCCCAGCAGCTCGAAAACGCCATCCTCAACATCGCCATCAATGCCCGCGATGCCATGCCTGGCGGCGGCAAGCTCACCATCGAAACCGGCAACGCCTATCTCGACGACGCCTATTGCCGGGAAAACCCGGAAATCGAGCCCGGCCAGTTTGCGCTGATCGCCGTCACCGATACCGGGATCGGCATGACGCCGGAGGTCGCCGCGCGCGCCTTCGATCCGTTCTTCACCACCAAGAGCACCGGCAAGGGCACCGGACTTGGCCTGAGCCAAGTCTATGGTTTCGTGAAACAGTCGCGCGGCCACATCAAGGTCTATAGCGAGCCGGGCGCCGGCACGACGGTGAAGATTTATCTGCCGCGGCTGATGGCCGAGGCGATGGACATCAAGCGCGGGGCGCAGGCGCCACTGCGCACCGGCGACCGCAGCGAAATCATCCTCGTCGTCGAGGACGATGCGCTGATGCGGCGGCTGGCCACCGAGGCGCTGCACGAACTGGGTTACACGGTGTTCGACGCCGACAGCGCCGCGAGCGCGCTGGCGACGCTCGACCGCGTCGCCGAGGTGAAACTTCTCTTTACCGACGTGGTGATGCCGGACATCAACGGCAAAAAACTCGCCGAGGAAGCGCTGCGCCGCCGGCCGGGGCTCAAAGTGTTGTTCACCACAGGCTATACGCCCAATGCCGTGGTCCACGGCGGCGTGCTCGATCAGGGCGTCAACCTGATCAGTAAGCCCTTTACGCTCGATCAGCTCGCCGCCAAGGTGCGCTCGATTTTGGATGAGTAAGCGGCGCCGCGTTCAAGCGCTCGCCGCCAGACGGGCTTCATCGATGCCCGCCGCGTGATCCGCCTCCAACAGGAAAATCTTCCGCAACATGTCGCGCTCGATCGGCTTTTGCAGAACCGGCACGCCGGCGAAGCGTGGATCGACGCTGTCGGCGTCATAGCCGGTGACGAAGATGAAGGGCACTCCGCGTTTGGCCAGTATTTCGGCGACCGTATAAACGAGGCCGTCGCCGAGATTGATGTCGAGCACCGCGGCATCGAAGTGATTCTCGCGCGCCGAAGCAAGCGCCTCGGACGCGGTCGAGACCGGACCGATCACCTGGAAACCGAATTCGGTGAGCGTCTCCTGAATCATCATGGCGACCAGCGCCTCGTCTTCGACGAGCAGCACCCGCTTGTCCTGGCGTCTTAAGCCAATCACCGTACCGTTTCTGGCGCCGTAGCGCGCCGGACTAAACGGGCTGGATTTTGTTAGTTCGCTCCGCGGGATCGACACAACGCAGCGCAAGCCTTTTGCATCCCAGTTGAACGACGTCTCGCCGCCAAGCTGCTGTTCGATGCTGGCGGTGATAACTTTGAGACCGAAACTGCGCGACGATGGCTGCGCGACCACGGGGCCGCCGCTTTCGGCCCAGTTCAAAGTGAGCGCATCGCCCCCCAATTGCCAGGCGAGCGCGACCTTGCCGTCCGGGCACGACAGCGCGCCGTGCTTGGCAGCATTGGTGGCGAGTTCATGAAGCGCCAGCGCGAGACCCTGCGCGGTGGCGGGCTGCAACGAAATATCCGGCCCGCCGACCCTTATCCGGTCGCCGGCGCGATAGGGCGCAAGCTCGTCGGCCACCAGTGTCGCGAGATCCGCGCCGTGCCAGCGTGAATCGGACAGGAGCGTATGGGCGCGAGCCAGCGCCTTGATGCGGCCCTCGACCGCCTGCACATAGTCGTCGACGCTCTTGGCGTGGGTGAGCCGGATGATGGACTGGATCACGGCCAGCGCGTTGCGGGCGCGATGATCGACTTCGCGCGCCAGCAGGACCTGGCGCTCCTCGGCCTCCTTGCGATCGGTGATGTCGATGGTAACGCCGGAGACTCGCACTATTTTGCCGGCGCCGTCGACACTCGCGGCTGCGCTGCCGATGCACCAGCGAATTTCGCCGTTGGGACGCAGCACGCGGAATTCGATCTGCTGGGTGCGCGCGCCTTCAGCCATGCCGCGCGCGGCTGCTTCCAGCGCGAGCCAGTCATCGGTATGAATGAGAGTGCGGATATTGTCCGCCGTGATTCTGAACTTGCGCGGCTCGACACCGAAAATGCGATGCTGCCCCTCGTCCCAGCGCCATTCGCCGGCGGCAAGATCCCAATCCCACGAACCCATCTGGCCGGCGGCGAGCGCGAGACTCCTGCCCTGCTCGCTCTGAGTGAGCTGCATATTGGAGGATTCAAGCTCGGCGGTGCGCTCGGCGACCCGGCGCTCGAGCTGCGAATTGAGCCGTTCTAGTTCGCGCGTCTTGCGGAACAGTTCAGCGAACACCCGTACCTTGGCGCGCAATACTTCCGGCACCACCGGCACTGGCACGTAATCGACCGCGCCCATCTCATAGCCGCGAAGCCGGTCGACGTCGGTAAGGTGAATCGCCGAGATGAAGATGATCGCGGTTTTGCGAAAGCGCGGGTGATCGCGGATCATCGCAGCGAGCTGAAAGCCGTCGAGTTCCGGCATGCAGACGTCGATCAGTACCACGGCGACGTCGTTCTTGAGCAGAAACTGCAAGGCCTCCCGCGCTGACGACGTCTTGACCAGATTTTCGTTGAGCTCGCCGAGGATTACTTCGTAAGCGAGCAACTTATCCGGCTGATCGTCGACCAGGAGGACGTTGACCTTTTCGGCCGCATTTCCGTTCATCGGTATCCGCCTAGCGGTGCAGCCACATCCGCAGAGCGGACAGGAGCTGTTCGGTGTTGACCGGCTTGGCGAGATAATCCGAGGCACCGGCTTGCAGGCATTTTTCGCGGTCGCCCTTCATTGCCTTGGCGGTCAAAGCAACGATCGGCAGCCGGCGATAAGCCCTGTTCTGTCGGATTTTTTCGATGGTCTGATAGCCGTCCATTTCCGGCATCATGATGTCCATCAAGACGATCGCCAGCGAAGGCGTTTCCTCGATGATCTGAATCGCCTCGGCGCCGGTGGTCGCGGTGAGCACGTTCATGCCGCGGCGCTCCAGTGCGCTCGAAAGCGCGAAGATGTTGCGCGGATCGTCGTCGACCAGCAGCACGGTGCGGCCGACCAGATCCTCATCGGAGGAGTTGAGCCGCTCCAGCATGTGCTGCTTTTCGGGCGGCAGATCAGTGATGACGCGGTGCAGGAACAGCGCGGTCTCGTTGAGGAGCCGCTCCGGCGATTCCACGCCCTTGACCACGATGCTGCGCGCCATGGTGTGGAGCTGTGCGTCTTCCTCGGCCGACAATTCGCGGCCGGTGAAGACCACGACGGGGATATCGGCGAGACCGGTATCGGCGCGCATGCGTTCCAGCACCTCAAAGCCGGACATATCCGGCAGGCGCAGGTCGAGCACGACGCAGTCGACCGGCTCTCCCGCGAGTGTGGCGAGCGCATCGCGCCCGGTGTCGGCATTGACGATCTCGATGTCGTCGTGGCCGAGCAGTTCGCGGATGCTCATCTGCTCGGCGGCATTGTCCTCGACGATCAATAGGCGCTTGCGCCGCGGTTCGGCGAAATCCTTGATCCGCGAGAGCGCTTCGTCGATGCCCTCGCGTGTCGTCGGCTTGTTGACGAAAGCGAAAGCGCCGCGGGCAAGCCCGTGCTGGCGATCCTCGTCGAGCGAGACGATCTGCACCGGAATGTGCCGGGTCAGCGGGTTCTGCTTGAGCTGGCTCAGCACGTTCCAGCCCAGCATGTCGGGCAGGAATACGTCGAGCGACACCGCGGTGGGCTGATACTGCTTGGCGAGATTGAGCGCGTCGTCCCCGCGCATCGCCAGCAAGGCCTTAAAGCCCTTGTCGCGCGCGAGATCGACGAGGATACGCGCATAATGCGGGTCGTCCTCGACGATGAGCAGGATCGCGTCGCCGGCCTGGATGTCGAGGCGATCGTCCGGGATGGGCTCGATGGCGCGCTCGGACGCGATGTGCAAGACCGGGCTTGAAGCCAGCGGCGCCGCGGTCGCTGCGCTCGCGTGAACCGGCGCGCTCGGGCCGACATATTTGATGGGCAGATAGAGTGTGAAGGTGGAACCAGAGCCCGGCGCGCTGTGCAGATGGATTTCGCCACCAAGGAGGCTCGCCAGTTCGCGGCTGATGGCGAGGCCGAGACCGGTGCCGCCGTATTTGCGGCTGGTCGAGGCGTCGGCCTGCTGAAACGCTTCGAAGATGATCTTCTGCTTTTCCTGAGGGATGCCGATGCCGGTGTCGGTCACCTCGAACGCCACTACCGCCGGCGTTTGGCTGAGCACTGGATGGCCCGCACTCCAGCCGCCCGGCGCCACGTTGACGTTAAGGCGGACACCTCCCTGTGCGGTGAACTTGAATGCGTTGGAGAGCAGGTTCTTGAGCACCTGCTGCAGCCGCTTGGTGTCGGTGGTGATGCTGCGGCCGAGATTCGGGTCGACGTGAACCTCGAACGACAGTTGCCGCGTTTCTGCCTCGTGGCGGAACGGCCGCGCCACCATGTCGACGAGGTTGGAGAAGAACACCTCCTCGGCGTCGACTGTAACGGTGCCGGACTCGATCTTCGACAAGTCGAGAATGTCGCTGATGAGGTTGAGCAGGTCGGTACCGGCGCCGTGGATGGTGCGCGCGAATTCGACCTGCTTGCCGGTAAGGTTGCCTTCCGGATTGTCGGTGAGCTGCTGGCCGAGGATCAGGATCGAATTGAGCGGCGTGCGTAATTCGTGCGACATGTTGGCCAGGAATTCCGACTTGTACTTCGACGTGAGCGCAAGCTCGGTCGCTTTTTCCTCGAGCGCCCGGCGGGCCTGTTCGATTTCCTGATTCTTGCGTTCGACTTCGACATTGCGCTCGGCGAGCTGCTGCGCCTTCTGCTCGAGCTGCTCGTTGGTCTGCTGCAACTCTCTCTGCTGCGCCTGCAATTCGCCGGCGAGCTGCTGCGACTGCTTGAGCAGCCCTTCCGTCTGCATCGTCGCTTCGATGGAGTTGAGCACGATGCCGATCGAGGTCGTAAGCTGTTCGAGGAACATTGTCTGCAGCGTGGTGAATTCGTGGATCGAAGCAAGCTCGATCACAGCCTTCACCTGGTTCTCGAACAGCACCGGCAGCACGATATTGTTGCGCGGCGTCATCTTGAACAGCGCCGACGAGATCGGAACCGTGCTGTCGGGCATATCGGTGATCAGCATGCGCCGCTTGTCGACGGCGCATTGGCCGATCAATCCCTGGCCGGGCAGCAGCATCTGCGGGTGGCCATTGGCACCGTCGTCGGCATAAGCCGACAGCAGGTTGAGCGCGTTTTGTTTTTCTTCGCCTTCCACCTGGTAGATGACGCCCTGATGTGCGTTCACCAGCGGTGTGAGTTCGGAAAGGAGCAGCCGGCCGACGGTGGAGAGATCGCGCTGGCCTTGCAGCATGTTGGTGAATTTGGCGAGGTTGGTCTTCAGCCAGTCCTGCTCGGTATTGCGGTCGGTGGTCAGTCGCAAATTGTCGATCATCGTGTTGATGTTGTCTTTGAGCTCGGCCACTTCGCCGCGCGCATCGACCTGAATCGAGCGCGTCAGGTCGCCCTTGGTCACCGCGGTAGCGACTTCGGCGATGGCGCGCACCTGCGTGGTCAAGTTCGCCGCGAGCAGGTTGACGTTGCCGGTGAGGTCTTTCCACGTGCCAGCGGCGCCGGGCACGTTGGCCTGACCGCCAAGGCGGCCTTCGACGCCGACTTCGCGGGCGACAGTCGTCACCTGATCAGCGAATGTGGCGAGCGTATCGGTCATGTTGTTGATGGTTTCGGCGAGCGCAGCCACCTCGCCCTTCGATTTCACCGCGAGGTTTTGCTTGAGATCGCCGTTGGCGACCGCGGTCACCACTTTGACGATGCCGCGCACCTGCTCGGTGAGGTTGGCGGCCATGACGTTGACGGTATCGGTCAAGTCTTTCCAGGTGCCGGCGACACCGGGCACCTGCGCCTGACCGCCGAGCAAGCCTTCGGTGCCGACTTCGCGAGCGACACGCGTCACTTCCGAGGCGAAACCGTTGAGCTGGTCCACCATCGTATTGATGGTGTTTTTCAGTTCGAGAATTTCACCCTTCACGTCGACCGTGATCTTGCGGGACAAGTCGCCGCGGGCGACGGCGGTGGTCACCTCGGCGATGTTGCGCACCTGCGTGGTGAGGTTTGCGGCGAGCAAATTGACGTTATCGGTCAAGTCCTTCCAGGTGCCGGCAACGCCCGGCACGACGGCCTGACCGCCGAGACGGCCGTCGGCGCCGACTTCACGTGCGACGCGCGTCACTTCGGCGGCGAACGAGCGCAACTGCTCGACCATGGTATTGAGCGTGTCCTTGAGCAGCAGCATTTCGCCGCGCACGTCGACCGTGATCTTCTTCGACAGGTCGCCGCCGGCGATGGCCGTCGCCACCTCGGCGATGTTGCGGACTTGCGCGGTCAAGTTCGACGCCATGAAGTTGACGTTGTCGGTCAAGTCCTTCCAGGTGCCGGCGACACCGGGCACTTGGGCTTGCCCGCCGAGCTTGCCTTCGGTGCCGACTTCGCGGGCGACCCGGGTGACTTCCGAAGCGAAGGCGTTGAGCTGATCCGCCATCGTATTGATGGTGTTTTTCAGCTCCAGAATTTCGCCCTTCACGTCGACCGTGATCTTGCGCGAAAGGTCGCCGCGGGCGACGGCGGTAGTCACCTCGGCGATATTGCGGACTTGCGCCGTCAAGTTGCCGGCCATCGAGTTGACCGAGTCGGTCAAGTCTTTCCAGGTTCCGGCGACCCCCGGCACGTTGGCCTGACCGCCGAGGCGGCCTTCGGTGCCGACCTCGCGCGCCACGCGCGTCACCTCGCCGGCGAAGCGGTTGAGCTGGTCCACCATGGTGTTGAGCGTTTCCTTCAACTGAAGGATTTCGCCGCGCACGTCGACCGTGATCTTGCGTGAAAGGTCCCCGCCGGCGATGGCGGTGGCCACTTCGGCGATATTGCGCACCTGGCCGGTCAGGTTTGACGCCATCGAGTTCACGGAATCGGTCAAGTCCTTCCAGGTGCCGCCGACGCCCGGCACGTTGGCCTGACCACCGAGCTTGCCTTCGGTGCCGACCTCGCGCGCCACGCGGGTGACTTCGGCGGCAAACGCGTTCAGCTGGTCCACCATGGTGTTGAGGGTGTCTTTCAGCTCCAGAATTTCGCCGCGCACGTCCACCGTGATCTTGCGCGAAAGGTCGCCGCGCGCCACGGCGGTGGCAACCTCGGCGATGTTGCGGACCTGACCGGTGAGGTTCGAGGCCATGGAGTTGACCGAGTCGGTCAAGTCCTTCC
>Ga0181537_10000984_pt1 | contig 26781 bp, 31 predicted proteins | sample PEATcosm2014_Bin_39_FD_119765 | JGI IMG/M metagenome (GOLD analysis project Ga0181537, IMG submission 119765) | Peatland microbial communities from MTU Mesocosm Facility, Houghton, MI, USA - PEATcosm2014_Bin23_10_metaG | ecosystem: Environmental > Terrestrial > Soil > Wetlands > Peat | place...
ACGTCACGATGGTCGAGTTTTTCGACTATAACTGCGCCTTCTGCAAACGTGCACTGCCGGACATGATGGAGTTGCTGAAGAGCGATTCCAATCTCAAATTCGTGTTGAAGGAGTTTCCAGTTCTCGGCCCGGGCTCGGTCGAGGCCGCTCATGTCGCGGTTGCCGCGCGCATGCAGGACCCGACCGGCAAGAAATATATCGAGTTTCACCAAAAGCTGCTTGGCGGTCGCGGCGCGGCGGATAAGGAGCGCGCGCTGGCGGTTGCCAAGGAAGTCGGCTTCGACATGGCACGCCTCCAGAAGGACATGGACAGCGATGAGGTGAAGAACACGATCGACGAAAACATGAAAATTGCCGACGCACTCGGCGTCAGCGGCACGCCGTCATACGTGGTCGGCGACGAGGTGATCGTCGGCGCCGTCGGCCTCGACGCGTTGCGCGACAAGATCAAGGCTGGCCGTAAATAGCGGTTAAGCGGGCCTTTTGGGGCCCGTTTGGGCCCCATTTCGGCTTCCCCTTTGTGGGAGCCTTCCCTATAAACGGTGCCGGCGCGGGACGTTCGCCCCCGCCGATGAGAGCCCGCTCAGCGCGTACCAATGGCGAAGACGATCTACGTCCTTAACGGACCCAATCTCAATCTGCTCGGCTCGCGCGAGCCAAAAATCTACGGCCGCGCCACGCTCGCCGACGTCGAGAAGCTGTGCCAGACGACAGCGGCGCAGCACGGGCTTGGCATTGTATTCCGGCAATCCAACCACGAAGGCCAGATCGTCGATTGGATCAACGAGGCGCGCGCCGAAAAGGCTGTCGGCCTCATCATCAATCCGGCGGGCTACACAACGACCTCGATTGCAATCCTCGATGCACTTCTCGCCATGGAGGCTCCAGTGATCGAGATTCATGTCAGCAATATCCATGCGCGCGAGGAGTTTCGCCATAATTCCTATGTTTCGAAGGCCGCCCGCGCCGTGATCTGCGGTTTCGGCGTCCACGGCTACGCGCTTGCCATGACCGGCCTTGCCGCGATGATCGACGCCAAGGAGTGATCGTGGCGCGCAAGCCCGGGAGTCCATCAGCAGAGAAAGTGCCGGCCGTCGATCACGAGGTGATCCGCGAACTGGCAAAACTGCTTGATGAAACTGGCCTGACCGAGATCGAGTTTGAACGCGACGGCGTGTCGATCCGCGTGGCCAGGCATCTGAGCGCGCCCGCGGGACGTGCGCGGCCCGCCGAGGCACCGCTCGCCACGCCCGCTCCAGCCGCTCCGGTGGCCGCCGATCTCTCGCAACATCCGGGCATGATCGTTTCGCCGATGGTTGGGACCGCCTATCTCGGCCCGGCGCCCGGTGCGCGTCCCTTTGTCGAGATCGGCAGCGCCGTGAAAACCGGCGAAACACTCATGATCATCGAGGCGATGAAGACGATGAACCAGATTCCGGCGCCGCGCTCCGGGACGGTCATTCAGATTCTTATCGAAGACGGGCAACCCGTGGAGTACGGCGAGCCGCTGATGATCATCGAGTAAGCGGGTTACCGGGCAGTGCCGATGTTCGACAAGATCCTCATCGCCAACCGGGGAGAGATCGCGCTGCGGGTGCTGCGGGCCTGCAAGGAGCTGGGCATCGCCACGGTTGCCGTCCATTCGACGGCCGACGAAGACGCGATGCACGTCCGCCTGGCCGACGAGAGCGTTTGCATCGGGCCGCCCGCCCCCAAGGACAGCTACCTCAATATTCCAGCCCTTCTCGCCGCTTGCGAAATCACCGGCGCCGATGCCGTGCATCCCGGCTATGGCTTTCTTTCAGAAAATGCACGCTTTGCTGAAATCCTGGCCGAACACAATGTGCACTTCATCGGGCCCCGCCCCGAACATATCCGGCTCATGGGCGACAAGATTGCCGCCAAACGCGCCGCCAGAAATCTCGGCATTCCGGTCGTTCCCGGATCCGATGGCGATATCGGCTCCGATGCGGACGCGCAAAATCTGGCGCGCGAGGTCGGCTACCCGCTGATGCTCAAAGCGGCGGCGGGCGGCGGCGGCCGGGGTATGCGCGTTGTGCGCGAGGAAAGCGAGCTTGGCCCCGCCATCATGTCGGCGCGCGCAGAGGCCAAAGCTGCATTCGGCGACGACACGCTTTATCTCGAAAAATATCTGGAGCGGCCGCGCCATATCGAAATCCAGGTAATCGGCGACGGCAAAGGCCGCGCCATCCATCTCGGCGAGCGCGATTGCTCCTTACAGCGCCGTCACCAGAAAGTCTGGGAAGAAGGCCCCTCGCCCGCGCTTAATACCGGCACCCGCGACAAGATCGGCGAGGTTGTCGCCGAAGCCATGCGTAAGATCGAATATCTCGGCGTCGGCACGGTCGAATTCCTCCACGAGGATGGCAAATTTTATTTCATCGAAATGAATACGCGCATTCAGGTCGAACATCCGGTGACCGAGATGATCACCGATATCGATTTGATCCTCGAACAGATCCGCGTCGCCGCCGGCAACGATCTTGAGCTCACGCAAGACAACGTGAAATTCCACGGCCACGCCATCGAGTGCCGCATCAATGCGGAGAACCCGGTGTCGTTCCGCGCCTCGCCGGGAAAGATCGTGCATTACCATCCGCCCGGCGGGCTCGGCGTGCGCGTCGATTCCGCCGTTTATCACGGCTACACGATCCCGCCGTACTACGATTCACTCGTCGGCAAGCTCATCGTCCACGGCAAGACGCGCGGCGAATGTTTGATGCGGCTCAAACGCGCGCTCGACGAATTCGTGATTGACGGCATCGAGACCACGTTGCCGCTGTTCCGAGCGCTGGCGCGCGAGAAGGACATTATCGACGGCGCCTATCACATCCACTGGCTTGAGGATTTCCTCGCCCGCGGCAAACTGACCGAATAGCTACGCCGGCGCGCCGGAAATCGCCGCCCGCGATGCGGCGGCGAGCAGCCGCCCGACCAGTGCCGGCTCGTACGGTTTCGGCACCACGATGGAGCCCGGCACGCGGGCATCCTGCTTGAGCAGCGTAGCGCGCGCGGACGCATAGACGACCGGGAGATGCGGCTGCATTTCGCGAGCACGGCGGGCCAGCGCCGCGCCGTCCATTCCGCCCGGCAGATTGATATCGGTGAACAGCACGTCGACCGGAACCGACGCCAAGTGCTCAAGGGCGTCGGCGGCATTTGACACGGTCCGCACCAGGAAGCCCTGCTCGGATAGCGATTGCGCAACCCACTCGCTGATCAAAAATTCGTCCTCAACGAAGAGGACGCGGATCGGGTCGGCTGCGAAATTCGGTTCCATTACTGCAACTCAAACGGACTTGGTCTTCAATGCCCTAACGCGGCTTCTGGAAAAGTGTTCAAGCTTCCGAAAATGGTAGTGAATTATGGTTCGAGAGCCGTTAACGGAGTACCACCGGTTCGCGCGCCAATTCGATGCCGGTTGCCGCCTCTTGAACCGAAAGGCGTCAGCCGGTTAAACGGTTCTAATGGCGAGCCGCGAATCCGCACTCATCGACATCACGCCTGAGGTTCTGCTCAAGGCCTATTCCTGCGGCATCTTCCCGATGGCCGAAAGCGCCGAGGACCCGGCGCTCTATTGGATCGAGCCGGAACGGCGCGGCATTATTCCTCTCGACCGCTTCCACGTGCCGAGCCGGCTCGCGCGTACGGTACGGTCCGACCTGTTCAAAGTGCTCGTCGATCGCGATTTCGATGCGGTAATCGACGGCTGCGCGCAGCCCGCACCGGGGCGAACGCGAACATGGATCAACGCCCGCATCCATAATCTCTATCGCAAGCTTTACGAGCGCGGCGATTGCCACACGGTCGAAGTCTATGACGGCGAGGAACTGGTCGGCGGACTTTACGGCGTGAGCCTCGGCCGCACGTTCTTCGGCGAGAGCATGTTCCACCGCGCACGCGACGCTTCAAAAATCGCTCTCGTTCACCTGGTGGCGCGGCTGAAAGCCGGCGACTACCGGTTGCTCGACACCCAATTTGTCACCGAACATCTGCGCATATTCGGCGCCATCGAAGTCTCGCGGCCGGTTTATCACAAACTGCTCGACGCGGCCCTCGTCGGCGAGGCTGATTTCAGCGCGCTGCCGCTTGATCGGCCGGTTTCGGGCGACGCCGCGCTGGCGCAGCTCGCGAAATAATCGATCAATCGTCAGTCTGTAGCGGCGCCGGAACCGCCGCCGGCTTTGGCGCCGCCGGCTTTCCGGCCGTCGTCGTTTGACGCTGACGTGCTTGAGCGGGCGGCCCAACCGCAACAGCCGGAGCCGGTTGAACGGTCGTTTGCGCTACCGCTCCGTTTGCCGGCTGCTCGCAATCGGTCAGCCAGACGTCGTAGACCGGATGCTCGACCGCATGCAGGCCCGGACTCGATGCAAACATCCAGCCGGTGAAGATGCGCTTGATCTCGCCCTGCAGTGTCACTTCGTCAACTTCGACGAAAGCGTCGGTATTGGTCGGCTCAGTCGGCGGACGCGTGTAACACGCCCTGGCGGTCACTTGCAGCGCGCCGAACTGCACCGTCTCGCCGATCGCCGCATCAAAACTGATGGTGCGGCCGGTGATCTTGTCGAGGCCGGCAAACATCGCGCGACCGTTCTCGATCTTCTCAGTCGGTGTCTCGGTGACGACAGTGTCGTCACGCTGTGGCGACGTATCGGCCGGTTGTTGCGGCGGCGGATGCGCGAGCGCCGGTGTGGGCTGAGGTGCGCCTTGCGGTGGCACCGGCGCCGTTGCTGTGTTCTGTGTGCCCGGCGGCGGCGGAGCGACGGACGCTCCAGGAGGCGGCGGCAACGGCTGGGCCTGAATGCCGGACGGCGCACGCGCAACCGGCTTCGGCCCCGGCTGATATTGCGGCGGAGCCGGATATTGCTGCTGTGACGGATATTGTCCTGGATACTGTACCGGCGGTGGCTGCGCCGGGAACGGCGCGTTGGGAACGTCGGCCGGCGGTCGTGGCGCCGCGTCGTTGAAGATGTAGCCTTGCGCGCGCGCCGTCGGCGCGGCGAGCGTCGCGCCCATCGCGACCAAAAGTGCGGCAATTCGGATCATTAATTCCGTGCGCTTCCGCCTGAGGTCTGTTCCCCGGTTAACACGCTGAATACGGCAATTCGAGGAACCGGATAGCCGGCCCGACTAATTGCCCGGATTCCACGCCTTGTAGTCGCCCGTCGCCTTCGGACGGCGGCCCTGCGCCAGTGTCGATCCACTCGGCCGGTACGCCGTCGACGTTCCCGTCAGGTTCGGCAAATGCGGCTTCTCCCAAGGGTGCTGCTTCACCACCTCCTCGGTCGGCGGCAGCTCCACGGTGTGATGCAGCCAGCCGTGCCAACTCGGTGGCACCATGGAGGCTTCGGCAAGGCCGTTGTATATCACCCAGCGGCGCTGAAACAGGAGCGTCGGATCGATTTTGCCGCCCTTGGTCCGGTAATAGCGATTGCCGAATTCGTCCTGGCCGACGAATTCGCCGTAGAGGAAGGTCCACCACTGCGTGCCGAAGGTCTGGCTGTTCCACCAGGTGAACAAACGCAGCAGGAAGGTCTTCATTGCTTGGCCGCCCGGTTGCCGATCGATTCAGGTCTTGATGCCACTGCACCGCAGCGCTGTCCAGCGACACCGCGCACTGCCTGATCGGCCTTATATTCAATCGCTTTCGGCTTTCAGGAGCGCGACGGCGATCGCCGCCCATTCCACATCGAGCTTGCCGGTTGCAGGCTGGCGCCGCGCTTGCCGATACCAATACCCGGCGTTACCAGGATCGCCTTCGACGCGATGCAGATAGGCATGGACCCAGGCACAGTCTGCACCATTATCGCTCATGACCATCTTGTGCGCCTTGTCCCAATCGTCCTTGCCGGCCCACCACAGCGCACTTAGAGCCGGCGAAAGTCCGGCCGGCGGATTCTTGCCGGAAATACTGCGCTTGAATTCTGACGGGCTCATGCCGGTATTTTAGCGCAGCGGCAAATCAGCTCCACCACGGCATCGGCCGAAAACTGCCTGCCGCTTTCTCGATCACCGCGCCGAGCGCGAACAGAGTTTCCTCCTCGAACGGTCGCCCTATGAGTTGCAGGCCGAGCGGCAAACCCTGCGCGTCAAGTCCGCTCGGCACTGAAATCCCAGGGAGGCCCGCCATATTCACGGTCACCGTAAACACGTCGTTGAGGTACATCTCGATCGGATCGGCGTGGCCCTTTTCGCCTATGGCAAATGCCGCTGACGGCGTTGTCGGCGTCAGGATTGCTTGAACGCCCTCGGCGAAGCATTTTTCGAAATCGCGTTTGATCAGCGTGCGCACTTTCTGCGCGCGCAGATAATACGCGTCGTAATAGCCCGCGGAGAGCACATAGGTGCCGATCATGATGCGGCGGCGCACTTCCTTGCCGAATCCGGCAGCGCGTGTGTGCTCGTACATATCGATCACGTCGCGGCCCGGAACGCGCAGCCCGTAGCGCACGCCGTCATAGCGCGCCAGATTCGACGACGCTTCGGCAGGCGCCACGATGTAATATGCCGGCAGCGCGTATTGCGTCATCGGCAGCGAAATATCGACCAGTTCCGCGCCGGCATCCTTGAGCCACTGCGCGCCTTGCTGCCAAAGCTTCTCGATCTCCGCTGCCATTCCCGGCCTGCGGTATTCCTTCGGGATGCCGATGCGCATGCCCTTGACCGAACGGCCGATGGCTTTTTCATAATCGGGCACCGGACGGTCGACGCAGGTGGTGTCTTTCGGATCCGGACCGGCCATCGAACGCAGCAAAATGGCGCAGTCGCGCACGGTGCGCGCCAACGGCCCGGCCTGATCGAGCGACGAAGCGAAGGCCACGATGCCCCAGCGCGAGCAGCGGCCGTAGGTCGGCTTTAGTCCGACGATGCCGCAAAACGCCGCCGGCTGGCGGATCGAGCCGCCGGTATCGGTGCCGGTCGCGCCCGCGCAGAGACCCGCCGCCACCGCGGCCGCCGAACCGCCAGACGAGCCGCCGGGCACAAGCTTGGTTTCGGCGCCACGCCGGCGCCACGGCGACACGACGGGATCAAAATACGATGTCTCGTTCGACGATCCCATGGCGAATTCGTCGTTGTTGGTCTTGCCAAGCAAGACCGAGCCATCGCGCCACAGATTGGCGGTGACAGTCGACTCGTAGGTCGGAACGAAATTATCGAGGATATGCGAGCACGCCGTGGTGCGAATGCCGGCGGTGCAGAACAAATCCTTCACGCCGAGCGGCAGTCCTTCGAGCGGACCAGCCTCGCCTTTCGCCAAGCGCACGTCACAGGCGCGCGCCATGTCGCGGGCACGCTCCGGCGTTTCCAGCACGAAGGCGTTGAGCGCGCGCGCCTTGGCTGTCGCCTCGACATGTGCCTCGGCCAATTCGACGGCGGAAAATTCCTTCCGGCGCAGCGCGTCGCGCGCCTGCGCCAGCGTGAGCGCGGTTAGTTCAGTCATTTAGTGTCCTGATTTCGAAGTTCGCAAGTGCTACCGGAATTGTTTGATGCGAACTTCGAAATCAAAAAGGACACTAGCGAATATCGCTCTAGTGCGGTTTGGATTTGAAGTTCCTATTCGGGTTTACGGCTGGTCTGAAGGAACTTCAAATCCGCCGCACTAGCCGTGGGATCGTCGCAGGAAAATGGATTCTTGGCCGGCTGCTTCGGCGCTGGCTTCGCGGGCGCTTCGGGCGTCGGCGCGTCCCACTCGGCCTGCACCGGCAACGGCTGCACCGGGAATGCGCTAAACAGCGCTTCGACAGCCTCCGGATCGTCAGGCTTGAGCAAGCCCTGACTGTCCAGATAAGCGAGCCATATCGCATCCTGTTCGCAGGCGAGGCACATTCATTCCACCACTTTGGGAACGAGGAAGAAGTGATGCTCGTGCGCCGGCGCATTGGCAATGATGGCGTCGGGAATGCCGCCGTCGGTCACTTCGTCTTTGCGCATTTTCATCGCCATGGGGGTCACCGACGTCATCGGCTCGACACCTTCGACATTGACCTCGCCGAGCTGCTCGACAAAGGCCAGGATGGAATTGAGTTCGCCCCGCAGATTCTCCACCTCGTCGTCGGCGACAGCAATGCGCGCCAGATGCGCGACACGGCGGACGGTAGCGGCGTCAACGGACATTGCGAAAGCCTCAAAGCAGTGGATTTGCGCGTGGCGCAGTTGTGCTTGGCTATAGCAGAGCGGGCTTTTCCAGCCAACAGCCGGCTATGAGCGGCGCCGGTCGAAAGCCGAGGCCGCGAGCGCCGCATTTTCCGCCGGGATGCCGATCGCGAGCACAATGGCGTTGAGGATCGAGAACACGAGCGCGTAGACCGGAAGGCCAAGAGCGAGCGGCACCACCGCGATTTCGCCGGTGACGACAACGTAATTCGGGTGGTGAAGGTAACGGTACGGACCGCGCGTAATGAGCCGCTCGCCGGGAAGCACAATGATGCGAATGGTCCAGCGCCGCCCCAGCGTCAGCAAGACCCAAAACCGCATGATCTGCAGGACGACGAACAGCGCCAGATAGATGAGATTGACCGACCGGTCGTAGGCCAGGACCCAAAGGCCGATCATCCAGGCCGCGTGCAGCAAAACGATCAGCACCAGATGCGCCTTGCCGTATTGCACGCCGCCTTCTGCGAACAGCCGCGTTTCATTTTCCCTCGCCCACCATAGTTCGGCGACGCGTTGCACCGTGAGATAGGCCAGCAGAACGGCGCCCCAGCCAAAATTCATCATAGGTCAGCCACGACAAAATAGGCAGAGAAGCCCGGACCGAACGCGATGAGCAAATGCCGGCCCCGCGCCCCCGCTTTGAGCGCGCGGTCGAGCGCGAACAGCACCGTCGCCGAGGACATGTTGCCGTAGCCGCGCAGCACCTGCCATGAATGTGCGAGTTGCTCGCGCTCAAGCCCAAGCACCTGCTCGATCGTTTCAAGCAATTTGCGGCCACCCGGATGGAACAGGAAGCCGTCGAAATCCGCGAGGCGAAAACGGTTGCGGTCGAGAAAACTTTGCAGCGCCGGCATGAGTTCCCGCGCCATCAGCGCCGGCAGTTCGGGACTGAGCACGATGCCGAAGCCGTCGTCCTTGATGTCCCAGCCCATGATGTGCTCGGTGCCGGGCCAGTAATATTCGCCGCTGGCAACAACGCGCGGACCGGCGCGCGCACCTGTCCTCGTGTTGTGCAGCAGCAGACCAGCCGCGCCGTCGCCGAACAGCGCGCTCGAAACAAACATCGCCGGGCCTTTATCGTTGGCGCGCATGCACAGGCTGCAAAGGTCGACAGTGAGAAACAGCACATGCGCGCCGTCGCTTGCGTGCGCAAGACGCGCGGCGCGCGCCAGACCGGCGACGCCGGCGCCGCAACCGAGCCCGAAAATGGGCAGCCGCTCGATTGTCGGTCTGAGCTTCAGCCGGTTGCAGAGTTTTGCGTCGAGGCTCGGGACGGCTAGCCCGGTGACCGTGTTGGTCACGATCATATCGATGGCATCGAGACGAATGCCTGCAGCTTCCATGGTTTTGACGGTCACCTGTTCGAGAAGATCGAGCGCATGCTTCTGAAACGCCGCGGTGCGTTCTTCCCAGCTGTGCGGTTCGAGATACCACTCGATCGGCTCGCAATTGTAGCGGCGCTCGATGCCGGTATTCTCGTAAAGCGGCCATATCAGCTTGAGATGCGGGAACAGTTCTTTGGCGCGCGCGGCCGCCTCCGCCTGGCCCAACACGAAGGACGGAACAGCCGTTGCGAGCGATAGAATCTCAACATCGAAAGACGCCGCTGCCGCGCTTCGGTGCGCTGCGGAACCGACCACATCGAGCATGCAAAAGTTCCTCGCAGAGAGCGCCCCGCGCCTGTTCGAGTACTAACACCGCGCCTTGGGGTCTCGTCCGTCGCGCCTGCGGTTGTCGGCTGGCCGCGATGCGCCTAACTTCGGACCGATGCAGTCGTTGCGGCCGGTTCATATCGTGGGTGGGGGGCTGTCGGGTTCCGAGGCCGCGTGGCAGCTTGCGCGGCGCGGCGTGCCGGTGGTGCTGCACGAAATGCGTCCCGCGCGCGCGACGGCTGCGCACAAGACCGGACAATTCGCCGAACTGGTCTGTTCGAACTCGTTCCGCTCCGACGACGCGGAGGGCAGCGCCATCGGCCTTCTGCATGCCGAGATGCGAAGGCTCGACTCGCTTGTCATGCGCGCCGCCGATCGCAACAGACTACCGGCAGGCAGTGCACTGGCCGTCGACCGCGACGGATTTGCTGCCACGATTACCGCGGCGCTCGAAGCCGAGCCGCTGTTCGAGATCGACCGCACCGAAGTGAGCGAACCACCACCGGCGTGGGATAGCGTCATCGTTGCCACCGGCCCGCTGACGTCGCCAGCGCTCGCCGAAACAATCCGAAAGTTGACCGGCGAGGATGCGCTATCGTTCTTCGACGCGCTGGCGCCGATCGTGCATCGCGATTCCATCGACTTCGGCGTCGCCTGGTTTCAATCGCGCTACGACAAGGCCGGCCCCGGCGGTTCCGGCGCCGATTACATCAATTGTCCGCTGACGCGCGCGCAATACGACGCCTTCGTCGACGCGCTCATCGCCGGCGACAAAGTCGCGTTCCACGATTTCGAGGCGTCGACGCCTTATTTCGATGGCTGTCTGCCGATCGAAGTGATGGCCGAGCGCGGCCGCGAGACGCTGCGTCACGGGCCGATGAAGCCGTTCGGGCTGACCGATCAGCATCAACCGCAGACCAAGCCCTACGCCGTGGTGCAACTGCGCCAGGACAACAAGCTCGGCACTCTGTTCAACATGGTCGGCTTCCAGACCAAGCTGAAGCACAGCGAGCAGGTCCGCATCTTCCGGACGATTCCCGGGCTCGCCAACGCCGAGTTTGCCCGGCTCGGCGGGCTGCATCGCAACACATTCCTAAATTCGCCGAAATTGCTCGACGCCTCGCTGCGATTAAAGGCGATGCCGCGTTGGCGCTTCGCCGGGCAAATCACCGGCTGCGAGGGTTATGTCGAGTCGGCGGCGATGGGGCTTCTCGCCAGCCGCTTCGCTGCCGCCGAACAGCTTGGCGAACCGGTCTTGCTGCCGCCGCCGACCACAGCCCATGGCGCGCTCCTCGCTCACATCACCGGCGGTCATATCGAGACCATCGACGAAGGCCCAAAATCGTTTCAACCGATGAACGTTAATTTCGGCTTGTTCCCGCCGCTGACACGCGTGCCGAACCACGATACAGCCGGCAACCGCCTGCGCGGTCCAGCCAAGGCAGTCGCCAAAAAGCGCGCGCTGTGCACCCGCGCTCTGAACGACCTTGAAGGCTGGCTCGCCGGCGCCCTGCCCGCTGCGGCGGAGTAGCGCCCCGTGCTAGAAGCGCGCCGATGACCGGCACTCCGGACGAACTCGGCAACCGCTGGCGCTCCGGCGTCGTGCTCAAGCGCGACGTGTTCTCGACCATCGAGCGCGGCCACTTCCGCACCGCGAGCGGTGAAGTCGACGCGGTGCAGCGGCGGCTCGGCGAAGTGCCGTGGTGGAGCCGGCTTCTGGCCAATGAACTGTTCCGCCGCGAACGCCGCGCGCTCGCCATCGCCGGCCCGCTCGGCGTTGCGCCGCCGCTGCTTCATGCCGGACGCGACGTCCTAGTGCGCGGCTGGATCGACGGCGTACCGCTGCACATCGCCAAGCCTTATGGCGATGCCGGTTATTTCTATGCCGCCAAAGCGGCGCTGTTCAAACTCCACCGCGCCGGAATAGCGCACAACGATCTCGCCAAGGAGCAGAACTGGCTTTATGAGCAGGGCCGTGCCTATCTGACCGATTTCCAGCTCGCCGCCTGTTTTCGCCGCCGCAACTGGCTGTTTCGGATCGCGCGCTATGAAGATCTGCGGCATCTACTCAAGCATAAGCGCCGCTACGCACCGGAAGCGCTCACGGCCGCCGAGCGCCGGGTGCTGGCGCGCAAGAGCGTCATCACGCGTGTCTGGATGGCGACCGGCAAGAAAGTCTATTACGCGATCACGCGCGGCTTGAATTTCACCGACCGCGAGGGCCGCGGCGTGCGCTTCGTCCGCGAAGCGCCGGCCATTGCGGCACGGCTGCGCACCCATCCGCAGGTGCGCGACGTCGCCATCGTGCCCTATCCGGACCGCCGCACCGGTACCGGGCTTTATGCTTTTGTCGAAGGGAATGCCGGCGACCGCGAGCTGCTCGACTTCCTCGGCGCGGCGAAGCCCGAACACCTGCAAATCGTCGACGCGCTGCCGCGCAATGCGCAAGGCGAAGTGCGCAGCGAAATTCTGGAGCTGGTGGCAATGAACCAGCTCGACCTGATCGATCCGCTGATCAAGACCGACGTCGAGCGCGCCATCGTCGACCGCATCGTGTCGGACCGGCGCAATCTGCGCGACCGTTTTGCGTTTTAGCTTTTTTATTTGAGCATGATCTTTTCCGAAAACAGGTATCCACTTTTCGGGATCATGCTCTAGCCGCCCCAGAGCTGGCGGAATTGCGAAGCGACAAGCCGGTCGTACGGCACCGGCGCGGAAACGAGACCGCTCGCCACGGCAAATTTGTTCAGGCCATCGACGGCCTCCGGCGTGATCTTGGCGTCGTAGAACGGCGCGTCGCGCGCGATCAGTCCGGCGATCAGCGATGCTTCCTCGCCCGCGAACAGACGCTCGCCGATCGGCGTGGCGAGTGACGGGTTGGTCTGCAGGGCCTTCTGGGCTTTGACGATGGCGCGCACCGCCCCGGCGGCGACGTCGGGCCGTTCATTGACCAATTTTTCCGTGGTCGTCAGCGCAGCGAAATTATAAAAGCGCGCGCCGGGCGGGCCGTCGCCACGGCGCAGATCGAGATAGAGCTTTCCGACACCGAGTTTTTCGGCGATGGCGACGCGCATGCCGTTGCCCCAGAACGCATCGGCAATGCCCTGTGTGATGGCATCGGCGCCGCTCCTGCCCCGCCACTGTTCGGCATTCGCTCGCGTCGGCGCCGGCACGATCTTGGTGTTGTCGCGTTCGAGATCGACGCCGGATTGCGCAAGCAGATAGCGCAGGCCCGCACCCGGGCCTTCCATTGATGACGATATCCGTAATCCTTTCAATGCGTTGAGATCGCCGCGCTTCACGTCGAAATCGGCGCGGATGCCCATGAACCAGTAGGAATATTGCGACAACGCGCACAGAAGCTTTGCGCCCTTCCAGCCCGGAAAGGCGCGCGTGACAGCGTAGGCCGGGCCGCCGAAAAAATGCAGAGTACCGCCGCGCAGCCGTTCCGGTCCGTTCCGCGCGCCGAAAATCGGCTCGAGCTCAACGTCGACGCCTTCTTTCTTGAAGAAGCCAAGTTCGACCGCCGCCGTCGCGACGAAATATGATGGCGAATCCAGATCGGCGACCACCAGCTTGAACATTCAGCACTCCTTCCACACTTGCGCTTTCTTAGCACGACGACGAAGCGAAGGACTCATCGCGCAATGCGTGCGGGATTACGCGCTGCCCGCCAGATCAGCCATTGTCGCCGCCACGGCGAAATGTCGCCCGGTCTAAAAGGATCGCTGCGTTCAAACCGATCGAGCGACAGACGGACCAGGGCAACTGGAAGAAATGCCGGTACTGCCGCATCCGGCGCGGTCGCCAGACTGTCGCGGGCCAACGCGAGTTTTTGGCGCGCAAGATCGCGGAGTTCAGCGAGCGCGGCTTTCAATCCGTCCGACGATTGGCCAGCGAAGATACCATCTGCGCGAACGCCGTGGCGCTCCAGAATCTCGGCCGGAAGGTAGAGCTGGCGCCGCGCGGCGTGAACCGGAAAAATGCGCATCAACGCCGTCAGGCCACAAGCAATTCCGGCAGGCTCAGCCGCCGTGTCGGCATTTGTTCCGAGAATTTGCGCAGCGAGAGCGATCACCGCGGATGACGTTTGCGCCACGTAAGTCTCAAGCTCGGCGATGGTCGCCATCGGCTCGTCGTAGAGATCGAAGCGATGCGCCTCGATCAGATCGACGAGCTTCTCCGGCGGCAGGCCATAACGCTCTAACGTGCCAAGGAGCGCACCGGCGACCGGATTGCCGGCCGCCTCCCCGCTTCGCTCCCTGGCCACGACTTCGCTCCACCATTGCAACCGGATTTCACCCGGCAGCGCTTCATGCGCCACCTCGCGTACGCGCGCGATCTCGACAGCGAAAGCGTACAGCGCGAACAGCGCATCGCGATGCGGCGCCGGCGCGAACAGCGTCGCGAGATAGCGATCTCGGTCGGCGGTGCGGACCAGTTCGGCGCAGTAGGCGAAGGCATCCTGCATGGATGCGAGATTACACTATGGCGATCAGTCCGGCGCCGACGCGCCGGCCTTCCATCAGCAGCACGTTATAGGTTCGCACTGCAGGGCTTGTCGCCATGGCGTCGAGCGAGACTTGGGCGTCGCGAAACCGCGCCCGTAACGAGCCCGGCACGATCCATGGTGCGTCGCCGGTACCGAGAATGAAGAAATCAATCGCATCCAAGCGGGCAAATACCAGTGCGAATAAATCGTCATTCAGGTCAGCCGCCGCGGAAACCGGCCAGGCCCATAGACCGTCCGGAAGGCAAAGCAACGACCCGCGATGCGACATACTGGCGAAGCGGAACCCGCCGCTGCCATGCGCCTCGATCAGCGCCTGATGCGGCAGGTGCGGCGGATCGGCCACCAGTGTGGCGGATTTGAAGTTCCTATCATTCTCGCCGGAACTTCTCATATGAACTTCAAATCCAAAGCCACACTGGAATTATAAACTCGTAATGTCCCTTTTGATCCCGAACTTCGCACGCGAGTGCGCCAAAGGGTTTGCGAAGTTCGGATCGGGACATTAGCGTCGGGCTCGCGCGCGCTGGGGCGTTGGAGCAGGCCGTGAAGGCGCGGGCGCCGCGACCGCGGCCGGCGGCTCGGGTTCTTCGGCGCCGCCCATGCGGCCAATGCCGACTCCGAGATAAATCAGGATCGGCGAAGCAATGAACACCGACGTATAGGTGCCGACCAGCACGACGCCGAACATCATGGTCGCGGTAAAGCTGTGGATCGCCTGGCCGCCGAACAGCAGCAGCGCCAAGAGCGACATCGCCACGGTGACGTGGGTAACGATCGAACGCGACAGCGTGGCGTTGACCGAGGCATTGAGCAGATCGGGCATCGACATGCGCTTATAGCGGCGCAGCATTTCGCGGATGCGGTCGTAGATCACCACCGTATCGTTGAGCGAATAGCCGAGAATCGTCAGCAGCGCCGCAATGCTGGTGAGATCGAAGTCGATGTGGGTCAGCGACATGAAGCCGACGGTGAGCACAAGGTCGTGCACGTTGGCGATCATGGCGCCGAGTGCGAACTGCCATTCGAACCGGAACCAGAGATAGATCAGGATCGCCACGATCGCGAGCACGAGCCCGATCGTCCCGTAGGAGAGGAGCTCGGTGGACACGCTTGGGCCCACCACCTCGACGCGGCGGTAATCGACGGTGTCACCCAAAGTATCGCGCACCTTCTGCACCGCCGCCTGCTGCGCCTCGTCGCCGCCGGGCTGCTCGGAAATGCGGATCAGCACGTCGTCGGGCGCGCCGAACTCCTGAAGCTGAAAATCGCCGAGATGCAGCCCGCCGATGGTCGCGCGCATTTTACCGAGGTCGGCCAGGCCTCCTTTGGTCTGGACTTCCATCAACGTGCCGCCGACGAAATCGATGCCGAAATTCAGTCCGTGGAAGAAGAACAGGCAAATCGCCGCGATCGACAGCAGCGCCGAAATAGGAAAGCTGATGCGCCGGAAGCGCATGAAATCGAATTTCGTATTGTCGGGAACGATGCGGAGGAGGCGCACGGAAGCTCTTTCGATTTAAATCGGCACGACGCGCGGTCGCCACATACGCACCCAGTAGGCAACGATGAGGCGGGTCAAAGTGAAGGCGGTGAACAGCGTGGTGATGATGCCGACGCCGAGCGTGACGGCAAAGCCGCGCACCGGCCCGGTGCCGATATAGAACAGCACCGCCGCGGCGATGAAGGTGGTGATGTTGGAATCGAGAATGGTGGCGAGCGCCCGGGTAAAGCCGGCGTCGATGGCGTTGATGGCGGTACGGCCGGCCCGCACCTCCTCGCGGATGCGCTCATAAATCAGCACGTTCGAGTCGACGGCAATGCCGACCGTGAGCACGATGCCGGCGATGCCGGGCAGCGTCAGCGTCGCACCAAGCAGCGACAAAATGCCGAAGATCATGGCGACGTTGATCGTAACGGCGATATTGGCGAACAGGCCGAACAGGCCGTAGGTCGCGAGCATGAAAACGACGACCAGCGCCGCGCCGGCATAGGCCGCGTGTTCGCCGGCATTGATCGAATCCTGGCCCAGTCCCGGTCCCACCGTACGTTCTTCAACGATGGTCAGTGGCGCCGGCAGCGCGCCGGCACGTAGCAGGATGGCGAGGTCGTTGGCCTGCTGGACGTTGAAATTGCCGGAAATCTGCCCGGAGCCGCCGAGGATCGGCTCGCGGATGACCGGCGCCGAAACTACTTTGTTGTCGAGGACGATGGCGAACGGCTTGCCGACATTGGCCTGCGTCGCCTCGGCGAACTTGCGCGCACCGGACGAATTGAAGCGGAACTGGACGATCGGCTCGTTGGTGCGCTGATCGAAGCCCGGCTGCGCGTCGACAAGATCGGCGCCGGACACCAGCACGCGTTTCTCGATCAGATATTTCTGGCCCGACTGTTCTCCGTCGAGGACCTCGGATTCGGTTGGACGCGCCTGCTCGGCCTGCTCCGGCGTCATCGATAGATCGACCATGCGGAAATCGAGCTTCGCGGTCTTGCCCAAAATCTCCTTGAGCCGTGTCGGGTCTTGCAGGCCCGGCACCTGCACCAGAATGCGGTCGGTACCTTCGCGCTGGATGCTCGGCTCGACGAGGCCAAGCTCGTTGACGCGCCGCTGCACGATTTCGATCGATTGGTCGACCGCTTGCCGGATGTGTTCGGTAAGCGCCGGATCGGTTGGCGTGAGTGCAATCAAGTCGCCGTTCTGGCTGACGTCGAGGCTTCGCTGCCCGGTGGTGCCGGCATAGCCGGAAAGCGGTTGCGACAGATTGCGCAACTTGGTGAGCGCGGTGTCGTAGTCGGTGTTGCGCGTGATATGGACCTGGACGGCGTTACCGACGACGGCGCGGCCGGTGAACGGAATACGCGCCTCGCGCAGCGTATGCAGTACGTTCTCGCTTAGCGTCTGCAACACTTCCTTGTGCACGGAGTTGGTATCGACTTCAAGCAGGAGGCTCGAACCACCCTGCAAGTCGAGGCCGAGCACGATATGGCGCTGCGCCCAGTTCGGCCATTTCTGCACCATGCTGTCGGGGAAGAAATTTGGCACGGCAAACAAGCACACGATCAGCGCCGTGAGCAAAATAGCCGCCGCCTTCCACCGCGTGAAAAACAACATCGACTTCGATAGTCCTCGTTACGAAGGCGTCTTCCCTTCCCTCCGCCGCCCGCGGGAAAGGAGATCAATCGGGTACGATCAGCTCGCGCTGTCGTCCTTTATCGGCTCGCCTTTGGCGCGAACCTCGCTCACGCTGGTGCGCAAATGGCGCACGCGCACGCCGTCCGAAATCTCGATCTCGATGTGTTGGTCGTCCACGACCTTGGTCACCTTGCCGACCAGACCGCCATTGGTCACCACCGTATCGCCGCGGCGCAGCGCCTTCACCATCTCCTGATGCTCCTTCACCTTGCGCTGCTGCGGGCGCAGGATCAGGAAATACATAATCACGATGATCAGGATCAGCGGCATGAATTGCAGGATCACGCCGCCGCTGTCGCCGCCGCCGAACAGGCCGCTTAACGGGTTTGCTTGCGCAAATGCGGGCGTAATGAACATTGGTCCTCCGAGGCGGGCATGCAATGCGCGTCGCCCCGGGATGAAAGGGCCGTTTCTGCGCGCAAAATCGGCGCGGACTATAGCGGCCGGTGGCCCAATTGCAACGCTAAGCCGGCCTTCAGCCGCGCTTGCGAGCGCTTCGCAGCCCCGCTAAGGGGAAGGCCGCAAGTCGGTGCAAACATGGCCAAATCTCCTCCACACGGGAATAAAAAGCCGGCCAAAAAGGCGACTGGGGCTCGCGACCACTCCGCGAGCGATGGCAGCGCTGAACTGTTCACGCGCATTGCCGTGGCCCTTGAACGGCTCGCGCCCGCGGCGCCGGCCGAGCTCGATTTCTCCGCCGCCGAAGCCTTTGTCTGGCACCCCGAAGGCCGCAAGCTTGCACCGGTTCGCCGCGTCAACCGTGTCGACATGTCGCTCCTTAAAGGCATCGACCGTGTCCGCGATCTTCTGGTCGAGAATACCGAGCGCTTCGCCCGCGGCCTGCCGGCCAATAATGCGCTGCTATGGGGCGCACGCGGCATGGGTAAATCCTCACTGGTCAAAGCCGCCCACGCCGGGATCGGTGCCGCGCATCCCGCCGCGGGCCTGAAGCTGATCGAAATTCATCGCGAGGACATCGAGTCGCTGCCGGAACTGATGAGCCTGTTGCGCAACCGGCCGCAGCGATTCATCGTGTTCTGCGACGATCTTTCGTTCGACGCCGAAGACACCTCTTACAAATCGCTCAAGACCATGCTCGAAGGCGGCATCGAAGGCCGGCCGGAGAACGTCATCTTCTACGCCACCTCGAACCGCCGCCATCTGATGGCGCGCGACATGGTGGAAAACGAGCGCGCCACCGCGATCAATCCCGGCGAGGCCGTCGAGGAGAAAGTTTCGCTATCGGATCGCTTCGGACTGTGGCTCGGCTTTCATCGTTGTAGCCAGGACGAATACCTCGCGATGGTCGAGGGCTATATCGCGCATTACCGCGTGCCGTTCGACGGCGCCGAATTGCGCCGCGAAGCGCTGGAATGGGCGACGACCCGCGGCGCGCGTTCCGGCCGCGTGGCCTGGCAATACGTGCAGGATTTGGCCGGGCGGCTCAGCGTGAAGATGGGAAACTGACTTCGCTTAAGCGCCGTTGAGATATTGCGCCGGATCGACCGGCGTCGCGCCTTTGCGGATTTCAAAGTGCAGTTGTGGCGACGTGACGTTGCCGGTCTGACCGGCATGCGCGATCACCTGGCCGCGTTTAACCATCTCACCGCGCTTGACCAGGATTTCGCTGGCATGCGCGTAAGCGGTGACGAAACCGTTGGCGTGCCGCACCAGGACCAAGTTGCCGTAGCCCTTGAGCTCGCTGCCGGCATAAGCCACGACGCCGTCCTCCGCCGCCTTTATCGGCGTGCCTTCCGGCACCGCGAGATTGATGCCGTCGTTCTGCAAGCCGTTCGGCTTCGGTCCGAACGCGGCGATGATGCGGCCGCGCACAGGCCAGCGGAAGCTCGGCATGTCGCTTGCGGCCTCGGCCGTCTTCACCGGATTGTCCGCGGCCGTAGGCGCACTCGTCGCGAGCCGCGCACTGTGCGGCGAGTCGTCGGCGGCGATGCTGGTTCCGGTAATCTCCGGCACTGGCGCTTCGGCGGCGCGCGGAGCGGCGGAAACCGGCTGCGTCGCGGCGGCCACGTTTGGAATGGTGATGCGATCGCCCACCCTCACCCTGGTGTCGGCGGAAATGTTATTCGCGCTGGCGAGCGACAGGACCGGCTTGTGATAGAGCCGCGCGATGCTGTTGAGCGTCTCGCCGGGCGCCACGACATGGACGACCGCCGGCGCGACCAATCCGCCGCGCGGCGCGGCGGGCGCGGCCACTGCCGGCACGGTCGATGCGGCACGCGTGCTCGGCACGGTCGCGTCGGCCGACGAACGATAGTGCGGAATGACCAGGTGCTCGCCCGGATAGACGCTGGCCGCGCTGGTGATGTGGTTCGCTTCCATGATCGCGGATACGGGCACGCCGTGATCGCGCGCAATACCTTCAAGCGTCTCGCCCGGCCGTACGGTGACCGCCGTGCCGCCGTCCCAGGTCCAGCTCGGCGGCGGTGGCGGCGGGGTCGTAATCGAGCCGGTGACCTCGCCGTTCTGTTGATAGGAGCCCATGCCGCGGCCACCCCCCGATGTGCCATCATCGGCGGCGGCAAGATGCGGCAGCGGGTGGCTTTCGATGTGGCTGGCCGGCGCGGTCTGCGGGATTGAACCGGTGACGTCGCTGCGCGGCGGGGGCGGAGAGCTGGAGCCGAAACCTTCGCCGAACCGGCCGGAATCAGCGCTACAGCCGGCAACCCAGAGGCCGATTAACGAAACGGCAACTAGTTGCGGCCAGGCGGCCGACCGACGCAATGCGAACATGGTCACTCACTCGCACGCAACAACAACGGGACGAGCGGCGACTAAACAACGCCGGGGTAAACAGGCGTTTAAGTGTTGAAGGGTTTTAATTTTTGGCTTGTTAAGTGTTTTCGCGGTCACAGTTCGCGCGCTTGGCCCGGTAAAAGCGGCACAAAGCGCACGGCAATGAGGTTTTCGCGGGTTAATCCGCCGCCAGGCTGTTTGGTCAGCTTGACGATGTGCTGCGCATCGTTGCGCGGACCGATCGGCAGCACCATTTTGCCCCTCTCGGCGAGCTGCGCGGTAAGCGCTTCGGGGATTTTCTCGGCAGCGGCGGTAACCATGATGCGGTCGAACGGCGCCAAATCCGGCGCGCCAGCCATGCCATCGCCGGCGCGTATCTTCACATTGGCGTAGCCCAGCGTCTTGATCCGCTCGCGCGCGGCGTCGGCCAGCGTCCGGTAGCGTTCGATGCTCACGACTTCCTTGGCGAGCCGCGCCAGCACCCCCGTTTGGTAGCCGGAGCCGGTGCCGATTTCGAGCGCGCGATGACCTGGCTCGACCTCGAGCTGCTCGGTCATGTAAGCGACGACAAACGGCTGGCTGATCGTCTGCCCACAGGCAATGGGCAGTGCCTGGTCGGCGTAGGCTTTGTCGGTAAATCCGGCGGCGACAAAATATTCACGCGGCACTTCGTCCATGGCACGGAGCACGGCCTGGTCGCTGATGCCGTGACGGCGCAGCGTGAGCTGAAACTCCATGCGTCCGACGTCTTCGGATAGCGGTACCGCGGTCACTCTAACATCGCCTTCTGATTGCCGGTTCTTCTACCACCCTATAATGACGGCTTATACTGGCCCTGCCGCGCCGGGAACCAATGTCTCCTCCCGGCGTTATGTGGGTTCGCACGGGGAGAATGGAATGTCGTCTGGCGCGAGCGCGGCTGCCGGCAAGCGTGTCCTTATCGTCGAGGACGAGCTGATGATCCGCATGCTGCTCGAAGGCATGTTGACCGATCTCGGCTATACGGTCGTTGCCGAAGCCGGCGGCATCGATGAAGCACTCAGTCTGGCGAAGCAGGGCGGCTTTGATGTCGCAGTGCTCGACGTCAATCTGAATAACGATCCGATTACACCCGTGGCCGAAGTGCTGATCCAGCGCGGCGTGCCGTTTATCTTCGCCAGCGGCTACGGCCAACGCGGCGTGCCGGAAGCCTATCGGCAGAATCCAACGCTGCAGAAGCCGTTTCAGGCCGACGCGCTGGCGCACGCCCTGGATGCCGCTCTGGCGAAGGCCGCCGCCGGCTAAATCCCGTTTGCGAACAATCGCGCCAGACGAGTCATGGTCGGCTCGTCGGTAATGTCGATCCGCAACGGCGTGATCGCGACGCAATGGTCCTCGATCGCGGCGATGTCGGTGCCGTGTTCGGCCTTCGCCGGATTCTGGCGCGTATAGGCGATCCAGTAATACGGGTTGCCGCGGCCATCCGCGCGCTTGTCGATGTGCAGCCGCTCCTGCCGCCGCCGGCCGAGCGCAGTCACCACCACGCCCTTGACCTCTTCCGGCCGGCAATCGGGAAAATTGACATTGACGAGCATGCCCTCGCGCACGCCATTGCCGAGCACGCGGCGGATGATGTCCGGCGCATAACGCCGGCCGGTATCCCAAAATGGGGGATGGCCGCTGCGCGAATTGTACGATTGCGAGAGTGCCACCGAGGGAATGTTGAGCACGGCGCCTTCCATGGCGCCGGCGACGGTGCCGGAATAGATCACGTCCTCGCCGACATTGCGGCCGCGGTTGACGCCGGAGAGAACGAGATCGATGTCCTTGCCGTCGAGCACGTGGCGCGCACCCATAATGACGCAATCGGTCGGCGTGCCGCGCACCGCGTAACGGCGGTCGGCGACCTGACGCAGCCGCAGCGGATCGTTGAGCGATAGCGAATGGGCGACGCCGGACTGATCGTGCTCGGGCGCCACCACCCAGACGTCGTCGGAGAGCGTCTGTGCGATTTCCTCGCACACATCGAGGCCTTCGGAGTGAATGCCGTCGTCGTTGGTGACTAAAATGCGCACGCTATTTCTCGATTTTCTTGATGCCACCCATATAGGGCGCCAATGCGTCGGGGACCGTAATCGATCCGTCGGCTTCCTGATATGTCTCCATCACCGCGATCAGCGCACGGCCGACGGCGACGCCGGAGCCATTGAGCGTATGGACGAAGCGGTTACCTTCCTTGGTGCGATAGCGCGCATTCATGCGCCGTGCCTGGAATTCGCCGCACACCGAGCATGACGAAATCTCGCGGTACATGTTTTGCCCGGGCAGCCATACTTCGATGTCGCAAGTCTTTTGTGACGCAAAGCCCATGTCGCCGGTGCACAGTGTCATCACCCGATAATGCAGCTCGAGCCGGCGCAGCACTTCCTCGGCGCAAGCCAGCATGCGCTCGTGTTCGTCCTTGGATTGCTCGGGCGTCGTGATCGAAACCAGCTCGACTTTGGTGAACTGATGTTGCCGGATCATGCCGCGCGTATCTTTGCCGGCGGCGCCGGCCTCGGCACGGAAGCAGGGCGTGCAGGCGGTGAGCCGCATCGGCAATTGCGCTTCGTCGACGATGGATTCGCGGACGAGGTTCGTGAGCGGCACTTCGGCGGTGGGGATGAGCCAAAAGTGCTCCGTTGTCGACACTTGCTCCGATTCTTTTGCAACAACTTCCAGATCGGCAGTGTCAACGTGGAGAACCCCTCCTTTGACCTTTTCTGGAAATTTAATCTTCAGGAATTCGACAACACGATTCACCTGCTCAAACTGATCGAGCGACTTTGACGCAGCAAATTGATCTTCCCTAAATTTCGGCAGCTGCGCCGTGCCGAACATGACATCATCGCGCACCAGCAGCGGCGGCGAAACCTCGGTGTAATTGTGCGGCTCGCTGGTATGCACATCGAGAAAAAATTGCCCGAGCGCGCGTTCGAGATGGGCGAGGCCCTTTTTCAACACCACAAAGCGCGCGCCGGATAATTTCGCGGCAAGTTCAAAATCCATCTGCCCCAGGGCTTCGCCGAGCTCAAAATGCTGCTTCGGCTTGAATGCGTAGTCGCGCTTGGCGCCGAAGCGGTGATGCTCGACATTGTCCTCCGCGCCCTTGCCGTCGGGTACGTCGTCGAGCGGCATGTTGGGAATTTCGGCGAGCGCATCGTTGAGCGCTTTTGACGCCGCTTTTTCCTGCACCTCCAGTTTCGGGATGGAGTCCTTGAGTGCGGCGACTTCGGCCATCAGCGCCTGCGCCGTCTCTTCTTCGTTGCTTTTCTTCGCCGCACCAATGAGTTTCGACGCTTCGTTGCGCCGCGCCTGCCCCTTTTCCAGCTCAAGAATCCTGGCGCGGCGCTCTTCATCGAGCGCGATCAGCCGCGCCGCTTCCGGCGGCAAGCCGCGGCGCTTGAGCGCGCGATCGAAAACGTCGGGATGTTCGCGGATGAAACGGATGTCGTGCATGGTGAGCGATCGGCAGAATCGGGACGATTGTCTAGCACGCCAACGCTTTACGCGCTTGACGCGCGGAAACTACTCCGCAGGCTTGGCAGCGGCGGCTTCGGCCGCCCGCTCGCGGGCGAGCCGCTTCTCGATCATCCGCACCGACCATATCGAGCCCTCGTAGAGCGCGAGCAGCGGCAGCGCCAGCGACATCTGGCTGAACACGTCGGGCGGCGTGAGCACCGCGGCGATGACAAAGGCGCCGACGATGAAATAGCGGCGCTTCGCCTTGAGCTGGTCAGAGGTGATGATGCCGACCCGCCCGAGCAGCGTCAGGATCACCGGCAGTTGGAAGGCGACGCCGAAGGCCAGCATCAGCTTCATCATCAGCGACAGGTAATCCTCGACCTTGGGCAACAGCTCGATGGTCGGCTCTCCGGGTCCGCCCATTTGCTGCATGGAGAGCGAAAACCGCGTCACCATCGGCCAGACCAGGAAATAGACGACGAGCGCGCCGAGAAGAAAGAAGATCGGCGTGGCGACGAGGTATGGCAGAAAAGCCTGCCGCTCGTTGCGATAGAGGCCCGGCGCGACGAACATGTAGATTTGCGAGGCGATGACCGGAAACGCGATGAAGATGCCGCCGAACATCGCGATCTTGAGCTGCACGACGAAATATTCGAGCAGGCCGGTATAGATGAATTTGGAATTTTCCGGCCCGGCGACCCAGACATAGGGCCAGGTGAGAATGTTGTAGATGTGCTTGGCGAAGAAGAAGCAGACCACCATCGCGATGATGAAGGCGGCGGCCGCCTTGATGAGCCGCGCGCGCAATTCGATCAGGTGGTCCATCAAGGGCGCCTTGGTGGCCTCGATCTCCTTCTCTTCGTCGTCTCGGCTGACCGCGCTCATCCGGTGCGCTCTGGACTGGCCGGCTCGGCGGCAGCGGCTTCCGGGGCCGGCGCCGCGGCGACGGGCTCCGGCAACGCCGGCGTGGCGGCTTCTGTTTCCGGCTTAAGCTCGACCGACTTCTGCTCGCCGGCGCCGTCGAGCGATTTTTCGAAATCCTTGCCGAGAGAGCCGATCGATTCGACGTTTTCGCGCACGTCCTTGAGCGGATCGTAGTTCTTGATGTCGCTCGCCATGTCGTCGACCTGCTTTTTCAGATCGGCCATTTCGGCTTCGCGCATCGCTTCGTGAAACTGGTTCTGGAAATCGGCCGCCATGCTGCGGACCTTGCGCGTCCACTGCCCGAGCGAGCGCATCACCGCCGGCAGCTCTTTCGGCCCGATCACGATCAGCGCGACGACGCCGATGAGCAGGAATTCGGTCCAGCTGATGTCGAACATGAAATTCTCCGCGCAGTGTGGCGGATTTGAAGTTCCTACAGTTCAACCGCCCGCTATCATAGGAACTTCAAATCCAAAGCCACACTGCCAACTACACATTGGCTAGGGTCCTTTCGATTCCGAAGTTCGCGCTTGTTCGGGCGGGAAGGACTTGCGAACTTCGGAATCGGGACCCTAGCGCGCCGGGCCGTCGCAGTTCCGCGTCAGCGCGCGCGAGCGGCTAAACCTTGCTCTCCGAGCGCTGCTTGATGTCAGCCTGATGGTCGATGGTCTTGATCGGCGCATCGGCTTTGGGCGCGGCCTCCGCATCTTCGTCGGACATGCCTTTCTTGAAGGCCTTGATGCCCTTGGCGACGTCGCCCATCATGTCGGAAATCTTGCCGCGGCCGCCGAACACCAAAAGCAGGACGGCGCCGACGACCAGCCAGTGCCAGATGCTCAAAGAACCCATGAATTCCTCCGTCCGCCCGACGCTTACGCTGGCGTTTGCGGCAAGATGCTAATTTTAGCCAGAAACTAGGCGTCGGGACCGGCAAAAACAAGCACAACGGGAACGGCGCTAAGCCGCAGGCGCATTAACCTTAGGCAGCACCGTATTCTGCTCAATCTATCGCCGTTGCAGCGATTTATTCCTCGGTCCGGCCCGCGGGAGGCGCAAGGCCCAGATCGAGATCCTCGGGATCGAGCGGGTCTTCGTCGTCACGCAACGCCGGATCGTCGGAGGGAACCGGGACGGAGAAATCGGCCGGCATCGTGCTGTCGACCAGACCTGCGCCCTTGAGCTCGTCCAGACCCGGCAGATCGGTCAGCACATCGAGGCCGAAATGCGACAGGAATGCCTCGCTGGTACCGTAGGTCACCGGGCGGCCCGGCGCCTTGCGGCGGCCGCGCAGCCGCACCCAGCCGGTTTCGAGCAGCACGTCGAGTGTACCCTTGGACGTGCTCACCCCGCGGACTTCCTCGACTTCGGCGCGCGTCACCGGCTGATGATAGGCGACGATGGCGAGCGTCTCGATCGCGGCGCGCGAGAGTTTGCGCGTGACCACGGATTCATGCGTCAGCAGCCAGGCGAGATCGTTCGCGGTGCGCAACGTCCACTTGCCGCCAACGCGCACGAGGTTGACGCCGCGCGGCGCATATTCCTTCTGCAATTGCATTAGCAGCGCACGCACGTCGGCGCCCGCCGGCAACCGCTTCGCCAGAATCTTCTCGTCGAGCGGCGCTTCGGCGGCAAACAGCAAAGCTTCGAGGATGCGCAGCTCCTCGGCGCGATTTTGATCCACGCGATCCCGGTCTTCTTTGTCGCCAACGATCACGCGCATCTTCGCGACGTTTCCCATTGGTCTTTTCTCCCTCTTACCCATTCCCCGGTTCCGCGGGCATGCCGCCATCCGCCCGCTTGCGCAGATAGAGCGGTGTAAATGACCCTTGCTGATGCGCCTCGAGGCGGCCTTCACGTATCAATTCGAGCGCAGCGGCAAAGCTGGACGCGAGCACAGTCGCCCGCATCGATGGCTCGACCAGATAGGCGATCAGATATTGATCGAGCGGGCTCCAATCCATCGATTGGCCGATCAGGCGCTCAAGCGCCTCGCGGGCCTCTGCCAGCGACCAGACGGTGCGCTTGGGCACGCGTACGAACGACCGCGCCTGCGTCTGCCGCCGCGTCGCGTAAGCCGAAAGCAGATCGTA
>Ga0181537_10000985_pt1 | contig 26769 bp, 22 predicted proteins | sample PEATcosm2014_Bin_39_FD_119765 | JGI IMG/M metagenome (GOLD analysis project Ga0181537, IMG submission 119765) | Peatland microbial communities from MTU Mesocosm Facility, Houghton, MI, USA - PEATcosm2014_Bin23_10_metaG | ecosystem: Environmental > Terrestrial > Soil > Wetlands > Peat | place...
CGACCGAGCAGGTCATCAAGAACTATCTGCGCAAGATCTACGACAAGTTGGGCGTTTCAGATCGTCTCGAGCTGGCGCTTTATTGCCTGCACAACAAGATCATCCAGGCCGACGCCGACGAAGAGACAATCGCCAAGAAGATCGTCACCCGCTAGTTTCTCTGGGCCTGCTTCAAGCAAAAAGTCCATTTCATCTTCAAATCCCCTTCGATTAAGAGGTGCGTTCACTCTGCACCTTTGTCACAGGTGACGCCGCCTGATGTTTTCTTGCCGTCGCATGTGAGTGAATCGGCGCCCGAGCACTTCTGGCGAGCCAGTTCGAGGAGCCGGATCATCTCCCGCTGGTCGTCGGCGTTGAGATGGCTTAGGAGTCCTCTGGGCATACGCTGTATTACCGGATCCATTTTGCGCAGCAACTCAAGCCCTGAGTCTGAAATCTGCGTGAGGACAACGCGGCGGTCACGACGATCGCGCTGCTGCCGGATGAGTTTGAGGGCTTTGAGTCGCGCGAGAAGACGCGTGATGTCCGGTTCGGCCGTGATCATGCGGTCGCCGATCGCCGAGCATGGCAGGCCGTCGGGCTGTGCTCCGCGAAGAATGCGAAGAACGTTGTATTGCGTGCCCGTGACGCCCCATTCGCGCGTGGCATGCTGGAAGGCGCGGTCAACACAATCGGCTGTGCGCAATAGGTTGAGCAGAGCCTCTTCTTCACGACTCGAAAAGGGCCGTTCCTGTGCGATTTCGCGTTTCAATCCGCTCATGTCCGACTCCGTTGGTTAGATGCCGCTCCATCGCCGGATGAGACAGGATCGCGGATTTATGGAATTCGTGGCGCAAATCATTGCTGGATCACATCGAGGTCGATCGTGAGCTTGACGTCGTCGCCGACAACGCTTGCTGGATACTTGCTTGCGATACCGAAGTCCAGACGGTTGATGGTGGTTGTTGCGGAAAAGCCTTCGTGGGGCTTGTGATCCATGCCAGAGATGGGGCCGGTGGGGCCATCGACTTGCAACGTGACCGGTTTCGTCACCCCGTGCAGGGTCAGATTGCCTGTAACCGTGAGGCCGCTGCCGCTCTTTTGCACGCTGGTGCTGGTGAATGTCGCAGTGGGATAGTTTGCGACATCGAAGAAGTTGGAACTCTTCAAATCGGAGTCACGGGGGCTGACGCCGGTATCAACGGTGGTTACATCGATCGTGACGTGCACTGTGGACTTCGTAATATCGGATTGGTTGATCACTATGGAGCCGCCGATGTTGCCGAAGCGGCCGCGCACATTAGCGAGGCTCAAGTGAAGAACGGTAAAGTCGACCTCGCAGTGAGCCGGGTCAGGAACCCAGGTCGTGGATTGAGAGAAAGCAACTGGAGCTGCGATTGAGAAAAATGTCGCGAACATCAAGAGACGCTTCATTGAGTGTTCCCTTCCAAGTTGAATGGGGGACCGCAAGCTACGGGTCGTAAAGGTTGAGTTTGCGGCGCGCGCGAAAGGCTGCGACGCGGCGCGGTTGAGAAGCTAGTTCCGTACTCCATTAGACTGCTGCACCCGATTATTCGTTGCAACAAATAAATCGACTTTGGGCGTTTTCGAGGGACATGGCGATGTCCGAGAGGGGATTGGATTTGGCAGGAGAAGCGTCTGCTATGCTCCGGAAATGTCCTTTGTCCACGATTTCAATGGGTTGAGCCGACCGCAGCGGCACGCCTTCATCGCGTCGTTTCTGGGTTGGACTCTGGACAGCCTCGACTTCTTTCTGTTGATTTTTTGTGTGAAGGCGATCGCGACAGACTTCGGGACCAAGCCGTCGGAAGTCCTGGGCGCGGTATTTCTCACGCAGGCCTTCAGGCCGGTCGGCGCAGTGATCTTTGGCATGCTGGCAGACCGCTACGGACGGCGGCCTGTGCTGATCATCAACATTCTCAGCTTCAGCGTGATTGAGTTGGCCTGCGCCTTTGCTCCATCGCTGACGGTGCTAATGGTGTTACGCGCACTGTTTGGTTTTGCAATGGGCGGCGAATGGGGCGTGGGTGCGGCCCTGGCCTTTGAGACTCTGCCCAAGGAAGGTCGCGGGACATTTAGCGGCATCTTGCAGGAGGGTTACGCGCTTGGTTCGATCCTCGCATCGGCAGCGTTTGCGCTGCTTTTTGCGGGGACGCATTGGCATGGAATGACGATTCTGCCCGCAATTGGATGGCGCGGGCTGTTCATGCTCGGCGCGAGTCCGGCGCTGCTAGTTCTCTATGTGCAAATGCGCGTTGAGGAGAGTCCAGTGTGGCTAGAGGGGGCAAGGAATCGGTCTGCGCAGAGAACCGGGCCGACCGTGCCGGCGCAACTTTTCAAATTTCTGCCGATGTTTTTATTTCTTGTATTGCTGATGACCGCGTTTATGAGCTTCTCGCATGGTACGCAAGATGTTTATCCGACCTTTCTTACCGTGCAGATGAAATTGAGTCCAGAGACGGTGGGCTTGATCGGCGTCCTCTATGGCTTGGGATCGATTGCAGGTGGGTTTGTCTTTGGCGCGCTCTCAGAGAAATGGGGACGCAAGCGTGCAATCGTGACGGCGGCATTGCTGGCGATCCCCGTGATTCCGCTCTATGCGTATGGACAATCGGCGGTGACTCTCGGAATAGGCGCGGTACTAATGCAGTTCATGGTGCAGGGCGCGTGGGGAGTGGTTCCAGCATATCTAACTGAACTATCGCCGGCGCCGGTGCGCGCGACCGCGCCAGGACTGGCATATCAACTGGGTGGCCTGATCACTTCTTGGAATGGAAAAGCCCAGGCGCTGGTCGCAGAGAAATGGGGCACGTACCCACCGGTGCTGGCGATCACCGTTGTGATTGTCGCATTGACTCTGGCGCTACTGGCCGCGCTGGGCCATGAGGCCAAAGGCGCAGAAATGCGATCGACCTAGGGTGCCTCGCTAATACCGTGACACTGGGGGTGCTAGCTCTTTTTCTCCGAACTCGAGCAGTTTGCGCGTCTCGGCGCTCACCGAGTTCTCCATGATTTTCTGCAGCACCTGCGAGGGGCGGCCTTTAGCTTTGGCGATGAGCGATCTGTAGCGATCGGCTGCGAGCGGGGTGCGCGCAGTGTCAATGGTCAGGTCTTCGAAAGTTGCTTTGAGAGCATCCTTCTCCTCGCCGGTCAGGTCGGCGATATCGTCGGTGCATTCGCTGGCGGCGCGGATGGTGTAGACCGTCCACGGAAAGGCCTTGCCGCACTGCGCGCAAAATGCGGGGCGATCATAGCTGAGCTCGATGGGCACTTGGCAGTGTGCGCAGGTTGAAGTATTCATGGCGCCGCAGATGCGGCAGAAGGGCGGCGGCCCGCTGCGTTTGCGGGCGAACATCGCCGACATGGCATCGGTTGGAGCCGAGTCATCATCCGCTTCAAGGGCCTCGATGAAGTGGCCTTTTTCGCAATAGAGAGCTGCCGACATTGGAGTTGAATTCTAGCAACAAAACGGGGCATAGGAAAGTGTCCCAGACCCGTGTATTACCAAAGAAAAGGCAATTCGAGTACCGAAGAGGCACGGAAAAGAGCACTTTTTGACGAGATCAGGTGCGAAAGGCTCTGGTGGCTATAGCGGGCGATGAGGCGGCCGCGGGCGAGGATGTGCCCTTTCATGGCGGCTTCAACCTCACCGCCTGTCGCGCCTGAGGGAAGGTCGAGAGTCGTGTCGAGAGCGTAGAGATCGAAGACGTAACGGTGCTCTTTGTGGCCCGGCGGACACGGACCGCCGTACCCGAAATTGCCAAAATCATTGTTGCCCTGCAGCGAGCCGTCTGCGAATTGCGAACGGGCCGGAAACGCAGCGGGTAGAGAACGCGCCGAAGCAGACAGGTTGTAGAGAACCCAATGGACGAATGTGCCCTGGGGTGCGTCTGGGTCGGCTAGGATTAGCGCGAAACTGCGTGTATTTGCTGGCGGCGCTGACCATGTGAGATTGGGAGACGTATTCACGCCGTCGCAGGTCAGAGACGCGGGGACATTTCCATCGCGAAGAACTGAGCTGGCCAGATTGAGGGCATTGGGAACATCAGGCAGCGAACGCGGCGCGCCATGGCAGCTTGCCATGAGTGCTATTGCGACAAGGGGGATCGCAACGGAAAGTCCGGAAGCGGAGCGCCGGGTCGCGCCGGGGTGGGACAAACTGATCATCGAGGACGGGACGTGCATACGAATTCCATGCTCAATTGATTGCGGTGCCCCAAAACCATGCGAGCCAGTATATCTGGAATCACTTGGGCCAGATAAGCGCGGTGCTGTCGAGGGTGGGTCTCTGCTTTCGAACCGGGGGGAGCGCTTGAACGGCGAGTTAGACGCTTCGCATGCCGAATGTCACTGAGACGTCGATCCTTCCGGCATAAAACATCGGCAAAGCTGGTTGCCGATTTGAGCCTGAAATTTTCCGAACTCCATTAAGATTCAGTGACTTTAGGTTGTGATAGTTGTGGTGCAATCAAGGAAATTTGCAGACTGGTAACATTCGATGATGCACAATCATCTGTAAGGGAGTTTTAGTATTGCCGCGTATTCACTTTCAACAACAACTTGCCGAACTCAAGGACAAACTCCTTGCGATGGCTGCACTTGCGCAATTGGCGGTCGAGACCGCAGTCGACGCGTATCTGCAGCGCGACCAGGGGCTTTGCCAATATGTAAAGCAAAATGAAACAGCGATTAACACGGCCCAACGCGAATTGGACGAGATGGCTTACGAGCTGCTTGCCAAAGAGCAGCCGATGGCCATCGATCTGCGGTTCATTTTGGCGGTGATCAAGATCAACGGCGACCTGGAGCGGATTGGCGACCAGGCGATGGGCATTTCGAGGCGTACGCGCGACATCATGAAGACCGACGCCGTGGAACTGCCGGTGGACTATGCCGTCATGGGTGAGTATGCGGGCAAGATGATTCGCTCAGCGGTGCAGGCCTTGCTCGATGGCGACGCGCGGCTGGCTGACACGGTGCGTGAGATGGACGACGAAATCGATCGCATGAACCGGCGCGCCCACACCGACCTGCTGCAATTGATCCAGGAAAAGCCGCAGTACACCCAACAGGCGATGAATGGCCTGATGGTTTCGCGCAATTTGGAACGGATTGCCGACCACGCGTCGAACATTGCGACCGACGTCATTTTTTGGATTCGCGGCGCCGATGTACGGCACCAGTTGAGTCTGTCGATGGACTGACGAACCGAAACTGGAAAAAGCAAAAGGCCGCGCGCAGCGGCCTTTGCTGTTTTTCCAGCATGGCTACCCCAGCGGATGCGTATCGTAATGCAAAAGCACGGCGACCGCGCAACTGGTGAGTCGGGTTTCTGCCGAGTCGGCGCGGCTGGTTAGAATGACCGGGACCTTTGCGCCGAGCACGATGCCAGCGAGCTGTGCACCGCCCAGATATTCAAGCTGTTTCGCCAGCATGTTGCCACTTTCGAGGTCCGGCACAACGAGGATATCGGCCTGCCCGGTGACCGGAGAGGTCAGGTGCTTGATCTTCGCCGCTTTCACGCTGACGGCGGTATCGAAGGCAAGCGGGCCATCGAGAATGCCGCCAGTGATCTGACCGCGATCGGCCATCTTGCAGAGCGCCGCCGCTTCCATAGTGGAAGGGATCTTCGGGTTCACGGTTTCTACAGCCGAGAGCAGCGCGACCTTCGGCTCGGGAATGCCGAGCGCGTGGGCCAGGTCGATCGCATTCTGCACGATATGAATCTTGTCTTCGAACTCCGGCTTGATGTTGATTGCGGCGTCGGTTATGAGGAGCGTGCGCGCATAAGCCGGCGTATCCATCACAAAAACGTGGGTGATGCGGCGCGAAGTGCGAAGGCCGGTATCGCGCTGCATGGCGACCTTCATCAGTTCGTCGGTGTGCAAGCTGCCTTTCATCATGGCCTGGGCGCTTCCACTGCGACACATAGCGACCCCGAGTTCGGCGGCTTTGCCTTCGTGGTCGGCTTGCAGGATCGGATAGGCACTGATGTCGACGCCGATTTTTGCGGCGAGCGCCTTCATTTCCACTTCGTCGCCGATCAAAGTCGGCGTAATGAGACCCTCGACCGCAGCCTCGACGGCACCCCTCAAAGCGACATCTGACAATGGCCATACGACAGCCGTGGTGATGGCAGGCAGCGACTTGCAGCGATCCAGAAACTTGTGAAAGACGTGATAGTCAGGCGGATGGCTGACCAGGGGGTCGACGACAACGGCTTCGGCAATGGGGGCAAGGTCGCTCATTTTTGATTTCTCCAGGCCGGCCAGGGAGAGTTCGCGCCAGCCTTACGAAACCATTCTCACCCGAGCGAAGAAAAGCTCATGTGCGATCGGTCACACTACGGCGCGAAGTCTCACTTTGCGATACGGACGGGGTTCGATGCCGCAACTACTTGATGCCCACCACCATGGAGTCCGGGCCGACGAGGTGTTCGACCCTTGTGTGGCTGAAACCGGCCTCTTTCATCCAGCCCATGCAATCGGCTCCGGTGTAGTCGAAGCCGCCCGGCGTTTCGATGAGCATGTTGAGGCTCGCCAGTAGGCCGAAGGTATTCTTTCTGCGGTCGTCGTCGATGATGGAGTCGTAAGCAATGAAGGCTCCGCCGGACGGAAGCGCCTCGTATGCTTTGCGCACCAGCATGCGCTTTTCTTCGAGATTCCAGTCGTGCAGGATATGGCCCATCAGAATTACATCGACCTTGGGCAACGGATCGGTGAAGAAGCTTCCGTGCTTGAAATGGACGCGGGATGAGAGGCCGTTGGCCTCGACGTATTCCTCGAAGATGGGTGCGACTTCAGGCAGGTCGAAGCCGGTGCCGGCGATGTGCGTGTTCTTGAGTGCCACCTGGACGATGAGATCGCCCTGGGCCGTGCCGCAGTCAGCAGCGGTTTTGTAGTCAGCCCATGGAAATTTGGCGGCAATGGCCATGTTAGAGCCGTGGCTGATGCCGGTCATGGCGCGCAAGAAGCCTTTCAGGCGGGCCGGATCGGCGTAGAGCGTGGCAAAGATGTCGGGTTCGCCATGCGCCGCTTCATTTTGATGCTCGCCGGTGCGCAGCGCGGTGGTCAGATGATTCCAGTGGTGAAAGAGACGCTTGTTGGCCATCTCCAGAATGCCGCCGATGTAGGACGGTTTGTGCTTATCGAGAAAAAGATCGGTCGACGGCGTGTTGGCGTACTTGCCGTCGTTGCGTTCGAGAAAGCCAAGGGCGACAAGCGCATCAAGGAAGTCGCGGGAAGAACGCGGATGAAGGCCAAGACGGCCGGTGAGTGACTTCAGGTCCTCTGGGCCTTTGGCGAGCTCAGTAAAGACCTCCATCTCCACGGCGCTCAGCAGAGTTTTTGAGGCCCAGAAGGCCAGGCCGGTTTGCATAATTGCTTCGGGATTGGGTGCAGACGCAGTCATCGTTTCCTTTCTTGCTGCGAGGCTTGAATGTCCAAAATGGGGAAGGGGCCTGTTGAGCGAGAGACGGGCTACGCCTGCAAATTGCCGGGAAAGCAAGTAGAGGCGGTGCAAGGAGTCTAGTTGATCGGCGTGCGCGTTGGGTAGCGCGATTTTTGGCAGGAGCGCACCGCAATCAGCGATTCACATCGCCATTCGGCGCGCAGACCGAATGGCCAACGCGCCGAAGTTTATTGGGAATGGCTACTCCGCTCGCAGAGCATTGACAGGATTGACCACGGCAGCCCGCCGGGACGGCAGGTAGCAGGCAAGCCATGCAATCGAGATGATGCAAATTGTGGCGATGGCGTAGGTCGAGGGATCAACCGGGCTCACCTGGAAGAGTAGTGAAGCCATCAGGCGCATGGTTGCAGCTGCGACCACGATGCCCGCAGCAATGCCGACGCCCGTGAGCACCATGCCCTGTCGCACGAACATCGAAGTGAGCGTCTCGCGCTGCGCGCCCAGTGCCATGCGGATACCGATCTCGCGTGTGCGCTGCGAGACCGCGTAGGAGATGACGCCGTAGATGCCGACGATGCCCAGCAGCAGCGCCATGCCGCCAGCAACGCAGAGCATGACCAGCGTGAACGAAGTGCGGGCCATCGACTTGGTATAAAGTTCTCCGACTGTGGTAGTGTCCGCCAGCGGCAAATCGGGATCGATAGACCAGACGGCTTCCTGAATCTCCTTTACAAGCGCAGAGGAACCAGCGCGCGGAGTGCGGATAGCAAAGCTCACGCCACGGCGGATCATGATTTTCTGAGTCTCGAATTGATCCTGATAGAGCGGCCAGTACACGGCGCTGGAGGGGTCCTTGCTGACGCCATCGTCGTAGACATTTGCGGCGACACCGATGATCTCGCGCCAGCCGTCGTCGGAGCCGACGCGAATGCGCTTGCCGATCGCATTGGCCGCACTGCCCCAATATTCCTGGGCAAAGCTCTGAGAGATGATCGCGACCGGTCTTTTCTCGTACTCTTCGGGCCATGTGACGTCGCGGCCCGCGAGCAGCGGCGTGCCCATTGTGGAGAAGAAGCCGGGTCCAATGAATTTGAAGCGGCGGATGGGTGGCAATTCGCCTTCCTTGTAATTGCGGTCAGCGGCAAAGACGGGATCGAAGGAATTGTTGTTCGACAGTGGGATTTCAGTTGTGATGCCGACAGAGGAGACGCCGGGAATCGCAGCGAGCTTATCGGCGATAGCTTGCTCGGTGCGAAGGACGCGCTCCGCCTGCGTGTCGGGAATCTGGGTATCTGGAATGTAGATGCCGAAGGATTGAAGGGTCGCCGGTTCGGCGAAGCCTGGGGAGACATGCGCCAGCGCACGGAATGTGCGGATCATCAGGCCGGAACAGATCAACAGCACCAGCGCGAGGGCGACCTGGACAACCACGAGAATCTTGCGCGCGCGATGACGTTCGCGGCTCTGGCTAAGGGCGCGGCCGCCCTCGCGCAGGCCAGTGCTGGCGCGCACCCCGGAGTACTTGATGACCGGAATCATGCCGATAACGAGGCTGACAAAAAGCGTAAGACCGAGCGTAAACAGCAGCACGGGTAGGTTGATGGCGATCTCGTGGAGCCGGGGAAGGCCCGTGGGAGCGGCGGCGACAAGGACGCGCAGTGCGCCGACAGCAAGAGCCAGCCCGATGAGGCTGCCCGCGATACCGAGCACCAGGCTCTCCAGCAGAAGTTCGGCGGTGATGTTGCCGCGCCCCGCGCCCAATGCTGCGCGAATTGCCAGCTCTTGGCGCCGCCCTTCGACTCGGACAAGCAGGAGATTCGCGACATTGGCGCACGCGACAAGAAGCACGATGCCGATGGAGCCCATCAGCACCCACAGCACATTGCCCACGTCGCCTATGACGTCTTTCTTGAGGGAATGAAGATCGGGTTTGAAGTTCGCTTTCTCAAAGATCGCCGTGCTGAACCCATCGGGAGGCGGAAATGTGCGAATCGCAACGGGAATGAGCCGGGCAAGATCGGCATTCGCCTGTTGCACGGTCACCCCGGGCTTGAGCCGCGCCATGCCCTGATAGCTGAAGCTGCCGAGTTTGGTCTTGCTGCGATCCAGCTGCATCGGCAGCACAAGGTCGAGATCGTAGTAGTCGAAGAACTGAAAATCCTTAGGGAGCACGCCGATAATCTCGTGCGCTTCATTGTCCGCGGTGAGGTTCTGGCCAATGACGGATTTGCTGCCGCCGTAGCGGCGCTGCCAGTACCCATAGGTGAGGACAATCGTCTTCGGCGCGTTGGGCTGGTCGTCCTGGCGCGTGAAGACGCGGCCCAGCACAGGCTTGACCCGGAGCATAGGGAGCACTCCGTCGGTCACATCGAGGCCCTGTATTCTTTCGGGATGTCCGGTGCCGGTGATGCCGACCGAATCGCCGCGATAGAGGCCAATGTCCTCGAGGGTCTTGTTCTGCTCGCGTTCAGTGAAATAAAGAAACGGCCCCATATTGAGCTTCGGCAGGTTCACGCCAGGTGCGGTGTTCCATACGCCGATGAGCTGATCCGGCTGCGGGTAGGGAAGCGGCTTTAGCAGCACGCCCTCCACGACGGAAAAGACGATTGTGTTGGCTCCGATGCCGATGGCGAGAGTGAGGAGGGTGATGATGGTGAAGAGAGGAGCACGGGTCAGACGGCGCAGCACCTGCTTGACCTGGTTCAAAAAGAGTGCCATCGAAACAGCCTCCTTGCATGGGTGAGGTGAAACGAAAAAAGCCGATGCTCATCGGCATGCACGCAGCTTGCCACAATTGCTTTAGATAACCGCCAGATTCAAAAGCCCAAACTCTGCGGACTGACATCGTGCTCGTTCGCATTTGCGTTTCGGTGTCCGGGAATGAACAGTTTTGCCGAGTGCGCATTCGCCGGTCTCGTGAACGCATCATTGGTTGGTACGCGATCGCTGGCGGAAAGGTTCAAAAACACGGCTCGCATGCCGTTTCTTCCTGTCTCCCGGTCTGAACTGCTATGCTCTCAGCGCCTAGAAAAACCGATTTACGCAAGGGAGTGTACGAGTATGTGGTTTTTGGGGATGGATGTGGGCACGGGTGGCACGCGCGCCGTTGTCGTAGATGCGCAGGGGAAACTAATTAGCGGGGCATCGGTTGAGCACGCACCTTTTCGAACTCCGCATCCCGGCTGGGCCGAACAGGATCCTGAGGATTGGTGGCGTGCCGCGCAAGAGGCCATTCGCGAGGCGCTGGCCGCCGCGCCCGAGCTAAAGCATCCCATCGCGGGAATCGGCCTCACTGGCCAGATGCATGGCGCGGTGATGTTGGACGAGAGTGGTGCGGTGCTGCGACCCGCGCTCATTTGGTGCGACACGCGCACGCAACCTGAGTGCGACTGGCTGACTGAGAAGATCGGCTACGAGCGGCTGATTGAGCTCACCTGCAATCCCGCGCTGCCCAACTTCACGCTGACCAAGCTGCTTTGGGTGAAAACGCATCAGCCGGAGATCTTCGCGAAGATACGCCACATCATGTGTCCCAAGGACTACGTCCGCTACCGCCTCACCAGCGAGTTTGCAATCGACGTGCAGGAAGCCAGTGGAACGCTGCTGCTGGATGTGACGCACCGGCGCTGGTCAAAAGAAGTGGCCGAGGCGGCGGGCATTCCCGAGAGCTGGCTGCCCAGGGTGTATGAATCGCCGGAAGTCTGCGCGCGCATCAGCGAAACGGCTGCGGGGCTGACAGGATTGAAGGCTGGTACGCCGGTCGTGGCTGGGGCAGGCGATCAGGGCGCTGGCGCCGTAGGGATGGGCATTCTGCAACCGGGGTCGGTTTCGGCAACCATCGGCACCTCGGGGGTGGTGTTTGCGGCGACCGCAGTGCCGACTAAGGATCCGAAAGGACGGCTGCATACGTTTTGCCATGCTGTGCCGGGTTTGTGGCACGTGATGGGCGTGACGCAATCGGCGGGGTTGAGCTTGCGTTGGCTCAAGGAAACATTATTTGCCGGAGAGGACTACGACAGGATGACCGCGACTGCGGCAAAAGTGCCAGCGGGCAGCGATGGGCTGGAGTGGGCACCCTATCTGCTGGGGGAGCGCACACCGCATCTCGATCCGGAAGTTCGTGCGGCCTTTGCTCGCATCGGGCCGACGCATTCGTCCGCGCATTTTGTGCGGGCTGTGCTCGAGGGCGTGGCCTACTCGCTCCAGGACACGTTCACGCTTTTTGCCGAGTTGGGCATTCCGGTGAGCGGGGTGCGGCTCGGCGGCGGCGGCGCGCGTGGTCCGCTGTGGCGCAAGATTCAGGCCGGCGTCTATGGTCAGACCGTTGAAGTACTGACGGCGGAGGAGGGCGGCGCGTTCGGCTGTGCCTTGATGGCAGGCGTGGGCACCGGTCACTGGGCCAATCTCGACGCAGCCTGCGCACAGGCGATTGAGGTGGCGCAGCGCATCGAACCCGATCCCGCAGACCTTATCGCGTACAAAGCGGGCTATGCCGAGTGGCGCAAGCTGTATCCGGCATTGAAGAGCCTGGAATAAGTACCTCGAGTGGGATCAATCGATCGCGCAAGGGATGAGGCGTGGCGAAATCGTGACAACAAAAGCGAAGATGCAGTAGCCTTGCTCTCGGTTGAATCGTTTGAATTTGGATTCTTTCAAGAGCGAGGGCTCATGCGTTTCCAGTTTTGTTTGGCTTCCATTGCATTGCTGTTCTCGTCTTCGATCGCGTTGTCGCAAGCAGCGCCAGCGCCAACGTGCGCGGATCTGCATTTAGTGCCGGCGGTGCGGGAGTGTTCCGAGGTTGCCGTCGTGCGTGTCGGCGTGGATCTATTAGCAATCCTGGAATCGGGAGATCTCGAGAGCAGGTTCACTGCGCAGGATTTGGAACAGGTTGGTGGATTTGGACGAGCGGCGGATCGCGCGGATGGTCCCTCCATCATGTTCGAACCAGCGGACTCTGCTCGTGCGAAGGAACTGCTCGAGCGCAATCATTTGACATTCGACGCGATCATGCACGATGAGGGTTATGTGATCGTTCCGACCCGATACAGGGGAGGCGGCCTGGCGGTGATTGCCGAGACCTCCACCGGACTCTTCTACGGCGCACAAACCGTCAAGCAGCTCATACGCGGATCGGGCAAGTACGCAGTGCTTCTCGTTCCGACGATTAGGGACTGGCCGGCGATGGCGCATCGCGGCCTCTCTGACGACTGGTCGCGTGGGCCGCTGCCCAACTTGGAATTCCTCAAGCGGGAAATTCGCACTCTCGCGGCTTACAAATACAACATCTTCTCGCCCTACTTCGAACACACCTTTGCCTATGATTCCACGCCCGTCGCAGCGTTTCCCGGCGGCGCGATGACGCCTGACGAAGCCCGCGAGCTCGTCGCCTACGCAGCGCAATATCACATCATGGTCATTCCCGAGCAGGAGTCGTTTGGACATGTGCATCACGTACTGAAATTCGAACAATACTCGCCGCTTGCAGAAACGCCGCACGGTGCCGTGCTCGCTCCCGAAGACACGCGCTCGCTTCCGCAGATTGGCGAATGGTTCGGCGAGCTGGCCAAAGTCTTTCCCGCGCCCTACGCACACATCGGTGCGGACGAAACGTTTGAGCTGGGCCTCGGCCGCACGCGTGATCAGGTGAAACAGCAGGGTCTCGGCGCGGTTTATCTGAATTTTCTATCGCAGATTCACACGCAGCTCGCGCCATTGCACAAGCGACTCATCTTCTGGGGTGATATCGCCGAACATTCGCCTGAGCTGGTGGGCACGCTACCCAAGGACATGATCGCGGTGCCGTGGATTTACGATGCCAAGCCGGACTACACGGCGGACATTCTGCCCTTCACCAAAGCCGGCCTCGAGACGTGGGTCGCGCCCGGCGTCAACAACTGGAATCGCGTTTTCCCCAACAACAACGAGGCGCTGGGCGACATTCGCGGCTTTGTACGCGACGGGCAAAAGCTTGGCGCAACGGGCGAGCTGAACACGGTATGGAACGACGACGGCGAAGGCATTTTCGACGAGAACTGGTTTGGCGTGCTGTTTGGCGCGGCTGCGGGCTGGCAGCAGGGCGAAAGCTCCGAACAGGCTTTTACCGATTCTTATGGTCTCGCGTTTCATGGCGACGCCACCGGCAAGATCAACGACGCCGAGCGCGCATTGATGGCTGCGCACAATTCGTTGAAGAAGGCCGGGCTCACCGATGCCGAGGACCGGCTCTTTTGGATCGATCCGTTTTCGTCCGAAGGCCAGCAAATTGCCGTGAAGCTGCTGCCGGTGGCCAGTGAAGTTCGCCTCGACGCTGAGCGCGCAATCACGCTTCTGGCGCAAGCGCGGGCGGCTGGCAAGCTCGCGAATCCTGAAGCGCTCGACGCGATGGAACTCGGCGCGCGCCGAATCGACTTCATCGGATACAAGTTTCAAGCGGCGGCGGACTGCGCCAATCTTTACGCTCAGGCCCTGGCGCTGGCCGGCGACCAGACGCGCAAGGATGAGATCGAAAACCTTCTCGAAACTATCGGCTCAAACAATGGCAGGATTCAGGACATTCGCGACGGCTACGCGCTGATCGGCCAACTCTATCAGCAGGCGTGGCTGCGCGATAACCGGCCCTACTGGCTGGCCAACAACATGGCCCGCTACGATCGCGCGACGCAGTTGTGGGTGGGCCGCGGCAACCAATGGGATGAAGTGGTGCAGCATTGGTCGGACACGCACACGCTCGCTCCCGCTGCTCAGGTGGGCCTGCCGGCGGCGAGCAGATAAGAGGACATCATGCGAGTTAGGCCTGCGTTTTTCGCGGCATTTCTGTTCACTAGTGTGTGCGCGGCGCAGAAGCCCGCGATTTCATCGCAGCCCACACGTGAGACCTATCTGGAACTTGCCGGTGAAGTAGATCATGCCTTGCACGCCGACGTTCTCGACGTGTGGTTCCCGCGTTCCATCGATCGCGAGCATGGCGGATTCCATGCTCACTATGGCCGCGACTGGAAATGGGAGCCCAGCGACGGCAAGTTTTCGGTGTTTCAAGGCCGCATGACCTGGGTTGCGTCACAGGTAGTGCTGCGCGAGCCGGAAATGAAAGAGCAGTATCTGCCCTATGTGCACCAGGGTGTCGATTATTTGCAAAACGTGATGTGGGACAAGCAGTATGGCGGTTTCTTTTGGGGACTCGACGACGAAGGCCACATTACACCGCAGTTTACCGATGGCAAACACCTCTATGGGATCTCGTTCTGCATCTACGGCGCGGCCGCGGCCTACGAAGCGACCGGTGATCCTAAAGCGCTGGAACTGGCGAAGAAGGGGTTTCTGTGGATCGATGCACACGCACACGACACGGCGCAGGGCGGCTATTACGAGTGGCTCAAGCGCGACGGAACGCCGGTGGTATCGGATGCGCCCGACGGCCAGGTGACGGTCAACCTGGTTGGTCCCGTGGGCTACAAATCGATGAATACGCACATTCATCTGCTTGAGTCGTTGACTGCGCTCTATCGTGTCTGGCCCGACCCGCGGCTGCGTGCTCGCGTTGAAGAGATGCTGGCGATTGTGCGCGACAAGATCTGCGTCGAGCCCGGCGCGATGAATCTGTTCTTCACGAACGCGTGGCAGCCGATTCCGGGGCACGACTCCTACGGTCACGATGTGGAGACGGCCTACCTCATGCTTGAGACCGACGAAGTACTCCACAAAAAAGCGAATGAGAAAACGGAGCGCATGGCTCGCATGCTCGTGGATCATGCGCTGGCCTACGGGTGGGACGCCGAGCATGGCGGCTTCTATCGCGAGGGCAGTGCATTTGGCAAAGCGGAAGACACGATGAAAGAGTGGTGGGTCGAGGTCGAGGGTTTGAACGCGTTGCTGATGATGCACGAGCGCTATGGAAAGCAGGACGGCATCTACTTTCAGCGTTTCCAGCAGCAGTGGGCTTTCATCCACAACCACACGATCGATGCGGAGTTTCACGGCCTGCATAACCTCACGCAGGCAGATGGCACGCCGGCGACCGAAGACAAAGGCTCGATCTGGAAAGGCGGCTATCATGACGGGCGCGCGTTCTGGAATGTGAGCACGCGGCTGAGAAGGCTGGCGAATGAGGCTCAAAAGTAGCCGTAGCTAGGAGTAGAGGAGCGCATTTTTCGACAAAGTCGGCTGTATGGCCGGCCAAGAGAGGCGAAGAAAGAGCGTAAGTTGGTAGGGGAGGGGGTGCATGTCCTCCTCCTGTAACCTGCTTAGAATCAGCGTGCATCCTTACGGGTGCGGCGTTTTGGCGAAGATTTGACGAAGATGACACAACAACGAGTCGGCCACCCGGCGAGGCCGCAAAAATTGGCGAAACGGACCGAAATGGTCGGAGTTTGACAGAGCCAAAAACAACAATCTGCCTGTGGAAAACTGCAAATTTTCAGGGGGGGGTGGGGTCCCTTCCCAGCGCGACAGAAAACAGAAAACAGAAGACAGAAGACACAGAGAGAAACTGAAAAAGTGAAGAAGTGAACGAGTGATAGACAGAAAAGCGGCGAGCCGGAGGCACATGCGGTGCGACAGATGCGCGCTTCGCGCATTTCTCAGTACTGCTTCTATTGTGAACTTTTCTTTGAGTTAATATGCAAAATCGATCAAGTTTTTTGCGATGAAAATAAAGGGGTTAGAAACTATTTTTCAAATTACCTATTGACAAGCACCTGCGGTGCGGTCAAAAACGCCTCGCGCCGTGGGGCCGTGGCTTCCCACCCTTCGCCAGAGAAAAGACAAACGAAGGGGCACACCTATCGTTGGGAAATTAAGGGTGGCCACCCGCCGTTCTGGAATGTGAGTGCCCGCCTCAAAAAGCCGGCTGCGGAACGGCGTTCGCCTACGGTGCAGTGAGAACTGGCGCGGCCTCGACGAAGTCGGCGAAAGCGAAGCCATCGCGCTCGACGATCTCGCCTGCTTCGAGTTGCAATGGCGCTGCAAACATCGGCCCATCGTAGACGCAGGTGTGGAACTCGCCGCGCTCGCCGCAGGGATCGACGCCAGCCGGCAGGTCGCGCAGGAGTGCCGCATCGAAGTCGCGGCCGGCAAACGACGCAGGCAACTGCCTGGGATCGACGCAGGTGAGACGCGCGCGCAGACCTCCGGCGATCATGTCGCGCGCGAGCTCGTCCGTCGGGATTTCCCAGAGCGGGAAGATCGGCTCCAGTCCCGTCGGGGCGAGTTGTTTTTCGCGATAGGCGCGCACATCGCGCAGGAACAAATCGCCGAAAGCGATCGCGTCTACTCGTTCGCGAACAGCGCGTTCACAAACATCCGTCATGCGCTGCTCATAGATTTCATTGCTGCATGGCCATGGCAGCGGAACATCCCAAAGCGGCAATCGGGCAGAGGCGGCCTGTGCTTCGAGTATCGAGCGGCGAACTCCGTGCATGGCGACGCGATCGAACTCCGCGTTGACTGTGGTTAGCAGGCCGACGATCTCGATCTCCGGTCGTTGGCGCAGAATGTGCAGAGTCCAGGCGCTGTCTTTGCCGCTGCTCCAGGAGAGAAGAACGCGCTTCATTCTGCTATCGTACAAGCCCTGACTGCCGTCGCATAAAAACAGCGGCCTGCCGGATGAGCGGCAGGCCGTGATCGTTCGAGGTCCGTTCAGGCTAGTTCATGGTCAGGTCGGCTGTCAGCGGCGTGTTTTCGCTGGAGTCGCCAACGCGTATGACAAACTTACCCGGATCGATGGACCACTTGTGCGCCGTTTCATCCCAGTAGCTGAAGGCACGCGCATCGAGTGAAAGCGTGACGTGTTTTGTCTCCCCAGGTGCAAGGCGAACCTTCTCAAAGCCTTTGAGTTCGCGTTCGGGACGCTGCGCCCTGGCCGAAGGGTCAGAGACGTAAAGCTGTGCGACTTCGGCTCCTGCTACGTTGCCCGTGTTGGTCACATCGAAGCTGACCGTAACGTCAGAGCCGGACGCGGCCGTCGCGGGTACATTCAGATTGGAAAAACTAAACGTTGTGTAACTGAGGCCGAATCCGAAGGGGAATAGCGGGTGCTTGCCGGTCGTGGTCCAGTAGCGATAACCCACCATCAGCTTGTCGTTGTACTTCAAATGCGGGATAACGTAGTCGACATCGGGGTGGCCAACCTCAACCACATGCAATGACGTGTCTGCGCCGGGAATCGGATAGTAGAAGTTGTACGACGGATTGTCCTCCCAACTGCGATCAAAGCTGACGGGAAGTTTGCCCTCGGGATTATGTTTGCCAAGCAGCACCTGCGCAACAGCGAAGCCGCCTTCCTGCCCGGGGTAATAGTTGTGTACGAGCGCCGGCACTTTATCGAGCCAGCGCCGCGTGTCCATTCCGCCGCCACCGGTGAGGGTCACGATGGTGTGCGCATTGGCTGCAGCGACTGCCTCGATCAGAGCGTCCTGCCCCCACGGTAGATTGAATGTGCGGTCGAGCCCTTCGCTCTCTGTAGAGGGATTGAAGCCGACTGCAACAACGGCAGCGTCGGCAGCGGTGGCAAACCTCTTCACATCTTCTGAGATCATGTCGGCTTCGTTGATGATGCCGAGGCCGAAGCGGTTCCCGGCAAATCCGGGCAGGTAGTCGGCGACAACGCTGATCGTCTGGCCAGACGCGAGATCGATCGACGCTGATTCTGGATGCTGGCCTTCGACCTGGGCCTGCTCGATGATCTTCCTGCCATCTGCGCTGACCGTGTAGTGATCGCTGCCCGATGCGGCGGCGAGAACCAGATATTTCCCGGCCTTTTCTGCTTTGTAAGAGGCGGAGTAGCGGATGCTGCGCGGCGACTTATCGGCCGGGCCCCACCACTCGTTTTTGTAGTTGCCGATCATGCGCTCATCCGACGATTCAGGCGTTCCTGAGAAGTCCTTGCTCGGATACGTGTCGGCCTTTATGGCGCCGTGCCAGAGAGTTCTCCAGAAAATGTCGTTCATCTCAGGGAGACCACGCGTGTAGAGCACGTGCACATTGGGCCCGAGAGATTTGGCGATGCCCGTAACGATGCTTTCCGGATCAAAGGCTGTTGCCTCAGACGAGCCGCCGCCGCCCGGAACCGCGGGCCAGGCATCGGGTCCGATGATCGCAATGGTTTTGATGCTCGAGGCGTCGAGCGGCAGAAGGTGGCCTCGTTCTTGAGCAACGTAATGCTTTCGAGAGCTCCGTCGAGAGCGACCTGGCGATCTGCAAGAGAATAGATGGAATCGGCCGCGTCCCACTGAGGGCGATCGAGCCAACCGAAGCGCAGCGCCAGTCGCAGCAGGCGAAGCACCTTGTCGTCGATGGTCGCCTCTTTGACTGCGCCGCTATGCACCGCGGGCAACAGCACCTGCTTATTCATAAAGCGCGGCGAGGGCATCTCGAGGTCGAGGCCGTTGTTGGCCGCGGCCACGCCATCGTAGGTGGCGTCCCAATCTGACATCAGCACGCCCTCGAAATTCCAATCCCCCTTCAACACTTTCAAATTGAGAAAGTCATTTTGCGTCGCATGGGCACCGTTGATCAAGTTGTAGGAGTCCATGACGGCGCCGACATGCCCCTTGGTGACCGCGGCCTCGAACGCGGGCAGGTAGATTTCGCGTATGGTGCGTTCGTCCGCCGAGACATCGACATTGTGCCGGTTGTACTCCTGGTCATTGAGCGCGTAGTGCTTGACAGTGGCGCTCACTCCCTCTGACTGCACGCCCTCGATGTAGGGCACCACGAGTTTTGCGTTCAAAAATGGATCTTCGGAGAGGTACTCGAAGTTGCGCCCGCTCACGGGTGAACGCGCGATGTTGACTCCGGGGCCGAGCAAGAAGTTGACTCCGCGGGCGCGTGCATCACGGCCCAGACTTTCGCCGAGTTTGCGCGCAAATTCGGGATCCCAGGTGGCGGCGAGAGCCACGCCGCCTGCATATGCGGTCGTGGGCCCCCAGGTACGCACGCCCACCGATGCGTCAGACATTTTAAAACGCGGCAAGTCAATCGATGGCTCAGCGTGAGTGAACATCTCGTCTACGCCACCGATCAGTTCGATCTTTTGATCGAGCGTGAGTTTGGCCAGCAGGGCGTGGGCCCGGGCTTCGATCGCAGGCGAATCAGGCACTGGAGCCTGCGCCCCCAAATGTGCTGAGACGGTGGCCATGCAAGCCGGGACAATCACGGCCAGGACAATCGCGCGAAGGCGGAGAAACGAATGAGCAAAGTGAGCAATCTTGGTTTTCATACGCGGGAAAGGCTAAATGATTCGGGCAAGTAATGTATAGCAACGGCGGCCCTTGGCAAAATGGCCCATTTGGCACATAACTTCCGGTACCGATTGAACTTGGACCTGTGACGCGAGTCACAGCGCGAGGTGCATCGTGTCACTGCTCGCCTTTGCATTCCAAGCGCAGACTTTTTATTCAGCGGGCAGGAAAGCAACAGCGCTCTGTCGAGTGCAAAAGCGTTCCGCAGTGATGCCAATGTCATCATGTTTTGTTTTGGGCCTTGAGCGATTTATGCGATTGATTTGTGGGCCCTGTTCGGCGACTGGAGGCATCTTTGAGCTTTGTAAACGGATTGAAGACCATTGTGGTGGCAACCGACTTGGATGGTCGCGCTGATGCCGCCCTTGAATATGCCCGCAAGCTGGCTGCAGGTTACGGCGCACGTATCGTGCTGGCCTACGGTCTCGATCCCCTGGAATATGCCGCGGTGCAATCGGTGCCCGGCCGTGTTCGGCGGAATTTGCCCGACGAGGCGCGCGCTGCCCTGGATAAGCTGACGGCCGACTTGCTTCAAGAGGGCATTCACAGTCACTCTGAGATTCGCCAAGGCACAGTGGCGCAAATGCTGGTGGATGTCGCCAGGCAATATCAGGCGGGATTAATCATCGTAGGGACTGAAGGCCGGCAGGGTGCAGGTCCGGTTGTGGTAGGGACAGTTGCGGAGCAGCTCGTTCGACTGGCGCCGTGTCCGGTGCTGGCAGTCGCCGCAGATTGGAACGCGGGCCCGTTCCGTCCCACTCCTGGAGGGCCTGTGCTGCTCGCCATGGAAAAGAACGAAGCAACCACCGCATCCGTTGCCGCTGCGCGGTCATTGGCAGAGACCTTTCAGCGCACTCTGCTTGTGGTGCACGCTCGCACTGCGGCTGAAGTAGTCGGCTTCCTTAATCCAGGCGCGACAACACTCCACGAGTTTGGTATCGAGCCGAGCGCATCTGTTCCGGTTCGATGCATCGTGAAGGACGGCAAGCCGGCAGATGCGGTGGCCAATGCAATCGCACAGTATCACCCCAGCATTCTGGTGGTCGGGGTCAAACGTGCGAGCGACACGCCAGGGCCGCATGGGACCGCTTTTTCGCTGCTGGCACAGTCGCGCGTTCCTGTACTTTGCGTACCGCCTGAGACAGCGCCGGCAGCCATAGAACCGGGGGCACTTGATCGCGCCGAAACCATTCGAGGCTGAGTAACTCTGTTTTGCTTGGCTGCGCAACCGGCGCTCGGGAGATGCGTGACGTTGAGTTAAACGGGGCAAAAAGGACAACAATCAACAGGTCGTTGTCAGTTCAATTGATGAGTTGAATCTTTTGCCGCAAAAGGGGGCCCGCTTCAACGCAAGTCGGTCGGAGGATTCATCGCCAACGAACGGCTCGCAGGTGGATCGCCTCGGCGATCGGCTGCGGGACGGGGAACCCGGCGGCCGCCAGGGGGATTGAACCATGCAAGCTAAGGCAGGATCCGGGCAAGTTGACGTCGCGTCGCGGCCACTGGCTGAGTTGCTGGCGTGTCCGCCCGCAACGGGGAATCTGCTCAATGCATCGGCCCAATACGTCGAATTCAGGGATGGTGACACGATCTTTCGCCAGGGACATCACTGCCTTGGACTCTATATCGTCGTTTCGGGGCAGTTACTCAGGCGAGCCGAACGCCTGGAAAGCCGGCTCATTCTCGGTGCTGTCCATGCCGGCGAACTGCTTGAGCTGGGCGCGGCATTGGGAGACGGACGCCATACCTATACTTTGACCGCTCAATGCGCAGGGTCCCTCATGCTGCTGTCCTTTGATTCCCTGCAGCAGGCGTTCAGGACCTATCCGCGGCTGCGCATGCGTTTGCTGGAAGAGCTTGCCCGCGAAGTTTCTCGCGGGTACAGCGCTTGTTGCGCTGCCAGGACAGCGGGAATGCGCCGTCGAGGCAACGGATCGTCCGCTGAAAGTCAGGCCGCCAGGGGTTAAATGCTCCCTGCAGCATCTGCCACTGGCAATTAACCTTCGAAGCAGAGGTAACAGGCCGCGGATTTCACCCCATGAAAAGTGCGATATACTCTATATAACACCGCGGGATAACTATGGCAGGTCTGCATTCGCATCACCCTCCGGAAGATTGTCTGAACTGCGAGCATCGGCATCTTCGGATGTTCTGCAATCTGACAGCCGAGGCGCTGGAGGACTTCGACGCCATTGGCATCATGATGAGCCACGCCCGTGGCGCCAAGCTGTTCTCTGAGGGCGACCAGGCCCGCAATGTTTTCATTATTTGCTTTGGCCAGGTAAAAGTATCGTCCACTTCACGAGACGGCAAGACCATGATTCTCAAGATTGCCGGTCCGGGCGACGTGATGGGATTGAGTGCGGTGCTGGCCAACGTTCCCCATGAAGTGACTGCGGAAGCCATTGAACCCTGCCAGGTAAAGACGATTCGCAAACAGGAGTTCGTCGACTTCCTTGGCCGCCATGGCATCGCGAGCATGAATGCTGCGCAATCGCTCTCAGGGGAGTATCTGACGGTCTTCCACGACGCTAAGCGGTTGGCGCTTTCCGGCTCCGCCGCTGGACGATTAGCCCGATTGCTGCTCGATTGGGGTCGCTCGTCGGCGAACGGCAAACCAGAGATTCGCTTCACCATGGCCCTCACACACGAAGAGATCGCCAACATGGCGGGCACTTCGCGAGAAACAGTCACCCGTCTGCTCAATCAATTCCGGCGCGATGAGTGGATCACGATCAAAGGTTCAAGCATGACGATCATGAAACCCGATCAGCTTGAACGCCTGACCGCCTAGTTCTCGGCTTTACTACCCCGCTTCCTATCTCCAATCTCTCGTACTCAATCACTGCGTCGGGCAATTTCGGCCTTTTTCGGCCGGGTTGAGGCCGCTTCGAATCGAGAATCTGTCGCGCCCGACAAGCGATCTGTCTCGCGCGAGATAGGTGCAACCGTCCTCCGATCGCAAGTCTTTGGTGACATTCAATCCTCGATGTCCAACTGCCGATAACCGATAAGAGCGAGGTTTACCAATCTGCGCGGCTATCGGAGCAATAGGAATGCGGCTGGAAATCGATGAAAGCACCATCATCAAGGCAAACGCTCATTTTTGGGAACAGATGCTCTCCATGACACTGGAGCCGATGGCCTTTCCAGATCAGTTTTGTGTCGAACCAGGGCACATAACTGCGTCTGTCAAGTTCTCCGGAGCTTGGGATGGCTGCGTCGAGGTGCGTATCGCCGAAACACTTGCGTATCTGGCTACGGCAGAAATGCTGATGCAGCCCCTGGACACTGTGGGGGAGGGCGACACGCTGGATGCAACCAAGGAAATCGCTAACATGATCGCGGGCGGCATCAAGTCCTCGTTGCCAAGGCCGTGCGCCATGACGGTACCCGAATCGGTTGTCAGTAGAGCGCGGTTTTGCAGTTGCGCCCGCAGCGCGGAATCAGTCGTTGTGGCGTTCCGTCATGAATCCGGGGACCTGTTAGTACGCGTATCTGAAACGCAAAGGAGTTGAAGCAGGCTCTAACTTCCTTTGCTGTAAAGGGCTGATTCGATTGCTTCAGCTCGGGTTATTTCAAGATTTTTATTGCATCCTTATGCGATTTCCAATTATTTTTAGGAATGCACACCAAGTTTTATTCCTTCCGGTTCTGTAGATTCCCCAAGAAAACATAATCAACTGCTGTGCTTTCCTGCGCGCCCGTGCATCGAGTCTCATTCGGATTTTTTGGGGCGCAACCAATCGGACAACTTCACCTGAATTCTTTGGAGGTTAGGCGCAATGGTGTATCTGCACAAACGGAGTGTATTCGTATTTGCATTCTTGGCGTTGATCGCTCTGCTCGTGACGCCAGTCAACGGAAACGCACAGACGTTTCGCGGCAGCATTACAGGCACTGTAACCGACTCGACCGGGGCTGTTGTTGCGGGAGCGCAAGTGACCGCAATCGAAACGGCCACCAATACGACTTACAAGGCATTGAGTTCGACCGCTGGTGAATTTGCTTTCACCAACATGCCTGTCGGCAGTTACACGGTGACCGTTTCTGCGCCCGGCTTCAAGAGCGTGAAAGTAAATCAGGTTCCGGTGACGGCGGCCACCAACTACGCACTGCCAGTGAAGCTTTCTGTGGCTTCGCAAGGAGAGACGGTTGAAGTGACCGCGGACTCGCTAAGTCTCGATACTGTGGCCGATACGCAATCGACCGCGTTGCCCGAAGAAGTGGTGCAGAACCTCCCCAACAGCGGTCGCGACTTCACCCAGATGTTAGCGCAAACGCCAGGATTTGCCGGCTTGTCGACAGGCGGCGGCGCTGGCGCTGCCAGTGTCAACGGTTCCCGCTCCAACTCCGTGAACTGGCAAATTGAAGGCACCGACAATAACGATCTCTGGTGGAACATTCCCGCAGTCAATCAAGGCGGCGTTTCCGCGATCGCAGGCGTCGTTCTTCCCATCGATGCCATTGAGAATTTCTCGTTTGAAACTGCAGGGTCGACCGCGTTGGGACGCAACTCCGGCGGCACGGCCAACCTGACAATTAAGTCCGGCACCAACAGCCTCCACGGCTCGGCCTATTATTTCAACCACAACGAATTTTTCCAGAGAACGAATCCCTTCGAATCTTCAAAGACTGCGACTCGCAATCAGCACTATGGCTTTTCTGTGGGCGGCCCGATCTGGAGAGACAAGACCTTTTTCTTCCTGGCCGGAGAACACCAGGGATTCTTGATCGGCGCCGAGAATCACGCAACGGAACCCTCAGCCGCTTATCAGGCTGAAGCCTATTCTGTGCTCGATGCATACGGCATTCCGCACAATCCTGTCGCCATTAACCTGCTGAATGGAAACGGCACGCTTTCCGGATTATGGCCGCAGGCGGCGCTTACCGGTCCGGCTACTCCCGAAAACTATGCGGCAACAGGGAACCTTACTGGCCACAGCTTCAACGGCCTCATCAAGCTGGATGAGCAGCTCACCGATAAGGACCATCTTGCGTTCAGTTGGTTTGTCGGCCAGGGAACACAGACGGCGCCCGTATCTTCCACTCTGACTCCCTACTTTGAAAACGCTCCGATCCACGTGGATAACTTCTCGCTTGTCTATAACCGGGTGCTGACACCTTCTCTCACCAATCAGCTTTCGGCGGGCGTCAGCTATTTCAACCAGGTTTTCGGCGACGCCGATACTGACTTCGATCCGATTGGTTTGGGCCTGAACACAGGCGTCACAGATCCTTCCCTGGCTGGTTCGCCGCACATTTGCATTTCTCCCAATGGCTGCCCGAGCGGCCTTTCCGCGGGATCGAGCGGGTTTGATGCGATTGGTGTGACGGCTCCATCCGGCCGTAACGATATCACCGGCCATCTGGATGAGGCACTCGCCTGGACCAAGAGCGCCCATCAGATGAAGTTCGGAGGCGAATACCGTCAGGCGCAGGTCGACGACTTCTACCAGACCGGTCAGCGGGGAACGCTGGTTTTCGACGGTTCGCAGGGTCCCTGGGCATCCAGCACTACGCCCTGCGCCGCGCAGGCAACAAACACTGAAGTCACCCCTCCCGCGATTCTCACGACGGACCCCAACGTTGCGTACCTCGCAGACTTCCTTGCCGGTTGCTTTGATCCCGCGGCGTCGTCGTCCGTACTGGGCGATCCCAAACGCCAGGTGTTTGTCGACACGTTCTCGCTGTTTGGCGAGGATGCATGGCAGATTTCGAAGAAGCTGAGCTTGGACTTTGGCGGCCGTTACGACTGGGAAGGTCCAGTCCATGCGCAGGAGGCTGATCTTTCTGTCTTTGACCCCACCCAAGCATCGGGCCTCCGCGTTATTAAGCCAAATCAAGGGCTGTGGAACGACTTCTGGGGCGGATTTAGTCCTCGCGTCGGGATTTCTTACAAGATTGACGAATCGACTGTAGTGCGCGCGGGTGCTGGGCTTTACTACGACTCCATTTATATGAAGTCCATCCTGCAGAACGGTGATCTTTCCAACATCTCGGTCTTCGGACCCGGACTCAATCCGGCTGGAACCAAAGAGGTAGCAAACGCCACCGGAAATGACGTTGTGATTGAATCGGGCACGCCGATCTACCCGTCGCTCGCTACCGCCCTCGCAGGAGAGGGCATCGTAAAGATCTCCACTGTCGACCCCAGTTTCCGCCCGTCCTACTCCGAAGATTTTGACCTCAACATCCAGCATAGCTTTACTCCGTCCGTTGTCTGGCAGGTCGGCTACGTGGGCACAAAAGGCACCCATCTGCTGGGCATGTTCGATATCAATCCGGCTGCAGTAGGTACTGCCGATCTTGCAAATCCAAACCTGACTCGACCCTACTACAACCAATTTCCCGGTTTCTCTGTCATCGACGAGGCCAGAAGCAACCTGGGCTCGATCTACAATTCGCTCCAGACCACCCTTCGCGTGCAGAACTGGCACAATCTCTCGTCTCAGTTGGCCTACACGTGGGCACACGCGCTCGATTACGAGACCGGGCTGCTCCCCTACGTTCCACAAAACCCCTTCGACGAGAAGGCTGAGTATGGCAATTCGGACTTCGATGTTCGGAATACTTTTACGGGCTATGCGGACTATCATGTCCCAACCTTCAGGGGACCTGAGCGCTTGACCAAAGGTTGGGAGGTCAATTCCGGCTTCTCCTTCCACGGCGGAACTCCTTACACCGTTCTGTCAGCCAGCAACCCAAGCGGCAACCAGGAATATATCGACCGCGCGGTGCAGGTGGCTAAGAACCCCTCTGCCGGAATCTCTCATAAGATTTGCGGTGGGGCGGTTCAATGGTTTGCGGGGTCTACAAACGCTTGCGGAGAATCAACTCCCGCCGCGTTTGTCGATGCCGCACCTGACACTTTTTCACCCACGCGCCGCGGTCAGAACTATAACCCGGGCTACTCGGCGGTGGATGTGGCGTTCTTCAAGACGACAGCGATCACTGAAAGGGTGAGCGCTCAGTTCAGCGCGAATGTTTTCAACATCTTCAACCGCACCAATCTCGCCCCTGTAGGCTTCTCTCAGACAGGTGAGGCAGGGCAGATAGGTTCGACTCTTGGACCGTATTTCGGCAACCCCGGCATCGGTCCTGGCGAGCCGTTGAATGCCGA
>Ga0181537_10000986_pt1 | contig 26707 bp, 24 predicted proteins | sample PEATcosm2014_Bin_39_FD_119765 | JGI IMG/M metagenome (GOLD analysis project Ga0181537, IMG submission 119765) | Peatland microbial communities from MTU Mesocosm Facility, Houghton, MI, USA - PEATcosm2014_Bin23_10_metaG | ecosystem: Environmental > Terrestrial > Soil > Wetlands > Peat | place...
GGGGACTGGCGAGTTCAGGAACGGGTCACTCCGTACCGGTGCGCCAGGACGAACCGCGAATCGACGCAGTCACCCCCAGGCGGATGGACCGCCTGTGGGTGATGTAGGCCGCGAATTCCAAGGGGCGACCCCTACGAGGCGCTGGTTGCCTGGGGCTTGAGCAGACTGGCCAGTTCAAAGGCCGCATCGGAAGCTTGCGCCGGGAGCGGTGAGAGTCCGTTATCCAGCAGCTTGCGCGAGACCATGTGATCGCCGATGCGGCTCAGCGAGTCCACTGCGATCAGGCGCCCGCCGCGGTAATAGAAGGCCGAGAACGCCGGCTTGTCCACATCGCCGCGGGTCACGACCTGATCATAGCCGTGGCTCAAGCCCACCATCTGCAGCTTCACATCGTACTGATCCGACCAGAACCACGGCGTCGCCGTGAACGGCCGCTCGCGCCCGAGCAGCGCCATGGCCGCAGACTTGCCCTGCTCGATCGCGTTGTGCACGGATTCCAGGCGCAGCAGCGTGCCATCGGCCAGGCGCCGCGCCGTGCAATCGCCCGCGGCTACGATGCTCGGGGCACTGGTGCGCGCGCAGGCATCGACAATGATGCCGCGATCGCAGGCGAGGCCGGCCGCCTGCGCCAGCCTGTCATCGGGAATGACCCCGATGCCGATGACGACGCACCCGGCCGGATACTCAAGGCCGCCCGCGGTGCGCACGGCAGTCACGTGCCCATCGACACCCACGAGGCTCTCGACCTGCACCCCGAATTTCAGCTGCACGCCGTGCGCCTGGTGCACGCGCGCCGCCGCTTCGGACACGATCGGCGCCACGACGCGTGACATCAGGCGCCCAAGGCCCTCGAGCACGATCACTTCAAGGCCGCGCTTGCGCGCGGTGGCCGCGACTTCCAGGCCAATGAAGCCGCCGCCGATGACCACCAGCGGGGCGGCGCGCCTCACGCATTCCTCGAAGGCCGCCGCCAGCGCCTGGGCATCATCGAGGGTGCGCACCCCGAACACGCCGCGCAGCGGCGGCCCGGGCAGCAGGCGGACTCTGGCGCCGGTGGTGATCGCCAGGCCCGCGTAGCGCAGACTGCGGCCGTCGGCCAGCTGCACGGTGTGCTGCGCCGGATCGATCGCGGCCACCTCGCAGTTCAGCTGCAGATCGATCTCGCGGCGGCGGATCGCCTCGATGCCGCGGATCGCCAGCTGCGCCGGATCATGGCGCTCGAGCAGCCATTTCTTCGACAGTGGCGGCCGGTTGTAGGGCCCGTGCGGCTCGGCGCCCAGCAGCACTATCGGTGCGCTGTAGTGTTCCTGACGCAGCGTCTCGGCGATCTGGATGCCCGCCTGGCCGGCACCGATGATGAGAATGGGGTCCATCGCGCTGTGAGGATCCTTACATTGGCCCCTAGACCTGGCGATCCGGAATCTGGATCGCCAGGCCATCGAGGGCCTCATCGACATACAGCTGGCAGCTGAGGCGGCTGCCGGCGCGCCGTTCGGCGACGACATTCTCCAGCATCTGCAGCTCCGCCTCCGACGGCGGCGGCAGGCGCGCGATCCAAGCGGGGTCGACATAGCAATGACAGGTCGCGCACGCCAGCATGCCGCCGCAGATCGCATCGATGCCCGGGATGCTGCGGTTCACGCAGGTCTGCATCACGCTCCAGCCCGGACGCATCTCAAGGCTTGTCGTATGCCCGGTGGCATCGGTGCAAATCACTTGCGGCACGGCATCGACCCCTGATCCTGAGCCCGGCGATGACCCAAGCGGCACACGATAGCGTCCGCTCTGTCCAAGATCCAGCCGCCGCAGCCGCGCGATCTTGCTCCTGGACACCTCCCTTGAGCGCGCACGTAAATGCACCCCCAGTGGCCCGCATTGCGCCAGCGCCGCCGCGCTCCGGCGAGGCGCGGCGAGCCGCCCGGACGCGGCGGTTTGGTGAGGTCCATCACAGTCCTTTCAGGGCGGCCTGAAGCACGTCACAGAACCTCGCGGCCGCCGGTTCGGCCGCATTGCGCGTGCAGGACGTTGCCGTAAAGTCCCGTTAATTCAAGGGCGAATCGTCCCTGCCGCGCTGGAAAAGCCCATCGAGAACCGCCCCGTGTCCCGCCTCCCCAATGAATCCCCGCCGACCCCGGCAGCCGCGGCGCGCGTGCGCGCGCCGCCGCTGAGCGGACCCGTGGCGGTGGCGCTGACCGAGGAGCTCTCGCTGCTCGAGGCGCTCGGCGCTGCCATCGGTGAGGACGAGGGTTTCATGGCGGCGCCGACGATGGAGCGCTTTGCCGACCTGCTGATCGTCAGCGGCGCGGATCTGGCGCTGATCGACTGCGCGCTGCTGGATGCGAGGCCGGGCGAATTCTTCACGCGCATCCACAACCAGTTTCCGAAGCTCACGCTGCTCGCTATCGGCGATGGCACCCACCAGCAGCAGCTCGCGCCGCAGCTGGCTGATGGCACGATCCTGCGCTTTGCGCACCGGCCACTCTCGGCCCAGCGCCTGCGACTGTTCCTCGAGAGCGCACGGCGTCATCGCGAAGGAGCCCAGGCCCTGGCAGGCATCGCCGCCGGCATCGATACGCTCTCGACCCGCTTCGAGGCCCCGCGCAGCGCGCGCCGCTCAGTGCGCACGTGGTGGCTGATCCTGACGCTGGGGCTGCTGCTGTGCGCGTTGCTGTGGTGGTGGTGGTGGCCGGGCGCCCAAAGCGAGACCCATGCGATAAGCGATGCGGGCAGCGCGCCAGCGGTTGAAGCGGGCAGCGCGCCGGCGGGCGAGGAGATGCGCACAGAGGCCAGCGATGGCCCCGCGGCAGTGAGCGATAGCGCAGCGATGCCGCCGCCCGTGGATGCCGAAGTGCAGCACTGGGTGGAACTTGCCGGCGAGCGCATGCAGGAAGGCGCGCTGATCGCGCCGGCCAATGACAATGCCCAGAGCTACATCAGCGCCGCCGCAGCGCGCGCGCCGCAGAATCCTGCGGTACGTGCCGCCGCCTACGAACTGGGCGAGCGCCTGATCAGCGCCACGCGCTCGGCACTGGCCGCCGGCGATCTGAACTCCGCGCAGCGCTGGCTGGCCGCCGCCCGCGATTACCGCGTCGGCGCGACGACCCTGACGCAGCTCGAGACCGAGCTTGCCCAGGCGCGCAGTGCCGGCGTACCGCCGCCGCCCGCGCGCAGCGCGCCAGCACCGGGCACTGCGGCGCCGGTGCCTGGAGGCTCGCCGTGAGCCGCGCACAGAGCGCACCGCGCCTGCTGATCGTCGAATCCGACAAGCAGTATCGCAGCTGGCTGCGCCACCACCTCGAGATCATCTGGCCCGAGGCCCACCCCGATTATCGCGACGAGAGCGAATTTGCCAAGCTGCTCGGAAGCCTGAATCGCGACCAGTACGAGCTGGTGGTGCTGAGCGGGCAGCTGGGCGACTGGCCGCACAAGAGCGCGCTCAGCCTCGAGTGGCTGCGCAGCCTGCGCCGCCAGCCGCAGGTGCCCCCGATCGTACTGATCGGACACAACGGCAACGAACTGGCTGCCGTGCACGCACTGCGCCTGGGCGCTGCCGATTATCTGCCGCGCGATCTGCTCACCGGAGCGCTGCTCGAACGCAGCCTGCGGATCGCCTTGCACCGTGGCCGGCGCCAGGCGCGCCGCGAACCGCCCCGGCCCGCGGCGCGCGTGGTGCCGATACCGGCCGATCCGGCACGACCGGCCGCACCGAAGGGCTACGAACTGCTGCGCGAGCTGGGCGATTCCACGCGTGCCGGTGTCTGGCTCGCCTACAGCCAGGCCCTGCGGCACGAGGTGGCGCTCAAGATCAGCAAGCCGGCCCTCGAGGAGCTGCACGAATACCAGTCCTTCGCGCGCGAGCACGCCGCGATCGCCGCGCTGCGCCACAACTCGGTCGTGGCGCTGTACGACTACGGCCTGCATGATGGCCACGAGTACCTGGCGATGGAGTATTTCCCGTGCGGGGATCTCAAGCGCCGCCTGCTGCATCCGATCTCCCCGCCCGAGTGCCTCGACTACGCCTACCGCATCGCCACCGCGCTGCAGGTGGTGCACCAAGGGGGACTGCTGCACCGGGACCTGAAGCCCCCCAACATCATGCTGCGCGCCGACGGCAGCGTGGTGCTGATCGATTTCGGGCTCGCCAAGCGCGTCGATGTGGACTCGACCAACACCGCGATCGGCGTGCTGCGCGGCTCGCCCTTCTACATGAGCCCGGAGCAGGTGAGCGGTCGCGCGCTCGATGCCCGCAGCGACCTGTACAGCCTCGGGGTGCTGTTCTACGAGATGCTGACCGGCAACCGCCCCTACACCGGCCTCACGGCGATGGAGGTGATGCACCAGCACGTCAAGGGCGAGCGCCCGGAGCTGCCCGCGCACCTCGCGGACTTCGATCCGCTGCTCAGGCGCCTGATGGCCGTGGATCCGGCGCAGCGCTATGCCAGCGCCGGCGCCGTGATGGAGGATCTGGAGCGCCTGGTGAGCGAGATCAGCGCGACCCACACCACCAACATTTCACCGGTGATTGCCGTTGCCAGCTGAAGCCACACAACTGGGTGCGGTACAGGAGGAGCTGCAGCTGCTGCACGAGCGCGGCGCCCTGTGGCTGGCACTGCTGCGCCGTCCGGCCAGCGACGTGGCCGCGTTCACGGCGGCCAGCTACGCTGCGAGCCTGCGCCTGCGCACGCTGCTGGCGCAGCGTGCCCGCGAACCGGCGGAATTCCGCGCGCTGCTGCGCCGCCTGAACTCGACCTGCGAGCGCCTGGGGCAGCGTGCCGCGGCCGCCGGCGTCGCGTTGCCGGCGGCGCGCATCGAGGCGCTGCGCCACGCGCTCGATGCCCTGCTGCAACAGCCGCAACCGACCGGAAATCACCTGCTGCCACTGATCCCGCAGATCGAGGATCTGCTGGCGCTGCTCAATTCCACCGGGCTCCAGCCGATCGGCGCGCTGCGCACGCGACCGGCCAGCGAGGCCAGCACCCTGGGATCGGCGCGCCAGACACGCACCGATGAGCCACGCACGGCGGCGGCCAAGATGTGCTCGGCACTGCGGCGCCTGGCGGCGCAGCTCGCGGCCGAGCAGTTCAAGAAGGTCAAGCTGCGCATCCGTGGCTTCGCCGAAATGCCCTGCGAGTGGCACGGCAACATCTTCGACATGGTGACGCAGCTGCTGCGCAATGCCATCGAGCATGGCATCGAGCCGCCCGCCGACCGCCTGGCTGCCAACAAGAGCGCAGTCGGCACGATCGAGATCGAATTCGCGGCGGCCGGGAGCGAAGCGAGCGAACTGCAGGTGCGCGATGACGGCGCCGGCATCAACACCGATGCGCTGGTGCGGATCGCGCGCGAGCGCGGCATGCTCAAGAGCGATGCGCGGCTCGAGGAAGATCCGCGTCGCGCTGTCGGCCTGATCTTCCAGCGCGGCCTGAGCACGGCGAAACTCGCCGAGGGTCGCGGCCATGGCATGCAGATCGTGCGCGAACAGGTCAAGCGCCTCGGCGGTCGCACGCAGATCGGAACCCGCATCGGGCAGTTCACGCGCGTGCGCATCCACCTGCCCTGCCCGCAGCGCGCGGCAGCGGCTGCGGCACCGGAACTGGCAGCCACGGCGCACGGTCACTGATCTCTACCCGGTGCGCTCCAGGCCGTAGAGCGTGAGCGCGCCGCTCCGGTCCGCCACCAGCAGCGAGCGCCCCTCCGGCGACCAGCGGATCAGCGCGATCTCATCGGGCAGCAGATCGGCATCGATCGCTTCGCTGCCTTGCGCCGGCTGCCACAGCATCAGCCGGCAATCACGCCCGCCCGAGGCCAGGTGCGTGCCGCCGGGCTGAAAGCTAAGCTGCGTGATTCGCGCTGTGTGCGCGCCAAGCTGGATCGGTCGCGTGCCCTCGGGACCGCGACCGCTAAAATCCCACACGACAATCAGTGCCTCGGCGGCAGTGGCCAGATAGCGGCTGTTCGCGCTCCAGCTGGTCAGGGCCACCTTGGCACCGTAGCCCTTCATCTGCGAATTCTCATCCGCTGCCAGATACCAGAAATGCACCGTGCCATCCTGCAGCCCCGAGGCGAGCACGCGGCCATCCGGACTCCAGCTGGCCGTGAGACACGCCCCGCTCCACGGATAGTCGCGCGCCTGCGGCGCGGGCTCGATGCGATACCAGCGCACGCCGCCGTTGAATGCCGCGACCAGTTCGCTCGACTTGTGGCGCCAGGCGATGGCCGCGATCACGCCCGGGTGTGCCGGGAGCGTCGTCTGCAGTGCGCCGCTGGCATCGTAGATGGCAAGCTCCTTGCCACTGGCCACCGCCAGTAGCCGGCCGTGACTGGCAAAGCCGAGCTGCTCGCTCCACTGCGATGAGCGGCGCAGCACCTGCCGGCTGCGGTCGCGCGCATCCCACAGCCACACCTGCCCATCCTGGCCGGAGCTCGCAAAGTGCTGGCCAGCGCCCTGCCACGCGAGCGCGAGTGCGCCGCCGTTGTGCTGGCCGAGCCGTTCGGGTGCCGGTGCCGTGGCCGGCGCCCACCACAGGATCTCCCCCTCGCCACTGGCCAGCACCAGCGCGCGGCCGTCGGCCGCCCAGGCCGCATCAACCGGATAGTCACCCAGCTCGAGACGGGCGCGCTTGACGAGCCGGGTGCGTGGCGGGCTCACGCGATGCAGGACTCGAAGCCGGCCTCGAGTTCGTGGCGATCGAGCCTGCGCCCGATGAAGACCAGCCGGTTCACGCGCGGCTGCTCGCCCCAGGGCCGCTCGAGCTTGCCCTCGAAGATCATGTGCACGCCGTGGAAGACATAGCGACGCGCTTCGCCGCGGAAACTGAGCACGCCCTTCATGCGCAGGATATCGGCGCCGCGGCTCTGCAGCAGGTAGCTCAACCAGTCATTGAGCTTGTTCGGATCCAGGGCGCGCGGATCGGCAATACCGATCGAGCCGATTTCGGCATCGTGATGATGCGAGCCAAAGGCACGCTCCAGGTGCGGCGCCTCGCCGTGCACGTGCAAGCCGAATTCGCCCGGATGATGCTCGCTGTAGATGATCCATGGGCCAGCATTCGGGAGCACGAGCTCAAAGTGCGCGCTGTGCCCGAGCTGCAGCTGATACAGCGTTCCGGGCACAAGGTGGGTGCCGTTGGCCGCAGGACGCGCCGTGTCAGCAAAGGTGCTCGTGGCGGCCTCGAGGCTCGATTCCAGTGCCTGCGCATCAGCCCTTGCCGCCGGCTGCACCAGCAGCGAGACCGCGGCCAATGTGCCGTGCCCATGATCGGCCCCATGATCAGGCTCGTGGTCATGATCATGCTTATCGTGAGGGTCATGCTCATGTTCGTGTTCGTGTTCATGCTCATGCTCATGCTCATGCTCATGAGCGTGATCGTGCGCGCCGGTATGCAGCGTCACATGACCGGCAGGCAGCGTATAGACACCGGCCCACTCGAATGGCCGCGGTTGCTCGAGAAACGCGGAGTTCACCGCCAGCGCCCGATCCAGATCAAAGGCCCCGACATCCAGCACCTGATCGAGCGGCAGGCGCGCGCGCTCGGTGCGCACCAGGCGCGCGGTGCCGTTGATGGCGCGCAGCGCCTGCTCGATGAGCGCAAGCGTGGCTGCATCGACCAGATCGGTCTTGTTCAGCACCAGCACGTCAGCGAATGCGACCTGGTCGGCGGCCGTGGCTGAGTCGGTGAGCTGGCGCAGCACGTGTGCGGCATCCACCAGCGTCACGATGGCATCGAGTTCGAAATCCTCCTTCAGATCCTCATCGACGAAGAAGCTCTGCGCGACCGGCCCGGGATCTGCCAGGCCCGTGGTCTCGATCAGGATGTAATCGAAGCGCTCGCGCCGCTTGCGCAGCTGCCCGAGCACGCGGATCAGATCGCCGCGCACGGTGCAGCAGATGCAGCCGTTGGCGGTCTCGAAGATCTCCTCCTGCGCACCGATCACGAGCTCATGATCAACGCCCACTTCGCCAAACTCATTCTCGATCACGGCGATGCGCTTGCCGTGCTGCTCCGAGAGGATGCGGTTGAGCAGCGTGGTCTTGCCCGAACCGAGGTACCCGGTCAGTACGGTCACTGGAATGCGATCGCTCATGTGCGTGGACTGCGCAGCCAGGCAACGAGGCGCGGCGCGCCCGGCAGGCGCAGGAAATTCAGCAGCAGCACCCAGCCGGCGCGGGTCGCGAGGGTCAGCTGCGGTGCGGGCACGGCGGCGAAAAACGCGGCGCCCGGCATGCGATGCACCTGCGCTGCGCGGGCCTGCAGCGCATGGCGCGCGCTGCCCTGCTGCAGCAGCCAGTAGCGATCGGCGCCCGCGCGGCACTCGAAGACCTTCAGCTCCCGATGCGTCCCGGCGCCCAGGCCGCCACGGGCGCCACTGAAATGCACTTCGAGTGCGATGCCGGTGCCGGCCTCGGCCCCCGAGAGCCGGCAGTTCACCGCCGGGCTGGCCGCGCCGATCTGCACCGCGCCGGCAAAGGCGGCGATCAGGCGCTCCTGCACTGGCATCGGCTCAGGCTGCGGCATCGAGGTTCCAGGTCACGAGCGGCATGCCGCGCCGCAGCCACATGCCGCAGCCCAGTGCCGTGAAATGGCGCCCGAGTTCGCGCCGGTACCAGGCCGCGCGGCGCAACCCCGGGATGCGATCGGTGCGGTTCTGGTCGCAGTTGCGCTCCCAGTCCTCGCGTGTCAGCGCGCCAAAATAAAGGGCGCCGCGACACAGGCGGCCCAGATTGATGATTGCGGCGCGCGCCTCGGCGGTCGTAAGGTACTGCAGCACGTCGTAGCACACGATCAGATCAAAGCGCACGCGTCCGCGCCACTTCTGCAGCGTGCCGTGCCGCCAGCCGTAGCGGCGGCACAGGTACTCGCTCGCCTCAAGCCCCGTGTACACAGCGCGCGGCAGGAATTTCTTGAGCGGCGAGCGCAGCAGCCCGACGCCGCACCCGGCATCCAGAATGCTGCGCACCGGCAGGCCCAGGTACTGGGTCGCCGCCGAGATCAGGCGCGCCCGATCGCGCATCTCGGAGCGCGAGGTGACCGCGGTGCGTGGATCGAAGTAAAAACGCTTGTAATAGGCCTCATCGAACGCCATGGGCAAAACCTGCGGAGCCGGGTCGTGTAAGATGCGCGGGATATCCCCTCTGATTGTACCGGACCGCTCCGGTTGGAGCCTGACCCGTTATGAGCGCACGCAAGTCCAACGTGCGACCCCCCGCCCGCACCCCCGCAGTCGGCTTCGTGAGCCTCGGCTGCCCCAAGGCGCTGGTGGACAGCGAACGGCTGATCAGTGAACTGAAGCTGCGTGGTTATGACATTGCCGCCGGCTACCCGGGCGCGGATCTGGTCGTGGTCAACACCTGTGGGTTCATCGAGGCGGCGATCGATGAATCCCTGCAGGCGATCGGCGAGGCGCTGGCGGAGAACGGACGCGTGATCGTCACCGGGTGCCTGGGCGCGAATCCCGAGCGCATCCGCGCGCGCCATCCGAAGGTGCTGGCGATCACGGGTCCCCATGCCACGAACGCCGTGCTCGCAGCGGTGCACACGCACCTGCCGCGTCCGCATGATCCGAAGCTCGACCTGCTGCCAGCGCACGGCATACGCCTCACGCCGCGCCACTATGCGTACCTCAAGATCAGCGAAGGCTGCAACAACAAGTGCAGCTTCTGCATCATTCCGAGCTTGCGCGGACTGCTCGCTTCACGCCCGATCGATGAAGTGCTGCGTGAAGCCGAGCAGCTGGTGCGCGCCGGGGTGCGCGAGCTCCTGGTGATCAGCCAGGATACGAGCGCCTACGGGAGTGACCTCCGCTATCGCAGCGCCGAGTGGCGCGGGGAGCTGCTTGAGAGCCGCTTTTTACCGCTCGCCAAGGCCCTGGGCACGCTGGGGGTGTGGGTGCGACTCCATTATGTGTACCCCTACCCGCATGTGGATCAGGTCATTCCGCTGATGAACGCTGAGGGCCTGCTGCCGTATCTTGATATTCCCTTCCAGCACGGCAGTCCCACGGTGCTCAAGCGCATGCGCCGTCCGGCGCACGCTGAGAACACGCTCGAGCGCATCGCGCGCTGGCGGCGTGCCTCGCCGGCACTCACGATCCGCAGCACCTTTATTGTGGGATTCCCGGGCGAGAGCGAAGCGGAGTTCGAGCAACTGCTCAGCTGGCTGGCCAGTGCCGAGCTCGATCGCGTCGGCTGCTTCAAGTACTCACCGGTCGAGGGCGCAGCAGCCAATGCGCTCGGCGAGCTCATCCCCGAGGATGTCATGCAGGAGCGCTACGAGCGCTTCATGGCGCTGGCTGGCGAGATCAGCCGCCGGCGGCTGACCGCCAGGATCGGGCAGCGGCAGCGGGTATTGGTCGATCGGATCGAGGCGGGTATCGCGATTGCCCGCGGTCCCGGGGATGCGCCGGAGATCGACGGCGTGGTGCGCTTCGAGGCCGAACCTGCAACCCGCGTCGGCGAATTCTCGGAGGTCGAGATCACCGGCGCGGACATTTACGATCTGGAAGGCAGCTTGCTGCAGAGCAGCAATATCCACTGAGCGCTGAATCGGCTGATTTTTTGTCGCGATCGGCCTTTCCGCCGCGCCCTTCACAATGCTTGAATAAAGATTGCCCTCGTTGCCTGACCCTCCGGGGTGGCCACGCTAGGGTAGGTGCCTTGAGGGGCAGGCAGCGTCTTCTTTAAGGCGCCGCCCGCACCCGCGGCCCGCCGGCGAGCCCACGATCCTTAAACCCCCCTTGGGATCGGCGCGAGGGCTCGCGCGGGCCGTTCCTTAAAGCAGAAGAAAGCCTCAAGGCCAGTGAGCGCTCGCTACCGGCCGTTGGTGGCCAGTCGAGCAGAATTACCGTCTAATGCGGCCCCGGCGAGAATGAACGAGACTGGATTTGAGAACCCCACAATGAATGAAGTGCCGTCCCCATTGCCTGCCTCTGACCCAGCCGCGAACTGGCGCGATCCGCGCGGCTTCGTGCGCACCCGCCCGCTGCTATCCCTGATCATTGCCCTGATCCTGATCGCGATCGTGGTGGTCATCGGCTGGATCATCCACAAGGGCGCCAATTCAACGCCGGCCGGACAGCGCCGGGCGGGCATGAATGTCCCGATGGCGGTGGCGGTCGCCACGGCGAGCACCGGGTCGATCGAGCTGAAACTGCCCGCGCTCGGTACGGTGACGCCGCTCGCCACCGTGACCGTGCAATCACAGATCAGCGGCCAGCTGCAGACCATCGCTTTCAAGGAAGGGCAGCTGGTGCGCGCCGGGGATTTCCTGGCGCAGATTGACCCGCGCCCCTACCAGGCGGCGCTCGATCAGGCCGAAGGGAACCTGCGTCGCGACCAGGCACTGCTGGCCGATGCCAAGCTCGATGAGGCGCGCTACGAAACGCTGGTGGCCGAGGATTCGATCGCCAGCCAGACGCTCGATACGCAAAAAGCGCTGGTCAAGCAGGATGAGGGCACGGTCGCGGCCGACGAGGCCGCGGTCGCCACCGCCCGCGTAAACCTGGCCTATTGCCACATCGTCTCGCCGGTGAGCGGACGCGTGGGCCTCAGGCAGGTCGATCAGGGCAACTACATCACGCCGGCACTGGCCAACGGCATTGTCGTCGTGACGCAGCTCTCGCCGATGTCGATCATCTTTCCGGTGCCCGAGGACAATCTGCCGCAGATCCAGAAGCGCCTGGCCAGCGGCGCGACGCTCACGGCCGAGGCCTGGGACAAACCCAATACCACCAAGATCGCCGACGGCAAGCTCGAGACACTGGACAACGAGATCGATCCGAGCACCGGGACGATCAAGCTGCGGGCACTGTTCGACAACAAGGACGGCGCGCTGTTCGCCAATCAGTTCGTCAATATCCAGCTGCTGGTCGATACGCTGCAGAACCAGGTGATCATCCCGATCGCGGCGATCCAGCACGGCGCGCCCAATGGCGTGAACAGCACCTTCGTTTACCTGGTCGGCGCCGACAGCACCGTCTCGGTCCATCCGGTGGTACTCGGCACGGTCGATGGCGAGCGTGTGGCCATCACCAGCGGACTGAACGCGGGCGATGTCGTGGTCACGCAGGGCGGCGATCGCCTGCGCGATGGCGCCACGGTGCAGCTGCCCTCGAATACGCCGGCCCCCGCAGCCACGCCGGGCGCGGCCGGCGCGCACAAGGGCACGCATTCAGGGCGACGCCAGGGCAGCGCCCCCTCCGGCGGTGGTGCTCCTCCGGGCGGCGGCCCGCCGTAATGCAGCCGGCACGGGCGAGCGCCGCGGCACGCTAGGACAGAGCGGCACCGATGAATCCTTCACGCATTTTTATTCTGCGGCCGGTCGCGACCACGCTGCTGATGATCGCGATCCTGATTGTCGGCATGGTGGCCTACAAGGAGCTGCCGCTCTCGGCGCTCCCTGAAGTCTCGTACCCGACCATCCAGGTCCAGACCTTTTATCCGGGCGCAAGCCCGGAGGTCATGACCTCCGCCGTGACCGCACCGCTCGAGAAGCAGTTCGGGCAGATGCCGGGCCTGAACCAGATGGCCTCCACCAGTTCCGCGGGCGCCTCGGTCATCACCCTCACCTTTGACCTCTCGCTGGCCATCGACATCGCCGAGCAGGAAGTACAGGCCGCGATCAGCGGGGCACAGAACCTGGTGCCGCAGGATCTGCCGGCGCCCCCGATCTACGCCAAGATCAATCCGGCCGATGCGCCGGTGCTGACCCTGGGACTGACATCCAAAGTCATGCCACTCACCAGCGTCGAGGATCTGGCCGATACCCGCGTCGCGCAGAAGATCTCGCAGCTCAAGGGCGTGGGCGTGGTCAGCATCAGTGGTGGCCAGCGACCGGCGGTGCGCATCCTGATCAACCCGCAGGCGCTCGCTGCCTTCGGCCTGAACCTGGATGATCTGCGCACCACCATCAGCGTGGCCAACCAGAATGGCCCCAAGGGCACCTTCGATGGCCCGACGCGCGCCTACACCATCAATGCCAACGACCAGCTGATGAGCTCGGCCGAATACGCCAAGATCATCGTCGGCTACAAGAATAATGCGCCGGTGCGCTTAAGCGATGTGGCCACGCTCGAGAGTGCCGCCGAGAACACCAAGCTCGGTGGCTGGATGAACACCACGCCGGCGCTGCTGGTCAACGTCCAGCGACAGCCCGGTGCCAATGTCATCGATGTGGTCAACGCCATCAAGGCCATGCTGCCACAGCTCCAGGCCTCGCTCCCGGCCGGCGTGGATCTGCGGGTGCTGACCGATCGCACCACGACGATCCGCGCCTCGGTCACCGACGTGCAGTTCGAGATGGCGCTGGCCGTGATCCTGGTGGTGCTGGTGATCTACCTGTTCCTGCGCAATATCCCGGCCACGATCATTCCGAGCCTGTCCGTGCCGCTCTCGCTGATCGGCACCTTCGCGGTGATGTACCTGGCGAACTTCAGCCTCAATAACCTCTCGCTGATGGCCCTCACCATCGCGACCGGCTTCGTGGTCGACGATGCGATTGTCATGATCGAGAACATCTCGCGCTACATCGAGCAGGGCGAGGAGCCGCTGGCCGCGGCGCTCAAGGGCGCCGGGCAGATCGGCTTCACGATCATCTCCCTTACGGTCTCGCTGGTCGCGGTGCTGATCCCGCTGCTGTTCATGCAGGATGTGGTCGGGCGCCTGTTCCGCGAGTTCGCGGTCACGCTGGCCGTGACGATCCTGATCTCGGCGGTCGTGTCACTGACCCTGGTGCCGATGATGTGCGCCAAGCTCCTGCGCCACCGCCCGGAGCGCCTCGCGAGCGATGCCCACGCGCACGCGCCCTGGTTCGGCCGGATCGTCGCCTGGTACGGCAAGCAGCTCACCTGGGTGCTCGATCACCAGACCCTGACCCTGTGGGTCGCGACCGGCACCGTCGCAGTGACCGCGCTGCTCTACATCCTGATCCCCAAGGGCTTCTTCCCGGCGCAGGACACCGGCCTGATCGAGGGCGTATCGGAATCGGCACAGACCGTCTCCTACGCCGCGATGGCCGATCGCCAGCAGGCCCTGGGCGCCGCGATCCTGAAGGATCCGGATGTCACGAGCCTCTCCTCGTTCATCGGCGTGGACGGCAGCAACATCACGCTCAACAGCGGCCGCTTCCTGATCAACCTCAAGCCCAAGGGCGATCGCAGCGGCAACATCGCCGATGTGATCCGGCGCCTCCAGGACGAGACCGCCAATGTCACTGGCATCCAGCTGTACATGCAGCCGGTGCAGGATCTGACCCTCGACACCACCTCGAGCCGCACGCAGTATCAGTTCACGTTGCAGGCTTCCGACGCCGCCTCGCTCTCGAGCTGGGCCCCGAAACTCGTCACAGCACTGCAGGCGCTGCCGGATCTGGCCGATGTGGCCAGCAACCAGGAAGACAACGGCCTGGCCGCCTACATCACCATCGATCGGGATACCGCGGCACGCTTTGGCATCAGCGTCGGCACGGTGGATAACGCGCTCTATGATGCCTTTGGGCAGCGCATCGTTTCGACCATCTTCACGCAGTCGAACCAGTACCGCGTGATCATCGAGGCCGAGCCGCGGCTGCAGAATTCACTGGCGGCGCTCAACTCGCTGTACGTGCCCTCCGCCTCCGGCGGCCAGGTGCCGCTCTCGGCGATCGCCAAGGTCGAGGAGCAGACCCGGCCGCTGCTGATCAATCACCTGGCGCAGTTCCCTGCGACCACCGTGTCCTTCAACCTCGCGAGCGGCGCATCGCTCGGCTCGGCCGTCGATGCCATCGAAAAAACCGAGCGGCAGCTCGGGATGCCCGCCAGCATCACGACCACCTTCCAGGGTGCGGCGCTCGCCTTCCGGAGCAACCTCAGCAACGAGCTGCTGCTGCTGCTGGCCGCCGTGGTCGTGATGTACATCGTGCTCGGCGTGCTCTATGAGAGCTTCATCCACCCGATCACCATTCTCTCGACACTGCCCTCGGCCGGTATCGGGGCACTGCTGGCGCTGATCCTGGCCGGGGACGATCTGACGATCATTGCGCTGATCGGCATCATCCTCCTGATCGGTATCGTGAAGAAGAACGCCATCCTGATGATCGACTTTGCGATCGATGCCGAGCGCAACGAAGGCAAGAGCCCGCGCGAGGCGATCTACCAGGCCTGCCTGCTGCGCTTCCGCCCGATCCTGATGACCACGGTGGCGGCGATCTTCGGTGCGCTGCCGCTGATGTTCGGCACCGGCACCGGCTCGGAGCTGCGCCATCCGCTCGGCATCAGCATCGTCGGCGGCCTGCTGGTCAGCCAGGTACTGACCCTGTTCACGACACCGGTGATTTACCTGCTGTTCGATCGCTGGCAGCTCAAGCTGCGCGGCTGGTTGACGCGCCATGCACCGCTCGAGCCGGCCGACGGAGACAGGGGCCTGCGCGAATCGCCATGAACCTCTCTGCGCCTTTCATTGCGCGTCCGGTGGCGACGGTGCTTTTGACCCTGGGCATCACCCTGGCGGGTGCACTCGCCTTCAACCTATTGCCGGTGGCGCCACTGCCCAAGATCGAAGCGCCCGCGATCTTCGTCTCGGCGAACCTCCCCGGTGCCAGTCCGGAAGTCATGGCCAGCAGCGTGGCAACGCCGCTCGAGCGGCACCTGGGCGCGATTGCCGATGTCGATGACATGACCAGCTCGAGCAGCGTGGGCTCGACCAACGTGCAGCTGGTGTTCGGGGTCGATCGGGATATCAATGGGGCCGCACGCGACGTGCAGGCGGCGATCGTGGCGGCACACGCCGATCTGCCCTCGGCCCTGACCAGCAACCCGAGTTACCGCAAGCTCAACAGCTCGAGTTTCCCGATCCTGGAACTGGCCATGACCTCCGATGTGCTGACCCAGGGACAGATCTATGACGCGGCCGATGCGGTGGTGCTGCAGCGCCTCTCGCAGCTGCAGGGCGTCGGATCGGTCAGCGTCAATGGCAGCGCCCTGCCCGCCGTGCGCGTCGAGCTCAATCCGCTGAAACTCTCCAAGTACGGCATCGGCTTGCAGGATATCAACGCGGCGATCTCCAATGCCAATGCCAATGCCCCCAAGGGTGCGATCGAAACTAAGGGCCTGCACTACCAGATCTACACCAATGACAATGCGCGCACCGCCGCGGACTACAGCTCGCTGATCATCGCCAACCGTGACAATGCCACGGTGCGACTGCGTGATGTGGCGAGCGTCACTGACATGTCGGATGGCGCGACGCAGAACATCCGCAACTTCGGCATCTACAACGGCAAGCCGGCGATCCAGGTGCAGGTCTTCCAGCAACCTGGCGCCAACATCATCCAGGTGGTCGATGAGGTCAAGGCAACCCTCCCGCTGCTCAAGAGCGAGATCGACCCGAAGATCGACCTGGCGGTGACCAATGACCGCTCGATCACGATCCGCGCCTCGCTCCGCCAGGTCGAGCACACGCTCACCCTCGCGGTGCTGATGGTGATCCTGGTGGTCTACATCTTCCTGCGCAGCCCCAGTGCCGCGATCATTCCGGCGGTGGTCGTGCCGGTCTCGCTGGTCGGCACGTTCGGGGCGATGTACCTGCTTGGCTACACGCTGGATAACTTTTCGCTGATGGCGCTGACCATTGCCACGGGTTTTGTCGTCGACGATGCCATCGTCGTGATGGAGAACACCACACGCCACATCGAGGCGGGCATGAAGCGCCTGGAGGCCGCGCTGCTCGGGGCGCGCGAAGTGGGCTTCACCGTGGTGTCGATGAGCCTGTCGCTGGTGGCCGTGTTCCTGCCGATCCATTTTGCCGGCGGCATCATCGGCAAGCTGTTCACGGAGTTCGCGGTCACGCTCTCGGTCTCGATCCTGATCTCGCTGGTGGTCTCGCTCACCACGACGCCGATGCTGTGCGCGCTGATGCTCGGCTGGCGCAGCCGCCGCAGACAGCCGCGCTGGTCGGTGTATTTCGAGCGCGGTTTCAACTGGACCCGCGCCAGGTACGAAAAGACCCTGGTGTGGGCGCTCGATCACACGCGCGCGATGCTGTTCATCCTGATCGGAACCCTGGTGCTGAACGTCTACATGTACGTGGTGATCCCCAAGGGCCTGATGCCACAGCAGGACACGGGCCAGCTGCGCGGCGGCATCCGCGGCGATGCGATCTCCTCCTACCAGCTGATGAAGAGCAAGCTGATCGAAGTCGTCAACCTGCTGCAAAAGGATCCGGCGATCGCGACCGTCGTGGGCACGGTCGGCGCGGGCGGCGGCGGTCCCGGGGGTGGCGGCGGCACGGCCAGCGCCAATCTCAGTATCTCGCTCAAGCCACTGTCCGAGCGTGCCCAGAGCGCTGATCAGGTGATCGCGCGACTGCGCCCGCAGCTGAACCGGATCACGGGCGTGCAGACGTTCCTGCAGGCCGTGCAGGACTTCGGCGGCGGCGGCGGCGGGCGCTCGGCCAATGCCCAGTACCAGTACACCCTGCTTGGCGATGATCTGACGGAGCTGCGCAGCTGGTCGAGCAAGCTGCGCACGGCGCTGCAGAACGTGCCGGAGGTCGAGGATGTGGATACCGACCTGCAGCCGGGCGGCCTCGAGACGGACCTGGTGATCGATCGGGACACCGCCTCGCGCCTAGGCCTCACCACCTCGCAGATCGATGGCGCGCTCGGGGATGCCTACGCGCAGTCGCAGGTCTCCACGATCTACAACCCCTACAGTCCGCAGCAGTACAAGGTAGTGATGGAGGTCGCGCCCGAGTTCTGGCAGCACCCCGAGGAACTCGATGATTTCTACATCAGCACCGCCGGCGGTGCCGTCAGCGGCACCGAGTCCACGCAGGCCGTGGCTGGCACGGTGGTGCTCAAGTCCCTTGGTGGTACCAGCAGCGCCAAGTCAGCCAGTATCGTGGCCGAGGATGCGCAGCGCAACGCCGCCGCCAATTCTCTTGCCAGTGCCGGGCGCGGCAGCAACACGGGCTCGGCGGTCAGCGTCAGCCAGGAATCGGTGATTCCGCTGTCGGCCTTTGCGAAGATCAGCACCAATACGACGCCGGTCAGTGTCAGTCACACCGGCACCTCGGCCTCCACCTCGATTGCCTACAACCTGCCCGAAGGCGAGTCGTTGAGCGTTGCGCAGGCTGCGATCGAGCGCGCGATGCAGCAGATCCACATGCCGACCTCGATCACCGGCGGCGCCTATGGCACGGCGCGCCAGTTCCAGCAGAGCACCTCGACGCTGCCACTGCTGCTGATTGCGGCGCTGGTGGCCATTTATGTGGTGCTGGGCATCCTCTACGAGAGCTACAGCCACCCGCTGACCATCATCTCGACGCTCCCCTCGGCAGGCGTCGGGGCACTGCTGGCGCTGATGGCGACCGGGAACGAACTGAGTATCGTCGCCTTCATCGGCATCCTGCTGCTGATCGGCATCGTCAAGAAGAACGGCATCATGATGGTGGATTTTGCCATCGACGCCCAGCGGCACCTGGGCATGGATCCACGCACTGCGATCGCGCACGCCTGTTCGCTGCGCTTCCGCCCGATCATGATGACCACCTGTGCGGCGATTGCCGGCGCTTTGCCGCTGGCGCTCGCGAGCGGCGATGGCACCGAGATGCGCCGGCCCCTGGGCATCGCGATGGTGGGCGGCCTGATCGTGAGCCAGCTGCTGACGCTCTATACGACGCCAGCGATCTATCTGATCGTTGATTGTCTGCGCATGCGGCTCTCCCGCAAGCCATCGAGCCGGCTTTCGCCGTCGGGCTATGCCCCCGAACTTCCACAGGTAATGACATGAGTTCACTTTCCCGCATCCTGCTGGTCACCTCTTGCACAGCGCTGGTTACGGCCTGCGCCGTCGGCCCGAACTATCACCGCCCCGCAGCCGAGACCGGCGCTTCCTTCAAGGAACTGGGAGACTGGAAGCCGAGCGAACCGGCCGATACGCTGGATCGCGGACCCTGGTGGCAGATCTTCAAGGACCCGGTGCTCGAGCAGCTCGAACAGCAGATCGAAGTGTCCAACCAGACCCTCAAGGCGGCGGTGGATACCTATCGGCAGGCGCAGGCACTGGTGGATCAGTCCAAGGCCGGGTTCTGGCCGACGATCACGGGCACGGCATCGCACACCCGCCAGCAAGGATCCAGCCTGCAGGTGCAGCCGGCCGGCCAGAGCACGCTCAGCAGCGTTTACAGCGCCGGCGCCTCGGCCAGCTGGGAGCTCGATGTGTGGGGCCAGGTGCGTCGTACCGTCGAGAGCAATGCTTCCGCGGCCCAGTCCAGCGCCGCGGCCGTGGCCAATACGCGCCTGCTGGAGCAGGCGACGCTCGCTTCGGATTACTTCCAGCTGCGCGCCCAGGATGAGCTCAAGCGCATCCTTGACCAGACCGTTGAGGATGAACAGAAGTCGCTCAAGATCACGCAGAACCAGTATGCCGTCGGCGTCGCTGCCAAGGCCGATGTGGTCACGGCTCAGACGCAGCTGCTGGCAAGCCAGGCGCAGCAGATCAACGCCGGCATCCTGCGCGCGACACTGGAGCATGCGATTGCCGTGCTGGTGGGCCAGGTGCCTTCGGCATTTTCGATCGCCGCCGAACCGACCCTACCGACCGAGGTGCCGACCGTGCCGGTCGGGCTGCCCTCGACCCTGCTCGAGCGCCGTCCCGATGTCGCCGAGGCCGAGCGCAAGATGCAATCCGAGAACGCACTGATTGGCGTTGCGGTCTCGGCCTACTTCCCGAGCCTGACGCTGGACGGTTCCGCCAGCTATCAGAGCAGCGCCCTGAGCCATCTGATCAGCGCCTCCAACCGCGTGTGGTCAATCGGCCCGGAACTGGCGGTGTCGCTGTTTGATGGCGGCCTGCGCCGCGCCGAGACCGCGCAGGCGCGGGCCGCCTATGAGGTGAGCGTCGATAACTATCGCCAGACGGTACTGACCGCGTTCCAGCAGGTCGAGGATGATCTGGCCACGCTACGCATCCTGGAGCAGCAGGCGGTGGTCGAGGATGAGACCGTCAAGATGGCCAAGGAGGCCGAACGGCTGGTGCTCAACCAGTACAAGGCCGGCACGGTGCCCTACAGCAGCGTGATTACGGCGCAGAACACCACCTTCTCGGCCGAGCAGACCGCCCTGACGGTGTTGCAAACCCGCCTGACCACCAGCATCTCGATGATCGAGGCGCTCGGCGGCGGCTGGAGCACGCAGCAGCTGCCAAAGTAAGGCACGCCGCCTCCGGCTCGAGGCTCACAAGAGGAACGGCACCAGCGCGGCGACCCGCCGCGAGTAATCCACGTAGGCCTCACCGAACTGCTCGCGCATCCAGCGCTCCTCGAGCTTGAGCTTGCGCCACAGTGCTGCGAAGACGATCACGAACGCGAGCACGCCGCGCCACTCGGCCACGATCAGCGCGTTGCCGGCAAATGCCAGCAGCAGACCGGTGTAGATCGGGTGGCGTGCATAGCGGTAGGGCCCGGTGGTGATCAGTTCGTGACCAGCCTTGATCGTCACGCTGCCGCTCCAGTTGCGTCCCAGATGGCGACGCGCCCAGACGGCGAACAGCAGGCCGGCCGCTGTGATCGCGGCGGCGAGCCAGAATGTCAGCTCGGTGCGCGGCATGAAGCGCTCCGAGAGCAGCGGCCAGAAATGATCCGTGTCCCACAGCAGCCAGCCGGCCACGATGAGCGGGCCAAAATGCATCCAGCGCGAAAGCGCTGACTCGCGCCGTACCGGGCTCTTGAGACCGCGCGCCGAGATCAGCCAGTACAGGCCCCAGCCGATCCACATCAGCAGAAATAAATTATCGTAGATGAATTGCATGATCGAGGGCTCCTCGCCTGGAAACGTGTGCGTAGCCGTGGTTGCGCCGGGTGTTGCGGGGGCGGCGCAGCCTCAGGTGCGATGCCACTCCCGGCGCAGCAGCCCGAAGATATTGGCATCGGCGAGTGCCGTGTCCACCTGCCAGCGTTCGCGCAGTGTACCCTCGGGCACGAACCCGATCCGCCGCAGCAGCCGGCACGAGGCGGCATTGCGCCCATCGACATAGGCCTCGAGCCGGCGCAGCGGCGTGCTCGTAAAGATCCAGTCGATGGCGGCGTTCAAGGCCTCGCTCATCCAGCCCTGGCCCCAGTACTCGCGGCCCAGCACGTAGCCGAGCTCGGCGCACTGGGAGGACTGCTCGTAGCGAAACAGCAGGCAGGTGCCAATGGCCAGCAGTGTGTCGCTGCGCGCAATCACCCACTGGATCGCGCCGCCATCGCGCTGCAGGTTCTCCATGCGCTGGTACCAGGCCTCGGCATCGGCCAGCGTCGTCCATGCCTTATAAGGGAGGTATTGCGTCACCTGCGGATCGCCGTTGACCGCCAGCAGCCCGGCAAGATCGGCGCGGGCCAGCCGGTGCAGCTGCAGGCGCGGGGCCGTGATGAGCTCCGGTGCCGTCAGTGGCATGCGCGCCACTTCGAGCGCACCCGTGTGCGCGCCCCGCTCACGGGGCACGCTCGTACACGCCCGGATCGTAACGTTCCATGAACCGCTCGGGCCTCGCCAGTGGCTCAAAGCCGAACTTGCTGTAGAGCCCATGCGCGTCGGCGGTCGCCAGCGTGAAGCGGCGCAGGCCCTGGAGCTTCGGGTGCGCCAGAACCGCCTGCATCAATTCGCGCGCCAGGCCCTGGCCGCGCTGGGCCGGCAGCACGAAGACATCCACCAGGTTGGCAAAGGTCGCATAGTCGGAAATCACGCGCGCAAAGGCGACCAGTGTTTCATCGCGCAAGCCAGCAAAGCACAGCGAATGCGCGATGGCTTCACGCAAGGTGGCCAGCGGAATTCCGCGCGACCAGTAGGCCTGGGCATGCAGGTAGTCGTGCACCACCGTCAGATCCTCCGCTCGCAGCGTGTGCGTAATGCGCAGCGCACTCATGGCCGGAGCGCGCGCGCCTAGTGTCCCGCATCGGCGGGCTCCGGCACCCGCGTCAGCGCGGTCTGGCAGCTGTGGGCACTGAGCAGGCTGGCGCGAAACTGCAGGATCTGTTGCAGGCTCCAGTTGGCGTGATGCACGTGGATCCAGGCGGAAAACTGCTCGTTGGCGCGGTTGCGTTGCGCGTCATCGGCCAGCGTCTCGGGACAGCGGAAGGCCGCAGCGAACGCCTCATCGCTGGCCGCAAGCGGATCGCTGGCAAGGACCGGCATCAGCATCAGAGTCGCAACAGCGATCAGCACGTAGCGCATGAAGGTTCGTGTCTCCCATGAATCAAAGGCACCAGTCGCTGCTGGCGGCGGGAAGCTTCATCGATCCTCAAGTGCTGCGATTATCGGCCACTGGCCAAGCACCTAGCAAATGTGTTGGGCGGCGCTGTCAGGCAGTGCCATCCTGGGCGTACGGCTGGCGAAAGGTGAAGGCCCGCGCCGTCGGGCCATGGCGACGCAGCAGGGCGAGGCGCTCTGCGGCCTGATCCACGGTCGGCAGATCACCGCTCGGGATCCACCACAGGACCATCGTCGCCTCCGGTTCCTGGCTGAACCAGCTGCGCCGCTGTCGCATCAGCTCGCTGTGCGCGCTCCGATACACGAAGTTGGCCAGCGACTCCAGATCCGCCCACACCGTCAGGTTAACCAGCAGGTCCGGATCAAAAGGCCGGAGCGCCGTCGCGTCGCCCTCCTCGGTCTGCAGGCGCCAGATGAACCCGGGCGCCGCATCGGCCAGCTGATTGATCTCATCGAGCCGCGCGACGAAGCCTGCCATCAGCGGTGCATCGAGCGGCGCGATCATGCGCGCGACATTAAGCTGGGCCAGCTGGAATTGCCCCATCGGCAGCGGCTCCGTCTCATGGTGACAAGTAGTGTTTCGGCGCGCATCCTCAGGCATCTGATCGCGCCCGGCGGGACCTCGCCCGGGCGCTAGGATACTCCTGATCTTGAGCTGCTACGCATCGTTGCAGGCGCTGGCTTGCACGGCAGCGGCGCGCAGTGGACCTGTCCGGCTTCGGCCTCGATGTGGCGGAGGGCCGCGCCGGCGGCGAGGAGCTCCAGATTCCGGGCCGCCATAGGGATCAACTCATCGGCTCGACCAGGTGGGCACGCTGGGTCGGTGCCGCATAGGGCTCAGGCCAGAATTCCACCAGAGGCGTGATCAGGCCTTCGCGTAGCGTGAAGAATGAGATCGCGCGCGCCGCCTGTACGCCATCAGTGATGGCGACGTCGCTCACAACCTCATTGCCACTGGCCACGAGCCGCTGAAGGGCAAACTGCCAGCGGCCGTGGGCCGGATACTCCGCGTTCACGCGGGCATACCGCTCAGCACCGCGGATCCGCTCGCACGAGAGCGGCCATTCGAGCACAAAGTCCTCCGCGAGCACCGCGCCCACGGCGAAAAAATCGTTGGTTGCCATCAGGCGCCAGAATTCACGTACGACCGCGCCGCTATCCACCATGGCCCAATCTCCTGATACGAATACGCTCCGACCCCTGCGCCGGGATCAGTCCAGGTATTTCCAGCTGGCAGCGCCATCAGGCCTGCGAATCCGGATTGATTGCACGACTTAGAGCTCCAGATTTCTTGCATTCGCGCACATCTGCACGAACGATCATCGCTTCGCGCTGACTGCAGAGTATCTGTTGTCTGGCCGACGGCGCTGTCAGCGCGCGGCCGCTCGTCCCAGGTTGAACACGAGGCCGAATGGATCCCGCAGATAACAGCGTGGCACAGCGGCGTCCTCTTCAAGCACCACACAGCCAGCGGCAACCAGCCGGAGCTTCATCGCCTGGACATCGGACACCAGAAAATCGAACACAGCACCATGATCGGGGCCCGATTCGACGTACAGACAGAAGTTTCCAGTCTCGAAGCCCAGCATGTTTTCGGCTCGATGAGTTATCGGCAATCCCAGAACTGTGGCATAGAACTGGGTCGCCGCTGCCCAGTCTTTGGTTCGGATGATGATGTCGCGCGAGGAATGGATGGCTGAGCTCATGTCGGGTCCCCTATGCCTGGATTTTGCCGGAATCAGCTGGACGCGGGCCCCGTCACGCTACCCGCTAGTGGGTTTCAACGCCACGGGTCTTCGCCCACCCGGCGCCTGCGCCTCGGCAGCTGCTAATCGCGAAGTGCCTTGCGGATGACCAGCTTCAGTCCGGACCACACCTCGTTCACCGCGCACACTTTTACATCGACGAAGCCCAGCGGCAAGGCAACCTGTCGAATTGTGTGTTCGGTGACATCTGGAACAGCCATAAACAGCAAGAGATTCCAGCGACTCTTTCGCCTTGAGCCGCGACCCCTTGCGTAGGCAAGCCAAGCGCCACTTCTTAATTCGTGCCACGTAGCAGCCAGAGACCCGGGCTTATAGCTTTTTTTCAATTGGCAAGAGTCTCGAACTGTTTTGCCTAACTGGCCACCGGCTCGATCGGCGCTCAGCAGCCTGTGCGGTAGAAGTTGTAGTTGTTATTGGTCAGCAGGTCATCGGTGCAGTTAGCGCCGAAATCGCTCACTGCCTGCGCATTGGCGGTGGCTTGCAGGATAGAAGCGGTCGCCTCGTTGGTAATGCCAGCCTGCATGCGCTGCTCGTAGAGCTGCGCGGCCGCTGGCAGCGCGAGCGGAGCCGCTGCGACGGGAGCACTTGGTGCCGCCATCGTGGCCCCACCGGCGGTTGCCGCGGCCGCGACGGTCAGCTTCGATTGCAGAGCGGCTGGCGTGACCGTGAAGCTCGCGAGCAGGGCCTCGAGCGCCGGGCGCTCCTGCTGCGCCTGGGCAGCCGGGACCGTGACGCCAACATAAATAAGGTTGTAGATCCCCGCTGCGTTCAGCGGTGTTGAGCAGAACACGGCCTCAGAGTCGGTGGCCGCTGCACCCGGGCGCGCGGAGGTGTAGATAAACCGACCGCACTGACCGACCGTCGCCGGCACCTTGATCGCGGCCTGAGAGACCAGGGTGTTCTGTACTTCGCCGCTGGCCGAGGCCGCCGGATCCTGTTTGCCCAGCACCACCATGGCATTCAATTTCTGCGGCAGACTGTCCTGGCTAGGCAGATCGAGCTGCGCTGTGCTGATTTTCAGTGGGCCGTTGTGGACCTGCAGCGTCGTGCCCAGACTCGCCGACTCCCCTTGGGGGCCACTGGCCTGAATGACACCATTGCCGGCTTGCACTACCTTCCACCCGGCCGGCAGCTGTACGCTCGCACTGCCGTCGGGAGCCGAATATTTCTGTGGCGTGACCGCCGGTGTGGTGGCGGATGAGCAGGCGAGCATCGGCAGCGCGCCGATGAGCATCGACATCACGCAGAGCCTTTCAGTGTGTATGGGCATGTATTTCTCCGTCAGGTTCGTTGCAGCGTCCGTTAAGAGGCGGCGTCCACGCGATCCCAGCTAGGGTAGGCCCCTCGAATCCCCGTATTCAGTCGGTGCTGTTCAGTGCGCTACTCGCTGCCTTTGTACCGGCTGTGGGCGTTCTGGAGGATTGGACGCCAGAGCGAATCGTAAGTGATGCAGTGCTTCTCGTCGACACCGTCTCGGGGGTCAGACCGACGATTGGCAATTGGGACAGGGCGGCTACCGGACACATTGAATCACCATCGAGGACCGGGGTCTGACCGCCGTTAGCGGGCAACGGGGTCGCAGCCTTGTAGGCCAAAACGCCCGTCCTCCAGAAGATCTCGGAGGCGCCGGGCGCTACGCCGACGTCCTTGAGATCACTCGCTATCCCACCCCTTTCGACCTCGCGGAAGCAAACGACCGCCTTGCTACGTATAAGGACTGAGCGTCAAGATGGACGTAACGCTTGCGCGGAGCTAACTGGAACCGCACTTTATTCACGATTGCGTCCGCTCCAACGATAGTTAGATGTCGCTCGACGGTGAATCAATAGCGCCAAATAGAGAGCCACCAATGCCACCGCGGTAATCGCGCCGGAGAGAAATTGAATCGCAGTGGCGTATTCCAGCCCGGGCATAAAGAGAAATTTGTTCCAACCAAGCCATTCCCCCAAAGTCTCCGGTTGGCCGATTAGGAGCACCATCACCTGGAATATCGCAACGTAAAGAGCGAGTGCGGTACCGGTCCAGCGTAGGGCTTTCATAAGGGAAACGGAAGATAGAACCGCTTTCTCCATAAGCAAGAACCCCAATCCGACATCTAACTGATCCGTTGAGCGAGCGGCAGGCGATAAGCGGAGCGTTGGCACTTTATCCAGATGGTCGACAAATCCCTGTCCTCTCTGGTGCTGCGGCCGCGCGTCCGTTCCAACGAGTAGTTAGGTGCCCGACTTGGAAACCAGCGGAAACTTCTCCGGATGGCGAATCGAATCAATAGCCAGATCTACGTCCAGATCGGGCCAATACAAGTGGTGGGACGAAGGCAGGCCGACGTTAGTAATCTGCGCTATTGAGGCATCCCTAAACCAAGGAAACTGGTCGAATGGGACGAATAGTTCCTCTGCTGCGATCAGCAACCAAAAGCCATGGCGAGACACATTGAGGACTTCAACCCCCGAAGTGTCTTCTCCAAGCAGCGCGGATTTCATCGTAATGTTCCTCAATGAGTGTGCGGGGCGCCCGAAGCTGCTGCTAACTCAAGCCGTAATTCTGCGCCTGGGTGATCACCGGCTCAAGCCAGAATTTGGCTTCGCCGTCCGGGCACTGCACGTGGACGTGCATTCGGGGCTCCTCTCGAGAGAAAAAGTAAAATCTAAAGCTCCCGTCGCGAAATATCGTCGGACTCATGAGCTGAGTCTATGCCGATGTTGGTCTGTAGGCACCTAA